>Ga0172375_10010723_pt1 | contig 11827 bp, 12 predicted proteins | sample LakKiv1m_FD_114537 | JGI IMG/M metagenome (GOLD analysis project Ga0172375, IMG submission 114537) | Freshwater microbial communities from Kabuno Bay, South-Kivu, Congo - kab_092012_11.1m | ecosystem: Environmental > Aquatic > Freshwater > Lake | place: Democratic Republic of the Congo... | reverse complement strand
TCCGCGCGCTGTATCAACACCTGCTGGAGGTTTGAAGTGGCTGTCCCGTGCTTTCCCATAGAAACGCCTTTTTGGCTTGGAATGTCCGAACCGCGTGGGCGGACCCTGCGGGCCGGGTAGACTATTCCGTCCCGCTCGCCTAAACTGTTGGCCTGTTAGGTCTTTTCGAGGACTCACTGCGGCAGGTGTAGACGTGACTAAGGCTCGAGATTTCGTCGGTGGCTATCGCTTGGCGCGGCTGATCCGCGCCGGTCACTCGTGCATGATCTGGGAAGCGGTCAAAGAAGCGACCGGCGAGCGGTTTGCCTTGAAGATGCTTAAGCTGGAGATGGCACGGGATCGAGAGGAATTGGGCTATTTAAAACACGAGGTCGAAGTCGCCAAGGACATGCATCATCCCAATCTGGTCCGGGTCTACGAACTGGACACCCAGGTGGCGACCCCGTTCCTGGTCCTGGAGCTGTGCAGCGCGTTGAACCTGAAACAGATCTTGCGCGAAGGTCCCGATCCGATCGCGTGCATGGCCGACAAGATCATCAGTCAAGCGGCTCACGGCCTGCACTACCTGCACGAGCGAGGCTGGGTGCACTGCGATGTCAAGCCGGACAATTTTCTGGTCGATGACAACGGGAACGTGAAGCTGATCGATTTCAGCATCGCCCAGCGCTCCAAACGCAGCCTGCTGAGCTTCCTGGGCAAGAAGCAAGCGGTCAAGGGCACGCGGAGTTACATGTCGCCGGAGCAGATTCGCGGCGAGTCGCTGGACTGCCGCAGCGATGTGTACAGTCTGGGGTGCGTGTTGTTCGAGTTGCTGACGGGCCGGCCGCCCTTCACGGGCTCGACGCCGAACGAGTTGTTGGAGCGGCATCTGCGGGCGTCGGTTCCGTCCGCCGTGGTCTACAACAACAATGTGTCCCGCGAATGCGCGGACATGATCAAGAAGATGATGGGCAAGAAACGCGAGACTCGGCCCAAGTCGATGTGGGATGTCCTGCAAGCGTTTCGCGACATCCAGCTGTTCAACAAGAAGCCGCAGCCGCCCAAGGTGAAACTATCGGAGATGCAGTTGGGCCCGGTCACGGACGCCGACGCATTGAAGCAAATGCCGCAGCGCACCTCCGGTCAGCCGGAGGCGGAGAAATAAGGATCCCGATCGATGGAGAATACTGCACTTGCACCGGGGCTGGAGTTCGAGCTGCCCATCCAGGAAATCGAACTGCGGCTGAGCGAACTCGAACGCGCCGCCGACGGGCGCGCGGAAACGGAGAACGAGATCCGCCTCCTCCGCCGCGAATGGGTCAGGGTGACCAAGCGGGTGTACGAGAACTTGGATCCCTGGCAGACGGTTCAGGTGGCGCGGCACAAGAACCGCCCCTACACCGCCGACTACCTGGCCTTGGCCTTTGAGGAATTCGTCGAGCTGCATGGCGACCGGCACTTTGGCGACGATCGGGCGATCGTCAGCGGGTTCGCCAAGCTGGACCAGTACAAGGTCATGGTGATCGGTCATCAGAAAGGCCGGACCTACAAGGAGCGGGCGGCGTGCTACTTCGGCTGCGCGCATCCGGAAGGCTATCGCAAGGCGATGGCCAAGATGCGGTTGGCCGCCAAGTTCGGCCTGCCGGTGATCGCCTTTATCGACACCCCGGGCGCTTATCCCGGGGTCGGCGCCGAGGAACGCGGGCAGGCTTGGGTGATCGCCGAGAACATGTACGAGATGTCGCGGCTGGCGACGCCGGTCATCTGCGTGGTGATCGGCGAAGGCGGCAGCGGTGGGGCGCTGGGCATCGGGGTGGGGGATCGGGTCGCCATGCTCGAGCACTCCTACTACTCGGTGATCAGTCCCGAAGGCTGCGCCGGCATCCTGTGGAAGAGCGGCGAGTATGCCGCGCAGGCCGCTCGGGCGTTGCGGTTCACCTCCAAGGACCTCCTCGAGTTCGGCATCATCGACAGCGTGATTCCCGAACCGGTCGGCGGCGCGCACCGGGATCATCACCAGATGGGCGCTCGGCTGAAGTTCTACCTGGTCCGGACGCTGCGCGAACTGCTCGCCACGCCGCTGGATCAACTGCTGCAGCAGCGCTATCAAAAATTCCGCCGGATGGGAGTTTTCTTGGACGCGCCGCCGGCGGCCCCGGCGGATCGCGAAACCGCTTAGGACCGGCAAGAAAATTCTGGTCTCGTTTCTCGTTTAGCGGCAAGCCGCAGGCGACTGCGGAATCTCGCCGCCGCCTGCGGCTTGCCGTTGAACGGAATTCTGCTCCGCCGTCTCCAGCCCGCCAGGAACGCTTCGGTTCGCCGGACGATGTTTAGGTCGAACCGGGCTCGGCGCGCTCGTTAGACGCGATCCTGGCGCGATTTTTCGCGGGGAAGCCGCAGCCGTCCAGGCCCCGTGAAAACCGTTCTTCGACCACCCCGGAACGTCCGATAATGTTTCTTATGTTCGGTTTGGACTAGGGTTTTCCGGGGGATTGCCCTTGGCCCTGAATATCGCCGCGGCTATAGTCCAGCGCCGCGGCGCCTCGTCGGCCGCGTGCCTCAGGAATCGCAACGGAGCCGCTGGCTCGGCCAGTGCCTGGTCATGGCAAGCTTCAGGACTCACCTAGCATTCAGCACGATGTTGGGCGGCGGCTACGCGGCCGCGGGGTTTGCCCAGCAGGTTCCGCTGTCGAGTTGCCTGGTGGCAGGGGGCCTGTGCAGTCTGGCCGGCATGCTGCCGGACCTGGACAGCGACTCGGGGGTCCCGGTCCGCGAGCTGATTGCGTTCACGGCGGCCCTGGTACCGGCGCTGATGATCCCCCGCTTCAGCCAGCTGGGGATGGACCCCGAGCAATTCGTTCTGGCCACGGCGATCATGTACTCGATGGTCCGTTTTGGATTCGGCGGATTGTTCAAGGGGTACACGGTGCATCGCGGGATGTGGCACAGCTTGCCCGCAGCGGCGATCGCCGGCCTGGTGACGTTCCTCTTGGTCTCGGGTGGCGAGTTGCCCATCCGCTTGTTCAAGTCGGGCGCGGCAGTGCTGGGGTTTGTGTCGCACCTGGTGCTGGACGAACTGGCTAGCGTCCAAATCGGGCGGGGCAGGTTGCGGATCAAGCACTCGCTGGGCACGGCGTTGAAGCTGTGGACGACGCACAGCCTGTGGGCCAATATCTCGACCTACGGCAAACTCGCGGCGCTGCTGGCCCTGGTCTTCGGCGACCCGTACCTGATGAGACAATTGGGCGTGCCGCCGATCGAGATCCAGGATTCGGCGCGGCAGTGGTGGGAGCAGTCCAGCGAGCGTCCTAAAACGCTTTTCGGCTATCCAACAGCAGAGTCACCGGGCCGTCGTTGACCAAGGCGACATCCATGTGCGCTCGAAACGTGCCGGTGGCGGTGGTCACGCCGAGTTGCCGGACGGCGGCGACAAACAGATCGTACAGACGCTCGGCCAGTTCCGGCGGAGCGGCGTCGGTAAAGCTGGGACGCTTGCCGCGGCGGCAGTCACCCCAGAGTGTGAACTGGCTGACCACCAGGATCTGGCCGCCGATGTCCACGACCGAGCGGTTCATCTTGCCGGCGTCGTCCTCGAAGATCCGCAAGCCGGTCGCTTTTTCGGCCAGGTAGTCGACGTCGGCCAACGTGTCCTCGTGGGTGACGCCGAGCAAGACCAACAGGCCGCGGCCGATTTGCCCCACGACCTGGCCGTCGACGGTCACGCTGCACTGACTGACACGTTGCACACAAGCTCGCACGCGGAGGCCCCTTGCTCTGCTCTGCCCTGCCCTACCCTGCCCTGCCCTGCCCTGCCCTGCCCCGCCGCCTCGCCCCGCCGCCTCAGGCGGCTCCGACCTGGAATGATCGATAGGCTTGCGGGACGCCCTCGTACAGCTTGAACAGAGTCTGATTGGGATCCACCAAGCGAAAGACTTCGCGGTGGGCCGGCCGCAGATCCGCGAGCTTCATTTCGGCCTCCGGGTGATGGAACCGGAGGTGCTCCTTGAGGCCGACCAGGATCCCGATGAAGGCGCTGGCGAACCGCTGGACGTTCTTGCAGCTGATGATCAGCTTGGCGGGCTGCTCTGCTTTCACCATGTCGAGCAGTTCCCGTTTCGTGAGGACGATGATCTGCTCGTCGAACAAGTCAGCCGGCTTGATCGTCACGATGATGACGTCGCCGATGTGCTCGACCAACAAGTTGGGATACGGATCGCTCATGGCTGGTTTCCTTCCGGTCTAACCAAAAGACGCGAGGGCAGGGGGCAACTCGTCGAAGATCTGGAACACCGTGCCGTCCAAGTTCAGCACGTGAAAAACCTCGCGGTGCACCGGCTGCATGGCACAGAGCGAGATCTTCGCGCCTTCGCCCATCTGCCGTTTGAAACTCAACAACGTGCCGATGAACTCGGTGCCAAAACGCTGGACGTTGTGGAAGTCCACGATCGCCTTGTACGGCTTCTGGTCCTGAGCAAAACGGATCAGCTCCCGCTTGGCTTCAAAGTTGGTGACCTGGTCGATGAAATCGAACACCGTCGGCGTGACGACAGCGACTTCCCCTCGTTGATCGACTCGAAAGTACTCCAATTGAATGGGCATGGCCACATCCCCTTCCTGAGTGCGGAATCATTTCCGCGGACATTCCCCCGGCCCGGCTGGCGAGGCGACCGCCGGCGAAACGTCCGTCGAGTTGCTAGGACCGTAACATACCACCCTTAAGCCTAGCCTAGTGTTCTTGCCGCGGAAGGTCAACTAGCCCGGGGCTTGCCTTTGTCGAGGCGAACCCGGATACTCGACTTGAGGAGCGATCTGTTTCCAAGGAAACGGCACCGACTGCGGGACGAACTCGAGCGGCAAGACGCCATCCTGAGCTGTGCGGGATGGCCCACGAACACGAGTCGCGACTGTGTGCCAGTGATTCAGCGGAGCGGTTCCTGCACTACCGCGACCGCGAGGAAGCACTCGCCGGCTTCTATCGGCTCGGCAAGTCTCGCTGACCTCGCCGCACTGAAGCACTTAACGACCGCGGCCGAGGTGCTGCGGTCCGGCTAGACGCCCACGGCATCCCGTGCAGCGGGAGGCACGGACCAGTCCACCTGCAGTTGATTGTCGACGTGCTGGACGCCCTCGATCGTGCGGACCAACTCCTGGGCGATCTGCTTCTGATAGTACGAGGGAACGACTCCGCTGAGCACCACGCGCCCCGCACGCGCCTCGATGCGAACGTTGAGGCCCATCAGATGCGGGTTGCGGACAATGGCCGAATCGATCCGATCGGCGAGCGGCCTGACGACCTGCGACATGATTGGATTCCTTTCAGAAGAGGAACAGCGTCCGTTCAAGTCTGCGTCGGCTTGCACTTCGCAGGACATCCTCGCGAATGAACCTCACCGCCAGGAGTGTTCAGCGCGTGCGACGAGTCGAGACCCGTCCAGTCCACTAGCATCGTATCCGTTTCGGCAAAGATGGCAAATAGCACTTCTGGATGGCCAGCCAGGCCAGCCAGGGCCCGAATTCGAACCAGGTGACGATGAAGTCGAAGAACGCATCGCCAACATAGGGCGTGCCCGCGACGGGAGCGGTGGGAAACTGGTAGATGAACCAGAATCGCAAGTAATAGATGAGGACGAGCCCGCTCAGCCACCACCACGCACGGCTTCGCGCCCATGCTAGCAGCGGCAGCACCCACGTCCAGTACCAGGGGTTCAGCGTGGGCGACAGGAACCAGAACCAGGCCAGGGTCAGGAAGGCCGATTCGAGCCACATCGAGGCGTCGCCAGCCACGTAGGCCCGCCAGATGCACCAGACCGCGATGGCTACGGTTGCTAGCAGCGAAAGCAGGCGCACGACAACGAACGCCGCCTGCCAACGATCGCCGTCGAACGATCGAGCCAGCGGGCCGATCAGCGCCTCGCGCGGCGCCTGTGGCAGGATCGAGAACCACGCTTCCCGCCCTGCAGGAGTCAGATCGCCTGGTTTCACATTCTCCATCGCGATCATGAACAAAAAGTCATTCATCTCCCAGCGGGCCAGAAAGGTCCGCAGCCCCCGGCTCGGATCGCCACTGGCGGCAATTCCCGCAGCGGGGGACGCTTGCGCGGGTCCGCTAGTGGGCAGCAGCGGCCACAAGACCAGGACCGCCGTCGCCAGAAAAGCTCCGCTGGTGGCCATTGCCCACCTCCAACCCACATGGCGCAGGACGAGCGCCGCGAATAAGGGAAACAAGCAGACGGGATACAGCTTGGCCCCTACCGCCAACGCCAGGACAAAGCCGCCGAGGATCGCGTCCCGTCCGCGGCGTGCGCTTCGACAAGGCGGCCGGTGGGCAGCAGCCTGCCCCCCCTGCCCTGCCCTGCTCGGCCCACGCACGACCAGCCACATCGCCAATGTGGTCAGGAAGACAGCGATCGCGTCCAAGTGCCCGCTGTTGGCGAACTCCTTCAGCACGAGCGGACACCAAGCGTACAGGATGAACAGTCCCGGCGGACGGCCTGTGCAGCGGAGCAGCAGCAAGACCAGGCCGCACGTGGCCAGGTCGAAGCCCAGCAGCCAAGCCTTCAAGACCAAGATCCGCCGCTCGATGGAGGCCCGCGCGGGCGTCGTCCAAGCAGCGGCGGCAAACACGGCCTGACTGACCGGCGGATAGACGCTGGGCAACTCGGCGTAGTGGATTCGCGTCAGTAGTGTCTGGATCTGCGGATCGGCGTCCCGCACCTGCAGTAATCGTACCAACTGGGGATCGCTGGCGTCATCAAGTCGAGTGTCGCGCGCCAGTTGAGGCGGAAAGCGAAATGGATTGACGCCCTGGCAGACGACGATTCCATCCCATAGATAGCGATAGATATCCACTTCCTGGATCGGATGCGTCGGCAGCAGGATCAGCCGATACAGCAGCCCCGCCGCAGCGATCAGTCCCAACTGGCCGCGGGTCGGCGTCCTGCGGGCTGCGAGCCATGCGGCGAGGAGATAGACGACAAAGGCGGCAGCCAGCAGGCCCAGCATGCAGGGGATCGGGCGGTCCGCAAACGGCTGCGAGTATTCGAACTGGGAGCTGCCGCGGGCGATCAAGGCGTACAGGCCACCCGAGACGGCTGTCAACAGCGACCAAGCGAGCCAACCCGGGGCAAGCGACAGGCGGTGCGTCATGAGGACGCTCGAAGCGGCCGCGGCGACCGGCGCGGCCAGCCGTAGCGGGCAATGGTCCACAGGATTTTGCCGCCGGCGCGGACGCTGCCGGCAATCGTGCCGCTGATCTTGCTCTGCCCGACCCGGCGCCGGTATGGGACCGGGATCTCGCGGATCCGCAAGCCGGCGCGGACCGCTTTGATTTGCATCTCGATCGTCCAGCCGAAATTGCGGTCGGCCATCTCCAAATCGCACAACGCTTGGTAATCGATCGCCCGGAACGGGCCCAAGTCGGTGTACCTGGCACCGAACAGCCAGCGCATGAGGAAACAGGCCAGGTGGTTGCCGAACACGCTCTGCGGCGGCATCGCGCCCGCTTCACGCCGGCCCAACAGACGGGAGCCCAGGACCATGTCCGCTTGACCGTGCAGAATGGGCTCGACCAGCTGCGGCAGCAGTTCGGGATGATCGCTGTAGTCGGCATCCAGAAACACCACGACCTGCGGCGGCGGTTGCCCGCCTCGCACCAGGTCGGCGATGGCCGCCAAGCCACGCAGGCACGCGGCGCCGTAACCGCGCTGCGGCTCGCTGACGACCACCGCACCACCGCCGACGGCGGCCTCGGCCGTCCCGTCGTTGCTGCCGTTGTCGACGACGATGACGTGGCCGACGGCCGGCAGGTCGCCTAGCACCAAGGGCAGCGATGGCTCTTCGTTCAGCGCCGGGATGATGACCGTGACCGTGTCCAACATGGCGGAAAGCCCCCCTGCCCTGCCCCGACTCGCGCACTGCGATATCCGCGGGCCGTTGGAGTCCACGCTTTCGCGTGCCAAGCGGGCGAAGCCCGCCGAAAACAACACGCTCAAGCGAGAACTCCAACGAAGGCCGCCTCTGGACGGACCCGGCTACTGCAGCCACGCCGGCAGCTTGCCGGCGGCCGGAAGCGCGAACGCCTTGATGCTGACGACCCCCTGCTGGGCCCCCACTTCCTCGAGCGATTGCGGCGGCGGCGGGCTGTCCAGGTTCAGCACGCCGATGGCTTCGCCACCCGGCGTCTCGCTGCGGCGGCCCATCGACATCTGGGCGATGTTGACCCCGTGCTTGCCGAAAATCGTCCCCACTGCCCCGATCACGCCCGGCACGTCCTGATGCACGAACGCCAACAAGTTGCCGTCCAGGTAGGCTTCGAGCCGGCAGTCGTTCAGGCGAATCAGACGCGGCATGTTGTTGCCGAACAGCGTCGCAACCGCCACGAACGACTGGCCTTTGCTGGTCACCGTGGCGGTGATCGTCGAGCTGAACACGCTGGGCTTGCTCTGCGTTTCTTCCTGGATCTGGATGCCCCGCTCGCGGAGCAGGACTTCGGCGTTGACGATGTTGACTTCCTCGACCATCGCCGATTCGGCCAAGCCCGCACAGAATGCGGCCGTCAGCAGCTTGGTTTCCTTGTCGGCCACTTCGCCGCGATACTGCAATTCGCAGGACTCCAGGCCGCCGTCATGCACCTGGGACAGCAGTTTGCCCAAGCGATAGGCGACGTCCAGATAGCCCCGCAGGGCTTCCAGGGTCTGCGGCGCGATGGCCGTCACGTTCACGGCGTGGCGGATCTCGCCGGTCTTGAGGAAGTTGACCAGCAGGTGCACGCCTTCGACGGCGACCAGCGTTTGGGCTTCCTCGGTGCTGGCGCCCAAGTGCGGCGTGCACAGGACGTGAGGCATCCCGTACAGCGGGCTGTCCGTGCAGGGCTCCTTTTCGTAGACATCCAACGCGACCCCGCCCAGCTTGCCGCTCTTCAGGCCCTCGACCAGCGCCGCCTCGTCGTAGATGCCTCCGCGAGCCGCGTTGATCAGGCGGACTCCCGGCTTCATCATTTCGATCTCTTTGGCGCCGATCAGGTGCTTCGTCTCCGGCGTCAACGGCGTGTGGACGGTCAGGTAATCGATCCGGGGCAACATCTCTTGAACCGTTTCGACCCGTTCAACGCCCAGCTTGGCCGCCGCTTCGGCCGACAGGAAGGGATCGTAGGCGATCACACGCATCTCGAAGGCCAACGCCCGTTTGGCCATCTCCGTGCCGATGCGTCCCATGCCGACCACGCCCAGCGTCTTTTCGGCCAGCTGCGTTCCCATGTACGCGTTGCGGTCCCAGCGGTGCTCGACCAGACTCTGGTTGGCCGCCGCGACGTTGCGGGACAAGGCGAGCATCAAGGCAAACGCATGCTCCGCGGTGCTGATCGTGTTTCCGGCGGGCGTATTCATCACCACGATGCCCAGCCGCGTGGCCGCCTGGCGGTCGATATTGTCCACACCGACGCCGGCCCGGACAATCGCCTTCAACCGCCGATTGCCCTCCAGCGACTCGGCGGTGATCTTGACGCCGCTGCGGCAAATCGCCCCGTCGAACTCGGCGAGCGCCTTCCGCAACTCCTCGCCTTTCAGGCCCATGCGGACCTCGTATTCGATGCCTTCGGCCGCGTCCAGCAGCGCCAAGCCGTCTTTGGAAATCTTGTCGAGTACAATGATCTTGGCCATTTTCGTGCCCTTCGTGCAAGTGTCTTCAAGCTGCTCAACCGCGGTTGCCGGCCGCAAAATCCCGCATAAAGTCGCGGAGCAACTGGATGCCGGCCAGCGGCATGGCGTTGTAGATCGAGGCCCGCATGCCGCCCACGCTCCGGTGCCCCTTCAGCTCGCACAGCTTCAGCTTGGCGGCTTCCCCCAGGAACTTCTTCTCCAGCTCTTCGCTGGGCAGACGGAACGTTACATTCATGACCGAGCGGCATTCCGTTTGAGCGTGCCCGCGGTAGAAGCCCTGGCTGGCGTCGATCACGTCGTACAGCAGCTGGGCCTTTTCGCGGTTCAGCGCGTACATCTTGTCCAGGCCGCCGATCTCGTCCTGCAGCCAGCGGGCGATCAGGCTGAAGACGTAGATCCCGAACACCGGCGGCGTGTTCCACAGCGAGTTGTTCTCGGCGTGGACGCGATAGTTCAGATAGCCGGGCAGCGAATCCTGGCCCCGCGCCAGCAGATCGTCCCGGATGATCACAATGGTCACCCCGGCGGGGCCGGCATTCTTCTGGGCGCACGCATACAGGATCCCGTACTTGCTGACGTCCACGGGCCGATGCAGGAAATCCGACGAGGCGTCGCAGATCAGCGGCAGACCGCCCAGATCCGGATCCTTGGCAAACTGGATGCCTTGGATCGTCTCGTTCGAGGCGATGTACACATAGGGGGCCTGCGGGTTGAACGGCAGCGACTCGAGGGCCGGCAGACGGTCAAAGTTCGTCTCTTTGCCGTTCCAGGCCACCGTCACCGGCCCCTCTTTCTTGGCTTCCTCCAGTGCGTACTTGCTCCAGGACCCCGTTACGACGTACTCGGCCGCGGCCCCGGCCCCACGCAGCAGGTTCATGGGGATCATCGAGAACTGCAGGCGCGCGCCGCCCTGCAGGAACAGGATCTGGTAATTGTCCGGGATGCCCAGGAGTGTTTTCAAGCGGCTCTTGGCGTCCGCCAGGATCGCCTCAAACGCCTTACTGCGGTGGCTGACCTCCAGGATCGAAGCCCCGGCGCCGGGCAGGCACAACAGGTCTCGCTGGGCTTGTTCCAAGACCGGTACGGGCAACACGGCCGGACCGGGAGAGAAATTGTATACGCGGTCGGTCATTGTAAGGTCACTCTCCTGGCAAGTTCGTAAAGGCGAACGGGAAAGCCAAGATTTTAGACAGCCGGGAGGGACCTGAGAAGTCGGCAGGCGAAAATGGCGGGGTTCTACCGATTGGTGGGCGCACCGGCACTGACCGTACGCGTGTCGCCGGCTGCCGTCGAACTGGTCTGGCTAGCGATGGTCCGATTCAAAGCCGCCATCCGCTCCATGATTTCCGGCTGGAACTGATTCAGACTGTACGAACGCTGGTAATTGGCCAAGGCCTGGGCATATTCGCCGCTCTGCTCCCGCAGTCGCGCCAGGGCATTCCAGGCGCGGGCGTTGTACTGATCCAAGCCCACGGCTTCGGTCAGATAAGCCTTGGCCGCCTCGGGATCGCCAAATTCCTCGTACAGCCGAGCCAATTCGACTCGCGCGTCGGCCGCATTGGGACTGCGGACGGCCCAGTTTTTCAGCAAATTGAAGGCTTTGTCCGAGCGTCCGGTCTCGACCAGCAAGACCGCCAGTCCGCGGTAACAGTCCGCATGGTTGGGATCGAGGTCCAAGGCTTGGTTATACAACGTCTCGGCTTGGTTCAGCATGGCTTGGTCGTTGCGGGCGATGCCCATCCGGTGCATCGTACAGGCCATGTTGTAATAGCCATCGGCATTGGTCGGATCGGTAGCCACGGCCTTCTGGAAACTCTGCATCGCCACGTCGTAATTGCCGTTCTGGAAAGACCTTGCGCCATGCAGGTTCTGGCCGTCCGCCGCCACTTTGCAGCCTGCCGCGGCCATCGCCAACAAGCCCCACGCGACGATCCGCCACAAACCCACTTTCGTCCATCGGTCTGATTCACTCACGGCAGCCGTGCCTTCTTGCTAGCAGTCCCAAAACAAGACCTGTGACACCCATTCCTGGGGCGGCAGAGAGAAGCGGCGGAACCTTAGTCCCTCTCGGCAAATATGACAAGAGCAGTTTTGACAACCGGCGAGGAAAGTTGGCGTTCCGAGTCGCAGGCGACCGCGGAATCGGTGGTGGGGGCCTTGGTCGGCGTGCTGCATATCGGAACCCGACGCGT
>Ga0172375_10010722_pt1 | contig 11827 bp, 9 predicted proteins | sample LakKiv1m_FD_114537 | JGI IMG/M metagenome (GOLD analysis project Ga0172375, IMG submission 114537) | Freshwater microbial communities from Kabuno Bay, South-Kivu, Congo - kab_092012_11.1m | ecosystem: Environmental > Aquatic > Freshwater > Lake | place: Democratic Republic of the Congo... | reverse complement strand
TGGGTCCATTCTTCTTCGGGCTGGGATTCGCGTACCTCCTGTCGAGCCTTTTCGGCCGAGCCGCGGCGGGTTTGGCCCTCGTTCTCCTGGCAGCCAAGGTCTTTCCTTCCGCGGGGGTACATTATGTGGTCCCATCCAGCCTGAGCATGGGCATGGCCATGTTCCTCTGGGCTCGAGTGATCGCTACCAGAGGTGACTGTCCCTGGACTATGCCTATCGGCTCGGTCGCCGTGGTTGCCATGCACCCCGTGGGATTGGTCTACGTGGTCACTGCCGCGGTGATTGCACTGTCCGCAGCAGGCATTCACAGGAAATCCGCGGCCTGGAAACCGATACTGATAACGGCCGGTCTCTTCCTGGCCGCCTTCCTGGCCGCCGTGATCGCCCGGATCCCTGCCCTGGTCGTTCCCGTTGAGATCATTCCCACGGGATCAGAGGCGCTGCTCCGGCTGCTCAAGCGTGGAATAGAATCATACAGCGTTGCACTTGTGCCCGAGATCCTCCGATTGGAGGGCGGGCTCGTGGGATCTGTGGCTTTTTTTTGCGGATGGACGGCCCTGGGGTTCTTCACCCTTCAAAGAGACACTAGAGCTCTGGTACTGCGGTTCCTAGTTTTTTACCTTCCAGTTCTTCTGGCGAGTCTCTTTCATGTGCAGTTCGATCCCGGAGATCTCTTTTTCAGGATCTGGATACCGCTCGTGATCATACTCTTCGGGGTGGTGGCCGCTGGATTCTGTTTCCTTGTTCGCGAAACCTGGAACCTGGCTGCAATGGGGCTCAAGGCCCCGAGTGGCAGCGACGGCCTGAGCGTTCGAGACGCGTGGCCCGCTGTCCTGATGGTAATGTTCCTGGGTTACGCGTTCAGCATGATAGCCAGAGGCGGCGAGCAGCTCCTCGCAACTTCGGATCGTCTTCGCAACAGACAGCCCCTGGCGTTGTACGAAGAACAACCCAGGTTACTGGTCTCGATGGCCAAACCCGGCGACAGAGTGCTCTATACAAGCTTCATCATCATGCCGTACTATTTCATGCACGGTGCGATGCAGTTGGGGGCCGTCTATTACCATCCGGCTCTGCTCCGAACCAAGGAGACAAACCAGTGGCTCGACAGACCCGACCTGCGTTTTGCCGTCACTTACAATCCTACGTTCTATCGGCCGTTCTCGGAGGGACGCAGCGAAAAGGATTGCATCCTGAACCCCCAATTCTATTTCTCGCCTTTGAGCGATCCTCCGAGGTACGGACCCTTGAGTCGCGAAGGCTCGCTCTTTGCTTCTGACTTCAAGTGGATAGAGCTGACCCCCCATGAAGGGCGATTCCCGGAGAAACTGAAGATACTCTTGCAAAACCCCGGCTCAGGACCCGCAACCATAATCGTAGCGTCTTTGAGGTTGGGAAAGACCATTCCGGACAACCTTGTTCATTCCCACATGGTTCCACCCAATTGGTCGGGGTGGATGGAGTTTCCCCTCGAGCGGGGGGAAGGGGTCGGAAGTGTAAGGGTGATCCTTCCGCAGGTCCGCAACAGACTTTCCATTCACGGAATGGCCTTCGACGACGAAAAAACTTACTGGCCTTGGGCTGCCAAGACAGACATGACATTTCTTTCAAAGAACCCTCTCATAGGTAAGATTACGGTGAGTTTCGATCCGTCACGACATATGCCGCCTCAGCTTAGGGGCAAGAGGCTGGTAGTGGAGAATGACCGCGGGTCCTCGGTGCTGTTCAGGATAGAGTAATCTAGGGGGGCGGGCCTGCTTGCCGATCATAACTTGTCAAAAGGAGACTTGTCCCGGCTCACTTCTCTCGGCTGTGGTGCGAACTGATAGCATTTCGCGTTCAGAAGAGTGACTCCGTCTTTTCGGCGGGCTACCTCCGGAGAGGAGTCAGGTCCTCGGTTCGGACCAGAGGACGCTTCTTGCCGGTTTCACGGACGCCAAAGCACAAGTGGAATGAGCGTGACTCGCTTTCAAGGCATAGACCCGCCAGGAGGTGGAAATCCAGGCACTGCCCCATCGTAGGGATAAGATATGGTAGGTTTTGGTAAACCCCCGGCAGATGATGTCGCGGAAAGGGAAAGACGTGAGATCGAGGTGTGGCGAACGCCGGGCCTGGAGGTTTCGGCGTCGAATTGGATCGAGAATTTTCTGGACCAGGCAGGAGACGCCAAGGTTTTCTGGGAAAAACTCGGCGAATACAGGAATTACTTCGAAGGCTCCGGCAGAATAGTCGAGGTCGGAGCAGGGCAGGGCTGGGCGGTGTGCATTCTGAAGAAGCTTTGGCCCGAAAAGAAAATTCATGCTACAGACATCGCCCCCGGCGCCTTGTCCGCGTCACGGTTGTGGGAGCACACATTCAGGGTAAAGCTTGACGGAGCCTGCGCGTGCAGAAGCTATGATATGCCGTTCGGCAACGAAAGCGTTGACCTTGTTTTTTGTTTTCAGGCCGCTCATCACTTCGGCCGTGCCAGGGAAACCCTTGTGGAACTCCGGCGGATCCTGAGAAAAGGCGGTACAGCGCTTTACCTGCACGAACCGAGTTCGCGTCGCTGGTTCCGCTCACTGGCGCGAAGACGGCTCACCGACAAACGACCGGATGTACCTGAGGACGTCTTGATTTATCCGAAGATCGCTCACTTGGCTGCCGAGGTTGGATTCAAGACAAAGGTCAATTTCGTTCCTACAACCACAAACAAAGACTTTGTGGGAACCGTTTATTTCCATTTGCTCAAGAAGGGCCTGTTACCGAGGACTATCCTGCCCTGCATTGTTGATGTTGTCCTGACGAAGAGGAAATGATTAAAGGCGAATGATGCCCTCGCGAAACTGAACGCTTGCCATAGAATCTGCAGCCGTATTGACCAATCGCCTCACCTCTGATAATGTCCACCAATTACGCTGCCGATCCGCAGCTTGTCGCAAACGTCTCGGTGGAGGGAGTCGTGCCGCACACTTTCGCGGACTACTTCCCGCTGGGATTGGAAGAGGGGCCTCTACCCCTGAAGTTTACATGTTGAATTCAACCAAAGAGCAGCTTGATTCCGAAGGGGTAAGGCAGATTTCTGAACCATTGTCGTACTGCGGTTCCGGGGTCGAGGTCTCAGCAGTGATGCCGTGCCTCAACGAAGAGGAAACCGTCGGAATCTGCGTGAAGAAAGCTCTGGATTGCTTCGCGGCATTGGGTGTTCGGGGAGAGGTGGTCATTGGAGACAACGGCTCGTCGGATCGGTCAGTAGAGATTGCCGAATCCCTTGGCGCAAGAGTAGTCAGGGAGCCATCCCGAGGTTACGGGCGAGCCCTTCAGGCGGCCATCAGCTCGGCGAAAGGGCGTTACTGCATAATGGGCGACTGTGACGACTCCTACGACTGGAGCGCCATGGGGCCATTCATCGAAAAACTCCGACAGGGCTATGATCTGGTGATGGGAACCAGACTCCGGGGAACAATCGTTTCAGGTGCAATGCGGCCGCTTCACAGGTACCTGGGGAATCCGTTGATCTCCGGAACGGTCAATTTGTTCTTCGGCTCAGGAACCAGCGACGCGTATTGCGGTATGCGGGGATTCAGCAAGGAAGCAATTGATCAATTGGAAGTCAGATCGCCGGGCATGGAATTCGCCATTGAGATGGTGATCAAGGCCTCCAACCGGAAGATGAAGATAGCCGAGATCCCCATCACCCTCCATGTGGACGGTCGTTCCCGGGGACCGCATCTCAGATCTTTCAGGGACGGCTGGCGCACGTTCAGGCTTCTGTTGTTTTACGCTCCGGATTATCTTTACGTGGTGCCCGGTTTCTTCCTTTTTTTTCTGGGGGCCTTCTTGCAGGGGCTCCTTTTTGCCGGTCCCATAGTGACATCAGGTTTTTACATTGGCATTCACTGGCTGGCCCTGGGATGCCTCTTTTCTCTGCTCGGGTTTCAAGTCCTCTGCATGGGGGCATTCGCCAAAGCTTTTGCAATGAACGAATCCTTCGAAATGAGCGGCCGCGTCTTCAAGAAGCTGCTGAACTGGTTCACGCTCGAAGCAGGGATCATTGTGGGCGCAGTCATGATGGCCATCGGAATCGCCGCTGACGCCACCATACTTGTGAGATGGTTGGCCCGGGACATGGGGGAACTGGGATCCACTCACGCCGTGTTTGTTGCCACCACGCTGATTGCCATTGGTTTCCAGACGGTCTTCTCGTCTTTTTTTCTGGGAATGTTCATGATAAGCATGTCCAGGAACAATCGTTCCGGAAACTCCAAAGACTGACTTGACCAAACGCGGGTCATGCCTGTGTTGTGACGCGCAGAACCGTTCCGCAGAATCCCAAATGAAAGTCCTTGTCGTCAACGAACCATACGTGGAGGGCTTCAACCGAACCCAGCGATGGGCGGCTAGGACTCGGGGAAGAGTTCTGCGCGCACCTGACTGGCTGGCCTACGCGACCGCGGTGCTGGAACAGGCGGGTATCGAAGCCAAACTCGTTGATTTTCCAGCGCTTGGTTTGGGCAAGGAGGATCTTCGTAGACTGGTCGCTCACGAGCAGCCCGACTACGTCGTCATGGATTCCACTACACCTTCGATTTATTCCGATATTGACTGTGCCCGGATTTGCAAGGAAAACAGCAGGGCCAGCGTGATCATGGTCGGCCCACACGCTTCCGCACTGCCTGAAGAGACCATGGAAATCGCAGATGGCGCTGTGGACGTAATCTGCATCGGGGAGTATGACATCACGGTCCTGGATGTCGTGACCAATTCGGGTAACCTGGGCGACATCGCGGGAATATGCTTCCACGAAAACGGCCATCCCAGACGTACCGTACGGCGGCCGCTCATCGAAGATCTCGACTCGTTGCCGTTCCCGGCCTGGCATCACCTGGACTTGATGAAATACTTCGACGGTTCCAAGCTCTATCCGTACATTGACATATTTTCGGGTCGCGGTTGCCCGCATCGCTGCTCGTTTTGTCTCTGGCCCCAGGTCATGCACGGACGGAAGGTGAGGCTCAGGTCTCCTAAACGTGTCGTTGACGAGATCGAATACGACATACAGCTGTGTCCCCAGGTGCTCAATGGCGAATTTTTTTTCGAGGACGACACCTTCACGATGGTCAAGTCCAATGCCATGGCCATCTGCGAGGAAATTTTGCGACGAGGACTGAAGATAAAGTTTTCCGTCAACGCTCGCACCGATACGGCGGACGAGGAGCTTTTCCGGAAGCTGAAACGCGCCGGCTGCCGGGAGCTTCTTGTGGGTTTTGAATCCGGTGAGGATCGCGTCCTCGATCGAATGAACAAGAAGGAGAGCGTTGAGGATGCCCGGCGGTTCATGGATCTGGCCGGGCGGGCCGGGATAGACGTTCACGGCTGCTTTGTCTTAGGATTTCCCGGCGAAACGGAACAGAGCATGGAGGAAACCATAAGCCTCGCTCTGAACCTGGGACTTCACACTGTTCAATTCTCGGGCGCGGTTCCTTTTCCCGGAACTGAATTCTTTGATTACTGCGCCGGAGAAGGCCTTCTGACAACCACGCGTTGGGACGCGTGGCTGGAAGATGGTGAGCAGGCTGCTGTCCTTGATTGCCCGGGCCTGGCCAAAGACGCGGTGAAGAGGGCCGTGGATCGTGGGCTGAAGCGCTTCTATTTCAGGCCCACTTACATGGTGAAGTTCTTGCTTCAGACTCGGAGCAGATCCGATCTGTACAGGAAGCTCCGGGGAGCGAGGAACTTCCTTTCTTACCTCATTGCGGAGAGCCGAAGAAAATGAGCCGGCCCGGACCAAGAGTATCGGTGGTCATACCTGTCCGTAACTGCCGTGATACCATTGGCAAGTGTCTTTCAGCCCTCGCCGGCCTCAAGCATACGTCTTACGAGGTGATAGTTCTCGATGACGGATCCACCGACGAAACCCCCGAGATTTGTGAATCCAACCAGTGGGTGAGAACGATCAGACTTTGCCGCGGTGGACCGTCCCGCGCCCGAAACCAAGGAATATCCCTGGCCGCAGGAGAGTTGGTTGCCTTCACCGACGGCGACTGCATTGTTGATCGTCAGTGGCTGAATGAATTGGAGAGCGGCTTTTTCTCGGACGACGTTGCGGGCGTGGGTGGAGACCAGGAAAGCACTCCCGACGAAACTTTTTTTGGACGACTGGTTCAAGAGTTTTTCAAGTGCGTGGGCTTCATGACGGGTTATATCAAGGACGGAACAATCCTGGCCGAGACTGACCACAATCCCTCATGCAACTCCATGTATCGAAAGGCGGCCCTCGCGGAAGTCGGCGGCTTCGACGAGACCCTTTTCCCCGGCGAAGACGTTGATCTTGATCACAGGATTCGGGCACGGGGTTACAAGCTCGTTTTCAATCCCGCGGCTCGAGTGGCGCACTATCGGCCGGCGACTCTCCGAAGATTTGCCTCCATGATGCGTCGCTACGGAGAATCCCAGTGGCCCTTGCTGAGAAGATACGGCTTCTTTAGAAAGATCCTTTTCGTTCCGCCGGCCGTGATCGCTGTCACGGTGGCAGCGGTATCGTTGCTTCTGTGGAATCCGCACCTCTGGCCTTTGCTCCTGATCCCTTTGCCTTTGGCGATTCTCTGGTTTTATCTCAAGACCGGCAGCGTGGAGAAAAGTGCAGTCTTCACAATGTTCCTCACGGTAACGCTCGTGAGCTGGAACCTGGGCTTTGTTTCAGCCATGCTCACAGGACGTCGGGGAGTGCGGAGCCCCCCCCGGAAACCGTCCATCTCCGAGATCAGAAAAAGCCTCAAGTCCAGGTTGGATTACTATAGTGCGGTCTATCGCCATCCCAGAACCCCGAAAATTTCCAGGGCTCTCCTGTGGATTGCTCTGGCGTACGCGATGTCTCCTATTGACCTGATACCTGATTTCATTCCCGTTATCGGCCATCTGGACGATGTGGTAATAGTGCCGGGTTTGATCATTCTCGCACTGTGGCTCATTCCAAGAGAAGTTCTTCGGGAGTGTGAAGACAGCTCTTGTGTAGACTGATCCGAGGTGGATGTTGGCAGGAACTGCGTCTCGACGCCGTGCCAATGTCGTTGCACTGTGAGAAGGAGAAAGAGACATGAAAGGGGACATGCTACCTTTTGGGGTTCGCCCTTGGTCGCCCGCGAGGCCGAAGCGTGAATTCGGGTCCCATACGGAGTGCGGTCTCATGCAGCCAGGGTTGCCTCGAGTACGCGGCTCCGCGCTGGACGCACGTGCGAACTGCCTCCAACTCGGCTTCCGTTTGCGGTTCGTTCACCAGTCGGAGCCAATGGTCATTCCGAGCCTGTCGTAACAACAGAATAAAGGAATGTCCCCTTTTCTCTATTACCCTCTTTATTACCCTCTTTTAGCGTTATTACCCCTTTTCCTCCAGGTGGCGCCGGGGCCACGCCCCAAGCATTCCACCTGGCCAAGCTTCCGGAGGTCGCGAAGGACCAGCCGGATCATGTCACGGCTCACGCCAGGGCACGTGCGCTCTAGCTGACTCATGGTGAATTCGCCGGCCATGGAATTCACAGCCGCCTCGATCATGTCGGTCTTGGCCCCGCGAGGGCTCTGCGTACGGCCAAGACGTTCCTCGAATTCCCGGTACGCCGTCTTGATAACGAAAAGGAGATAAGTGATATAGGGCCAAGGGTTGTGCTTGGCTTCGTGCCACCCAATGGAACTCTGTTCCAATGTTTCGTAATACCTGTCCTTATTTTGCTCAATGATTCGCTCAAGACTTATATAGCGGCCTACCTCGTACCCAAGATGGTAGCATTGAAGCAGCAGCAAGAGACGCGACACTCGGCCATTGCCGTCACGAAACGGATGGATGCACAAGAAGTCCAAGTTGAAACCCGCCAGAGCGATGAGAGGATGAGTCCAGGCGTCATGGAGTGATTCCTTCCACAAGTCAATCAGCTCATTCATGAAAACCGTGGTTTGAGCTGCCGGGACGGTTTTGAACCTGACGCGAGACGTGCCGTCCGCATATCGTTCGATGATGTCACCGTCCTTTTCCTTGTATTGTCCGGCATCCCAGATGTCGCCGCGGGCAAGGCGATGAAGCTTCAGGACTGTCTCTTCGTTGATCGCGAGACTTGCCGCCTGCTCGTGGACTAGGCGAAGGGCTTCCCTGTAACCCCGAACCTCCTCCTCATTGCGGTCTCGAAGCATCGGTGCGCCAAAAACTATAGTGCCCACCCGTTCCCCGGCGATTTCAATTCCCTCGATGCGGTTGGAGGAAACCGCGCTTTCGATGAGCGCATGCTCGCGTAAGACCCGGAGACGTTGCGGGGACTGGCGCGTAAAAAGCTCCTGCTTGCCTCTCGATTCACCAAGGTCAGCCATGTACCAAGCTGCGGCAGCGGGGATCATTTGAGGTTGTGTGCGAAGCAGGCGGAGAGTCATCATGGAGCGGGGCCTCCTTGGCTAACTCAACTTTACTGTACATGCCGGATTAGTCAAACGACCTCCGGTCGAGCCGGTCGCTTACGGCTGCTTTGGCTACGAAAATTCTTTGGGGTTTGGGCGCAACCACAGTATCACTGAGAGGGGACGTGTCCTAATAGACCTGGGGGCAAGAAGGATTCACCGCGGAGCACGCGAAGAGCACAGAGGGAGTAATAGGTGGCGCAAGACACACAGGCCGAAGAGCAGCTCAGACGCTTCGGAACGGTTTTGAGGGGCCCGGGCTGGATACTCTGGGGGCGTTCCCAAGAGATCCAGACAAGAAGGATTTCTCTGCGTCCTCCGCGCCCTCTGCGGTGAGTTCTTTTCTTCTCGGGCAGGTCTACCTGTCTCATTTGCAGGCCAGAGCGCTGTACTAGGCCCTGGGCAGGAGCCTGAACGCCTTGAGCGAGGGGGCGCGGCAGATGCAGACCGGGGGGACCGGAGGAGAAGGAGCTGAAGGGGAGCGCGTTGAAGGTGAAGGGTGAGTCGAAGAATCCTTAAAGGAATGGTCGCCACCGGGATCACCGCAGAGGACGCAGAGTTCGCGGAGCACGATTAATTCAGCCCCCCTCTGCGGTACACGATTGTCGGCTTGCGGCATGACTGGAGACTGTCGATGAAGAACGGACGAATTCAAGAGGTTACGAAAGGGTGGCTGACTCTAGCCTTGCTCTTGGTCGTGTTACCGTCGAGTGGAATTGCCGGATGGGAGGGCAAGACCACTCTCAACGAACAGCTCTTAGTCGCGGCGGATCACGGGGATGTGGCGACGGTCACGAGCCTTCTGGACAAGGGGGCCGACGCCAATGCCAGCTATTCTGGTCTGGGGGGTACGGCCCTTATGCGAGCTGCCTATAGAGGTCACCTGGAAGTCGTCAGACTGCTCATCGACAGAGGCGCCAACCGTAATGCGCGGGATGAAGACGGCCACACCGTTCTCATGTCTGCCGCCCAAGGCGGGAACTTTGAGGTTGTGAAGCTGCTCCTTAACAAAGGGGCTTCGCTGAATGACCGCGACTGGTGGAATGGGACAGCCCTCATGTCTGCCGCCGGAGCCGAAGGAGATCATACGGATGTGGTTAGACTGCTTCTTGAAAAGGGGGCTGACATCAATGCGAGGACAGATGAGGGCAAGACAGTTCTAATGTGTGCCGCCGGAGGCGGGAACTTTGAAGTTGTGAAGCTGCTCCTTGATGAAGGAGCCTCGGTAAATGCCAAGAACTGCTGGGGGGCGACGGCCCTCATGTCTGCCGCAGAAGCAAAGGGAGACCATCCAGAGTTGGTCAAACTGCTTCTTGAAAAGGGCGCCGACATGAATGCTAGAACGGCCCAAGGCGAGACATCGCTAATGTGTGCCGCCCTCGGCGGGAACTTTGAGGTTGTGAAGCTGCTCATCGACAAGGGACTGGACGTGCATGCCAAGATGCAAAACGGCCAGACGATTCTAATGTTTGCAGCCAGAGGCGGCAACTTGGAGATTGTGAAATTCCTGATCGACCAAGGCCTCGATGTCAATGCTGAGGATGAACACGGCGTTACCGCATTAAGCTTGACTCAAAAATCAAGTAAGGGAGCCGATATCGTTCGATACTTGAAAGCGCACGGTGCCAAGTGATCGGACACAGAGAAACGGCTGGGGCGACTTAAAGCGCTTAGGACATTCGGGTTATAACTGTACCGTTTGTGAAGAGGGGATGATTATGCCTGTAACACAGCTGCGTAAAGGGGTCACGTCTGCTCTTGACTCATGTACGATGGTAAAGTGCGTAAAGGGGTCACGTCTGCTCTTGACTCATGTACGATGTGGCGATATGGCCGGTATATGTCGCAAAGCATTACGCATTGAGTATACGGGTGCTTGGTGCCAGGTGATGAAAAGGGGCAGATGCCATGAAATCACTTCCTCCGGGAAAGATGATTGTCAGGACTTCCTGGAACTCCAGCATAAGGGCTCGGCAGTCTACCCAGCCGGGCAGCCGGCCGGGCTGGCACTTGCCGCCACAGGGGAAGCCTTTGGACTGGAGCAGTACATCAGCGTCAGGAGAGTGGTTTGTCGCATGAAGCGAAGGATCGAGGACGACGGTAGTTTGAGGAGGAGATTCGAGGCGATCAAGCGACATCCGCCTGAGTCAAGAGTAGACCTGACCCCATGACACGGGACGCAGCATGATGTGTGCAGGCTGATTGCTTGTGGCAGTGAAGCGTTTATGGTAACGGTTGAGAAGACCCTGGCCAATATTCTAATCGACGTAGGACCGCCGGTTGCCCGAGGGCCCTACCTCGATTATGCCTCGTGCGGCGGATGAGAAACTGAGAAGAACAGAAATTCCGGCAGTTGCTATAATTGCTCGCGAGGTCTCGACATGACTGCCCGTGCATTCCCCATGGTCCTGTTAGCAGTTCTGTGTTGCCTCCCCGTCTTGGCCCAGGAACCGGCCGACAAGGCCGAGTCTTCCCGAAAACTGCTCATCGTGTGCTCCACAACTCAGATTGCGGACCTGACGAGACAGGTCGTGGGCGACCGGTGCGAAGTTCGCTGTATACTTGCCCCAGGCGCCGACCCCCACACTTACATGCCCACGCCGGGCGATGCCCAGCTTGCCTTGAAGGCGGATCTATGTATTCAGAATGGCCTGCATCTGGAAGGTAAGAACTGGATGGCCACCTTGGCCAAAGACGCTGGCAAGCCGCTCATAACGGCTGCGGAAGGCGTTCAGCCCATAGAACTGGAAGGAAACGGGCAGAAAATCAGCGACCCCCACGCATGGTTTGCGCCGAGAAACGCGGCGATCTATGTCAACAACATAGTGCGGGGGATCTCAAGGATGGACCGTGCGGGGAAGAATGAATACGAGGCCAGGGCCAGGCTGTATCTCCAGCAGCTGAGGGTGTTGGACTCCTGGATCAGGGATCAGTTCAGCGCAATCCCGCCGGCCCAAAGGATCCTGGTGACCAGCCACGACGCTTTCAACTACTTTGCAAAAGAGTACGGTTTCAAGAACCAGGCTCCTGTGGGCTGGTCCACCGGAAGCGAAGTCGGCGCCGGTATGACTCCCGAACGACGGAAACAAGTCATCGAGTCAATCAAGAGCTTCGGCGTTAAGGCGGTATTCGTGGAAACCAGCGTCAATCCCAAACTGGTCAGGGAAATAGCACGCGAGGCAGGGGTCCGGATCGGGGGGGAACTGTATTCCGATTCCATGGGTGCGGCAGGCTCCGCTGGGGAGACTTATATGGGTATGATGCGAGAAAATGTCCTTACTATAATCAGTGGTCTACGGTGAGGGAACTCCAATGAGACCGATGCTGGCTTTCCTCATCTGGGTTGTGTTTATCGGCGGGCTTGCAGCCTACATGCATACACGCGAGACCGCGGCCAGGGTCAGGCCGG
>Ga0172375_10010720_pt1 | contig 11828 bp, 12 predicted proteins | sample LakKiv1m_FD_114537 | JGI IMG/M metagenome (GOLD analysis project Ga0172375, IMG submission 114537) | Freshwater microbial communities from Kabuno Bay, South-Kivu, Congo - kab_092012_11.1m | ecosystem: Environmental > Aquatic > Freshwater > Lake | place: Democratic Republic of the Congo... | reverse complement strand
CGCCGGGCGCGTTTGAGATGCTGGAGGCTCTGGGCAAAGAAGAGTCGCTCCAACGGCTAAAGATGGCCCAGCATCTGCTTAGTGCTTGATTTTTTGGTTCAATACGGGTCGGTTTACTTGCATTGCTTAGGCTGCTTAACCTCCTCGTTTTCGCTTTGCTGGCTACCCGTAGGGGTAGACCTTTTAGTGAAACTCCAAGTCAATCTGGTATTTGTGGTAGAATAATACTAGGTTGCGCCTTGTTGAAAGGAATGGCCTTGAGTGATTTTGTCTTTCCCGGGTCGGCTAATGGTAGGCCAATAGACTCTGGATCTATTAATCTTGGTTCGAATCCAAGCCCGGGAGCCAATTTGTATGGTGCTCGCGCTCTACGAGCGCTCGCCAGCCGGTTTCAGCTTCAAAATTGAATAAATTGCCTTTCAAAATGAAGTTCGAGCCGATGATTTATAAGTTTCTTTGGCAGTTTTCAAATCCCAATCCTTCCAGCCCAAACGCGAGCGCGGCCGTTTCCTCCCCACACCCCTCCACGGCCGCGCGAGCGGATGCAAAATTCATTTCATATTTTCAAATTCCGTTCGAACTTTTTCAAACAGGGAAAACCAAAAAATACGAAGTGAAACTAGACTTGATATCACTTCTTGCTATATTATGTTTATGGAAGGAGAGCCGATGCCGGAAGAAATACAAAATGAAGCCAGAGATTTTGTAGCCCGTTCGACGGGGGAGTCCGAGGGCAATCAGGAGCGGGTAACCTTTGAGGACTTACCTGCTCGGCTGGGTTTTGTTGAGTCAGTCGAGCAGAATGCGCTTCGCCAGCAATTGGTTGGAGCGCTAAAAAGTGATGCCCCGGAGACAGGAGAGATCGCGGCTCGCTATCAAGAGGCGGCCGAGGCGACTATCAGTCAGCTTGAGGGGGATGCCTTTTCGCTTGCGCAGATCGGTTTGATTGTTCAACGCGCCCTTATTTACCGTGAGGCGGGGATGCCGGAAGCTGCCGAAGCAGAGCTACAAGATGCGCGGACATATGCCGAGGGGCTAGGTCGGGACGATATTGTGGCCGCGCTTGAACAGACCTGACCTTCAGCAATACTTAGGTTGTTTTTTGAGACTAGCAACTAGTAAACCAGCCGAAGATAAGTGCCTGTTTCGTCAGTCTGCCAGTAAGATTTTACTGATTCGATTAGGGTGGCAATGATCGCGGCTGATTTCTCTTGACTCATCAGCCGCGGCTGATATTTTACTGTCTCGTGGGATAGGACAAAAATTGTTAGTGAATTAGCGCTGAACTCGCCGGCCACCAGAATGCCCTGCTGTGTTTCCTTGGAAAAGGTTTGATCGAATAGAAGGTTGCCCAGCGAATAAATAATAGGCCGATTTTGGTATATCTCCATATCTTGAATGACGTGCGAGTGCGATCCGATAATCATATCGGCACCGGCGTCAATCCATTGGTGAGCTAATCTCTGTTGGCTGGAGCCGTGTTTGGGCTGATACTCGGCGCCCCAGTGGGGAAAAATAATTAGCCGACTGGCTGGATCGGTTTTTATCTGACGAATCTGTTCGGTCAAGTCTGGCGTGCCAGCGAGAATGTTAACACCTATCAAATGAAGTGTCAGACCGCGGCCGGGGAAGCTGGCCGTCTTATCAACCGAAGAATCGGCCGGCCCACCAAACGGCGAGATTCCCGCTGTTTGCAAAACTTGTCGGGTATTTTCCAAAACAGTCTGTCCCGCGTTGTTAGTGTGGTTATTGGCCAGCGAGGCGCCGTTAATTTTTAGATACTGCAAGGCGGCGGTCGCCTCGGGGAGAAAGTTAAACGACATATTATTTGGACTGATATCAATTGCCACCGGAGTAGGAGAGATTGGACCTTCTAGGTTGATAATGCCGGCATCTGTTCCCCAAAATATCCGCTCACCAATTTTGGCAAATGCCCTCCAGAGCCCATGCTCATGATGAGTGTGGGCGATCATCCGGTCAAAAAAGGCATCGCCACCGATGATGAAACTAACAGAATCTAGAACCGTTTTCTGTCCACCGGTCTGGAACCAGCCCCGTTTCTCGTTATCGTCAAGTAGAAATTGATTAGTTTGGCGTTTTCTTGACCAGAGGGAGAGTAGGGCTAGGGAGGGTGGCGATTGAGTCTCGGCTTTTTTTAAGAGCAACTCGGTGTCTTGAGTAGAGAGGGTATCGAGCGCTAGCTGATTGTGCAAGCTGGCTAGTTGAGGGGAGGGGCTGGCGGATAAATTGTCGGCGACCACCAGCAAACAGCGCGGACACAAACTCTCCAGCTCGTTCGCCAGATCCTCTAGTTGACTCTTAGTTGATGAGTTGGGTAGGGCCAGTGGTAATACTTGAGCGTCTGGAAAGACGCCTGCCAGGTTAGAAAGAATGCTGGTTGCCGGCTCATCAAGAGTGGCACTACTGCTCGCTGCTAAACCTTTGACAGTTAGGGCTGCCGTGAGGTTATTAGGTGCGCTGTCTTCGGTATTAAAAATAATCGGCAAGGTTTCCGCGCCATCTGCTAAGGGGAGGGTGAGTACAATCATCGTTGGAGTAAATTTTTCTTTTAGGCGCGTAAAAAAAACAGTTTGTTCCTCACTTGCTTGATAGGGAATAAGAGCGCCCGAAATAATCACTGTCGGCTTGTTACTCTCTACCTGCTCGGCGCTTTCTGTCGAAGTCTGTTGAGAATTTGCCAAAAGATATCCCAAAACAACAATCTCCAGACCTAGTGCAGCTAGAAGAAGACGGCTAATTTTCTGATGGCGTGTGGCGATATTAGAAAAGCTACTCATAGCGCAAGGCGTCAAGCGGGTTGATCTTGGCACCACGGCGTGCCGGCAGATAGGCAGTTGTCGCGCCAATGAGTGCTACCAAGGTAAAGACGCCCATAAGTAAATACTAGACTAAATGTCAGCGCTGACAAAGGTGTCTCGCGGGTGGGCGATTGGCTATTCTGCCTAATTTTTCGCTAAAATACATTTATGACAAATATTGAACCACTGTCAGGATTTCGAGATTTTAACCAAGCTAACACCGCGGCGCGGCGCTGGCTGATTGAGCGTGTTCTAAAAACTTACCGTCAGTTCGGTTATCTGCCGATTGAGACACCGACTATTGAGCGAGAAGAGATACTGCGTGGCCAGTATGGACAGGAGGGCGAGAAGCTGCGTTATCGGTTTAAAGACAATGGTAATCGCGAGGTCGGTTTGCGCTATGACCTGACGGTGCCGTTTGCTCGTTTTGTGGCTCGATCGTTGGCGTCTCAACAGATGCGACTGCCGTTCCGGCGCAGCCAAGTTCAACCAGTTTTTCGGGCGGAAAGCCCGCAAGCCGGCCGCTATCGCGAATTTACTCAATGCGATTATGATATAGCCGGAGCGGATACCGCTGAAGCCGATAGTGAAGCATTGCTGGTTGCCACTTCCTTGGCTCGCGAGTTAGGACTTAACTATCAGATTAAAGTAAGCTCAAGGGAGTTGCTGGAAGCGGTGTTGGCAAAAGTCGGAGTGCCAGACAGTCAGTCAGCGCCGGTGTTGATAGCTTTAGACAAATTAGAGAAAATCGGCCCCGAAGCAGTCAAGGTGGATTTAATAAAACTTGGTTTGGTGAAGGAGGTGGGCAACAAGCTTCTTGATTTAATAAAGTCGCCAGAAAAACTAGTATCCGATTTATCTACTGAAGGAAGGGGAGTCTGGAAGCGGCTAGATAGTATTCTTGGACTAGTAAAGAAAGTCCTACCCGACTCTGATAGAGTGGTTTTTGACCCATCATTAGCCCGAGGGCTAAGCTACTACACCGGAATCGTTTTTGAAGCAGTTGATCTCGACGAGCCGGCATTGGGCAGTTTTATTGGCGGCGGACGTTACGACGATGTCATCGGTTTATTCGCAAACCGAAAGATACCGGCCGTTGGCGCTTCGCTAGGAGTTGATCGAACGCTGGAGATTATGGCTAAGAAGGGACTTTTGCCGAAAGAGCTGGATTTGACAGATGTTGCTGTACTGCCGATGGTAGGACAAGAAAAAGTTGCTTGGGAGCTGGCGCAAAAATGGCGCCAGCAGGGGCTGACAGTTTCATTTTGCACACAGGTCGCCAGTGTGAGCGAGATGCTTGGTTATGCGGCGCGCACCAGCCGCTTTGCCGCGGTAGTAGGTGAGAAGGAGGTTAGCAACGGAGAGTATAAACTGAAGAATCTTCAAACAAAAACGGAAATTTTCTGTAATTTTGATAAAGTTGCTCGAGTAATAAGCCAGTATTATGAGCGTACCGACAATAGAGAAAAAGAGAGCCGCGACGCTAAAGAGCTACGTCGCGGCTGACCCAGAGCTGTGACTGGAGGAGCCTACTCCAACTCCGGGCGGGTAGGTTGCGCCTTGTCCCAGTCAACTCTAGTTTAGTTTATGGGACCTGTCAATTGTTTTTCGTATCCAAATGCGTTAAACTCTTATCGTCGAGAGAACGAACGCGACTCGGTATCTCGACAAGTCGAGGTCTCTTGGCCCAGAGATCTCGTCCGGGGGGCAGGCTTGATCTCATCGATCGCCGCCCCCTTACTTTTACACATAGTAAAAATGACCTTCTGACGAAGGTCGTTTTACTGTTGTGGCCTAACTATTCTTCCTCGGCGAGAATCAATTTGCCCAGCTGAAAAATTGGCCACGCCAACGCACTGGCCAGTAGGATTGCCAGATGAAATGCGAAGCTAGGACCGGTGGCGGGGATTTTATACATATCGATCTCCTTTCTTCTTTACACTCGCATTCTAGCAAGAAATGATTATTTGTCAACGGAGATGGAGTGTTTGGGCGTATCCTGCTTGAAAATCGGGTAATAATCTGATAATGTTTGGCCTGATGAAAAGGCTGGAAAAGATTTCTGAATATTGGGGTTCGCTGCCGCGGACCGCTTCCGCGAGAGCAGAAGAAAAAGCCGTTGTTGTAACTCCTCTAGAATTAAACCAGTTGAGTAATTTCCATCGTGTCACTGTTGGTGTAATTATGGCCGCCTACAACGAAGAGAGGGTTATTGAAGACTCCCTATCAAGTCTACGTCAAGTTTTTGATGCCGCTCACATTTATGTGGTGAACGATGGCTCCAAGGATAAGACAATTACTTTAGCCGGCTCGTTAACGCCAAATGTGCTTGATCTGCAAGAAAATGTTGGCAAGGCAAACGCTCTGAAGACTTTAATCGATCATTTCAGGCTAACTAAGCGATATGATTATCTACTTTTTACCGACGCGGATAGTCGTCTGCCGGCTGATTTTCTTGAGAAAGTTAAGCCGTCTTTGAAGAATCGTCCGGCCTGTGTGGTGGCCACGGTTACTAGCCAGAGGCGTGGAGTGATTAGCGCCTTCCGGGTTTTTGAATATGGCTTTTCTCATCGTGTTTTTAAACGAGCCCAAGGAGCGGCGTCTCTTATCACTGTAGCGCCGGGCTGTGGCTCACTCTATCGCACCGATGTGCTCGAGCAGCTTGATTTTTCTGATAGAACACTGACAGAGGACTTTGATCTTACCTTACAAATTCACCTGAAGAAGTTGGGTAGAATAGACTATGCTTACCAAGTGCGAGTGGCGACACAAGACCCCTTTACTTGGCGGGATTATTGGAAGCAGATTGTTCGCTGGTACACCGGTTTCTGGCAAAATGTTCGTCTGCATCGCAGTTATTTGCCAAATTCATTGATCAGCGCCGAGATAATTCTGTCGCTTATTGACAGTTTTAGTTGGTTGGGGGCGCTAATATTGGCCCTATTGGTGCCGCATATATTTCTACTACTTTTGTTTTATGCTGGCGCCCTAATCGCTGGATTGGGGTTATCGGTGCTGATCATCGAAAGAGAGTATTGGGCAATAAAATACCTGCCCCTATTCCCATTGTTTCAGTTTATCAACAGCGCCGCCTATATTTACAGCTTCTTTAGGGCTTTTCGCTCGGGGGAAAAGCTCGGCTGGAATAAAGTTGCCCGTTACGCTTCGTAAGTCGGCTCTTGCCAGTTATTACGAGGGGTCTTATACTAAAAACATGAGCCAAACAAAAAAACTCTATCGAAGCGAGTCGGATAAGATTATTGCTGGAGTCTGCGGTGGAGTGGCGGAGTATTTTGGGGTTGATTCAATCGTTGTGCGATTAGTTTTCTTGATCCTTGTTTTTTGGAACGGGATTGGTCTTTTGGCGTATCTGGTGATGGCGATTATTGTACCTAGCCAGGCGAAAGTGGAGCAAACGCCAGAGAAAACAGTGCGCGACAATGTTGTTGACTATCGGGTAAGGGTAGGAGAGGCAGCCCAGAAAGTTAAACAGGGATTTGTAGAACGACGCAACACGCTTAGATCGTGGTTGGGTTGGGGTCTTTTGTCGCTTGGCTCACTTATTCTGCTAGATAATTACCATTTGCTGGATTTTGGCTTTTGGAGTTGGGTGTGGCGACTTTGGCCGGCAATTTTGGTAGCAACCGGACTAGCGATATTGGTTAGGCATCATGACTGACGTGGCTCCTCCAGGATTCCAAACAAACCGTTTCCCTATGGGCGCCGTATTACTGATTTTGGTTGGTGTAATTTTTCTGCTGAACAATTACGCCGTCTTGCCTTGGAATATTTGGGGAGAGATCGCTCGACTTTGGCCTATTTTACTGATTATTTGGGGCGCGCAGCTGGTTTTTGGCCGTCATTGGTTGGTTCGTCTGATACTGTCAGTAGTGATGGTAGCGGCGGTTGGTTTGGTGGTTATAGGCAACCTAGCTCAAAACAACAGCGCGGTTGATGGCTGGCTCAATCGCACATGGCCGCACTGGCGCCAGAGTAATTTATTTGGGCTAAACCAGAGTGCGTCGGCGCGGGAAACATTTACTGTCTCGCTGGCTGATTATGACAGCGTGACTAGCCGACAGATGAACTTTCAAATCGGCATTGGTCAGCTCACCTTGGCCGACAATGGTGCTGATGATAGCCACCTGACTTTGGCGGCGCGCTACGCCGACGACGAGAAGCCAACTCTGGAAAAAACCTTTAGCGATGGCCAGCTAGACATTTCTGTGCGCTCTTCACGCCTAACCCGCTTTTTCTTTCCCGAGTCGTCAAACTGGGAGTGGGACGGCAAGATCGGCCAGCCGAGCTTACTGACAGCATTTAATATCGATTTAGGCACGGGCATGCTAACGGCCGATTTTCGTCAGCAAAAAATTTCAAGTATGGACATTAATGTCGGTGCCGGACAAGCCACCTTGCGCCTAAGTCCAGTCGCAGTGACTAGCGAGCAGGTTAAGGCGCGGGTTGGGGCCGGTTCGCTGGAGATAAAAACCGGCAAGGAAGTTGGCTTGAAGGTAAAATATTCAACAGGTATCGGCAATGTGGCAGTTGGCACGCTTAATCTACACGGCAGTGGCGAGTACACCTCGCCAGACTATGACACTGCAGCTACAAAATTGACAATTGATGTAAATCTGGGAGCCGGTGAGGTCAGTATCGATCGCGACTAGTAGAATCATCAGTTTTTCCTTGTGGTGTATACTGTAGCTGATGGCTCGCTACAAAGTTTTGCTGGTAGAGGATGATGAAGAGCTACGGCGGATGTATAAGGAGATATTCCGTCGAGCTAGTTGGCAGGTTTTTGAGGCTTCGGACGGTCAGAGGGCGGTTGATGTGGCGCTTATGGCCAAGCCGGATATTATTATGCTTGACTTGATGTTGCCACGCCAAGGCGGAATTGCCGCTTTGCGCATTTTGCGAAGTTTGCCGGAGTGCAAGAATACCCCAATTTTTGTTCTAACTGCCTTACCTAATCCGGAATACCAACAGTCAGCCGAAGGAATGGTGCAGGGTTATTTTTTGAAAACACAGATTAAGCCGCACGAGCTGGTGGAAAAGGCAAAAGAGCTGGTTGCTCGCTTGCGTGATTAGTAAATCGAGTCTAGATTAAAGCGGGATGCAAGGACGCAAGCCAGTGCACAGTTTGACGGTGTTTTGCGGGCCGATGAAAGCGGCCAAGACGGTTTTTCTGGCGGAGAGAGTCGCTAGCTATGCCCAAACGGGTAAGGGAGTAATAGTATTTAGAGCTGCTCGCGATACTCGTGATCGAGAACCGCTTATACGCTCCCGTTTTGGGCAAATTTCCATGCCGGCCAAATTTGTTCAGAACGCTTGGGAGATCATGGAGTATGTCGGAGCCAAGACTGGCATTGTAGCGATCGATGAGGGGCAGTTTTTCGGTCCAGAACTGACGCAGGTCGTCCGCCAACTGATGAGCAAATGTGACGTGGCAGTAGCCGGTTTGGACCTTGATTTTCGCTCATTGCCCTTTGGCCCAATGGCTGGACTACTGGCGTTGGCTAGTGAAGTACACAAACTGACGGCGGTGTGTGATCGCTGTAAATTGTCGTTTGCCAGATTCACCCAACGGCTGGATAACGGCCAGCCGGCTAGCGCCTATTCAGAAACGATTGTGCCAGAAGGCAGTAAGGCAAAAATTGTTTATGAAGCCAGATGTCGTCGCTGTTATCAACCGCCACTTGATTTGAAGAGATATCTGAAACAAAAAAATCGCCTGTTTGAGGTTTGAAGATGGTCTCTCGGCTTAATTACTGGGGAAATTTCTGCTAAGATATTAGGGAGTAATTATCTTTGGCGTGTTCGTCTAGAGGCCTAGGATACCTGGTTCTCATCCAGGAGATCACGGGTTCGAATCCCGTACACGCTACTAAATACTCAGCAAAGCTCTTGCAAAACAGAGAGCCAGATGAAAACCAGGTTCTCACTTAGTTTAAAGGTTGCCCGCTCGCCAGTTTTCCGAAAGACGAGCGGGTCAGGGTGTGGCCTTCTTGTTTAGAAAGTCTAGCTTTGCAATAAGCCTCATAACTCCACGGCGTAGTTTCACGGCAGAACAATCGTCTTTGTGCTGGCCACGTCCACCGCAGGCGGCACAGGTTTCGTTGTCCCTTAAGATGTCGCCGTCGCACCGTCTAGGCATCTTGTCAAGGGCTCCTGCTAGAGCACGGATCGTTTCTGCCAAGGTACTTCTTTCTTCCATCATAATCTCCCCGGGAGCTATCTCTCCGATAAATTAACGATTGTTTATTGTTTTGGCAAATATGCCCCGAAAGTACCGTAAAAAGAAGAGAAGAGGAGGGTTAAAAACAGCTAGCTTTTGCACGTATTGTGATTGTTTTGTTTTAGCGCTAGTTTCAGAAATTGGGGCAGGTGGCTTTTTGCTACAAGTCGCAGGCGCCTAAAGCCGGCTGGAAGAGATAATCGGCTGCGTTGCTTGGTCGGGACTTAGGCAAACTACCAATTTTTCGGAAAAGGAAAATGGTATTCAGTGACGGAAAATGTGGGTTGTAACAAGCAATATCAGGGTGCTCAGTCGTGGGACTTAAAAAATCAGTCGATGGATGAGGAAACGACTGACACAGCTTAGCCAACTGTCCTGCTTGGACAGACCAAGCTCAGCACTTACGAGGAAAACACCTTCGAATGTTTTGACATGTTGGAGCGGGGGAATCTTTGTCTCAAGATGGGCCGAATTACGGTCGATACGGGAACAACAGCACATCAAATTAGCGATATGGAGTGGAGCGCTATCTTAAAAAGAACTTGAGGTTTCGCTAAAAAGTTTCTTAATCAGAAAGAGCAAGCCCGCCTACTCGGCGGGCTCGGTGGACGCGGCTGGAACAGCCGCAAAGTGTACATTTGGATCGGCGAGAATGGTGGGAGAAATGAGAAAGCGAAGTCTATTCAGCAATTCCGCGAGCTTCACACACCAGCAATCCGGTTTGTGATAGCCAATGCCACCGCATCCTTCGCACAGGTCGAACTGCTCTGGCGATTGGCCATCAAAGCCTTTTGGGAGAGTATTTTGTGCCGCCAACACCAATTGTTGCAAGAACTCGCACTTTCCTGACAGATTATCATCGAGCATCTTGCCTTGCCTCCTTTAGCGTTGGCTCAATTTTAGCTAGGCAAGTAATTTGGGGCAATAGATGTTAAAGAAAATGCGTTACAATAGGATGTATGGAGGGTGAGTTAATCATCGTCGTTTTGGGCGTGGTGTTGGTGGGCTTAATTGCCTGGCGGCGGGCTGTCTACTTGCGGCCATTGACAGGCCGGGTAATCGAGCCGCTTGGTTTTCTCTATCGTGATTTTTCTTTGGCTAGAGTTGTTGGCGATGAAGACAAAACCATTTCAGCTCTGATGTCATTTGCTCGCGCCTCCTCTGGCGCACCGACAATCCTTGATGAAATCATCGAAGGTGTTGTGACTCTGCCACGGCGTCCCTCCCGCCCAGTCAGCTTGCTGTTGGAAAAACCGTTGGCAATTATCGGTCGACAGAGAATTTTTTGTCGTGACAAGCAAACTGTTTCTGTTTTGGTTGGGGAACTTGAGGAGCTGAAGGATCAGGTGCCAAATTTACCTGAAGGTTGGCAGCAAGAGGCCCGTCGCGCGGCGGGACGGGGCTACCTTCCCCTTTTGGTCGCCGTTGCAGAACCGGGAGGAAAGATTCACCGCGCCCTTCACGCCACTCACCAGCCGCTTGGCTTAGTGTTGGTGGAGGGTGATCTTGATACTGCCCGCCTGAAAGCGCTAAACCGTTGGGGTGAAGCGGCGGTGCGCTTCCTCACGTTTGCTCCCAAGGAGCTGGCCCAGTGGTTGTTTGTTCGCGTCTTTCCTGAAGCTGATCCGCTTACTATGTCGTCCCAGCAGCTTAAGGACGTTCGACCATTGCGTCAGCGAGATGATCTAGCCAAAAATGCCACTATTATCGCCGGCGCGGGGTTGGAGGAGCGCTACCGGACCGTTAATGTTTGGAGACACCGTGAAAGTCTTGAGCTCTACAGTCGCAACCCGGAAGATGAAGAGCTACCGATCGAACCGCACACGGTTTTATCCTAAACTTGATCTCTATAAATCGTGGAATAGTCGTTCACCAACTCGTTATCATAAATTGAAATTTTGAATTGTTTCTTGGTTCCATATCGCAAAAATGCGATATGAAGCTGCTAGTTCACAACTCCGCATCGTACCTGATTAGTGGTAGTGAGCCACTCTAAGCTAGCTGTTTGTCAAAGGTAAGTAGAAGGGAGAGCTTTTTTTCGCTAAAATTACTCTAGGATGGCTAATGGCAATTTGCCTTTTACTTACAAGTCTTCATTTGAGCTGGAAGAGGCAGCCCTTGATTTTTGGCGGAAAAAAGATATTTTCTCTAAGAGTCTATCGGCTACCAAGGACAAGAAGCCCTTCTCGTTTTATGACGGCCCGCCCTTTATTACTGGTATGCCACACTACGCTACGCTTTTGCCAAGCATAGCCAAAGATATTGTGCCTCGCTTTCAAACGATGCGCGGTCGCTATGTTCGTCGCCGTTGGGGGTGGGATGTCCACGGTTTGCCAGCAGAAACACAGGTAGAGAAAAAGCTTGGCCTGAAATCTAAACGAGATATTGAGAAATTAGGTGTTGAGAGATTCATTGCCGCCTGCAAGGAATATGTGTCCGCAGGTCGTCAGGAATGGCGCTGGTATATCGACCACATTGGGCGCTGGGCGGATTTGGACAATAGCTACCGCACTGACCAGTTGAGTTATATGGAAACGGTAATCTGGCTATTCAAACAGCTCTACGACAAGGGGCTGATTTATCGCGGTAGCCGCACCTCGCTCTATTGCACTCGTTGTGCTACCCCTCTTTCCAAGTTTGAGGTGACGATGGACGAGGGCTCGTATAAGGATGTTGAAGACCCGGGTGTAACAATCGCTTTTGAGCTAGAGGGTAGAAAGAATACTTTTGTTTTGGCCTGGACGACAACTCCTTGGACTTTGCCGGCCAAT
>Ga0172375_10010718_pt1 | contig 11829 bp, 7 predicted proteins | sample LakKiv1m_FD_114537 | JGI IMG/M metagenome (GOLD analysis project Ga0172375, IMG submission 114537) | Freshwater microbial communities from Kabuno Bay, South-Kivu, Congo - kab_092012_11.1m | ecosystem: Environmental > Aquatic > Freshwater > Lake | place: Democratic Republic of the Congo... | reverse complement strand
GACTTGATTCCAAAAGAAAGTCATTATGTTTTTAATAATAACAAAATTACAGTTATTGATTGTGAAAAATTATCAAAAAAAACAACTAATAAAACAACTTGTTTCGAAATATACATATCACTTATATCTGAAAATAAAACGGATGATAGTTTCATTTTAATTGCTAAAGAACGAAAAGAAAAAAGTAATAACAATATTCAAATAGAGCAATTGCAAAATGAAATAAAATATGCAAACAAAAAGGCAAATTTTAGTGAAGAAAAATTTAAAGCAATAACAAACCAAACGGTCGAAGGCATTGCAGTTTCCGATACAAGTGGCAATTATGTTTTTGTAAACCCTGCATTATGTAAAATGACCGGATACAGTAAAGAAGAGCTAGAGCAAATGACAGTTTTCGATTTAAGAGTATCCGATAATTACAAAGGAACTTTTAATAAATCGAAAAGCGAAAAAGAGGGTAATACTTTGCAGATTCCGTTAAAATGTAAAAATGGTAAAATTTTATATACTGAAATTATTGGAAAAAAAATCAATATTGGCAATAAAGAATATGTATTAGGAATAGTAAGAGATTTATCAGAAATAAATAAAGTGCAAGAAGCACTTGTAAAAAGCGAGGTTCTTTTAAATGAAGCTCAGCAAATTGCAAATCTTGGGTACTTTGAGATAAATTATAAATCAAGTGTTAATTTAATTGTTTGTTCGGATACGGTTTTAAAAATTTTTGAACTTAATACTAATTCAGAATTAACTAACCTTAAAGATTTTATTGCGTTTATAGATAATGAAGACAGATTTTTATTTGAAATTGCTTTATATGAAACTGCTAAAAGTAAAAAACCATTAGAAATAACAATAAAACTATTTATAAATGGTAAAATAAAATACATTTATTTAAAAGGCAAACACATTTATTTTAACCAGAAACACACTCTAACAAAATGCACAATTATTGATGTTACTGTCACAAAAAATATTGAAATCGAACTAAAAAACAAAGTAGAAGAATTTGAGAAGCTAAATAACGAATATTTGCTACAAAATAAATTATTAAGCAAAGCTAAAGAAGTGGCCGAAGAAAACGAAAAGCTTAAATCGGCATTTCTTGCTAATATGAGCCACGAAATTAGAACACCTTTAAACGCAATATTGGGATTTGCAAGAATATTAAAGAAAGAGAATTTAGCTAAAGAACAATTTGTTCAATATATTAACCTTATTAATGATAATGGAAATCATCTGCTAAATTTCATAAACGATATAATAGAACTTTCTATAATTGATGCAAAACAAATTTCAATAAATTATTCTAACTTTAATATTAACCAATTATTAAACGAGTTATATAAATTCTTTTATAACAATTTAATATCATTAAAAAAATCTGAAATAGAATTAAGAATTATATATTGTTTAGCAAATAATAATGCTTATATATTTTCTGACGAAAATAAATTAAGACAAATATTAAATAATTTAATAAGTAATGCAATAAAATTTACCGAAAAAGGCAGAATTTCTTTCGGTTATAAAATTAACGACAACAAAATTATTTTTGAAGTAAGTGATACAGGTATCGGCATTAGCGAAGAAAAGCAAGGAATTATTTTTGACAGATTTGTACAAGCTAAAGAAACTAAAGAAAAACTTTATGGTGGTGCCGGATTAGGTTTAGCAGTTTGTAAATCGTACGTAGAGTTTTTGCACGGAAAAATTTGGTTAGAGTCAAAAAGAAACGAAGGAACTACATTCTTTTTTAGTATTCCGTTTGTTAAAGGTGAATCGAAAAATAATAATTTAAAAAACGATATAATTTTTAATAATGTAAACGTATTAATTGTTGAAGACGATATTTCGAACCTTGAATTATTAAAAGAAATACTATCACAATACAATTTTAATATAACCGAAGCTAACAATGGCAATGATGCAATTGATATAATTAAAAAAAATGATAATATTAATATAGTGTTAATGGATGTTCAAATGCCACATTTAGATGGTTTTATGGCAACAAAACTTATTAAACAAATAAAGCCAGATTTACCTGTTATAATACAAACAGCTATGGCTTTTAATAACGATAAAATTAAAGGTAAAGAATGTGGTTGCGACGACTATTTAACAAAACCAATAGATTTAGAGAAGCTTTTAAGTTCTATTAAAAAATTATTAAGTTAGATTTTTAAGTTTGTCACACTCTTCGGAAAGTTTAGTCCATAGCTGCATTTTGTTATGAATATTTTGTTTAATTAAGTCGTACTTAATAAAAACTGAATTATCTTTTGAAAGTTTTTTAAATTCTTCAGGATTAATAAGTAATTCGTCGAGTTGTTTAAGCTCATTTTCGAGTTCATTAATTTCTTTTTCGCACTTTAATACAGCATTTTCGGCTTTGCGAACAAGCTTTTCGAACTCTTTTTTTTCGGTATAATTTTGCTTATTATCTGATTTAACTTTTTTAATGTTATTGGCACTAGTACTAGCATTAAGCTGGTTTAAGTTTTCAATTTTCTTTTTTTCTAAAAATTCCCAAATACTATTACCATGTTCCTTTATATTTTTATTTTTAACTTCAATAATTTTGTTGACTATTCCGTCAATAAAATCGCGGTCGTGCGAAACCACTAACAAAGTGCCATCATATTTTTTTAGAGCTTCTTTAAGCACTTCTTTCGACAACATATCGAGGTGATTTGTGGGTTCGTCTAAAAGCAAGAAGTTTACAGGTTGCAACAGCAATTTTGCAAGAGCAAGACGACTACACTCGCCACCCGATAGCACTTTTACCTTTTTATCTACATCTTCGCCAGAAAATAAAAATGCTCCTAAGATTCTTCTGATTTTTGTTCTAACATCGCCAACTGCAATATCGTCGATAGACTGTAATACCGTTCTTTCTTTATCGAGTATTTGGTCTTGGTTTTGGGCATAGTAGCCAATTTTAACCTGATAGCCGCAGTTAGCAGTTCCTTCAAAATCTAATTCGCCATTAATAATTCTCATTAAAGTAGTTTTACCTTCGCCATTTTTACCAACCAGAGCAATTTTATCACCACGCTGAATTGTAAAATCAATTTCCTTTAAAACCTCAGTTTTATTGTAGCTTTTCGATAAATTTTTTAATTCGTAAATTATGTTTCCTGAGCGAGGTGATGGCGGAAAATTAATTTTCATTGATGATACGTCTTCTTCATCAATTTCGATGCGTTCAATTTTATCGAGTTGCTTAATTCGAGATTGCACTTGCACCGATTTTGTTGCTTTGTATCTGAATTTCTCGATAAATTTTTCGGTATCATCAATTAATTTTTGCTGGTTTTTAAATGCCGAAAGTTGCTGTTGTCGGCGGTCTTTTCTAAGTTCTACGAATTTAGAATATGGCACTTTATAATCGTAAATTTTGCCTAACGATAATTCAATTGTGCGTTTTGTTACATTGTCGAGAAATGCCTTATCGTGCGAAATAAGCAAAACAGCACCTTTAAATTCTTTTAAAAAATCCTCGAGCCATTGAATTGCCTCAATATCCAAGTGGTTTGTTGGTTCATCAAACAAAAATATATCGGGCGATTTAAGTAAAATTTTTGCTAACTCAATTCGCATACGCCAGCCACCGCTAAACTCGTTTGTGTAGCGTTCAAAATCGCTTCGCTTAAAACCCAAACCACGTAACACAACTTCGACTTTTTCTTCAATATTATTAACATCTAAATAAGTTAATCGTTCGTTTAATGAATTTAGCTCTGATGCTAATTTTAAAGCCGTTTCGGAATTACTTTCGTGTAAATTTTCGAGTTCGAAATGTATTTTTTCAATTTTTTCGTTAATAGTTTTTACCTCAGAAAACGCATTTAGTGTTTCGTTCCAAACTGTTGTATTATCAGAATAATTGAGTATTTGAGGCAAGTATCCAATTTTAATATCAGATGGTTTATTTAATTTACCTTCATCGGCATCTATTTCGCCAACAATTATTTTTAACAAAGTCGATTTTCCAGCACCATTTCTACCAACAAGGCCTACCCTATCTTTTTGTGAAATAAGAAACGAAATATTTTTAAACAATTCGAAACCTCCAAACGAAAGCGAAATATTATCTAATGAAATCATTTAGAACAACTATTAATCTTGATAATTAAATAAAGAAATTGAAATTTTTAACACTAATTAATAACAAAATTTTCGGCTTTTTTTAATGCATTAGAAAGCCCGTTAACATTAGTTCCGCCTGCAGTTGCATAAAATGGTTGCCCACCTCCATTTCCATCAATTTCTTTGGCAATTTCCTTTACAATCTTTCCTGCGTGTAATCCTTTTTCGGTTACCAAATTTTCGGAAACTGTAACTGCAATATTTGCTTTGTTATTAATTTGAGCCGATAATACCATAAACAAGTTATCTACTTTAGCTTTTACCCGAAAAGATATATCGCGTAATAAACCTGCATTATTTAAACTTATTTGCGAAAAAATAGTATTTATACCATTTGTGTTTTTTATAGATTTAATAAGCATTTCGACAACTTTTTCAGCTTTTTCTTTTTCGTATTCTGCAAGTTGTTTTGAAATATTATCGTATTCTGCAAAATGCAATTCAACAGCTTTTATAAGGTTTGCAGGGTTTTTAAATTGTTCTTTTACTACATTAAGCTGTTTTTCCTGCTCTTTATAATATTCAATAGCTTGTAATGAAGTAATTGCCTCAATACGGCGAATTCCTGCAGCTATGGCAGATTCCGAAACAATTTTAAATAAACCAATTTTTGCAGTATTTTTAACATGAGTACCACCACAAAGTTCGACCGATTCGCCAAATTTAACAACCCTAACTATGTTATCGTATTTTTCGCTAAATAAAGCCATGGCACCCATTTTTTTTGCTTCGTCAATTTGCATTGCTCTATTTTCGTCGAGAGAAATTGAACTTCTAATTAATTCGTTTACAATATCTTCGGTTTTATCAATTTCTTCTGCTGACATTTTTTGAATATGCGAAAAATCGAATCTTAAATAACTTTCACTTACTAACGAACCTTTTTGTTCAACATGTTTCCCCAAAACCTTTCGCAATGCTAAGTGTAACAAATGTGTGGCAGAGTGGTTGTTTTCAATTTTTTGTCTTCTCTCGCTATCAACCACCAATTCGCATTCACCTTTAAAATCGGCAGGCAAAGAATTAACAATATGCACAATTAGATTATTTTCTTTTTTTGTATCAATTATTTGTAATTTGTTATTTTCCCAAATTACATATCCGGTATCGCCTATCTGCCCACCACATTCGGCATAAAATGGTGTTTTGGAAAATACTACCTGAAAAAAATGTTTTCCTTTTTGTTCAACTTTTCGATATTTAATAATATTTGCAACAACAGAGGTGTTGTCGTAGCCAACAAATTCTACATTTTCATTGTCATTAACAACAATCCAGTCTTGCGTTTCGGTAATGGCAGCTTTACGTGAACGTTGTTTTTGAACTTCGAGACAGTTTTCAAATTCTTCGATATTTACAGTAAGATTTTTTTCCTTAGCCAGAACCTGTGTTAAATCAATAGGGAAGCCATAAGTATCGAATAATTCAAATGCAAATTCGCCGGAAATTATTTTATCTTTATTAAGTATTAAATCGTTTTTTTCGATAAAGGTTTCAAACTTTTTTATCCCTGTTTCAAGCGTTCTTAAAAACATAGTTTCTTCTTCAAAAATAACTTTGCTTATAAACTCGCTCTGACTTGCCAGTTCAGTAAAATAATAACCAAGATTGTTAACTAAAGTTGGTACAATTTTATAAATAAAAGGTTCGTTAAAATTTAAGAAAGTATAACCGTATCGAATGGCTCTTCTTAAAATTCTTTTTATTACATATCCGGCACCATTATTTGATGGCAGTTGACCATCGGCAATAGAAAACGAAACAGCTCGTAAATGGTCGGCAATAACACGCATTGCAATATCCGACTTTTCGTTTGCAGAATATTTTATTTTACAAAGTTTAGATATTTCTGTTATAACATTTTGAAAAACATCTGTATCGTAATTCGATTTTTTATTTTGCATTACCATACATAATCTTTCAAAGCCCATTCCTGTATCAACATGCTTATGTGGTAGTGGTTCTAAAATACCGTTTGATTTTCTATTAAACTGAATAAATACTAAATTCCAAATTTCGATCACTAATGGATTACCCTTGTTTACAAGGTTATCGCCGGTTAATTTATTTTTTTCGATATCGTCTCGTAAATCGATGTGTATTTCGGAACAAGGGCCACAAGGACCAGTCTCGCCCATTTCCCAAAAGTTATCTTTTTTGTTTCCAAAAATTATGTGGTTAGAAGGTAAATATTTCTTCCAAATTTCGAGTGCTTCTGTATCAGGTTCAATGTTATCGGCTTTACTACCTTCGAAAACCGTTGCATATAAATTTTCTTTATTTATTTTTAAGGTTTCTGTTAAAAATTCCCAAGCCCAATCGATTGCTTCTTTTTTAAAATAATTACCAAACGACCAATTACCAAGCATTTCGAACATAGTATGGTGGTATGTATCGTGCCCAACCTCTTCGAGGTCGTTGTGCTTACCCGAAACCCTTAAACACTTTTGCGAATTTACAACCCTATTGTGTTCTGCAGGTTTATTTCCCAGAAATATATCTTTAAACTGATTCATTCCGGCATTAGTAAACATAAGAGTTGGGTCGTTTTTAACAACCATTGGCGACGACGGAATAAAATAGTGTTCTTTAGAGTTAAAAAAGTCTAAAAAAGCTTTACGAATTTCTTTTGAGTTCATTTATAAAAAAGGTTAAATTCATTTTTTAGGTTGCAAAGTTAGATTTTTTAGATTAAATTTGCCAATAGCATGAAATATAATAATATAAAATGTCGAAAATAAAATACCGTTTTAACCACGAAACTCTAAGCTATCATAAAATTGAAACCACCTTCAAAAAGAGGTTAATTAAAACTTTACCTTCTGTTATTTCGGCATTTGTATTTGGTTTGGCCGGTATTCTTATTTATGCATATACTTTCGACTCGCCAAAAGAACGTCAATTAAAACGGGAAAACAGACAGCTCACAATTCAATATACAATATTAGAAAAAAAAATTCAACAAGTTGAATCTGTTTTATCTGATTTGCAATTTAGAGACGACAATATTTATCGTACTATTTTTGAAGTTGAACCAATACCCGACTCATACAGAAATGCCGGCTTTGGTGGTATAAACAAATATGAAGAACTTGAAGGATATGATAATTCTGATTTAGTTATAAACACATCGTTAAAACTCGACAAGTTGATTAAAAAAACTTACATTCAGTCGAAGTCGTTCGATGAAATTGTTCGTTTAGCAAAAAATAAAGAAAAGTGGCTTGCCAGCATGCCGGCAATAGTTCCGATATTATTTAAAGACCATTATAAATTTTTATCGCATTTTGGAACACGCTACGACCCTGTTTATAAAAATACTGTTAAAATGCACGAAGGCATTGATTTAGCCGGTTCTATAGGCACAAATGTCAGAGCTTCGGGAAATGGAATAGTTAAACTTGCCGAATATACGGGTGGCGGCTATGGAAACGAAATTATAATTGACCATGGTTTTGGTTACACTACCCGGTATGCACATTTAAGCAAAATAATGGTTACAGCAGGTCAAAAAGTTACACGTGGCGAAATTATTGGGAAATTAGGCAGTACAGGCAAATCAACAGGGCCACATTTACATTACGAAGTAAGAAAAAACAACATACCTTTAAACCCTATTAATTTCTTTTACCTCGATATGACGCCCGCCGAATATGACAAAATGATTGAACTTTCAGCACAAGAAGGCGGTATTGCTTTAGATTAATAACATTATGCCTTATAAAGAACCAAAAATAGAAAAAGTTTTATACTCGATAAGCGAAGTTGCAAACATGTTTAATGTTAACCAGTCGCTAATAAGGTTTTGGGAAAATGAATTTGATATTATTAAACCTCAAAAAAACAAAAAAGGCAACCGGCAGTTTACTAATCAAGATATTAAAAATTTAAGGTTAATTTATCATTTAGTAAAAGAAAGAAGAATGACTTTAGAAGGTGCTAAAATTAAGCTTAAAACAAACTTTTCGGAAACTAACAACAATTTCGAAATTGTAAAAAAACTTACTTCAATTAAAGATGAACTACTAAAAATTAAAGAAGAGCTTGATTCAGCAAAAGAAAGTTAAAGTTTTCATTGTAACATTACGTACAATATCTATAACTTTATCCAAATCAACACTATCGGAACATCCATAAATTGTCGTTTTTTATTTCAATAAAAATTTATTCAGAAAACAGGGTTAAAAACTTCCTAATATTCCAATGCTCAATTCCTTTATAATTTCCATCTGCTAATTCATCCATTGTTACAACAATTTTTCGCCAATTGTCACCAATTTTTAACAAATTACCATATTCTCTTTCGTGCGTCTTCTCATCGGGAATTAAATAGGCAACTTGAATATAAATTTTATTGCCATTTTTTTCTGCTACAAAATCAATTTCTTTATCACCCAGCTTTCCCACAAACACTCCATATCCTTTGGTTCTTAAATGATGGTACACCAAATTTTCAAGAATTTTATTTATATCCTTCTGGTTAAATGGCATTAGTGCATTCCTCATTCCTATATCTTCAAAATAAAATTTATCTCCTATCTCAAATATTTTCCTGCCACTAATATCTGTTCTCTTAACCCTCTCAACAAAGAACACTGTTTCGAGATAATACAAATACTCAAGTATTGTTTTTGGCAATAAATTAATATTCTGTGATTTTAAGTAATCACTAATGCTTTTTGCCGAAACAATACTACCTAAATTATCTGCCAGGAAATATATTAAATCCTGTAAGAATCTAACATTTCGGACTTTATACCTCGAAACAATATCACGTAATACAATAGTATCGTATATATTACGAAGATATTCCGAATAAACTCTTTCGTCGTTTTTCAGGTTAATTAAATGTGGCATTCCTCCGAATTTAATATATTTCAGAAGACTTTCATTAGAGTCTTTGTGTTCATGAAATTGTAAAAATTCGATATATGAAAGGGAAAATATTCTTATCTGAACATATCTGCCTGCAAGGTATGTGGCCAACTCGCCCGAAAGTAACTTAGCATTGCTTCCTGTACAATAAATATCATAGTTGCCCTTTGCTTGAAAATGTCTTAGTGCTTTTTCAAATTCAATAATATCCTGAATTTCGTCAATAAATAGGAATAATTTTTTCTTTGTTTTTCTTTTATTTTCAACATAAGAAATTAAATCGGAATAGTTTTTAATAAAATCAAATTCAAATTCCTCTTTATTGATATAAAGTATTTCAGAATTGACAAACAACTTTTTTATTTCATCTATCATTTGAATTAAAATATAACTTTTCCCAACTCTTCTCTGACCAATTAATACTTTTATCAAACTATCGCCTATGTATGGTTTAATTTGGTTGAAATATCCATACCTATGCTTATATTTTTTTATCATATCATTTATATTATAAGGAAAACTTTACGCAAATATACAATTATTTTTCTTATGTTAAAATATTTTTTCAGAATTTTTCTCCGCATTTATATAGTCAAGCCTTAAAAACCTCTTTTTTGAAATTTTTGAGTATTGTTATTATAATTTAGTTTTTTTTATTTTTATTTTTTCACCACAAAAAAAGAAACAAAAAACCCTCCACGAAGTCCAACTCCAATTTTTTAACTCGTTTATTTTATGGATGTTGGTAAATAAAATTACTTTGTTATAACACCTTATATAATTAACCCAAAAATTGTAGTTCACACAACTTCGTGGACACCCCTCCGCACCGCTTCGATTAAAATAAGAAAAAACTCAACATTATAACAATAAATAAATGCAGGTTCTTTTATTACTTTTTATTAATTTCTGGCAAATAATTTATATTATATTTTAAAGCAATTAACAGGATTACAAACAATAAAACACTTTTTAAGGGACGACTATATAGTGCAAATAAACTTAAATATTTTCAATACCTTAATCGCTTACAATATTTATAATACCTATAACAAAATGAAATATACTATTCGTGCATTCGTGGCAAAAAATTTAATGGTAAACATAAAAGAAAAAACAAAAAAGGTTTTTTAATTAAGTTCGTTAAGTGTCTTATTTTTCTTAGTATTTAGGGAAACTATATTTGAACATTCTAATATAAAAAGTACCGATATTAATTCATTTTTTAGCTCCGGTTCAATTTTACAATAGTTTTTAACTAAGTCTATACTATAACAACGAACGGCAGGGCTTTCTTTTTCGGATAATATCCACTCGTAGCATTTATTAATAACCATTCCGGCAGATTTTACTTGTTTAAGTATATTAGTATTTTGTAAAATTTTTATAAAACTACGTTTTACACCTTCGTTAGTGCAGTTTAATAAAGCACTTGTAATATTATTGGCTATACTTTCAGCAAGTATTGGGTATTTTTCTGCTGACAGATGTAAAACCCTTGCAGCACGCATATTTATTGGATATTTTTCGCTAATGCAACAATCGAAGATAAAATTAAATTTTAATTGATTATCGGAAATTAAATTAACTAAATAATCGGCTACAGCCCTTGAACTGTCAGTGTTTAATAATTCGTAAAACTTTGTTTTGTTAACCAATATTCTTTAATATGTTGAACCGGTTCTACCTTTACCTTCTTTTGAAAAGTTTTTTGAACCAATTGGCATTTTGCCGACATAAACATTAGTACAGCCAGATGTATTAGGGTCGCCACCTGGTACCGATACTCTTACAATATATCGTTCGCTTTTTTTAGGTTGAACTTCAAAATATGTTTTGTCTGTATTCTTTTTGTTATCGTAAACTACTTTATCTGACGAAATTCGCTCTGTATTCCAAAGTGTATCGATATTTACTTGTTTGTTTTTTACAACTAAGTTTCCTAAATCGTCAGTAATAAAATCACCATTTTCGTCGGTTTTATACATAACTGTTGTATCTTTTTTAATACTTGCAATAGTTCTTTTTGTTATACGTTCGGGGCGAACAACCTTCCATTTTACATCGCCTAATTTTGGGTCGCTACAAACAAATATTCTATATCTTTGATTACCATACAGCACAAAATTAACGCTTGACGTATCGCCAGGCGATAGTTTAGCAAACGATGATTGACTGCGGTAATCGTAGTCGTCTAAATTATCTTCGCAAAAGCTTTTCTTTTCGCATTGTGAAAAAATGTTTGAAACAAATAACATATTACACAATATAACTGTAATTATATTTTTTTTGTTTATATATTTTATTGATTTCATGGTTTAATATTTATAATGTTATGCAATAATTTGAGCTCTAATTGCTTTAATTTTATTTGTTATTTCTTCAAATTGGTTTTTTGTTATAACAACATCTTCTGGATTGTCGTAAAGTTTGTCGAACGATTGCTGTAAATCGAGCAATTTGTTATAAAGATCAGTATCTTTTGTATCTTCGCCGGTAGTTTTATAAAGTTCAATAAGGTTTTCAAGTAATAGACCTTGGTCGGCAATTCGAATTACAATTTCGCTACCCGAATCAAATTTATTAATTGATTTAATTGCAATGTTTACACTTTCTACCCAAGCACCGGTAATCATAAGTGGAAGCAAATCGCCCTGCCCTTGTTGCTCAAGAAACCTTACAGCAGTGCTGTACGAGTCGTTAGTAATTTGATAAAGTGAGTCGCTGTTGCTCATATTTGAGTCAATCCTTTTTACAATTTTTCCATCAAAACCTTCGGTTAATCCTAATTCATCT
>Ga0172375_10010717_pt1 | contig 11829 bp, 7 predicted proteins | sample LakKiv1m_FD_114537 | JGI IMG/M metagenome (GOLD analysis project Ga0172375, IMG submission 114537) | Freshwater microbial communities from Kabuno Bay, South-Kivu, Congo - kab_092012_11.1m | ecosystem: Environmental > Aquatic > Freshwater > Lake | place: Democratic Republic of the Congo... | reverse complement strand
GTCCACCAGCAGCCGGCCGTAGAAGCTCATCAGGTAGACGCTGCCGGCACTCATGCCGGTGATCAGCATGCAGGTCAGAACGGACCCCTTGCGCGGCCAGACGTAGGTGCGGATGAAGCGCCAGTACAGCCGCATCACGTCGACGCGGGTGGTCTCCTCGCGCGGCGGCGGTCGGAAGGGGTAATTGCGGGTGTGCTCCCTGGGCTTCATTCGGTCAGCACGCCGGCCCCCATGTGCTTGGTATAGAGGTCATGGTAGCGCCCGTCGGGGATGGACATCAGGTCGTCGTGCCGGCCGATCTCCGCGATGCGGCCCTGGTCCAGCAGCACGATCTTGTCGGCATTGCGGATAGTGCTGAGGCGGTGCGCCACCACGAAGCTGGTGCGGCCCTGCAGGACGCGGTCCATGGCTTTCTGGATGGCGTGCTCGGACTCACTGTCGAGGGCACTGGTGGCCTCGTCCATGATCAGGATGGCAGGGTCGGCGGCCACTGCCCGGGCGATGTTGATGCGCTGTTTCTGGCCGACGGACAGTTCGACGCCGTAGTCGCCGACGAGGGTGTTGTAGGTCTCGGGCAGGCCCATGATGAACTCATGGATCTCGGCGACGCGAGCCGCCGCCTCGATCTGTTCACGGCTGGCCGAGGGGCGGCCGTAGCGGATATTCTCGGCGATGGAGGTGCTGAAGAGGAGCGGTTCCTGCAGGACGATACCGAAGTGGCGGCGGTAGGAATGCAGGTCATAAGAACGGATATCGGCCCCGTCCACCAGCAGTTCCCCGCCGCGGATGTCGTAGAAGCGCAGGAGCAGCGACAGGACCGTGGTCTTGCCGCAGCCGGTCGGGCCGATCAGCGCCACGGTCTCCCCGGCGGCGACATGCAGGTCCAGTCCGCGGATCACGGGCCGGTTCGGCTCGTACTCGAAGAAGACGTCGTTGAAGTCCACGCGCCCCTTCAGGCCGCGCACGACGGTGGCCCCCGGTGAGTTGGCGATCTCGGGGGCCTCGTCGAAGATCTCGAAGAGGCGGTCCGTGGCGATACCGACCTGCTCGATCTGGCGGGCGAGTTCGGAGAAGCGTACCGCGGGCATGAGCAACTGCATGGCATAGGTGGTGAAGGCGATGACGTCGCCGTAGGTCAGCTCGCCATCCAGCACCATGGCACAGCCCAGGAAGTAGATCAGCGACCGGCCCAGGTTCTGGATCAGGTTCGTGTTCAGGCTGAAGTTGCTGCCGGCGATCATGGCCTCGCGGCCGAACTCGAGGGTATTCTCAGAATGCCGCCCGAAGATGGCATTCTCGCGCTCCTCGGCGCCGAAGGTCTTGACGGCGACATTGCCCACGAGCCGGTTCTGAACGCCGCCGCTGAGGCGGTCCATGGCCGACCAGGCGGAGCGGCTGGCGCGGCGGATGCGGTGGATGTTGAAGCGGTAGTTGGCCACGAACACCAGCACGATCAGGGCCAGCAGGGTCGCCAGGCGCCAGTTGAGGGCGAAGGTGGCGGTGACCGCGAAGGCGGCGCAGACCATGTCGCTGATGACGTTGATGCTCTGGGCGGTGAGCATCTGCTGGACGGTGCCACTGTCGCCCATGAGGCGGTTGACCAGCTTGCCGGGGCTGTGTTTGCCGTAGAAGCGCAGGGCGAGGCCCAGCATGTGTCGGTAGAGCCCCACGCGCACGTCGAACACGAAGCGCTGGCCGAGCTGGGCGATGCCGAGGGACTGGAGGTAGTAGCAGACGGCCGAGACCAGCGGCATGAGGAACATGCACACGGCCAGACCGGTGAACAGCTCCCGCCGCCCCTCGGTCAGCACCCGGTCCACGATGCCGCGCGTGATCAGCGGCGGCAGCATGGCCAGGATCGATAGCAGGACCGTCAGCGCCATCAGGCTGAGCAGGCGCAGCCGGTAAGGCCGCATGAACACGAGGATCTTGGCCAGGTTATGGCGGCGCTCGCTCATGCCCCTGCGGTTCCCCGGCACTCAGAGGTCGATGTTGAGGAGGTAGAACCAGAGACAGGACCGACCGTAGTACAGGCGGGCCTCGGCGGTCGTGCCTGGCTGCACGGTGTAGTCCTTGGGGTCGAAGCTGCAGTAGGCCACCCGGTAGGTGGTCTGCCCCTCTGCCTGGATCACGTTGCGCAGCAGCTCGATGGTGCCCGTGAAGTAGACCTTCTGCAGGCCGCTGTAGGGTGGCAGCACGGCCCGGTAGCGTTGTCCGACGGCCACCCGGGCCGCATGGCGCTCGGCGACGCGGAGCTTGAGCACCAGCTCGTCGCCGCCGAAGATCTCGTAGATGACGGTCTCAGGTCGGACCAGCTCGCCGATGACGAACTCGTAGCGCAGGACCCGTCCGCCGATGGGCGCCCGGATCTCCTTGGCCCGCAGCCGCGCTTCCGTTCGGCGGACCGCGTCGTTGAGGGCGTTCAGCTCCTCCTCCATGGCCCGGATCTCGGTCATGTAGGCGGAACGGTCGCGCTCCACCAGGGCCTCGTACAGCGTCAGGTCGCGCGCCAGGAGGCTGGCCAGTTGCGCCTGCACCAGCTCCTCCTTGAGCTTATCGTCCTCGAGGGCACTGCCGGCCTTGAGGCCGCGGTCCACCAGTTCCTTGGTGCGGGCCAGCTTGGTCTGCGCGTCGCGGAGCTGCAGCCGGGCGATCTCGATGGCGTCTCTGTGGTTGCGCTTCTGCTCTTCGATACCCAGGCGGCTGCGCTCCAGGGTCGTCTCGACCTCCGTCCGGCGCCGGTTCAGCTCAACCTCCATCTTCTGCACGCGCCGTTTGGCCTCTTCGTAGGTGGCCTGCTCCTCCTCGGCATCGAGGCGTACCAGGACGTCGCCCTTCTGCACCATGCTGCCGCTGCTCACCAGCACCTCGGCCACCGTCCCCGCCGCGGCCGGGCGGACCTCGGCATACTCGCGCGTGGTCACGTAGCCGGACGCCACCACGTAGCGGTCCAGCTTCACCGCGATGCCGGTGTAGACCACGCCTCCCACGAACCCCAGGATCAGCAGCAAGATCACCCAGCGGCGGCGCCGGGCGGCCCGGGGAGGCAACGGCTTGCTCTCGCCTACAGTGGTGCGGTAATCGCTCATGAACTCCCTTGGCAGGATGGCCGCGCGCGGCGGTCGCTACCCAGGTTTCACTTTGGCTTCTTGCGCACGGTCAGCAGGTCCTTGGCCAGCATGCGGATGCCCTCGGCCTCGTTGCTGTAGCGCTTGACGCAGAGATTGCATTCGCTGCAGTCCCGCTCGTAGCAGTTCCGGTGCACCCGCGCGGGGTACATCTTGCGGAAGGCTTCGTAGCAGTCGTCCGAGCAGAAGCAGTACCGTTCCTGGGTACCGCCGAAGGCGACGTGGGCCATGTGGAAGCCGTCCTTGTCCGGATCCGCCGGGTCGCCGCACCAGCCGCAACTGATCTGCATGCGATCCACGACCTGCTTATGGCGCTGGTCGATCTCGTCCTCGGTCCAGACGTACTCCACATAGGCGCAGGCTTCGCGCGGCACCCGGGCCACGACCACATCGCTGCGGATCACCAGGCAGGCGCCGGTCTTCACCACGTAGCAGCGGTCACCCTCCACCACCCGGTCATGGTGGCGCAGGTGCACGCGCACCGGGCCCGTACGGGGCACCTCGTAGTCATGCCACCCGCAAGACTCGCAGATGCTGGCGAAGAGGTGTTGGCTCAGGTGGGCGCTGCAGACCGGACAGCGGCCCATGCTGATGACGTGGAGCTTCTTGATGGAGTCTTCGGCCGCGCTCTGGACCTCGCGCTCGGCGACCTTGGCCAGCCTCTCCTCGCGGGAGCCGTCCTCGTCCTCCAGGACGGACTTGTCCAGTTGCAGGTTCTCCTGCTGCTCTTCCTGCAGCAAGGCTCCCCGCAGGCTCTCGCCGTTCTCGTCGGTCTGCCCCTGTTCCCGGGCTTTCTTGGTGCGGTCAAAGAACCAGGCCATCGTCGTGTCCTCCGCGGCATGGCCGCCGGCCCGTCAGGGCGCGGTGGTCTCCGGGTAGCCCGCGGCATAGCGGTAGTCTGCCAGGGCCCGCAGGATATCGGCGGCGGCGCGGGCCTGGCGGTTGAGAGCGCTGGTCAGATCCTTCTGGGCATCGAGGGCGTTGCGGCTGGTGCCCTCGCCGAGGCGGAATCGTTCGTCTTCCGCGGTGACCGTCTGCTGGGCGGCTTCGCGGGCCTGTTCCAGCAGTTTCAGGCGTTCCATCAGGGTGGTGTAGGTCTGCAGGGCGCCCTGCAGGTCCGCCTGGACCGCCGTGCGTTCGCTCGCCATCTGGTGCTTCAGTTCCCTGGTGCGGGCCCGGGCCTGGCTCGCGCGGCTCTCCGCCGCACGGTGCATCAGTGGCCTCTGCCAGACCACGACCACCTCGCCGCCCACCTGCTCCTCGCTGAGGATCGCCTCGTCGCCCAGAGGCAGGTGCTCATCCTCGCCGCGCCAGGTCAGCCCGGCGTTCACCGACAGATCCGGGCGCTGGTCGTCCATGGCCTTGGCCAGGTCGGCCTTCACGGCCTCGACCTGCTGGCGCAAACGCAGGTAGTTGCCCCGACGCTCCAGTGCCTCCTCGACGTTCACCTCGGCCAGCCCGGTCAGGCCCGCGGCCACCTGGACCAGGCGGTCGGCGCCGAAGGCCAGGGCCACCGGCTCGCCATCGCCGACCTGGCGCTGCAGGGCCACCAGGCTGACATCGTGCACCTGGAGCGCCTGGGCCTCCTCCTCGCGCCGGAACGCCAACTCCATCTCGGCCGGGAAGACCTGGTAGGCAGGGACCACCTTCAGACGAGCCAGCTCGCGCGCCTGCTCGAGGAGCACCCGGAACCGCTCCGTGGCCTTCTGCGAGACCTGGTAGGAGGCCAGCGTCGCGTAGGCCTCGACGTAGGCTTTCTCGACGTCGTGCCGCAGAGTCTGCATCACCCCCACCAGGTCGCACATCTCGGCGTTGTACTCCGCCAGGGCCTTGGCCCGGTCCAGGTCAAACTGCGCAAAGCCGCGGTCGCGCATCAGCGGCACCCGCACGCGCAAGCCCATCAGGGTCTGGTACAGATGGTCGTAGGCGCCGTTGCCGTCGAAGAGGAAGCGTTCCGCGCTGCCGGCGGTGACGTAGAGGCCCGGTTGCATCGGCATCTCGACCCCTGCCGTCAGCTCGTGGGAACCATCGGTGATGGAGGTCCAGCCCGTGCCGCCCGGGACGCCTCGAGCCCGCTCTGCCTTGCCGCTGGCCGCAAAGAGCTGCGGGTCGAAGAAACCGAGGAGTTCCTCGCGGCGCTCCACGGCCTGTTCGATGCGGCAACGAGCCGCCAGGACCCGCGGGTTGGCCTTGAGGGCCCGGTCCAGCAGAGACAACAACTCCCCGTCCGCGGCAAGCGGCGTCGAGACGTCACTCGCCACCAGACCTAGGCTGCAGAATGCTATGATCAGGATGATCCGTCGGATCGGCGGCACAGTCACCATAATGCAGGCCATCGCTCCTCCTGCCCCCCGGACGCTCCTTGCCTATCCAGTTCTGCCGTGCCTGGGGCAGGCCACAGGGAGTGCGACGGCCTTCTTCCGGTACTATAGCCCGTCAGGGGCCGGGTGGCGCGGAAAGGCAAAGGCCAGGAGCGCTGCCGCCCCCAGCGCCACGGCCACGCCGCCACAGACGGCCCCATAGCCGGCGTGCTGGTAGACCGTCCCGCCGCAGGCTCCCCCCACCACCAGGCCAACCGAGAGCAGGACCTCGTGAACCGCCATGCGCCGGGCCCGGTGCAGGCTGCCGGTCACCCCGTGGAAGAGGCTGTTGGCGTAGGACTGCGCCAGGAGTGCCCCCATCAGGCCCAGGGCCGCTGCCGCGGTGAGGGGTCCACGGGCCAACGGCAGGACCGCCATGGTGACGGCGAACAGGGCCAGGCCCGCACCCATCTGGCCGGTGCGGAAGTGCCAGGCCGTCGTGCGACCCATGAGCCCCAGCGCCAGAGTCGTGAACAGGGCCCGGACCAGCATCAGGCCGCCCACGGTCGGCTTGCTCAGGCCCAAGTGCCTCTGAGCTTCCAGAGGGAAGACGGTGAGCAACACCCCCAGGGCCAGGTACGCCGCCATCAGCCCCGCCCAGGCCGGGTAGCGCAGCGGCGTGCCCCGGTCCCCGACCGCCGCCGTGGCGCCGGGTCCGGCAGCGGCTGGCACCGGCGGCGCCGGAGTCGCAGTCACGCCGCGGCCGGCCCAGGCCACGTGGAGCCCCGCCGCCAGGTAGAGCAGTCCCCCCGCCACCACCGGCAGGCGCGCGTCCTGCCGCGCCAGGACCCCTGCCAGGACCGGCCCGGCGATCGCGCCGCTGCTCCAGCAGAGGTTGAACCGACCCATCACCCGGTTCAGCCGCGCGCCTTCGTTCCCCGTCGATAGCCAACCCATCAGCGGCGGCCAGAACAGGGAAGTCCCCAGGCCGTAGACCGCATAGCACACGAAGACCCCGCCGAGCCGATCCAGCCTGAGGATCAGGAGCACGCACAGGGCCATCACCGCCGTGGCCGCGACCATGCTGTGGTGTGGGCGCAGGTGTTCGCCAAGACGCCGCAGCAGCAGGCAGCCGACGATGTAGTGGAAGGACCACGTCGCGGCCAGGAATCCCACCTGGGCCGGAGAGGCATGGTGGACCTCCGTGGCGAAGAACACGATGCCGAGGCCCAACGTGCCGATGCCCGTGGCCACCATGGCCGCGGCCGGGAGGCCCACGCGCGTCCGTCCGTCTGCTCTCCCGTCGGTTGCCGCCGGGGCCACCTGCATCGCCTGACTCATGAAGTGCCCTTGACTTCGCCCCGACCGCCAAGGGCGCAAGACCGAGAAACAGGTACTATAGCGCGGCCCCGAGCGCACCTCGCGAGCCCGGTACGCCGTGCCGCGCTGATCCGTTTCTCCACCGCTGGCCGCCCTCAGGGCGAGCGCGCTGGTGCGTGAATCCGTGAGCTGTAAGGAGCACGGGCCGGGGCGTCTCCCACGACTCCACGCGATCACGTTCTCACGCGCTCACAGGTACAGGAGGCGGCGGACTCGGTGGAGGCGCACTGGTTCTCCACCGGGCGCAGCCCGGCAAGGTGGGAGGCGCGCTCCGACGCGGCGATCTCCTGGCGGGGGGGCCGTGCCCCCGTCGGTCGCGGCACGGAGTGCCCCTCCCACATTCACCCCGGTGGCGGCCCACCGGTACTCCAGGCGACCCCGGTGGCGGCCCACCGGTACTCCAGGCGACCCCGGTAGCGGCCCACCGGTACTCCAGGGGACACCGGTAGCGGCCTTGCGTTCAGCGCTGCGTCCGGTACCTTTCCCCTGTGCCGGGTGCCGTTCCCTGCCGGACCGGCGGGGTGCGGGGACGGGGCAAGGCACGGAACGGCCTCGCTGCGGCCGGTCCCCGCCCTTGCACGGCTTCGGCGCCCAGGCCCATCCTATGCCACAGCATCTGCCGGCGGGGCCATCGAGACTGTCCCCGCATCGCGGGCCGGAACCGGGGTGGCGCTTGCCGCAACGGAGACGACGACGCCGAGCGATCCGTTCGCCGCCATGTCCGATGGCGCGCGCAGCACCCTGGGCGGCGTGTTTGCGTTTCTCCTGGTTGCTGTTGGCAGCGCCAACGTTGGCATGTTCGTCGCCCTTTCCCATTCCGGCGCGTGGTACGAGCCTGCCTGTGGGGCGCCCTTCTGGATGCTCTGTTCGCTGCGCTCGCCGCTGGGGTTTCCCCTGTTGCCGGTCTATGGTGCGGTGTTCTACGGTCTGGTATGGCGCGAGTGGGACCGGCTCCTCGGCTTTGTCGTCCTGGCTGCGGCCGCCTCGGTCGCCATGCCGGGGGCACTCCACCGGCACCCGTTCGCGGACCCGAGCTTGTCGGCTCGGTTCGTCGTGGTCGCGGGCACACTGGCCGTACTGCTCGGTACCCGCGCGTTGAGGCGGCGCCCCAGAGGGGGCAGGCCAGGGGCGCGTAGGCACGGCCGTAGGAACCGGTCCTGAACGGGGCTTGGGTACTGGGCTCCTCGGCGAGGCTACGGAGGCGTATCGTGGAAACCGTGCGGGGCACTTCGGGGTTCCGGCGCGTAGCGGGTGGGGTGGCACTGGCGACGAGCGCGCTGGCGGCACCGGTGGAGGTCGCCCTGACGGCCGAGGGCCGCCCGGCGGCGACCCTGGTGCTGGCGGTGGACGCACCCCATGCGGCGGTCTTCGCTGCCCAGGAGTTCCAGGAGCACCTCCGCCGGATCACGGGCACGGTCCTGCCGGTGGTCACCGACACCCAGGCCGTCGCGGGCACGCGCGTCCTCATCGGGGAGAGTGCCGCCACCCGGGCCCTGGGCCTGAAGAGCGCCGACTTCGCCCCGCAGGAGTACCTCATCGGCTTCCGGCCGGGGACGCTGGTCCTGATGGGCCGCGACCGCGCGCTGGCCCCGCCTTCGTCGGTGGCCGCCAGCGGCACGCCGGCTACCGTCGAGGGCCGCTTCGGCCGGGCCCTGCGCTTTGATGGCAAGGCCGCCCTGCGGGCCGAGGCCCCTGGCTTCAGCGATGCGGCCGGCTCGCTGGAGTGCTGGGCGCGCCTGCCCGAGGGCCCCTTCCCAGGCGGCGCCGGCACCCTCCTGCGCCTGGATGGCAGTGACCCCTGGACCTACCACATCGTCGAGACCATCGGCGGCACGCGCCGGGTCCGCTATGTGACCTACGACGGCGCCGCCGGCACGGAGGTCCGTTCTGGCGATCTGGCGCCGGGCTGGCACCATCTCGCCGCGACGCACGACGCCACCCGCCACGAGATCGAGCTCTGGGTCGACGGCGTCAGCCAGGGCACGGCGCCGTTCACCCGGTCCACCTGCGAGAGGGCGCCGCTCCTGATCGGCGGTCTGCTCACGGGCGGGCCCGACAAGCCGGTCGGGAACCCCTTCGTCGGCGACCTGGACGAGATCCTGGTGCGGACCGTCGCCGCGGTTCCTTCGCCGGAGGCCCTCGCCGCCGGCCCCGCAGCGGATCCTGCCACGGTGCTGTTGCTGCGCCTGGACGAGGCTGCCGGACCGCCTCGGGACGCCAGCGGGCGCCTGCGGCTCGTGCCGGTTCCGGGAGTCTTCGACGAGCAGGGCACCTGCACCGCGGTCTACGGTTTCCTCGAGCGGTTCTGCGGAGTGCGCTGGTTTGCGCCGGGGGAGGTGGGCCTGGTCTGCCCGAGTTCGGCGACCCTGACGGTGCGGGGCGAGGAGGTCCGCCGCCGGCCTGTCTTCGGCTTCCGCCAGGGTCCCTACATGCCTGTCTATGGCATGCTCAAGGAGGTCTGGGGGGACCCCTCGGGCGACGACGTGCGGCGCTACGCCTGCCGCCTGCGGCTTGGGGGCCAGCCTTACGCCGCCAACCACTCGTTCTACGGCTACTACGACCGGTTCTACGAGAGGGACCCGGAGCACCCCGAGCTCTTCGAGGCCGCGCATCCGGACTGGTTCGCCCAGGGCTACACCGGTAAGCCGCCGCAGATGTGCTTCACCCACCCCGGCTTCATCCAACAGGTGGTCCAGGATGCCCGGGACTTCTTCGACGGCAAGGGCGCCAAGCCCGGGGCCCAGGCCAGCGGCGACTTCTTCGCCCTGGTGCCCATGGATAATAGCGCCTGGTGCAAGTGCCCCGCCTGCCAGGCCAAACTCGACCCCGCCGAACAGGCCAATCCCCACTTCTCCAACGGTATCGCCAGCGACTACGTCTTCGGCTTTGCCAACGAGGTGGCCAAGCAGATCCGCACGTCGCACCCGGGCAAGACCCTGGCGACGCTGGCCTACTCCTCCTACGCCTACTACCCCAAGACCATCCGCCTGGAGTCCAACATCGCCGTGCAGCTCTGCCTGCACGTGCGCAACTGGTGGGCCCCGGACATGGAACGCAACGACACGGCCTTCTACGAGAGCTGGGTCACCAAAGAGAAGGACCGGCCCATCTACCTATGGTTGTACTACTGCTTCCCCGAGGAGATCGCCATGAACTCGGGATGGAGCTGCTTCCCGGGGTTCTTCGCCCACACTCTTGACCGCCAGTTCAAGCGTTTCGCCAAGGACGGCATCCGCGGCGCCTTCCTCAACAACCTCGGCGACTACCTCGACACCTACCTGACCTTCCGTTTCCTCGATGACCCCAGCCAGGACGTGGATCGCCTCATCGACGAGTTCCACACGCTCTACTACGGCCCCGCCGCGGCGCCCATGAAGCAGCTCTACCTGCGCATCGAGGAGACCTTCTCGAATCCGGCCAACTACCCCGAGGACATCCGCACCGGCAAGCGCCACTCGCACCAGACCGAGGAGATGGCCTGGGGCTACCTCGGCACCGAGGCGCGCATGGTGGAGTTCGCCCGCCTCGTGGAAGAGGCCAAGCGCCTGGCGCAGAGCGATCTGCAGAAGCAGCGCGTGGCCCTCTTCGAGAAGGGGATCTGGGAACCCATGGTTGAGGGCCGCCGCAAGTACGTCGCCAAGACCGTCCTGGCTCCCGAAGTCCAGGCCCTCAAGGACAAGGGTCCGGCCAGCGCGCGCGTGCCTCGCCTGCCGGATGCCGCGGCCGCGGGTGATGCCGCCCGGGTGGACTGGTCGAAGGCAGCCGTTCTGGGCGGCTGGCGCACGCTGCAGGGCTACCCGACCGCCCGCAAACCCGAGGCGCGTGTGGCCCACGATGGTCGTTTCCTCTACCTGCAGCTTACGGAACCCGTGGCCCCGGCCAGCCTGCGGGCCGAGCCCGACATCTGGTCCGGCGATGACTGGGAGCTCTTCTTCGCCCGCCAGCGCGCCAAGCCCTACCGCCAGATCGGGGCCAACCCCAAGGGCGTCTTCGCCGACCTCAGCACCGGCGACGGCGACCCCATGCCGCCCAGCAACGTGAAGGTTACCTCGGACACCCGCCAGCCCGAGCGCTGGACCGTCACCCTGGCAATCCCCCTGGAGACCCTCCTCCCCGGCGGCCTCAAGCCCGGCGACACCTTCTGCGCCAACATCTTCCGCGCCACCGGCGGTCAGCCGCGCGAGTTGCTGGCCTGGAGCCCCAACTTCCCCGACCGTTTCCACGAGCCGGCCCGCCTGGGGGAACTGGTCCTGGAGTGAAGCCGGCCGGGAGGCAGCAGAGGCGAAGCCCGAAGGGCGTCGTCCTGACTCGTACCGGCGGGCGGAAGCAAGTGCCCGTACATCGGCAGGTGGCCAACCCGCCGGTGGCAAGCAGGCGACGGGGCCCTCGGACCCGCCGGCAATGCGCCTGTCGGCGCGCTCGTCGCTGCCGGCTGGCCATGCTGGCGCCTCTGGCGCTGCCATGGCCGTTGCCAGCGGGCGAGCCGTCGGGCCCTCGAGCCCCACCGTGGCGCCGGCCAGCCGTTGCCTCAGTGATATGCGTAGGAATCCACGCCCGATGGCACTAGGATCACCCCGCCCCGCCGCGGGCGGGGTCCGGCGGCGGTTCGGCCCGCACGCGCGGCCCTGCCCTTGCCCTCCAGATCTCCCCACCCCCCCCCCAGGGCTGGAGGGCGAGCACAGGGACGGCTTGGCCGGCCCGACACGCTGCCGGTTTGGGGGCCATGCAGGCCTGCCGCCGCACCGCCAGCCTGACCCCCGCCAAGGAGCAACATCATGACACCACTGACGCGCCGCGAGGATCTCTCTGGCCTGACGTTCGCACCCTACCGTGCCCTGCCGCGGACGGTCCGGGCGGTGCAGTTGGCCCAGGCGGAGGAGGTGACCCATCCGTTTGCCGCCGGCGGGACCTTCCACGGCGAGCCCGGCGCCTGGAAGGTCACCTATGGCCCCAACCCCGACGGCTCGCCGAACCGGGCCATCGTCGACGAGGAGGTGTTCGCCAGGACCTACGAGCACGTG
>Ga0172375_10010716_pt1 | contig 11829 bp, 13 predicted proteins | sample LakKiv1m_FD_114537 | JGI IMG/M metagenome (GOLD analysis project Ga0172375, IMG submission 114537) | Freshwater microbial communities from Kabuno Bay, South-Kivu, Congo - kab_092012_11.1m | ecosystem: Environmental > Aquatic > Freshwater > Lake | place: Democratic Republic of the Congo... | reverse complement strand
TTTACACATACTTAATGGTAAGTACAGAAAGTCACTTGGTCACAAATCAGCATATGAAGTTTCAATTGAACGTGGTATTATTAAGCCTGAATTTGTTGCATTAAAAATGCCCACATTTAGTGGAGCAATAATTAACTCAAAAAGTTGCATTTCAGTGTAAAATTTAGGTAAATCATTACATTTTAATTATAGCATAATTAAGAAATCTTGTCAATAGTTTAACCTCCCTTTATCGCAAAATGTCATATAACCAAAAAGCCCTCTTTTAAGAGCTCATCGTCATATTTTTTACTTACTGAAATTATTATTTTTTTTTCTAAATTTTTGATATAATAAGTAAAACACATACGATAACAAAATAAGCGTTCCACTATTCTTTGGAACGGTGGAATGCCTGAATAATAAGTGATATAATTTATTTATGGACAATAAAGAATTAGCAAAAATATTCAAAGCGATCGGGAGTGAAAATAGAGTTGTTATGTTAAAGCATTTATATAAAAGCAAAGAATTGTCTGTTGGCGATCTGGCTGAAGCAGTCAATTTGCCTTTTAGAAGCGTTTCTAAAGATTTGGCAATTTTGCGAAGCGCAGAGTTTGTATAATATCGAAATTTTCAATTAACCAAACGTTATTCAATAAACCCAAAGCTCTCTTCACAACTTTTATCTTTTCTCGAAAACTGATTAATTAATAACCAATTAACAACCGAACTAACCTCGGCATGTCTATACCGAGCATTCCACCATTCTGCGAGAATAGTGGAATGGTTCATATTATAAGCTAAGTATTTTTTGTAATTATTATAATAAAAGTAAAAAATAAATTTATGCAAAACCCAGAAAATTTTTCAAATGATGGAAATTCAGAACAACCCGCTGAAGCATCTATTAATCCTGATAGCGAACATCATTTTCGAGCAGAAGAACGTGGGCAATACGAAACTTACGAAGCTCCGGATTTTATCTTTAATATAGGAGAGCTAGGAATTTCACAAATGGCCGAAAAAGACGAGCAGGAACTTTGGGATTTTGCAAAATCGTCAAATAGCGAAGCGTTAAGAAAAAACTTAAGTGGGCAACAAGTTAATGTTGTGGAATATTCACTGGACCGGCATGAAGAAGAATTTGGACCAAACAAATTAAAACAAATTGAAGAAGATGCTCAAAAGTGGATAGAACAACTGGCAGAAAACTTAAGAAAAAATGGCAATGAAAATCTGGAATTAGTAGAAAAAATAGAAAGCGACGCGAATTTTAGATTGTGGCTTTCAGATCAATATCAATTAAGGAGATTGACTAAAATCACAGAAACAAAACCTGTAGATAACAGGTCAGATTTTACTAGCGAGGAGAGTGGCAGAATAAAAGAATCTGCATTTGTACAAATAGAAGAAATGAGGCCTGAAGAGTGCTACCAGTTTGGTTGGGTAAGAGATAGAAAAGCAGCTGAAAAAATATTAGCTAATTTAAGAACTAAAATCGAGGAAGGAACTATTGATTTTGAAAAATTAGATGAATCATCACGTAAACTTTATAATGAATTAATGGGAAAAGCAGAAAAACAAGAAAGAATGCAAGATCCTTTTAGAGAAATAGAAAGAAGACTATTAAAAGTACAAGGGCAGTTGGTGGCCGAAGGTTTTACAGAAGACGCTGATAAATTACAGGAAGCTATAACAAGAGTACGCAACAAAACTTTTTTTGGTGAGGACAATGTAGACATTCCCTTGTGGGAAAGTAGCTATGTTCCTAAAGAAGTAGAAAAATTTGGATGGGGGAAATTTGTTGATAAGTTTAAAAATTTTTTGGGGGGAGCGAGCAATTCTCCAGAGCAAGGCGTTAATCCTTTTAAATTAACTCCAGAAGCTCAGATGACTTCGTGGGAACCATCGGAAAAAGCTCGCGGAATAATAATAAAAGCAATTGGAGGTTTTGATTTGGAAAAAAATCCACAAGGGGGATCAACTAGTATGGGAAAAACTGATATAGAATATTGGATAGATGAGCAATTTACAGCAAATGTAGAATTTCATGTAACGCAACAAGAGGGATATTCTAGGGCCTATATATCAATATGGCCTCCGCCATTTAATAAAATTAAAAATAAATTATCAAAATAATATGCTTATAAAAGTTCCCAGTGTGGCGAATTTGGGTCTTGAAACAATCAAAGTAGATGTAGAAGTAAATATTGCAAGCCGAGGTTTACCTGGTTTTGATATTGTAGGCTTGCCAGATAAATCTGTAGCAGAATCCAAAGATAGAGTGCGTACTGCGATTTTGAGTTCTGAAGTTAATTTCCCAGACAAAAAAATTACAGTAAACATGGCTCCAGCTGATGTGCCTAAAGAAGGTTCTATGTATGATTTGCCAATTGCTTTGGGCATATTAAGCTCATTAGTAGAATTTCCTGTTCCAGAAAAGTCTTTATTTATGGGTGAATTATCTTTTGATGGATCTTTGCGTCATACTAAAGGCGCTTTTTTAATGGCTTTGTTTGCTAAAGAGTTTGGATTTGAAAATTTGTTTGTGCCCAAAGATTCTGCCAATGAAGCTTCGGCTGTAAGTGGAATTAAAGTTTTTCCAGTAGAAAATTTAATACAAATTTGTGATCACTTAACAGGTAAAAAAGATATTGTTCCTATAGTTTACAGGAAAACTACACAAAATAATTTTATAAAAGCTGAGTTTGATATGAAAGAAGTTTTGGGCCAAGAGCAAGCAAAACGCGCTATGGAAATTGCAGCTGCTGGCGGACACAATATTATAATGGTAGGTTCGCCTGGATCTGGTAAAACTATGTTAGCTCGTGCTTTGCCTGGAATTTTACCACCACTCAATGAAGCAGAATCACTAGAAGTTACCAAAATATTTTCAGCTTCTGGTGATATTCCTCCAGGTGGAAGTTTGATAACTCAAAGGCAGTTTCGTTCTCCACATCATACAGCAAGCTTGGCTGGATTAGTTGGTGGAGGATCTAAGCCACAGCCTGGTGAAATATCTTTAGCTCATAGAGGTGTACTATTTCTTGATGAATTTAATGAATTTCCAAGATCAATTATGGAAGCTATGCGCCAACCTTTAGAAGATGGTTTTTTAACCATTTCTCGTGCAAGACAAAGAGTAATTTATCCTGCAGATTTTATGTTGGTAGCTAGTGCTAACCCTTGCCCTTGTGGTTATGCTATGCATCCTAAAAAAACTTGTACTTGTAGTGCAAATCAAATTGCCAAATATCAGAAAAGAATTTCAGGCCCTATTTTAGATAGAATAGATTTACATATTGGGGTAATGCCAGTAGATACTGAAGAATTCAAAAGTAATCAACAAGGCTCGGAATTTTTGGAAGCTTCAGATAAGATTCGTGATCGTGTTGCACAGGCTCGTCAAATTCAGCAAGCAAGATTTGCAGATGAATCTGCAGGTAGAGCAATTCATTGCAATAGTCAAATGAAAAATTCAGATATTAAAAAATATTGCAAATTATCTGGCGATGTAGAAAACATCTTGCGTCAAGCAAGTTTAAAATTTAATTTATCTGCCCGCAGTTATATGAAAGTTATAAAAGTTTCTCGCACAATTGCAGACTTAGCAGGCGCTCAAGAAATCGAACCCAATCATATGCTTGAAGCCCTTCAATACAAACCCCGCAACTTCGAATCCGCTTAAAATTATTTATATTATTAATTAATAAAAATTATGGAAAATAGCAATATAGCAAGTATAAATACCAAAAAAACTATTTATGTATTTTCACTCCAATTTATAGTTTTTGCTTTTATATTTATCGGCTTAGGATACTTATTCTTTTTCTTCAAAAATTCCTTAATGGATAGTATTAGGATAAATTATTTAATTGATATTAGTAATACAACCCCAAAACTTATGGTGGGCCCAAAGCTTTTTTGGATTATCGGAAATATATTTGTAGCTTTGGGAATGCTTAATTTTTTAATATTTTATGGTTTTATAAAAGGGTTCAAATGGACGCTTAAATTAGTTAAAATTGAATTGATCGCATTAAATATTGCCACATTAAGTTTGGTGTCTATATTTATGACTAGTAAATTATACAATTTTCTAAATGCGCCAGATATAAAACAATATTTTGATAAAAACAATCGCACATCTTTATTTGTGGGTTTGCTTGTAATTGTAATAATTGGATTATTTATTATCTATAATACCAATCCGGTAATATAGATTTTGATTAAGTTAACATAGTGTTAACCTAAAGTAAAATACAAACCATGAGTGAAATAGAGAAAAATTTTTATACGGTGGGCGAACTAGCCGAAGTGCTGGGAATTAGCAGAGTTTCTGTTTTTAAGAGAGTAAAACAAGGTTCCATAAAAGGTCAAAAACTTGGCCGAAATTTTATTATTTTAAAGAAAGATTTAGACATAAAAAATCTATTCAAAATTATTAAAATAAACAAAGAAATGCCAAGTTAACATAATGTTAACTTGATACTTTTATGGCGGAACATAATTATGTGGGAGAATTGGGGGAGGATTTGGCGAGGGAATATTTGGAGAAGAAAGGGTACAAAATTTTAGAGCAAAATTATAAGAACAAGTTTGCTGAAATTGATTTAGTTTGTGAACTTAGGAAATCCTCTTTCGCTAAAGCTTCGGAGGACAAGCTTGTTTTTGTGGAGGTGCGTACAAAAATTGGCGAACACTTTGGCTCGCCAGAAGACACAATCAACCGCGCAAAACTGCAAAAAGTTTTATGGAATTCCAAAAATTATCTAGGTTTTAAAGGGTGGCAGGGTTCAGCTCGTATAGATGCAATTTGTATTGTCTTAAATCCCGATAAATCAGTAGCTCGCCTCACCCACCACGAAAACATTGTTTCGTAATCAAAATAGGTACATATAAATACGATCGTATTTTCAGGTGACTAGTGTAGTAAGTTTTAGACGATCGTCCAATTTTGACTACAATGAAAATACGTTATACTTTGGTACACTTGTCGGCACGATAGTAGCCACAAGCGACATCTTTTTTTGTTTGAGATTTCTCTACTTTTTGAGTTTGGATTTTATTTCTTCTAAAGACTCGGGGTTGGAAAGAGAAGAGAGTTCGCCAAGTTCCTGATTAAGATATATTTTTTTGAGTAAAAGGCGCATTATTTTACCAGATCTTGTTTTGGGTAAATCTTGTACTAAAAATACTTCTTTTGGATCTGCCAATGGTCCTGTTTTTTTGCGAATTAAATCTTTTATTTCTTTAGCAACTTCGTCTTTATTTTTTGTGCCACGATAGGTTGAAAATACTACAGGTGTAAATCCTTTAATAGAATCTGGTACTCCAATTACTGCAGACTCTGAAATTTCTGGATGTTCATTTATTACAGCTTCCAACTCACCAGTTGTAATGCGATGTCCTGCAATTTTTATTACATCATCAGCTCTGCCTGTGATTCTAATTAATCCATGTTTTTCTTTTATTGCTCTATCTGAAGTAATATATGTATCTGGTCCAAATTGATTCCAATATACTTGTTTATATTTTTTTTGGTCATCAAATATTCCGCGGAGAATGGCAGGGCAATAAGGTTGTTTTAAAACTAAATTTCCTTCTTCATTTATTTTGCAAGGTTTGCCATTATCATCTACTATTTGTAAATTTATTCCAGGCAAAGGTAAACCTGTGTAAGCTGGTTTAAATGGTCCAATTCCTGGCAAGGATGTTGTAATAATTGCTCCTGTTTCTGTTTGCCAAAAAGTATCTACAACTGGACATTTATTTTTACCAATTTCTTTTACATACCAAAGCCAAGCAGATTCATCTATTGGTTCACCTACTGATCCCAATAACCGTAAACTAGATAAATCACAATTTTTAAAAGATTCTGCTCCTGATTGTTTGAACATCCTAATTGCAGTAGGTGCTGTATAAAAAATACTTACTTTATGTTTTTGTATAATTTTTGCCCAGCGATTTGGCGTAGGATAATCTGGAGCTCCTTCAAAAAGCACTGTGGTAATTCCATTTAGTAAAGGAGAATATATAGAATATGTGTGGCCAGTTATCCAACCTGGATCTGCAGTAGACCAGAAAATATCTGAGGGCTTAAAATCAAAAACCCATTGGCCTGTAACTTTGGCTTGCAAAGCATAGCCTGCTGTTGTGTGGGTTATTGGTAAAAATTGGCCAGTTGTGCCTGATTCTGGTAATACAAAAAGCATGTCTTCGGAATTCATAATTTCTGGAGCGTAAACTTCACTTTCGTTTTTTACTATTTCATCAAACCAAATATCTTTTTTGTTGTTCCAAAAAATGTCATTGCTAGCTCTTTTTACTACCACAACTTTTTCTACTTGAGTGTCTGCAATTCCTTGATCTGCTTTTGTTTTTAAGTCAATAATTTTTCCACGTCTATAATAACCATCTGCTGTAATTAAGATTTTGGTTTTAACTGTTTGTAATCTTATTTTTAAAGCTTCAGGTGAAAATGCAGAAAACACCACCAAATGTACAGCCCCAATTCTAGTGCAAGCTAACATTGTTATTACGATTTCTGGAATTATTGGCATATAAATTCCTACAGTATCACCTTTTTGAACGCCAAGCTTTTTTAAAGCATTGGCAAATTTATTTACTTGAGTTAGCAATTCTTCGTAAGTGAATTTTTTTGCAGGCTCATTTATATTTTCTGGTTCCCAAAGCAGTGCTAACTTGCTTTGCCCCGAGCTTGTCGAAGGGCTAATATGCGCCTCTAAACAATTTTCTGAAAAATTAATTTTTCCATCTTCAAACCATTTTATATCTGGTCCTGAGCTTGTTGAAGGATTGGTAATAGAAAAATTTTCTGTGAATGGTTGTCTCCACAATAATTCTTTTTTAGCTAAATCTGCCCAAAAAGCTACAGGATCTTTTTCTGCTTGTTTGTAAATTTTTTTATTATTTAAATTTGCTTGCTTTGCAAATTCTCTTGTAGGGTAGTAAAGCTTATTCCAATGTTTTTTCATAAGTTTTTGTTTATTATACCTTTAATATCTAATCAATTAAACTCTTGCATATTTTAAAAAATAGTATATACTATAGATATCATAAAAAACTTGGGGTTTGAAGCGCAACAGCAAATTCTCAAGTATTAATAATTAAGTTGCAGTTTTTTATTATAATGGAAATATCAAAAAATCCTACAATAGGATCTACAATAGATGGCGTAGTAGTTGCCAAAGAAAGATCAGCTATATATATTGATCTTGGTTCTTTTGGTACAGGTATAATTTATGGCAGAGAGTATTTTGAAGCCAAAGAAATTATCAAAACTTTATCAATAGGTGACAAAGTTTATGCTAAAATAAATGAATTGGAAAATGATGATGGTTATATAGAACTTTCTCTAAAAGAAGCATCCAAAGATATGAGTTGGCAAAAACTCAAAGATCTTAAAGAAAAAGGAGAAATTGTAAAAGTAAAAGTTACAGGAGTAAACAAGGGTGGGCTTCTTACTGTATTAGATGGTATTGCAGCATTTTTACCAGTTTCACAATTATCTTCTGAGCATTATCCAAGGGTAGCAGATGCAGACAAACAAAAAATATTAAGAGAATTACAAAAATTTATTGGTAAAACATTGGATGTAAAAATCTTAGATTTACTTGCTTCTGAAAATAAATTAATCTTATCTGAAAAAGCTAAGTCTGAAGAACAAACAAAAGAAATTTTAAAAAATTACAATAAAGGTGATATTATAGATGGCCAAATTACAGGTATTGCAGATTTTGGTGTATTTATAAAATTTCCTACTAATGCAAGTAATTCTGAAAACAAATCAGATTCAGAAGAATCTGGTAATTCAGATCAATCAAGTATTGAAGGTTTAATACATATTTCTGAATTAGATTGGCAATTAGTTGAAAACCCAGCAGAAGTAGTAAAAGTAGGTGAAATTGTAAAAGCTCAAATTATTTCAATTACAGGCAATCAAGTTTTCTTGTCATTAAAATCAATGAAGGAAAATCCTTGGCAAGAAGTTGAAAAGAAATTTAAAAAAGGAGATATTTTAAATGCAAAAGTTATAAAAATCTCAAGCTTTGGAGCTTTTGTAGAAGTTTTGCCAAAGATAAGAGGACTTTGCCACGTGTCTGAATTTGAATCAGAAGAAAAAATGAGAGAAGCAATGAGTGTGGGGCAGTCATATAATTTCGAAATTTTGGTTATAGATCCAAAAGAACATAGAATGAGTTTAAAGTTATCTAGTAAATAATTTATATGCAAAAGAGTAGGAATTAAAGCCTACTCTTTTGTTTTGGGGGTTGATTTTTAGCTAAAAAAGTATAAAATGAAAATATATTTGAGGACGCGTAGCTCAGTTGGTAGAGCGGTCGTCTTATACACGACTGGTCCCAGGTTCGAGTCCTGGCGCGTCCACAGAGTAAAGTAGTTGGGGCGGTTAGCTCAGTTGGTAGAGCATCTTCTTGACGTGAAGAGGGTCATAGGTTCGAGTCCTATACCGCCCACAAATAAAATTTATCATATTTTATGCGAGAAAAATTATTGTATGATGAATATGAGGAGCCACAAGAAAGTTCTGTAGAATCCAGGGAGGGTGATGAACGTAATGTGATTATAGAACAAGCTCAACAGAGGCGTGGTAATTTGCTATCTAAAATAATGACTTCTGAGATTGTAAGTAATGGCTTGGATTTATTGCCATTTGCAGGTGGTGGAAAAATGCTAGTAGAATCTGCGTCTGGTAAAACCCTTTCGGGCACAGAGCTTACTGGGCGTGATAGAGCTATTCATGCAGCTATAGGTGCTGGGAGTTTGGTGTTAGATTGTGTTGGTGTTGGGGAAGTAAATAAAGGTAGAATTGTTGCTGGAAAAAGTATTGGTTGGATGGAAAAGATAGGAACCATGCTTTCTTCGCGTGGTGCTACAAGGGGCGCGGCAATATTTGAAAAGACAGCTGAATTTATGGCAAGTCATCCAGAAGCAGTTAGAATAGCAGAGCAGTATACAGAAAGAAAATTAAAAGATTTTGCTGGAGATGCAGAAAAATATCGCGCCAGTAAAAGAAAAAAGAAAAGCGGTTAAGATATAAAAATATGAATACTAAAGAAGATTTTAAAAAATTAGTAGAAAGATTAATAAGTCTTGGAGAAGATAAAGATGAATTGGAATATTGGCAGAATATTTATGATTATTTGCAGCCAGAACAGCAATATGAGATTTATAAAAATTTATTTGAGGAATTTGAAGCACTAGCAAAAAAATAATGGAAATAAAAATTATTTATGAAGATTCGTATATTTTGGTGGTAGATAAGCCTGCTGGCATTACAGTTTTTGAAGTTGAAAGTTCAAAGTTACAAGATGAAAATACTTCGGTAATTGATGAATTAATAAAACAAAGGTCAGGGTTGAAAGGTGTTGGTGAAGCTCCCAGATATGGCATAGTACATAGGCTAGACAAAGACACATCGGGGGTTTTATTGGTTGCCAAGACCCAAGAGGCCTTGATTTTTTTACAAAAAAAGTTTATAAATAGAGATATTGAGAAAAAGTACATTGCTCTAGTTTGTGGAGATATTAAGGGAGAATTTGGAGATATTAAGACTTTAATTGGAAGAGCTAAGAATGATCCTAGAAAGCAAAAGGTATATATAGTAGGTGAAAGTGGCTCTGAAAGTAAAAGAGATGCTATAACCCACTACAAAGTATTAGAACGCTATTTGGGGTATACAAAAATTGAAGTAAAAATAGATACTGGTAGAAAGCATCAAATAAGGTGTCATATGGCACATATTCATCATCCAATAGCAGGAGATAAGTTGTATAAATATAGAGATAATAAATCTCCAGAAAATCTACAAAGACAATTTCTACATGCTAGTTATTTAAAATTAGAATTGCCAAATGGAGAAATAAAAGAATTTGTAAGCGAATTACCAGAAGACTTAAAACAAGTTATAGAAAAATTAAAAATTAAAAATTAAAATTATACAGTTATGTCAAAAACAATCAATGAGTTTAATAAAATTCAATTAAAAAATATTCCAGATATAAAACCTGGAGATGTTATTAAAATTCACCAAAAAATTAAAGATGGTGATAAAGATAGAATTCAAATTTTTGAGGGCTTGGTTTTAGCTAAAAAACATGGCAAAGGTATAAATGCAAATATAACAGTAAGAAAAGTTGTAGATGGTGTAGGTGTAGAAAGAATTTTTCCAATCAATGCACCTTTTATTGATAAAATAGAAGTTGTAAGATCTGCAAAAGTAAGAAGGTCAAAATTATATTATTTAAGAACTGCCAAAGGTAAAAGAGCTAAACTTAAAAATAAAGATTTAGCTGCTGTTGTAGTTCAAGAACCAAAACAAGATAATAATACAAGCGAACAAGCTGATGTAGAGGATTCTGCAATAGAAGCTTTAAAAGTTACAGAAGAAAATAATTAGTTTTTTGCGCGCGCGGGTGGTGAAATGGCATACACGCCAGCCTAAGGAGCTGGTGCCGAAAGGCGTGCAGGTTCAACTCCTGTCCCGCGCACATTTCGCTTTGCTTGGTGCGGGCGAACAAAAGGACGCTTAGCTCAGCTGGTAGAGCAACTCGTTTACACCGAGTAGGTCATAGGTTCGAGTCCTATAGCGTCCACACTTACTATTTGTCCAGAGTAAACTAAAGATGTTATATTGAAATATACGTTTGCCTAGTTTACGGCGAGCGTAGCGAGCCGCGATAGCTCAGGTAGTTAGAGCACAGCTCTGAAAAAGCTGGGGTGGTCAGTGCAAGTCTGACTCGCGGCACATTTGATGGTATTTTGTAAATTGAACCATTATGGTATAATAAATTATATCATTAACAAAGGTTTGGTTTATGAGAAATGATAAACATTTAGCAATAATTTTAAGAAAAAAAGGAAAGAGTTACAATAAAATTAGCAGGGATCTTGGCATTCCTAAAAGTACGCTTGTAGGTTGGTTCTCTAATAAAAGGTGGTCAGTTAAGATAAAAAAAGAGCTAGAGAAAAAGGCTAATTATGTATCAAAAAAGAGGCTGTTGTTTTATGTAAAACAAAGAAAAATTAAACAAGAGCAAATTAGGGAAGGTTTTAGAAAGGAAGCCGAAAAAGAATTTTCTTTATTAATTAAAAATCCGCTTTTCGTCGCAGGGATAAATATTTATTGGGGAGAAGGAGATAGCAAACTAAGTAATTGTTTGTTAAGAATATCGAATATAGACCATAGAATGATTGGAATTTTTGTAATTTTTTTAAAAAAAATTTTAAAGGTTCCAGAGGAAAAAATTAGAGTAGCACTTATTTTATATCCGGATTTAAATGAAAAGATTTGTAAAGATTTTTGGCTTAAGGTTACTAAAATTCCTTTGAATCAGTTTCATAAAACACAATTCATTAAAGGAAGACATCCAACAAAAAGAATTGAAAATGGAATTTGTATGATATATGTTAGTAGTCGGATGTACAAAGAAAAGGTTAGAAAATGGATTGATTTATTTTCAGAAAAATATTTAGTATAATATAAATATATTGCGGGTGTAGCACAATGGTAGTGCATTTGGTTGCCAATCAAAGTACGTGGGTCCGATTCCCATCACCCGCTCCAAGAAAATTTACGAGAGAAAATTAAATACAGGTGAACAGAAAGCAGAACCCCTCATCGCCTTTTAAAGGCGATTTTTAGTGTTCAAGCCACTGAACATAATTGACAGTTAATTAATTGATTTTTAGCATCTTCGATATTTTCTTTTTTCCCCAAACATTCAGCGAATCATCTCTAATTTTGATAATTAATTTTTCGATTTTCTTTGGAATTGCAACCCTTTTTTCTGTGTTGCGTGGCGC
>Ga0172375_10010715_pt1 | contig 11830 bp, 9 predicted proteins | sample LakKiv1m_FD_114537 | JGI IMG/M metagenome (GOLD analysis project Ga0172375, IMG submission 114537) | Freshwater microbial communities from Kabuno Bay, South-Kivu, Congo - kab_092012_11.1m | ecosystem: Environmental > Aquatic > Freshwater > Lake | place: Democratic Republic of the Congo... | reverse complement strand
TATAATCATGACAGCAATAGAATATAATCATCAGGTGGCTTTTCTAAGTGACAAGCTAAAATATTTCGCTTTGAAATTAACCTCAGACACAGAAGATGCAAACGACCTTTTGCAGGACACTATTTTAAAAGGTCTCACTTACCGCGATAAGTTTACCGACAAAACAAATCTCTCGGCATGGATGCATACCATCATGAAGAATACCTTCATCAATAACTACCGCAGAAAGCAGCGCTCCGGGCAATTGTTTGATAATACCAAAGACCTGTTTTACCTGAATATGCCGCAGGATTCCGGTTTTGCTTTGCCTTCTTCGCGTTTGTATGAAAAAGAAATAACCAAAGGAATTGATAAACTTGATAAGCAATACCGCATCCCTTTTATGATGCATGTGGAAGGTTATAAATACGAGGAGATTTCAGCGGAACTGAAAATTCCGATGGGCACTGTAAAAAGCAGGATTTTTATCGCCCGTAAAATCCTGATGGAATACTTTAAAGATTACCGTAGCAACTGAAGCTGTATAATTTCAGGATAAATATTTACCAACAATCGGCATTCTTCTTCCCATTCCAAAGGCTTTTGGAGAAACACGCAAAATCGGTGGCGATTGATAACGCTTGTATTCGCTGGTGTTTACCAACTTCAGAATTCTCAGCACTAATTTTTCATCATAGCCTTTTGCTGTCAGTTCTTTCGGTCCCAGCCGCTTTTCAATGTAATCATAAAGAATAGGGTCAAGCACATCATATTCAGGAAGTGAATCAGAATCTTTCTGGTTTTCCCTCAGTTCGGCAGATGGCGCTTTATCAATAATATTTTGAGGAATAACATCCTCCAATTGGTTAATGTAGTTTGCCAGTTCATACACCTGCGTTTTATATACATCACCCAGGACGGAAAGTCCGCCATTCATATCGCCATACAGCGTTCCGTAACCCACTGCTGCCTCACTTTTGTTGGTAGTGTTTAATAAAATACTTCCGAATTTGTTGGTCATCGCCATCAGCAAAACCCCACGGATACGCGCCTGTATGTTTTCTTCCGTAACATTGAAAGGAAGACCTGCAAAAATCGGTTTCAGCTTGTTGTCAATCACTGAAAATATTTCTTTGATGCCGATGAGATGGTATTTTGTTCCGAGGCGTTTACACATTTCCTCAGCATCAGCAACAGAATGTTCGGATGAAAACTGCGAGGGCAACAATAGAACACTTACATTTTCTTTTCCTAACGCACGGGATGCAAGCGCCAGAACAACAGCGGAATCAATACCGCCACTCAGTCCAAGTATGGCTTTACTGAATCCCATCTTCTTAAAATACTCACTGATCCCCATGACAAGCGCATCATGAACTCGCTGAATTTTTGATCCTGAAAGTTTCAGTTTGTTTTTTGATATTAATTCTTTCGTATCAAATATCCTGAAGTCATCTTTAAAATATTGGAGTTCTTCAACAATGTTCCCGTTTCTATCAGCAACCATAGAACCTCCGTCAAAAATCAGTTCGGTTTGTGCGCCAACATGATTGACATAAAATAAGGGCAACTGATATTTCCCGGCATTATGCGCCATTACTTTTCTGCGTTCTTCAGCATGGTCATAATCAAAAGGAGACGCAGCAATATTTATCATCAGTGTCGGCTGCTGCTTTGCCAGTTCTTCCATCGGATTTAATACATACATCAGGTCATGCCCTATATCCCAAATATCTTCGCAGATGGTCAGCGCTATTCTTTCGTCTTTAAACTCTATAACTTCAAACTTCCGTGACGGCTCAAAATAACGGTATTCATCAAACACATCATAATTGGGGAGCAATGCTTTCGAGGAAATATGCTCCACCTTTCCATTGTTGAGAAAATAGGCGGAATTAAATAAATTCTTTCCTTCAACTTGCGGATTTGCTGAGGGCGCTCCTACAATGGCAGCAATATCTTTACAAACAGCAGCAATTTCTGAAATACTTTTTTCACACTGTTCTGTAAAGCTCCCGAACTCCAGGAAATCGCGCGGAGGATAACCGCAAACACTTAATTCGGCAAACACCACCAAATCAGCTCCATCAGCCTTTGCTTTGCGGATAGCCTCAATAATCTTTGCAGTATTAGTTTCAAAATTACCGATGTGGTAATTGAGTTGTGCGAGTATGATTTTCATACTCAAACAATCTCAATACCGGTTTGCATAATCTGTTCAAGCAAAATTTCATTTTTTCCGAAATGCGATAAGGGATAAGTATGTGCATCAATTTCGGGATAGCGGATATTTACTTTGCCGATGAGGTCAAGATTTTTCAAAATATTGTCGCTGAATTTGCTCGAGAACAAAGCCACATCTATATCCGAATATTCGTTTTGATTCCCTTTGATAACAGAACCAAAAACGATTGCCTTATCAATAGGAATTTGAATTTTTCTACACTCTTCAATAAATTTCTTTGCTGTTTTCAGAGCAGTTTTTTTTGTAAGCATTTTGCAATTTCTTTTAGTTTGTCTGAATATTCGTTTGCCAAATTTTTTTTGGTGATCTTATAGAGTTTATCAATGTCTTCAGGATAGCGCCCTTCAATCTGATAGCGGTTTAGTTTCAATAAAAACAATTGCTGTTCTTCCTCCAGTTTCACATTTGCTTTTTCAAGAATGCTCAGAATATTATGTATTTTGGGCGGATAATTCTCACCATTATTTTTTATCCAAAGAGCTTTGCTTATTTTTTCAATGTAAAGGTGACCGAAAAACAAAGCATGAACATATTTTTTCCCTTTCAGAAGGTAGTGCATTGTTTCCAAATCTTTTTGGGCGCTTTTCAACCAATATTATATGTGTTCTTTTTTAGTCAAACCACATATTTGTTTTTATAATTTTATTCTGCTATCAGCTTCGCGCAATGTTCTTCGTGTAAATATCAGCATCGGAAACAAATATACAATTAGTTTCCAAAATGGGAATAACAAAAAAGGCGCACATAATTGTGCGCCTTTTTTGTTACCGTATTTTCATTTATGGAAAAATACCTAAGTTCTGATAGGATATAGCTACTTTATCAATTGCGGTAGCAAATGTTGCAGTACGCAGGTCAGGCATTCCTTTAGTGTTTTTGAAACGATTACGAATCTGATGGTATGAATTTATCATCGTCTCTTCCAGTCCTGAATACACCAAATCTTTTTCATCTGCTCCGCGCTCAATCAGGTTTTTCTGTATCTGGGTGAATTTCGCTCCGCTTGCTTTCTCCACAGTTTCAAGGATGTTATGATTCATCCTTGCTTCATAACGTTTTTCCAGTCTTCCGAAACGTACGTGCGAAAGGTTTTTCAGCCACTCAAAATAAGAAACGGTAACACCTCCTGCATTCAGGAAAATATCAGGTATAATGTAAATTCCTTTTTTAAGCATCACCTTTTCTGCTTCCGGAGTAACCGGTCCGTTTGCCGCCTCCGCTATAACCTTTGCTTTAATGTTTTTTGCATTGCCTGAGTGAATCTGATTTTCCAATGCTGCGGGAATAAGAATATCACACGCTATCTCCAATGCTGCAGTGTTTGGAGTAATAGTTTTACAACCCGGGAAATTAGCTGTTCCACCTGTTTCCTGTTTGTATTTTAAAAGTTTATCAGGATCAATTCCTTTTGGATTGTAAATAGTTGCATCGTATTCTGCAATGGCTATCACTTTAGCTCCCGCTTCATGCATAAACTTTGCAGCATAATAACCCACATTTCCTAATCCCTGAACTACTACTGTTTTTCCTTCAATCCCGGTAGTAAGTCCCCATTTTTTTACATCTTCTTTAATACTGAACGCTTCCTTCAGACCATAGAAAACCCCAAGACCTGTTGCTTCTGTTCTTCCCTGGATTCCTCCGTGGCTTAAAGGTTTACCGGTAATACAGGCTATCGCATTTAATTCGGTAGGGAAAAAAGAGGAATAGGTATCAGCTATCCATGCCATTTCCCTCGGTCCGGAACCATAATCAGGTGCGGGTACATCAATGCCGGGACCAATAAAATTCTTCTTTATTAACTCGGCAGTATATCTTCTGGTAACAGCTTCCAGGACATCAACAGGAGTTTTACGCGGACTTATTTTTATCCCTCCTTTAGCGCCTCCGAAAGGCACATCCACAATTGCACACTTATAAGTCATCAGTGCGGCAAGCGCCATTACTTCGTCCTGGTTCACATGGATACTGTAACGGATACCGCCTTTTGTGGGTAGTTTATGATGACTGTGTTCTGCCCGGTAGGCTTCAATAACTTCTATTTTTCCATTCACTTTCACCGGGAATTTCATCCGGTAAACACTGTTACACCATTTGATCTGCTCCAGCACTCCTGACGGATGGTCAAGGTATGCCGCAGCACGGTCAAAATATTGTAATACATCATTAAAGAAACTGTGTTCTCTTTGTTCGTTAAGATTAATTGTTTTAGTTGCCATATATTTTGTTTTTAAATTAGAAAGTAACTGCGTATTGAAGATTATACATTCTCATTGCATTTATATTAAGCGGTCGCAATGCATATTCTTCGTTGAAAAGATTATTTACAATAAAGGCTATTTTATGTGTTTTCTTTATCGTGTAGCTCAGGCGCACGTCAATAATCGAAATGCCTTTTTTCTTTGCGCTGAGGTCGTAGGTTGATCTTCCATTCACCTCTCCGGTGTATTTATCGCCCCGGTATTCTACAATGCCTACATCAGCTAAACCGGCTGTTCCGTAAAGAGGCTTTTCATCAAGGTCATAAAAAACCTGGTCAACATTTGCCATATAACTATTGTAGCGATAGCTTACTCCCAGCGACACGCCATAAACATTAAACTCCACATCAAGTTTTACAAGGTGCTGAAAACGATATTTCAGTATATTGTTTGATGTATCAAGACTTGCAGAATTATAGGTAATGGCGGCTACGGTTGTATCAGGTGACTGAACACTGTATTTCTTATCAGGATTAAGCGTTTGCGGTAGCATATAAGTATATCCGCCAAGTATGTTAATTCCGAAATGATCTGTGAATTTACCTTGTCCCAACACTGAAAAATCTGCTCCTATAACTCTTGTTGTTCCTGTATTTACGGATTTAAATCCAATGTTTTTTGTCAGGTTTGCAAAACCCGGCAGGGTGCCCCATTTAGCAAAAGTAAATTCAATGGTGTTTTGGTATTGCTGCCAGAAACCTGCTAAATCAAGGTATCCATAGAACTTCCCAATCTTAATTCCTTGTTTAATTCCCAGTTCTGCATTCCATCCTTTCTCAGGTTGAATGTCGGGGTTAGGGAAAATATTGATACCACCCACACTGGTTAAGACATATCTTTCAGCAATAGTGGGAAAACGGAAGCCTTGTCCGAAAGATGCCCTGATAAATGTGGCTTTTGCAACAGGTATGCTAAGTCCGGCACGGAAAACAGGAACTCCTTGTTTCTCGTTTTTGTTAACCTGGAAAAATTCATAACGACCTCCTATAGTTACATTCAGTTTTTTCCAGAATTTTTTATCTATCTGAACATACGCTGCAGCATTCACAAAAAAGTTAACCCCGGAACTGTCTTCATTGCCCTGGTATAAAGCTGCCTCACCTGAACTGTATGTTCCCATAGCTCCTGCAGTAACAATTAGGTCATTAATGCTTTTAACTCTTCTCTGGAACTGGTATTCTCCATAATACAAGGTACTTTTATTTGCCTGGTTATTATCATTAGCATTGTTCTGGTGAAACATTCTGGTTCTAAGTGTATGCCTGTTATTGTTTTTTCTGCCGAAATAGGAAATAAACGGGTCAATGTTATAGGTAATCTGATCTGTTCTTGTGTCAGACCCCGGGAAAGGTCTGTAAATTCCGGTTGTATTGTTTTCCCAGAGTAAAGCGCCTTTGGAAATACCTTTTGAAAAGTTTACATTAACTCCAAAAGAAAGACCAATAAATTTCTTTGAGCGGTAACGTAAGTTGGTATTTATTCTGAATCGTTTGTTGAATGTCCCTTCTTCATTCATTACATTGCTGAAGGCTTTGGATTCAGGATACAAATATTGAGTTGTATCATTTGGATTTTTAATAGGATTGCCGGCAGTGTCAAGCAGAGCAGAAGGTCCTCCGTGTCCATCATCAGCCAATATATTTCCTCCAACTACAAGATCCAGGTTCCCAATTTTGCGTGAATGGAAAAAGCTAAGGTCAAGCATCATGGGGTTCATTCCTTTCCACCATTTTGCTTCACTATGTTTTGGATTATCATACATCCCGGCTAAAAGCGTAATTTTAGTTTGAGGTGTATCTTTCGGATATGCCGTCCTAACATTAATAATACCGCTTAACGCTGCTGAACCATATAGCACGGATGAAGCTCCTTTTATGATTTCAATCTGCTCCAGGTTTTCAACCGGGATAAAACCCCAGCTTGGTCTGCCGGCATCTCCTGTCATCAATGGAAGGTCATCAACCAAAACGGCAACACGGCTTCCGGCTCCAAAGCTGTATCCGCTGCCACCGCGTATCTGAGGCTCGCTGTCTATAATCTGAACTCCGGGGGTTTGGTTAATGGCAGTTTCAGCACTGGTGGTTCCTTTATTTTCTACCAATGACGGTGCAATAATATCAACTGAAACAGTAAGGTCTTCCACCTTCTGCTCAAATTTACCTGCTGAAACAACCACAGCTCCTAATTCTTTTACAGCCAGACCAAGGTCTATATTCAGGGAAGTGGTTTGTCCCGCTTTAATGATTACTTCTTTTGTTTTAGTACTGTATCCTGTAAAAGAAAATATGATTTTGTGTGTGCCTGCCGGAAGTTGTAATGTAAAATTACCATCTATATCTGTCGCCACTCCTACATTTTTATCACTTTCAAGAACTACAGTAGCGCCAATAAGCGTTTCACCGTTTTTACTGTCCGTAACCACACCTTTCAGTGTACCTTTTTCCTGGGCGAAGGAAAGCTGACAGATAATAATAAATGCTGCTGATAGAATGAGTTTGTAGTAGTGCTTCATGCCTTTTGTTTTAGTTTAAAATCAAATTAGAACGGGGCGAATTTATCAAAATATATTTAAGTCGGTAGTTGGTGAAAAATTCATATTAAGCAAGACAGAAAGCTGGTTAAGTCCGGGGGCAAATATGGAGAAAGAATTAACTTTACCAAATGATTTTTGACAGGAAAGAGAAAACAGTGAAAAATAAACGATTAATAACCTGGATAAAAAGGATGGGTGTTGCAGGTTTTATCTTCTTCCTGCTCAAAGGGCTGGCATGGCTTGCCGCTGCTTATTTTATGCTCAGGTAATCGTTTATTTATTTTCTATCACAGGCAACTCAATCTGTGAGGGATATTGTTCAGTATGCCAAACTTTAATCAAAGGAAGGTTATTTGCCATAGGGCGGAAATGATCTGCATCTGCTCCGGCAATGGCAATACGGATTTTATGTCCTTTCTTAAATAAATACGAAACAGGTAATAAATCAAATTTCAGTTCCGCAATTTCGTTGGGCACAAGCGGCATGGCATCTCTGGAAAGAAAGGTGTGATAAGGAACAACATCTATGTAAGGCTGTGTTTCCGTACTCAGTTTGCGATGAACAGCACGCAGCATCCCTTCTGTAACATAATGCACATTTCCTTTTTCATCCACATCTTCCAGATAGACAAAAAAACAACCATCGTTATCAGATGAGCTGACAAACAAATCAGCTATAACATGCCCGGTTACTTCCACATCGCTGGTAAGTTCAATGGTGTTATAAACCAATAAAAGGCTATCGCGTTTGCTGCGGTCAGGATAAACTTTTGCTGTGTGCAGTTGCCCTGCTACTGAGCGCCAGCGCGAATCTGCTCCTGTTCCAACCGTTGTGTCCACCTGGTAAGTATCATACTCATATTCCCTGACTCCTGTCCCTCCTGCCTGCCGGCAGGCATGGCGTCCTTCGTCCCCATTCCTTAAGTCATTTCTTTTGGTCAGCATTTTATTTCCACCTAAAAAAAGCGTTGTAGTTTCTGCTTTTGGTGGCCAGCTTTCAGCGCTCTTCCATTTTTCTTCGCCCATGGTGAAATAATGTACACGCGGTTCTTTATCAATCCCGTTCTGAATTCCTTTCAGGTAATAATCAAAGAATTTTATGATCTCACCTAAATGGTCAAACCCTGTTTCTCCCGGGTTTGCAGCGCTTGTATTGAATCGTCCTCCATGTTCCCACGGACCGAGAATAAGTTTGTTTTCCGGATTAGTGAGATTGAGAAACCGCTTGATGGCAGCATGTTGGTATGCTCCATCGCTCCAGCCGCTGTAGCTATATACTGCAGCACCGGAAGCATCTTCATCTTTCATAAACTTATGCGGACTGAATTCATCTGAACCCACTCCACCTATTTTTGCCACATCATCGCGGAACGAAAGTGTTCTCGCTCCGTCATTCACATTCAGGTTGCCTGAATGACTGGCAATGGCTGCTCTCAATAATTTGTTGTGATCTTTTCCCTGCACAGGGCTTACTCCTTTCACTGCCCTTAAAACTTTTTTATTTTTTGTGGGCAGCTTGTTTTGGTCTAACATACTATTGGCATAGCCCCAGACGGAAGTAAACCAGCGGTCATGAACTCCACCCGGAAAAGCATTGTCTTCATACACATCAAACAGTGAAAACAAATTGACCACCGCTTTCACAGCGGGATGTTTGGTGGTAAGCAAAAACTCAGAAGTTGTTCCGCTATACGAAGCTCCCGAAGAACCTATTTTTCCGCTGCTCCAGGGTTGTTTCACTATCCAGTCGGCAATCTCATAGCCGTCCTGTACCTCGTCCTTTGTCCAGGGATAGGGTATAGTTCCAAAACTGGCGCCCGAACCGCGTGTATCCACATTCACCACAGCATAACCGCTGCGCACAAATTGCATCATCATGCTAAAAAGCGGTTCTATCATGTTTCTTTTGGTGAGCCAGGAGTAGGGCCAGCGTAATTGAAACGATCGCCAGTAGCGGGTTTGGTGCATGATGGCAGGAATCTTTTCTCCTTCTTTTAATCCTTTAGGGAGATAAACCTCCACCGCTATTTTGTTCCCGTCACGCATGGTAAGGTAAAAGGACGAATAGCTTATTTTTTTGTACTGCTTTTCTGATTTATAATCATACGGTGCCGGGACGGTTACTGCAGCATCAGAAGGCACATACGTGTTTGCTTTTTGTGCAAAAGAAAAAAAAGAAACGAAAAGAAAAAGGAAAGCAATGAATGAACGGAACATTAATGAAAGACGGATATTTTTAAACAGAAAAAAATTATGGACTGTGGAATGTTGACTATGGGCTATAAACTACTTACAAAATCTCCTTTTTCCTTTTGCAGCGGTTAATTGATTCCACAGCTCCTTCAATCAGTTTGGTATCATAAAGGTTTTGTGCGTAAAGTTTATAATGATGAATGGCATCATCTAATTTACCCTGCCCTTCATACATAATGGCATACTCATTATAAATAGTTGCGAAGTTGATTCCCGGCACTTTTATGGCTTGCTCCAGCAGTTTTTCCAGTTCATCAAACTTGCGCATCGTACTGAGCAGGATGGCATAATTATAATATACCGAAACATATTCAGGACTGAATTTCAGCGCAAGCCGGTAATGTTCGTATGCTTTGTTGTATTCCTTATATTTTGTTTCATAAATCCAGCCGAGATGGTTGTGGGCGCGACCGTAATCAGGCGCTTCCGCCAATATCTCATTCAACTTAATAATAGCATCACTGATGCGCTGGTCTTTGATAAGCTGATCGGCTTCAAAGAACATATCATCTATTTTCAGATTTTTTTCGTTTTCCATTTATTTGTTTTTTTTCGGGCAGGCAAAAGTAGGATTTTATGAAATCGGATTTCAAAATTTCAAAATAGAACAGGGATGACGCAGATGATGCAGATTTGCACGGATTTAAGTTCTTTTCTGTCGGCATCATTTTAACTTACGGAATTATTTTCTTTATATTCTTTTACCTTAGCGCGGTTTTTTTCAGTTCAATGAAGGTTTGGAAATTTTTTAAACGGCTCTTTCTCGGAATATTTATTCTGCTCTTCCTGCTTATTGCAGCAGGGATGACTTATCTTGTCATTGTTTCAAAAGTAAATCCTCCCGACATAAAAAACACCGCTGTTCTGAAAAACGAACGCACGCAACTTGACACCAATTTTTATGCTTTCGGCAACAGCCGCTTAAAAAAATCAGAATCGGGTTTATGGGAAATGTATCTCGAAGGTAATGCTTTTGAAAGAGGCGTGGCGCACGGGAAACTTGCAAAAGAATTAGTGGAGCAACAGGAAACTTATTTTGTGGCTTCCATCAAAAAAATAATTCCGTCAGAATTTTATCTGCGTTTCCTTAAATATTTTGTCGGCTGGTTTAACCGCGATCTGGAACACTATGTTAATGAAGAATACAAAGAAGAAATTTTTGGCGTTTCAGAATCAGCTTCCGTAGAGTTTGATTATATAGGAAGCAATTATCAGCGCATGTTAAATTACCATGCCGCCCACGACATTGGTCATGCCCTGCAGGATAAAAATATGGTGGTAGGCTGCACCTCTTTTTCAGTTTGGAACGCAGATGCGGAAGACAGCATTCTTAGCGTTGGTCGCAACTTTGATTTTTATATGGGCGATGATTTTGCAAAAGATAAAATCGTTTGCTTTTATAATCCCGACAGCGGATATAAATTCATGACCGTTACCTGGGCAGGCTTTACAGGCGCGGTTTCGGGGATGAATATGGAAGGTATCACGGTTACCATTAATGCAGCAAAATCACAACCTCCTTTGGCTTCCGCAACACCCATCTCACTCGTGGCGCGTGAAATTCTGCAATACGCAACTAATATTGACGAAGCTTTTGTCATTGCAAAAAAACGCCAAACTTTTGTTTCAGAATCAATTCTTATCGGTTCTGCAAAAGACAACCGCAGCGCCCTGATAGAAAAGTCGCCTACAAAAACTACATTGTTTACACCCGAAGGCAGCCGCCTTATTTGCACCAATCATTTCCAGGGAAAAGAATTTGCAGCAGATGAATTAAACCTGAAACAGATAAAGGAAAGCGCCTCCGCATACCGCTATAAAAGGATGGAAGAATTGCTGAACCTTTCGCCCGAAATGGATGTAAGTGAAGCGGCTTATATCCTCCGCGACCGCTTTGGACTGGAAGATGCTGATATAGGTATGGGAAACGAAAAAGCGGTGAATCAACTGCTCGCACATCACAGTGTTATTTTTCAGCCTGCAAAAAAATTAGCATGGATTTCCACTGCTCCCTTCCAGTTGGGAAAATATGTTTGCTATAATTTAGACAGTGTGTTTTCCGGTTTTCCCCGCCTGAACAAACTAAAAGAAATAACCGTTGATACTCTTGAAATTGAAAAAGACAAATTTGCTGATTCAAAAGAATTTGAGGACTTCCTTTTCTTTAAAAAAATAAAAAATGAAATGCAGGATGGTTTGAAAAAAGATGAGTTCAGCATGAATTATGATGCGGTATATGCTTTCGAAAAATCAAATCCTGAATATTACCTCACCTATTGGTTGCTCGGTGATTATTACACAAAAAACAAACAGCCTACCGAAGCCGAAATCTGTTATGAAATAGCCTTGACCAAAGAGATTGCAACTGAAACAGAGAAGAAAAAAATAGAAGAAAGATTGGAAAAGATTGGAGAAGAAAAATAACCTTTGTACTCTTTGTGAGATAAAAAAACTTTGCGCCCTTTGCGCCTTTGCGGTAAAAAAATGCAGCCAGAAATAGAAACTAAATCTTTATCAGAAATAAAACAATTCCAGGAAAAACTCCTGAAGGAACAGCTT
>Ga0172375_10010714_pt1 | contig 11832 bp, 6 predicted proteins | sample LakKiv1m_FD_114537 | JGI IMG/M metagenome (GOLD analysis project Ga0172375, IMG submission 114537) | Freshwater microbial communities from Kabuno Bay, South-Kivu, Congo - kab_092012_11.1m | ecosystem: Environmental > Aquatic > Freshwater > Lake | place: Democratic Republic of the Congo... | reverse complement strand
GAGATCTATACCATCCTGGTGCTGCTGATCCCCGAGTTCTGGAAAAAGTGACGGCGGATTCGGAAAAAGTCCATATACGAGCCCTTTATCTGTGTGACATGGATCAAAACCATTTCGCGTATGGAATAAACCTATCCAATGTCTTTTATCATCCCATCAAAGCGAGTATGAATCGTTGAACCCGATATAACGATATCCGGTGACGATGACCGATGGAAATACCATACCATGATATACCTTGATATACCTTAGATATGCCTTAGATATGCCTTGACTTTGTTGAGGATGGGAGTAGAATCGATAAACATTCTGATGGACTGATAAAAGTTTATGTTTCTGGGGTCCCAAGGTATCTGTCAGCGCCCTGATGAAATGGGGGTTGCTCCAAAATGAAACTCCAGACAAAAATATTGATCCTTTTCGTCAGCAGCACAATTTTCATCACCGCGGTGTTGGGAGGAATTCTCTACACCAAGCTATGGGATGATCGGTTGATTTCGATTCAGGAAGACATATCCAAGCAACTTCAGCACATTGATTTTGCGTTGAATAATGTTTTTCTCGAAGCGGAAAGCGACGTCTATAACTTGGTGGCCAATGAAATCGTCCGTTCACGGGATGATCGCAACTTTACCAACTTTCTTCGGGCAGACGAAAGAACCTTTAAATACAATATCCAGCCGCTCGAACGGAAAATAATCGATATATTCAATGCATACAGAATGTCACACCGCTATGTGAACTCCGTCTACATGGGAAGGGAAAACGGCAGTTCCGTCCGATCGCACAGACGTGCCATACCCAGCCGTTACGACCCCCGGGATCGCCCCTGGTATATCTTGGCCAAAGAGAATCCGGCAGAGGTCATGATCACGGATGCATACCCTTCCCTGACGACATCGGATGTCAACATCGGCATTGTCAAGGCGCTGGTCGATACAAGAGGTTCGTTTTACGGTGTCGTCGGCGTCGATATCACATTAAACAATTTGACGGACTATATCGGCAATTTTAAAACCAGCCCTGCCGGGAAAATCTTTTTAACAGACAGGAACGGCGTCGTTCTGGCCGGTGAAGACAAAAAACTGCTTTTTAAAAAAATCAGCGACCATTCTCCCGAACTTTTCAAACTGCTGATGAAGAACAGGGAAGGTGTCGCTTCCTTGAAGATTCAAAGCAAGGAAAATTACGTTTACTACCGGACATCCACCCAACAAAACTGGAAGATCGCTTTCCTCATTCCCGCGGAGAATATCGAAAATGAGATACGGGGGCCGGTCATCATCACGGTTGTAGGATTGTCCATCGGCTTGTTGCTGTTGACGGTCGTCACCTTAATCGGACTCCATGTTTTTGTGGTCCGCCCCCTGCATAGGTTCGTGGGTGAAACGAATTATATTGCGGAAACATCCAATCTCGATCGTCGAATCGAAATCCATTCCGGAGATGAAATCGGTCTGCTGGCCAAGTCTTACAATGAGATGATCGGCGCCCTCTATAAAACCCAAGAGTCGTTGGAAGCGACGGGAAAAGAACTCCGAGACCATCGGGACCATCTCGAGGAACTGGTCAGGGAACGCACGCTGCGGCTTCAGGAGGTCAACGAGAAGCTCTCGGGGGAGATTGAAGAGCGCATCAAAAGAGAACAAGAGCTTCAACAAACGCTGAAGGAACTTGCCGTGGCAAAAGAACAGGCCGAGGTTGCCGATAATTTGAAATCCGCTTTTTTGGCGACCATGTCTCACGAACTGCGAACCCCTCTGAACTCGATCATCGGTTTTACCGGGATCATTCTGCGCGAGCGGGTGGGACCATTAAATGAGGAACAGAAAAAACAGTTGAATATGGTACGACGAAGTTCCCAGCACCTGCTTGCACTGATCAATGATGTTCTCGACATCTCCAAGATTGAAGCAGGACAGTTGCAACTGGTGTATGAAAACATGGATCTGTCTCAAACCATAGAAAAGGCGGTGCAAAGCACGCGGCCGCTCGCGGATAGCAAGGGACTTGAACTGGGATTCGACATCTCGCCCGAAATCAAGACCATTGCCGGCGATGTTCGGCGAGTGGAGCAGATCCTACTGAATTTGCTCAGCAACGCGATTAAGTTCACGGAAAAAGGTTCGGTCAGGATCGTAGGCGAATTGGATGAATGCAACATCATTGTCAAGGTCGTGGATACGGGGATCGGGATCAAGGATGAAGACATGGGGACCATTTTCAAATCTTTCCGGCAGATCGATTCAGGGATCAGCCGGAAATATGAAGGTACGGGACTGGGTCTTTCCATATCCAAAAAGCTCGTCGAATTGATGGGAGGTAAGATCTGGGTGACGAGCGTTTGGGGCTCGGGAAGCACTTTTGCTTTCTCCCTTCCCAAAGAGAGGAGAAATATATGAAGGGGAAAATTCTGGTCATAGAAGATAACGAACAGAATCTTTATCTTATGCGATATATTCTGGAAGATTGCGATTATGAAGTCTTCTCTGCATGGGATGGTCAAGAGGGGATTGAGCAGGCGGCATCACTAATACCGGATTTGATTCTGTTGGATATCCAGTTGCCTATCATGGACGGTTACACGGTTGCCCGCAGGTTAAGAGAGAATCCCGACCTTGCCGATACGCCGATTGTTGCCGTGACCTCCTATGCGATGCCTGGCGACAGAGAAAAAGCCATGGAGGCGGGTTGCAGCGGCTATATCGAAAAACCCATCGATCCGGATACCTTTGAGGTTCAGGTGGGGAAATATCTATCCCGCGAAAGATCATAAAGAGGGGTGCTCATGAAAAAGAAAATCCTGATTGTCGACGACAACAGCGCCAACCTCTATCTGCTGCAAAGCCTGTTGGAGGGGGAAGGCTTCGATGTCAGTTCGGCGAAAAACGGTCAGGAGGCCCTGGACATGGCCCATGCCGATCCTCCCGACCTGATTGTCTCGGACATTCTGATGCCGGTCATGGACGGCTATCTGTTTTGCAGGAAATGCAAAGAGGATGAACATCTCCGGCAGATCCCCTTCGTATTTTACACGGCCACCTACACGGAACCGAAGGATGAAAAGTTTGCCTTGAGTCTCGGCGCGGATCAGTTCGTTCTCAAGCCCCAGGAACCGGAAACATTGATCCAGATTTTGAAAGAGATCTGGGAGGAGCGAACCGCCGCCGGGCCTGTTGCGCCCAAACCTCTCGGCGAAGAGATGGAGTTCTTCCGGCAGCACAATGAAATCCTTTTCAGGAAGCTTGAAAAGAAAATGCTGGATCTGGAGACGGCCAATCGGAAGCTGAAATGTCTGGAGGAGCAATATCGGCTGAGCTTTGAGAATGTAACGGATATTGTCTGGACGATCGACACCGACTTCAATGTTCGAAAAATATCTCCCAGCGTGGAGAGGATGCTGGGGTATAAATCGCAGGATTTCATCGGCCGATCCGTTTTTGATTTGGTGAAAATACTTACTCCGGAATCGATGGAACGGGCCATGGCGGAAATCTCTTTGGTCTTGAGCGGTCAAACCATTCCGGCTTCGGTTTATTCGCTCGTCGCAAGAGATGGAACCATTAAGCATGGCGAATTCAGTGGCTCCCCCACTCTGCGCGAAGGCAAAATCGTCGGCATGGTTTCCGTGATCCGCGACATCACAGAGCGAATGCAGGCAGAAGAAGAGATAAGGCAGAGCGAAAAGAAATATCGCGAGTTGTTCGATTTCTTGCCGATCCCGGTCTATGAGATGGATTTCGAAGCCAACATTACTTCAGCCAACCGCGCCATTTATGAAACTTTTCGAGGCACGGAAGAGGATTTGAAGAAAGGCTTTAAGGCATGGCAGCTCCTTTCGCCCGAAGATGTGGATACATCTGCTCAGAACATTCAGCGGCTGTTAAAAGGGGAGCAGGTAGAAGGCACGGAATATACATTAAAGAGGCTGGACGGGTCCGTCTTTCCGGCCATCATCATCTCCAGTGTCATATACCGTGACGGCAAACCTGTGGGACTCAGGGGGGCGATCGTCGATATTACGAAGCGCAGGCAGGCAGAGGAGACTTCGAAGAAAAGTGAACGCAAATATCGTCTGCTGGCCGAAAATGTCAATGACGTCATTTTCGTATTGGATATGAATCTGAAATACACCTATATCAGCCCTTCCGTAAAATTCCTAAGGGGATACAAACCGGAAGAGGTGTTGAAACAATCACCCATTGAAACATTGGCGCCTTCCTCCCGGGATCTTGCATTGAGGACCTTATCCGAGGTCATGGAGCTTGGAAAATCCGAACGTGAAGATATTTCCGCATCCCGGACGCTTCAGTTGGAAGTCATGCGAAAAGATGGGACCACCGTGTGGACGGAGGTGAAGTTTTCCTTCATCCGGGACGAGAATCAGCAACCAGTGGGAATTTTGGGTGTAACCCGGGATATTGCCGAGCGCAAGCAGGTAGAGGATGCGTTGCGGGAAAATGAGGCACGCTTCCGAAGTTACTTTGAATTGCCGCTTATCGGCATTGCCATCACGTCTCCGGCAAAGGGCTGGCTTGAGGGAAATGATCGCCTGTCGGCCATTCTTGGTTATTCATTTCAAGAACTCCAAGACATGACTTGGGCTGAATTGACGCACCCCGAGGATCTTGATGCTGATGTTGAACAATTCAACCGCGTTCTGGCAGGAGAGATTGACGGTTACATGATTGATAAACGTTTTATCCGTAAGAACGGAGAGATAATATGGACCAGCTTAGCGGCCGGATGTGTCCGCAAACAGGATGGCACGGTGGATTATTTTGTGGCGTTATTAGAGGATATAACAGATCGGAAAATGAGCTTGGAGCGGATGAGGAAATCCCTGGGGGCCACCGTTAATGCCATTGCCGTGACCGTTGAAACAAGGGATCCATACACGGCGGGTCATCAGCGGAGGGTTGCCGACCTGGCCCGCGCCATTGCCACGGAGATGAATCTTTCAAGCGATCAGATCGAGAGCATCCGCATGGCGGCGACAATTCATGATCTGGGCAAGATATCTGTTCCCGCGGAAATCCTAAGTAAACCAACGAAACTGACGGAGGTGGAGTTCAGTCTTATAAAGACACATGTGCAGAGCGGTTATAACATCCTGAAAGACATAGAGTTTCCATGGCCCGTTGCAAGGATGGTTCTTGAACATCACGAGAGGATTGATGGTTCCGGCTATCCGAATGGTCTGAAAGCGGATCATCTTCTTTTGGAATCACGGATTCTCTCCGTTGCCGATGTGGTGGAGGCCATGGCGTCGTATCGTCCCTATCGACCGGGTTTGGGAGTTGATAACGCTTTGAATGAGATTGCCAAGAACAAAGGGGTCCACTACGATTCGGAAGTGGTTGATGCGTGTCTTCGGCTCTTCCATGAGAAGAATTACAGGATCCCTGATTGATGGTTTCGGTCTGGAATGTTGCACTGTCCTGAAAGATTGGAAAGTTATGTTGAAGCTCTTCTCCAAGCTCACCCCAGGCATGCTGGCGCCCTTCGTCGCCGTTCTCTTTGGCGCCGCGCTTTTTCTCTTCGAGCCCTTGCCGTTGCAAGTGCTGCGAAACGCCGTTTTCGATCAATATCAGCGCTGGCATCCGCGGCCATACCAGTCTGTCCCTGTTCGCATCATCGACATCGACGAGGAAAGTCTCAAGCGATTAGGCCAGTGGCCCTGGCCCCGCACACGGGTCGCCGAACTGATCGAAAGGCTGCAGAAGGCCGGTGCGGCCGCCATCGGTATGGATATCGTATTTGCCGAGCCGGACCGGACATCGCCGAAGTCGATGTCGGCCACCTGGAACCTGCCTGATGATCTTCGCCGGCGTCTGGAAAGCATTCCCGATCACGATGAGGTCCTGGCGCGGACCCTGCGCCAGGGGCTCGTGGTACTCGGCTTCGCAGTCCAGCGCGAAGGTCCGGAACGACCGCTCCCGGCGCGCCCCTTTCGTGTTGTTTTTTCGGGAGAGCCCCCTCTCCCCTTCCTTCACCCGTTTTCAAGCGCGGTGACGTCGATTCCGTTGCTGGAGAGCGCGGCGGCGGGAAATGGCGCGCTGACGTTCATCCCGGACTCGGATGGCGTCGTTCGCCGCGTACCATTGGCGGTTAGACTGCAGGACCAGGTGATGCCTTCCCTCACCGCCGAGTCGCTGAGGGTGGCCCAGGGACAAAGCAATTACATCGTGAAGACCGCGGCACAAAAGGGGACCGGCGTGCAGGAGATCCGAATCGGCGGGATCACCGTGCCGACGACGCCCCAGGGCGAAATCTGGGTGCATTACACGCGGCCCGTCCCGGATCGTTACCTTCCGGCCTGGAAAGTGCTTGCGGGTGAGGCGCCTCGGGAACAGGTGGAGGGCCACATCATGCTGGTCGGCACCTCGGCGCAGGGCCTCATGGATCTCCGGTTCAGTCCGATGGGGACCATCATCCCCGGCGTGGAGGCGCACGCCCAGGCACTTGAGCAGATTTTCACGAAGGGGTATCTGAAGCGTCCGTCCTGGGCGGGGGCCATCGAGGCCCTGGTGATCGTGGTCGGGGGCCTGGCCCTCGGAATCATCGCTCTTGCCACGCAGGCCCTCGTCTCGGCCGGCGTCACCGGCGCGGTTCTCGTCGCCGCCGGATGGGGCGCCTGGACTGCGTTTACCCATTACGGCCTGTTGCTGGACCCCGTCACTCCCGCGCTGGCGCTCCTGATCACGTTCATCCTGGGCAGCGTCGTTCACCACATGACCAGCGAGCGGCGTCAGCGCTGGGTGCGGGAGGCTTTCTCGCGCTACGTATCTCCCAACCGCGTCGATTATCTCGTCGACCACCCCGACCAACTGGAACTGGGGGGACGGCGCCAGGAGTGCAGTTTCATTTTTACGGACCTTGCCGGTTTTACAGGTCTCATGGAAAAAATGGACCCGGGCGAGGCGGTCTCCGTCCTCAATGCGTATCTCGATCAGATGATCATGATCGCCTTTCGCAACGGCGGGACCCTCGACCGGATTGTCGGAGACGCCGTGGCGATCATGTTCTCGGCGCCGGTGATGCAGCCGGATCATCGTATGCGGGCGTTGAAGTGCGCCCTGGAGATGCACGCCTTTGCGACGCGTTATGCAAACGATCTCAACGCGAAGGGTGTTCCCTTCGGGCAGACCCGCATCGGCATCCACTCCGGCGAGGTCATCGTCGGAAATTTCGGCGGCTCGACCATGTTCGACTACCGCGCATTGGGCGACGTGGTCAACACGGCCTCACGGCTCGAAAGTGTGAACAAGCATCTTGGCACCCTGATCTGCATCTCCGAAGCGACCCTCTCCGGCTGCCCCGGCGCGGTCGTCCGGCCCGTGGGATCCCTGACCCTGAAAGGGAAGTCCAGATCTCTGATGGTCTACGAGCCGATTACGGCATCGGGCGAGAAAAGCAGTGAACCGGAGCGCGACTCCGCCTACGAGGCGGCATTTGAACTGTTGCAACAACGCAATCCGGGCGCCACGGAAGCTTTCGATCAACTGGCGCAGGAGCGGCCACGGGACCCGCTGGTTCTGCTTCATCTGGAACGATTGCAGGCGGGGAAGGAAGGTGATAGCATCATCCTTGAGGAGAAATAGACACGGGTTTGTCCATACGGCAAAGGGGGATGGATACGCCGGGGCGCCACGCCCGGCTGCCGGGAAACGACATCATTCACCCGGGACGCACGGGGTCGTGCTGAACGGAATGTGCGTTGACACCGAAACGGCTTAGGGAGGAGAAACGATGAAAACGATGACTCGCTTTATTATAGTCCTCATTCTGTTGATTCTGACCGGGTCGCCGGCATGGGCCCAGGATGCGATTGGATTCGTCAAGACGGTCTCGGGCAGCGCGGCGGTGATCGATGCCGGAAAGCCGATCAAGGCCCAGGTCGGTACGCCGATTAAAATGGGGAACACGTTGAATACCGGACCCAAGGGGGCCATGGGCATCACTTTCAAGGACAACACGGTCATGTCCTTCGGGCCGGACACCGAACTGACGGTGGACGAGTACCTCTATGCGCCGGGAAAAGACGATCTGAAGTTCGGCACGAGCATGTCGAAAGGCTCCCTGCAGGTCGTGTCGGGCGTGATCGCCAAGCTCAAGCCGCAGTCCGTGACCATGAAGACGCCGACGGGAACGATCGGGATCCGCGGCACCCGCTTCCTGGTCAAAGTCGAGCCATAAAACGGGAGGGAACAGCCATGATTCGTAATTTGAAAACAGGATTTGTCGTTTGTGCCGTCCTGCTCGTTGCGATGGGTTGCGCCACTGCCCCGCCTCCGCCGCCGGTCGTCCCAGCGCCGGTCGCCCAAGCGCCGAAATCTTACGTCGTTCTGATGGAGAATGCGGATGGGACGGTAGGGCGGTTGGCGGTGAGCGGTGCGAAGGGTGAGGTGCTGCTGAACCAGCCCCGGTCCGGCGTTGACCTGGACGGTACTGCAAGCACGCCTTACACAGTGGATGAAAACAGGATCAACCGGGACTTTGGCGAGGCGCTCGCCGCGCAGCCGCCGCTTCCGGTCAGCTTCATGCTCTACTACAAGGCCGGCGGTACGGTGCTGACAGACGAGTCGCAGGCCCTGATTCCGGCGATTTTGGATGCGGCCAGGAATCATCCGGCGCCCGATGTGTCGGTGATCGGCCACACCGATACCGTGGGGAATACCGAGGCCAACGAAAAACTCGGGCTGCAGCGGGCGCAGTCGGTTGCGGAAATCATCAAGAAGGCCGGCCTGCAGGTGCATGATCTGACGATCGCCTCCCATGGCGAGAAGAATCTTCTCGTCGCCACGCCGGATAACACGCCGGAGCCGAAAAACCGCCGGGTGGAGATCACCGTTCGATAATCCCGTGCCTCACGGCTCCGGGCAACACAATCCCCGAACGCAGACGGGCCTGCACGACGGTTCCCGTCGAAAGGAGTTATCATGGCTTCCATCTCCGGTCTGAAGTTGCGTTTCCATAACTGGGCCGTCGTGGCTTTGCTTTGTTTCGTTCTGACGCTCACGGCCTCGGTCCTTACCGTCGTCATCAACAAATTCAATTCCATGGCGGAAGACAATGCAAAGGAGCGTTTCGTCCTCATCGCGCAGACCGGCGTGGAGCGGCTGCGGAATCTCATCGGAGGCACAAGCCGCCAGGTCGCGGTGCAGGCCGGCGCCAGGCGTGAACGCTTCACCGAGAACGGGCGTTTGAACGACCGGGACATGGTGGTGACCTTCATGTCTCAATTAGAGAGTGAGGAAAGCCTTTATTCCGCCTACTTCGGACTCGACAACGACGATTTTTTCCAAGTCGTCAATACCAGAGGAAACCCGCGGGTGATTGCCTCCCTGGCGGCGCCCGAGAGCACCCGGTTCGCCCTGCGGACAATCGTCCGGACGAATCAGGGCCGGCGCCAGGAATCCTGGCAATTCTGGTCGTCCGACCGGCAAGTGCTGGGTTCGCGGACGGGGCAGACACAGTATTATCCGACCCAACGGCCATGGTACGACAGCGCAAAACAAACTCCGCCCGTCGCGATCACGGATCCGTATATTTTTGCCTCTTCGCTGGAACCGGGGATTACGATTTCCAGCCCGCTCAGGGGAGGGATAGGAGTGCTTGGCGCAGATCTGAGTCTGGGCGGATTCCGGGATTTTCTGGCGAAAATTCCACTGACGCCTGCAAGCGTGATCGTGGTGTTCGACCGCGACAATCGGATCCTGGCCCTCCACAGCGCTTCCGCGGCTCATAAATTGGACGAACTGGCCACGCTGACATCGATCTCCCAGACCGCCAGTCCCCATCTCGCCGTATTTGGAAACTGGCAAGGCGAGGGCGACAAGGCGCATGCGCGGGTCGTCGACGTCGGGGGAGAAAAGTTCGTGTTTGCATACACCGCTTATCCCGCCGCACCGGGTGTCGAGTTCCGCATCGGCGCCTTCGCGCCGATGCGCGACTTCTCCGGTCCGATCGTCGAGGCACGCAACCAGGTCATCTACGTGACGATTGCGTTCCTGCTGGTCGTGATCCCCCTCGCCGTGGTCGGCGCACGCCGGGTTGGGCGCGCATTGTCCGTGCTTGCCGGCGACGCGGAGCGAATCAAGAACCTGGATTTTTCCGGCGAGGTCGGAAGAACGGTTTCAATCCTGTACGAAGTCGACGCCCTGAGCCAGGCCCAGAAGGTCATGAAGAGCACGCTTCGTGAGCGCACCAAAGCCCTGACGGTGGCCGAGCAGAAACTGGCAAGCCTGGTGGAGAACGGCATCCTGATGTCACGGGAGCACGACCGGCAGACGCTGCTACGGCACATCCTCTTCGGCGGGAAGCAGTTGTGCAACTGCGACGCCGGCACGATGTACCTGAAAACCGACCATAACACACTCGCGTTTGCGCTGCGCACCAAGGACGACGCGCTGCCCTCGATCGAGATCCCGTTCAGGGACCCGGTCACGGGAGAAATCAACGAGAAGTACGTGTCCGTCTATGCGGCGCTGCATAACGAAATTGTCGTCATCGACGACGTCTATGCCGAGAAACGGTTCGACATGAGCGGATCGCACCGCTTCGATAACGAAACCGGATACCGCACCTTATCGATGCTGACCGTACCCATGTCTCCGCGCGAAGGCGAGGTCATCGGCGTCCTGCAGTTCATGAACGCCCTGGATCCGGACACCGGGAAGGTCATTCCGTTTCCGAAGGAACTGGTGGGATTCGTAGAGGCGCTGGCCTCCCAGTCGGCGGTCGCGCTGGAGAACCACAATCTGCTGCAGGCGCAGCGGACGTTGATGGATTCGCTGATCAGGCTCGTGGCGGGCTCCATCGACACGAAGAGTCCTTATACCGGCGGCCATTGCGAGCGGGTGCCGGAGCTGGCCATCATGCTGGCGGAGGAGGCATCCCGGGTGAAGGAGGGGCCGCTCGCGGATTTCGACTTCCGCTCGGATGAAGAGTGGAGGGAGTTCCGGATCGGCGCGTATCTTCATGACTGCGGCAAGGTCACAACCCCGGAGTACGTGGTCGACAAAGCCACCAAGCTCGAGACGATCTACAACCGCATCCATGAAGTGCGCACGCGTTTCGAGGTGCTGCTGCGCGATGCCGAGATCGCATGCCTCAAGGCGATCCAGAGCGGCGTCGATTCCGATGCGGCCCTCAGGGAATATTACGAGCGTCGCGCTCAATTGATCGACGACTTCGCCTTTGTGGCGGAATGCAACATCGGCGGCGAGTTCATGGCGCCGGAGCGCATCGAACGGATCAAAAAGATTGCCGGCCAGACATGGCTGCGTCATTTCGACGACCGCCTTGGCCTGTCACACGAAGAATTACGGCGCTACGAAAACATGCCCGTCTCCGAACTGCCTGCGGTCGAAACCCTGCTCTCCGACAAGCCCTGCCACATCATCCCCCGGGGCGTCGACAAGGCGCTTGACCCCAAGCACGGATTCAAGGTGCAGGTTCCGGAAAACCTCTACAACTTCGGCGAGATTCTTAACCTTTGCGTGGCGCGGGGCACGCTCTCCGAAGAGGAGCGTTACAAGATCAACGAGCACATCATCCAGACCGTCGCCATGTTGGATGCGCTGCCGTTTCCGAGAGAACTGCGGAGGGTTCCCGAATATGCGGGCACCCACCACGAGACACTGACAGGCTCCGGGTATCCGCGCAAGCTTACGAAGGACGATCTGTCAGTGCCGGCCCGCATCATGGCGATTGCCGATATTTTCGAAGCCCTTACCGCTTCCGACCGCCCCTACAAAAAAGCCAAGACGCTCTCCGAGTCGGTGAAAATCCTCTCCTTCTTCAAGAAGGACAAACACATCGATCCCG
>Ga0172375_10010713_pt1 | contig 11832 bp, 11 predicted proteins | sample LakKiv1m_FD_114537 | JGI IMG/M metagenome (GOLD analysis project Ga0172375, IMG submission 114537) | Freshwater microbial communities from Kabuno Bay, South-Kivu, Congo - kab_092012_11.1m | ecosystem: Environmental > Aquatic > Freshwater > Lake | place: Democratic Republic of the Congo... | reverse complement strand
TGTTTATCCTTCAGCGTCAATTCAAGGAACCGCCCCATAGGGACCGCGATAGCAGGGAAAACAGGGAATATATAGGTCGGCAGTTTTGTCCTCGAGGCCGAAAAAAATACCAGAAAAACCACGGCCCAGAGAAGTAAAATAAAATAGAAGCGGGACATCTGCCGGTCGGTTTTCACTATACGCGTTATCCCGTACGGCAGGAAGACGCTCCATGGCAAAAAACCTCCCAGCACAATTGGCAGGTAGTAATAGAAAACGTCCCCGGATTTATGTTCAGGCGACAGGAAACGGGTGATGTTCTGGAACCCGAAGAACTGATCAATAAAAACGCTCCCGTGGGTCTTATACATCAAAACGTACCATGGGGCGGCCACCAGAAAGAAAACGGCCGATCCTGTCACCCACGGAAACCTTAAAAAGGCCTTGAAGTCCTTTACGCAAATAAGATACAGCGCGATGATCCCTGCCGGAAGGATCAGTCCGACCGGCCCCTTTGTCAGTACCGCCAGTCCAGCCGATAACGCGGCAAGAAGATAAAGGCCTTTCGTATGGCCGCTAATATAACCCGCCAGAAAAAAAAGGAACGTATAAGTGACGAACGCAAGAAGCACTATGTCCGTAACGCACGCCCGGCTTACTACCAGATATTCAGCCGTCGTGGTGATTATCAACGCGCTGTACAGGCCTGTTTTCCTGGAGAACAGCAGCCAGCCTATGAAGTATACCCCTATCGCGCCCAATATGCCGAAGATTACTGACGGGAGCCTGGCGGCAAATTCGTTGATGCCGAACATTTTATAGCTCGCCATTATCAGCCAGTAGTAAAAAACCGGTTTTTCGAACTGCGGTTGGTTAAATATATAGGGAGTGACCCAGTCGCCGCGTTCCAGCATCTCTTTCGCTGTCTGGGCATAAAAAGTCTCATCAGGGTCGGTCAGCGCCATCTTCCCAAGTCCGAAAAGAAAGACTATACCTGACACTATTATTATGAATAAAATGTCGCGTGACTTGTTTTTCATCGGATTAATTTGCCGCTAAAGTATATTAGCGCGGATCCTGGCACCCATAGTGCGGTATAGAAGAGCAGCCAGGAAGAGTTTCAGTATTTCACCCGGCAGAAAAGGCACGCACCCGAAACAGATACCCTTTATGACATCTATTTTGAGCAGGGCCATCAGCCATAGTATGCCGCAACCGAAAATGATCACTTCTCCCATAAGCAATACAAGGAATATACGAATAAAGGAAGGGTTCGTATTTGAAGTGTCTGCCATATATCCTATGAAAAAAGCGGCTAGAAAAAAGCCTATAACGTATCCGCCGGTCACGCCTAAGAGGTGGGCAGCGCCAAAACCATATCCCTGGAAAACCGGTAACCCGCAAATTCCCAGGCCCGCATAGACCGCTATCGCCATCGGGCCGAATTTCCTGCCCAGGACAGCCGCGCTGAACAGTACGAACAATGTCTGGAGCGTTACAGGCACAGGGGTGAAAGGAAGCGGGATCCGCGCGTAGGCGCCGAGTATCAAAAACAACACCGCGGTAAAAAGGACCATGACCTTAGCCTGAACTTTGCTTAACGGCAGCGTAGCGGTATAGATATTGCTTAATGAGCTCATTAACGGCCTCCTCGTATTTTATATGCGTGATAATGTCATTAAAGAATACTATATAATACCCGCTTTGTCAATGAAGATGGGTGGGTAGTATTTTGCCTTGCGCCTCATTATCTCAGATGCTATAATAGCCCAAACTTTCAGGAGCGGAGCATGGACAAAGTAAATGTCGGGATAGTAGGCGTAGGCCATCTGGGATCTTATCACGCCAAGCAGTACGCCCGATTAAAGAACGTCAATTTTGTCGGCGTCTGCGATGTAGACAAAAAGACCGCCCAACGGGTCGGCGAGCGATATAAAGTATGGTATTTCGCCGATTATAAGGAGTTTTTCGGCAAGGTGCAGGCTGTCAGCATCGTGGTCCCTACGGTGCACCATCACAAGATAGCCAAAGAATTCCTGGAAGCGGGCATTCACGTCCTTGTGGAAAAACCTATAACGCGTACCCTTGAAGAAGCCGACGAGCTCCTCCGCATAGCGGAGGAAAAGAAACTGGTCCTCCAGGTCGGACATATAGAGAGATTTAATCCCGCGATACGGGCCATGGAACCGTTCCTGACCTCTCCCCGCTTCATAGAAGGGCAGCGCATGGGGCCGTTCAATAAAAAAGCCCGCATCAAAGACGTCGGGGTCGTGCTTGACCTTATGATACATGACATAGATATCATACTCGGCCTGGTAAAATCCGAGGTTACCCATATCGAGGCCGTAGGCACATCCAGCGTTTCGGAGTTCGAGGACATGGCTAACGTCCGCCTCTCGTTCAGGAGCGGCGCCATTTGCGACATCACAGCCAGCCGTATAACTAAAGAAGACGTCCGCAAGATCCGGATATTCCAGGAAAACTCGTATATCGCCCTTGACCTCCTGCACCGGGACGCCTACGTATTCCGCAAGATCGAAGGGAATATCAAAAAAGAAAAGATCCACATAAAACAATACGACCCGTTAAAACAAGAGCTTAAGTCCTTCATTAACTGCGTCAAGACCAACACGCGCCCGGTCGTCTCAGGCAAAGAAGGCCGCGATGCCCTGGCTGTGGCGCTGGCTATTCTGGATAATATTAAGATAAATTAAAATTTAAAATGAAAAGCCCAAAAAAGATACTTATCTCGGCCGGAGAGCCGTCCGGAGATCTGCACGCCTCCAGCCTCATCAGGTCATTAAAAGAACTCGATCCTGATATAGTATTCACAGGCATCGGCTGCGATAAGATGGAAGCCCTCGGGGTAAAGATGCTCGAGCGCATGGACCGGCATTCCATTATCGGAGTATGGGAGGTCGTAAAACACCTTTCGTTCATCCGGGGTTTGTTCAAAAAATTTGAAAACCTGGTCGATGCTGAAAAATTCGACCTGGCTATACTGGTCGATTATCCCGGGTTTAACCTGGAGCTGGCAAAAAGGCTTCATAAAAGCGGCGTGCCTTGTGTATATTATATAACCCCTCAGGTATGGGCATGGGGCGCCTGGCGCATAAGGGCCATAAAAAAGTATATCAAAAAGGCCCTCACGATACTCCCGTTCGAGGCTGATCTTTTCAAAAGATCAGGTATAGACGCAACGTTCGTAGGCCACCCGCTCCTCGACGTGCCTGCCCGGAAGATCAGTCAGCCGGAAGCCCGGAAGATGCTGAACCTGGCCCCTGACCTCTACACCCTGGCCTTGTTGCCCGGCTCGCGCCCGTCTGAGGTAAAGAACCTTTTACCGGCCATGATTGGGGCGGTATCGCTGATACAGGGACAGAAAAAAAATGTACAGATCGTCATCTCAAAAAGCCCAAATGTTGACAAAGAGGTCTATGGGACCGCGGGAACAAAGGATCCTTCGCCGCTTCGCGAATGCGACATCGGAGTGATCTTGAGCGCCTCAGATCTCGTGATCACAGCCTCAGGAACAGTGACCCTTGAAGTAGCCCTGTATGAAAAACCCATGGTGATCACTTACATCACGGCGCCTCTTACATACGCCCTTGCCAAGATATTCGTGACGATACGCGATATCGGTCTGGTCAATATACTCAGGAAGGAACTTGTGGCGCCTGAACTTGTCCAGGCGAATTGCACGCCAAAAAAGATCGCCGCCGCATGCCTGGAGATCATCTCCTCCGTAGAAAAGCAAGCCGCTATGAAGCGCGAGTTCGCCCTCGTCAAGGAATCGCTCGGGACCCCGGGCGCAAGCCGGCGCGCGGCTAATATCATTTATAATTTATTAAAAAATCCAGTAAATCAGAAATTCTAAACCCGAAACACGAAACAAATTCTAATTACACAAATTCCAAATACCCGAACACTCAGGTTTTTGATTTGAAGAATTGAACTTTGTGAAATTGTTTAGAGTTTCGAATTTTGTATTTCGAAATTAACGGAAGTATCAAACAACAACGATGGTGAGATTATGCAGGTCCGCTTCGCGGATCGCTTTTTCGCGCTCTGAGAAGAACATCTTACCGCTCTCTATGGCCAGCACCCTGGCCTGGGCTTCTACCATGGTGTGTATCGTCTCCGGACCTACCAAGGGAACGTCCCAGCGCATGTCCTGCTTGGGGCGCGCGACCTTTATTACGGTAAACTCGTCCTTGACCAGCTCATGCGCGCGCCGTATGGTCCGGTCCGTGCCTTCGATGGCTTCGACCGTGATAACGGCCTTGTCCTTCACTGTGATAGCCTGGCCGATATCGAGCCGCGCCAGTTCCTGCGCCAGAGAAAGCCCGAATGCTATGTCGGCTTTCTCGCGCTCAGACGGAAGGCGCTTGGTGAGGACTCCTTCAGCCGGAAGCAGGTCTTTGAGGTACCCGAGTCCGTCTATAACGTCAATGCCTATCTGCTTGAACCTCTTGGTCACCTCGTCGAGGATGGAGTAGTCGGAATTATCCTTGGTAGATTTAAGGAAATCCCCGAGGTCCTTATTGTCCTTACTGTGCTTAAAGACCAAGGCCTTGTCTATCTTTCCGACAAGCACGATCTTTTTCAGGCGTTCGACTGCCAGGAGAAGAAGGAATTTAGGGATACTGAATTTTTCAGGATCTATCCAGTGCACCCTGTCCGAATAATCTTTGATAGACGGATGCGTAACGTCCTGAATAGCGAAGGTGATGACCGTGTCGCCTTTTTTCTTGGCTTCCTGCGAAAAAACAAGCGGAAAATTGCCGCTGCCCGCGACGAGACCTATGCGTTCCATACCGGTCAGCCCTGCTCTCCCATGATAGCGAACATCATGTTAGCTTCGGCGACGACTTCGCCGTCAACTTTCGCGTATCCCTGACATTGCACGATACGCGTCCTGTCGTTGGTGATCTCCACATCCAGCGTAAGCGTGTCGCCTGGAACTACGGGTTTCCTGAACCGGGCGTCTTTTATCGACGCGAAAAAAGCGAGCTTTCCGCGCCGTTCTTCATCTTTAAGCGCCAGAAGCCCGCATGTCTGGGCAAGCGCTTCTATGATCAGAACTCCGGGCATCACCGGCTGTGACGGGAAATGTCCCTGAAAAAAAGGCTCGTTCGTGGTAACATTCTTGATCGCGGTGATCTTTTTCCCCGGCTCCATAGCTATGACCTTATCGACCAACAGGAAAGGATAACGGTGTGGCAGCGTCGCCTTGATCTGATTTATATCCATTATGGGTTTCATATAGAGAACTCCTTGATTTTCTTCACTAACTCCATATTAAGTTCGTGTCCGCTCTTTATCGCAACCACCCGCCCTTTTAAAAAAGCGCCCGTTAGATACAGATCGCCGACCAGGTCAAGGACCTTATGTCTGAGGGGCTCATCCGGGAAACGAAGGGTGTTATCGATAGGGCCGTTCATATCCATGACCAACGTATTTGTCGTATTCGCGCCTTTGCCCAAGCCCATTTTTAAGAGCATCTCCGCTTCCTGCCTGAGGCAGAATGTCCTGGCTCCGATCACTTCGCGTGAAAAATTTTCGTTATTAAACGCCATGTCCAGGCATTGGCGTCCGATCGAAGGGACTGGAACATCCAAAATATAAGAGACCCTGAAAGTGTCGGAAGGGAAAATACCGATAAAGGCGTCTTTCCGTTCGCACCATACCGCTTCTTTTATAACGATAACCCGTTCAGGGACAGTAAGCTCTTTGACCCCGGTTTTTTTCAGGCAGTCATAATACCCGAGGGCGCTGCCGTCCAAACCGGGCATCTCTATACCATCGATCTCGACCATGATGTTATCTATCGACAAAGCCCAGAGCGCCGCCATAAGATGCTCCACAGTGTGTATCTCTATGCCGCCCTTTGCCATGGTCGTCCGGCGTTCGTGCGTGCCGAATTCAAAATCTTTCACCTTTATTACCTGAGGAGGCGTCACATCGACACGCTTAAAAACAATGCCTTCCCCGGGGCCAAGAGGTTTCAGCCTGAGCGTTACCTTTTGCCCTGAATGAAGGCCGATGCCTTCTATCGTAGTTTCATGCGCTATTGTCTTTTGCATCAGTCTATATTAATGTTTAATTTTTCTTCGATCTTTTTGAGGCGCTCGTAGATATCAGGAAGCTTGCGCGTGAGAGCGAAGGTTTTCCGGGCTTCATGTATCTCGCGGGCAGGAGTGCCGAGCACGACAGTACCGGGTTTAATCGGCTTGGTAACGCCTGACTGCGCAGTGACGATGCACTGGTCGCCTATCTTCACATGATCAACGACCCCGACCTGCCCCGCTAAAATAACGTGATGCCCCAATACAGTAGAGCCGGATATACCGCACTGCGCGACAATGATACAATGAGGGCCGACCTCGACATTATGGGCTATCTGGACCAGGTTATCGACCTTTGTCCCTTTACCTATCTTGGTAAACGCGAACTTGGCGCGGTCGACGGTCACATTCGCTCCCAGCTCGACATCATCCTCTATAATAACCCCGCCTATCTGCGGGATCTTCAGATGGACGCCGCTCGTCGATTCATAGCCAAACCCGTCGGCGCCTATGACCGTCCCCGAGTGAATGATCACCCTGGCGCCGATCTTTACGTTCTCGCGTATGCTGACATGGCTGTAAATAAGGGATCCCTCGCCTATCGCGCTTGCGTGGCCCACGTAACAGAGAGGGTATATGATCGCGCCGTCGCCTATCACGGCCCCGGCCTCGATAACGGTATATGCGCCTACCGAGACCCCTTTTCCGAGCTTAGCTTTGTCGCTCACTAAAGCCGTAGGGTGTATCCCTTTAGGGTGAGGAACCTTTCCGGCCATGACCACGTCTACTATCTTCTTGAACGCGATAGACGGGCTTTTAACGCGTATGATAGGACACCCTGCCTTATCGATCTCTTCGGGAACGATGACGCATGATGCCTTAGCGTCCTTTAAAAGGCCGGCATATTTCGGGTGGAGGATAAAAGCGAGGTCGCCGGGGCCGGCTTCATCGATGGCTTTGATGTTAGAAACCTCGACAGAGCCGTCCCCGACCAGTTCTCCCCCAACAAGTTGAGCTACCTGTTGTATTGTTGCCTTCATTTCGCAGGTGCCGCAGCTGGTGCCGCTGCAGGTGCCGCTGCCGGCGCAGCCTGTGACTTGTTCATATCTTTTAATATATCTTCTGTCACATCCATCCCCTTAGGGGCATAGAGCGTAGCCCGGATATCAAGTATAGCATCGTAGCCTTTACCCTTACCGTATGCTTCGCAAATATCCGCGATCTCCTTTGTGATCTGACGGATGCCTTCGTCCTGTTTCTTCCCTATGCTCTGCATCTTCTCGCGGCGGAAATTCTCAAGCTCCTGGATCTTTTTGTCCAATTCCGGCTGTTTTTCCTTCCTCGCGCTCTCGCTCAAAAGCTCCATCTCATCCTGCGTTTTTTTGATATCTTCCGACATCTTTTCAACGCTTGTACGAGCGTCCTGGCTCTCTTTTTCAAGCTGCTGATTCAACTCTTTTGTTCTCTGGTATTCGAACAGGATCTTCATCTTATCCGCGAACGCGATATTGAGCTCCTTCGCCCAAGCACTGCCGCCGATAAGGCTCAGGGCGAATACCCCGATCACCAGGCTGGTAATAATGTTCTTTTTCATTGCGACTCCTTTCGTTAGTTCCTAAGTTAATTAAAATCCATGGCTCATACTAAAATACCATTCAACCTGTTTTTTGTCATCATGATTATCGCTTAACGGATATCCGGCATCCAGCTTCAGGGGGCCGATGGGGGTCTTGACCCTTATGCCTACGCCTGTGCCCTGTTTGAACCCGCCTGAGAATTTCCCGTATTCATCAATATGCCGCCAGACATTACCGACGTCATAAAAGACGGCCCCTTTGATCAGTTTTTCGTAAACAGGGAAAGTCGCCTCGATATTGCCGAGCATGGTCGCTTCGCCTCCTATAGGCTCGCTTGACCCAAGGTCACGCGGTCCGACGCGGCGTTCTCTGTATCCGCGTATCGTGTCGGCGCCTCCGGCGAAATACCTCGCCCATATCGGCACGTCGTCGGAATCGCCGTAGGGAGTGGCGATACCGGTCCGCCCTTTGAACTCAAATGTAACGGTATCAAAAACCGTGTGATAATAACTGGCTACATAAAAATTCTTAAAATAGGTCTTATCGAAGCCTAGGAATCCGCCTGCGTTCTCAACGATGACCTGGGCGAATACACCTTTTTTCGGAACGTATATATTATCCCGCGTATCGAACGTTGCGCTCCACATGATCGAGGAGACCCAGTTAGTCCCCTGTTCCTTTATAAGGTCATCTGTCGCGTGATCGATAAGATCCCCGATCTTTACGCGTTCAAGGTCATAGGTCACGTCCGTCCTCAGATATTCAAGCAGCTCTTTGCCTAAGCGGATATCGCCTCCGGTCCTGTCCTCGGAATACGCGTATCCGACGTTATTCGCCTGCGAATGAGTGCGTTTATAAAGGTCGAACCCGAATAATAGAGGATAGTTCATGATCCACGGGTCGGTCCAGCTCAGGTCATAATCGTTCCTGACGGTACCAAGGCTGGCGCGGACCGCCAGGTTCTGTCCGCCTCCGGTGAAATTTTTAAAATTGAAAAGATCGAAATTCCGCTGCGTGACCTGCACAAACCCTATGAGCTGGTCGATAGAGCTGTACCCGCCGCCGAACGCGAATTCGCCGGTCTTGGTCTCTTTTACCTGCAATTCCAGGTCCTTAACGTTGGGCTCCCCTGTAGGGACCGTATCAAAATATACGTCCTCAAAAAATCCCAGGTTGTACAATCTTTCCTTCGAGCGGCGCAATTTCTCTCCGTCATAACGGTCGCCGGGATAGAGCCTCAGCTCCCTTCGGATAACGACATCTTTTGTCTTTGTATTCCCCTTTATATTAACTTTACCGACATATACGACTTCGCCAGGGGTTATAGAATAGATCACATCTACGGTATCTTGCGCCGGTTCAAGCTTTCGGTCGACCTCTATCTCAACATTCATGTACCCCTTCTGATAATAGAATTCGCGCACAGACTCCATATCGCGGCGCAGCCCGCTATGGCTGAACGCGACTCCCTGCTTCATCTTCAGCTGCTTCCTGACATCCGGCTCCGGAAATATAAGGTTACCCTGGATGGTTATGACCCCGGTAATATATTTTTTTCCCTCTATCACGGTCATGGTTATGAACATCTGCCCGGATTTCTCGTCATATGAAAAATCCGCCTTGATGTCTACGTCCAGATACCCCAGGTCCTGGTAGTACCGTTTCAGCCTCTCGATATCCCCCTCGAAATTCACTTCGTCAAAATACCCTTGTCTTAAAAGGTACCAGGCCGCGGGCCTAGTCGCCATAAGGTCGAGCAGGGTCTTTGTCTTTACGGCTTTATTGCCTGTTACGCTCACTTTTTTTATACGGAACCTCATGCTCTCATTGACCGTGACATTGATATCCGAACTGTTAGCGTCCTTGTTAGGCACAAGCTCGTAAGTCACAGAGACCTGCTGGTATCCGTTCTTATTATATAGATTCTTGATCTCATTCATGTCCTGGGAAAGCTTGGCATTATTAAGCATATCCCCGGGCTTGGTCTGCATGGCCTTCTCCAGCTTGCGGCTGGAAAGCCCTTTATTCCCCGTGAACGTGATCTTTCCGACAGCGGGCTTTTCTTCCACTACTATATTGACGCGCACCCCGCCTTCATAATCCTCTACGTCAACAGAGACATCATTAAAATATCCGAGCGCATAGAGGCGCTTCAGATCATCGTTAATAGTATCCTGGTTAAAAGCCTCTCCCACCTTGGTCTTGATCTTAGACAAAATCGTCGCCTCACTGATAGCTTTGTTATTCTTGGCCTTGATGTCTTTTATGATCTTGCCTTCGTTCTGGGCTAATACGGCGCAAGTCGCAAGAAACGAGAACGCTAAGCACATGACCAATCCCGTATAAAGGGTTTTCACGCTCAGACTCCTTGGTTAGAATTCAACTTCTTCTTTTCTGGCCAGGTTTTCGAACCGCGTAAATTCGTTTATGAATGCCAGCTTAACGGACCCGGTCGGGCCGTTACGTTGTTTTGCCACGATCACTTCGGCGATGCCTTTATTTTCCTCTGTCGCGTTATAATACTCTTCGCGCAGCAGCAGTATGACCAGATCGGCGTCCTGCTCGATGGCGCCCGATTCACGCAGGTCAGACAGCTGCGGCCGTTTATCGGAACGCTGCTCAACGGCGCGCGATAGCTGGCTTACGGCTATCACAGGCACGTTCAATTCGCGGGCAAGCGCTTTGATCGCCCGCGATATCTCGGATATCTCCTGCTGCCGGTTCTCTATGCCTTGCGGCCCCTGCATAAGCTGTAGGTAGTCCAGCACTATAAGCTGAATATCATATTTGGATTTCATGCGCCTGGCCTTAGCCCTGAGCTCTAGCACGGAAACACCGGGCGTATCGTCTATATAGATCGGCGAATCCGAGAGTTTTCCCGCAGCGTTCACAAGCCTGGGCCAATCGGACTGAGACAAGAAACCTGTCCTTACTTTATGGAAATCGACCCGCGCGTGGGAACAAAGAAGCCTCTGGACAAGCTGCTCCTTTGACATTTCAAGACTGAAGAAAGCGACCGGTTTTTTTTCTACAACGCCGACATGCTCGGCGATACAGGTCACCAGGGCGCTCTTTCCCATAGAAGGCCGCGCCGCCACAACGATGAGGTCCGACGGCTGCAATCCGGCCGTCATAATATCGAACTCGTGGAAACCCGAAGCGAGCCCGGTAACATGCTCTTTGCGCTGGTACAGGTTATCGATAGTCTCGATACTGTCCTTTATGATGTCTTTTAACAAAAATGTCTTTGACTCGATCTTTTTCGCGGCAATATCGAATATCATGCGCTCCGCCTTATCCAAAAGACCGTCTACATCCGAAGTCGCGTCGTAACTTTCCGAAACTATCTGGCTTGCCGTAGAGATGAGGCCCCTAAGGATCGACTTCTCTTTAACGATCTTCGCGTAGTGCGCGATATTGGCGGAGGTAGGGATAACCGCCGTAAGGCTTGTGATATACGATGCCCCGCCCGCTTCATCAAGCTTGCCTAGCCGCTTAAGCTCTTCTGTCAGGGTAATGATATCCACGGCCTTATTGTTGTCATAAAGGCTTACCAGCGTCGCGTAGATAAGTTTATTATTTTGATTATAAAAAGCATTGTCGTCAGGGATTATTTCGATGGCAAGGCCGATGGCTTCCCGTTCCAGAAGCATGGAGCCCAGTACGGCCATTTCAGCCTCCTGGCTCTGCGGGGGGAGTTTCTCGATACTTTCCAAGGTCGGCATAATTTATTTTTTAACTACCCACACCTTAAGAGTCGCCGTTACTTCACTATGCAATTTCACAGGTACCTGATATATACCCAGCTGCTTAAAAGGTTCTTCGATAACAATGGTCTTTTTATCGATCTCTACGCCTTCGCCGCGGAGGGCATTACGGACCATTTCTGATGTCACGGACCCGAATATCTTATCCTCGACTCCGGCCTCGACAGAGATCGTCAGAGAGAGCGCGCCTATCTTCTTTGCGAGTGACAGGGCCTCTTCCTTATGCTTAGCCTCTTCTATGGCCTTCTGCTTCTTTTTACGTTCAAGCATCTGAATAACGCCAGGCGTCGAAACGGCGGCTAATTTTCTCGGTATAAGGAAATTCCGCGCATACCCGTCCTTCACCTTAACGAGCGTGCCTTGCTTTCCCAAATTCTCAACATCCTGCAACAATATAAGTTCCATGATTATATCTCCCTGTTAAATTCGAATTTAATCCGC
>Ga0172375_10010712_pt1 | contig 11833 bp, 10 predicted proteins | sample LakKiv1m_FD_114537 | JGI IMG/M metagenome (GOLD analysis project Ga0172375, IMG submission 114537) | Freshwater microbial communities from Kabuno Bay, South-Kivu, Congo - kab_092012_11.1m | ecosystem: Environmental > Aquatic > Freshwater > Lake | place: Democratic Republic of the Congo... | reverse complement strand
TACAACCAATAAATATTGAACTTATGCATAGAAAAAGAAATAGTAGTACAATTTTTCCATGATTTGATTTCATCACGATATACTCTCCATTCAATAAAATTACTTGTATTTTACTAAATAGTAAAGGGTTATAATAGGGTTATGATTGAACTAGATATCCCAGGGATGGGACATATCGAAATAAAACATATAGTCAGCGATGTCAATGGCACTTTAGCGATCGATGGTCAGCTAATGATGGGCGTACCTAGATTGGTTGCGAACCTCCAAAAACACCTAGAAATCCATCTGTTAACAGCGGATACCCATGGAAAACAAAGATTTATCGATCAACAGTTAGGTCTCAATGCTGTGCGGATAACACCTGGAAACGAAGCTCTCCAAAAAGCCGAATATGTAAAAAAATTAGGCGCCCATAATGTCGCTGCAATTGGACAAGGCGCCAATGACGCAATGATGGTTGAAGTTGCAGCGATTGGTATTTGTGTCCTTTCTTTTGAAGGGGTAGCGATTAAGACAATGAATGCTGCCAAACTAATCACCCCCGATATTATTTCAGCTTTAGAATTATTTGAATATCCATTAAGATTAGTTGCCAGTTTAAGACAATGATCTTTTCAAGTAACGAGATTCAACCCAATAACCCAGAAGAATTGCCTCCCTCTAGACGACGACGTGCGAAACGCTTATTAGCGCCTTTAGATGTTGACGAACGCGCCAGTTTCTTGGATGGTCTGGCTCACAATGCTTCACCATCCTTTGATTTTTATATCCTGTCTTTAGTTTCGGGCTTGATCATCAGTATTGGATTTTCATTAGATCATTCAGCCATAATTATTTTGGGGGCTGCACTGGCGCCAATCTTAGCGCCAGCAATTGGCTTATCTCTTGGTACAATCATGGGGGCTGCCCATGTTTTTATGAGAAGCTTAGTAGGTTTATTCATTGGCAGCTTATTGGTATTTCTAGCTGGTTGGTTAATCGGCTCAATCACTCGAAACATGACAATTGGTGATCTTCATCAGGTCTACAGTCATGCGCAAGTTTCATGGATCAATTTTGTAGTATTAGCAATCAGCACAATCCTAACTACGACTACTTATGCGCGTTCAGGGAAAAACGGATCGATCCACTATCTGGCATTGACAAGCGTAGCGTTAGCCTACGAACTCTATTCTCCAATTGCAGCAGCTGGTTTCGGTCTAGGCAAACAACTTCCCCATCTCTTTCCAGATGGATTAGTTGTTTTTGCTGTTCATCTAGCTTGGTGCGCTTTCCTTGGTATTCTCACCCTTTCAATCATAGGCTTTCGCCCATTAACTTTATTTGGATATACACTTGGTGGCGTTGTAGCTTTGTTTAGTTTTATCTTGATCATTGGATTAAGCGGCGCTGGCGCGGTCATCGGAGCTCAATTTGGATTACCGACTGCGACACCAACGATAACGCCTACGATCACACCCACCTTGACAGTCACGCCGTCTCCGATACCACCCACGCCAACATTTACATCCACATCTACCCTGACACCAACTTACACTCCAACGCTGACTTTCACCCCTTCACCAACACCTATCTATGCAACTGTGAGGACAGATCTACCAGAAGGCATCCGTTTCCGAGCTGAGCCAGATGGCGAGACAAAGGGATTCTTGGCGAATGATACATTAATCATAATCTTACCGGAGACACAAGAGAGTGATGGAATCATATGGGTGCGAATCATTACTTCTGATGGAATAGAGGGTTGGATTGTTCGTTCGCTGATCACTATCGTCACAGCAACTCCATCCCCTTAGGTGATATTTTTTATTCGGTTTCGCTGGGAACTAAATCATCTGGGCGGAATGCACCAGGTAATAATTCGGAAAGAATGAATTCATTAAGCAAGTTTAGTTGGTCATCAGCGATGAGCACTTTCATATCTAGACCAAACTCGGATAACGCTTGGCGACAAGAACCACAAGGCGTCCCCCCGTTTGAAGTAACAACCGCAATCGCATCAAATTCTCGTTCACCTTCTGATACCGCTTTAAATAGAGCAACTCGCTCAGCACAAATACTAGTAGGATAAGCGGCATTCTCAATATTAATTCCAGTATATATCTTTCCTGATTTTGCTAATAAAGCAGCGCCAACAGCATAGTTTGAATAAGGCGCATAGGCTTTCTGGCGAGCATCCGAAGCCATTCTAATCAATTTCTTTCGCATTTCATCAATTAACATGATCAGTTTCCTTCTCTGGTAATTTTTCTAACAACCACCGGGCGCTAACCTTACCAATTCGCCTCGCGCTTACTTGTTCCACTGTCAATAATAGATTATCTGTTTGGACTGTTTCCCCCACAATGGGTACCCTTCCCAATTGACTGTAAATATATCCTCCCAGGGTATCTGATTCGTCACTTGGTAAATCGCTACCTATTATTTCGTTAAAATCATCTAAATCTATACGACCTAAGAAGATAAAACTACCATCCGGTAGTTTCTGATATGGGTCTTCTTCGCCTTGATCGTATTCATCCTGAATTTCACCAAATATCTCTTCGACAATATCTTCAAGCGTAACCAAACCTGCTACTCCCCCGTATTCATCAACAATCACAGCCATATGAATACGCCGAGCTTGCATCTCAGCAAGCAACTCATCTACTTTCTTAGCTTCTGGCACAAAATAAGCTGGTCGAAGTAAGTTACGTAATGATTCTTTTTCGCCTCCTTCCCGCCAAGCTCGCAATAGATCTTTTGCATAGAGTAATCCCAACGTATTATCCACGGTCTCTTCAAAAACAGGCGCACGGGAATAACCTGACTCTAAAAACGCATCCGCTGCTTCTGGAAGTGGAGTTGCCACATCGAGGGCGAGCATGTCAATCCTAGGCACCATAATTTCACGGGCTAATGTCTCCCCTAATTCAAAAATTGAGTAGATCATCCTGCGTTCTACTAGCTCAAATATGCCCTCTTCCTGCCCAGCATCAACGAGTGTTTTCAATTCGTCTTCCGTCACTATGGATGAATTTTCTCCATTATGTTGATATTCCTCAGAAAATGCCAGTGGAAATAGAGGTATTTTTAGAAATGCTAGGATTATCGTTGTGTATCCAGTAAAACGTAGCACCCAGCGCTCAGGTTCTTTTGAAACAATAGATTCGACCAAGTATTCAAGCCAGAATAATGAGATCGTAGCTCCCAATAATATCAATCCAATCGTTAGAATGGATGAAGGGATTAATTGAAATGAGGAAAGCACAAAGATAATCAATCCAGCGATAAAGAAGCGCAGAATTAATAAAAGTTGGTTATAACTAGCTTTAACAATATGCAAATTCGAGAGTTGTGATATCGTTCGATTGATCTTATCCCCCATTTGTTCACGCATTGCCAATAATCTTGCATTGGAGGTTTGCAGCAAACTCGTTCGTGCGCCAATTGTTATCAGATCAAATAGGATGAGAATAGCTAAAACGAAAATATATATCAATAAATCATTCACTTTTTACTTCTTTTTTAATTCTTTTGCAGGAACGCCAACAACCAGTGAATTCTCTGGGATATCGCGCGTAACAACTGATCCCGCGCCAGTACGTGCGCCATTTCCGATTTTTACAGGAGCAACTAACATTGTATCACTGCCGATGAACACATCGGAACCAATAATAGTTGGATGCTTCTTCTCTCCATCATAGTTACATGTAATCGTCCCTGCGCCAATATTCACATTTTCTGCAATTTGAGCGTCTCCCATATATGAGAAATGTCCCATTTTCGTTCCTGGTCCGAGATAAGAATTTTTTACTTCCCCGAAATTCCCCATATGAACATCATCCGCTAAATGGGCTCCCTTTCGAAGATGACCGAAAGGACCAATATCGACATTGTTTTCAACGATCGCGTTTTCCAAGACAGAAGAAAATATCTGACAATTATTCCCAATCTTCACATCCTTGATGATGGAATTTGGTCCAATTATACAAGATTTGCCAATGATCGTATCTCCTTGTAGATACGTGTTTGGATAGATAACCGTATCATTGCCAATCGAAACACCGAATTCAATATAGGTTCTTTCGGGATCAATCATGGTGACGCCTTCCAACATCCAGCGTTGATTGACTTTTTGACGTAATAATGTTTCAGCCTCAGCAAGGTGTATTCTAGTGTTGATTCCAATCGCTTGTTCTGGGTCATCTAATAAAACTGATTTTATTGAATAACCATCCGCAACAGCGATTTCGATCAAATCCGTAAGATAATATTCCCCCTTAGGGGATAACTGAATTCTATCTAATGCCTGCCAAAGCCATTCTGAAGAGAAACAATACACACTGGCGTTTAGTTCCCGAATATCAAGAATAGCGGGAGAAGCTTGCGCTTCTTCAACGATCGCTTGCACAGCGCCATCTTTGTTTCTAACCACCCTTCCAAAACCCCTTGGATCATCGGCGATTATGGTCATCATCGTAACCGGTCCTGGGCTTTCGTTATGAGTATCCACGACTTGTTTTAGCAGCTGCGAAGACAATAAGGGCATATCAGCTAATAATACTAAGATAATTCCGGTTTCATTTTTTAGAATCTCAGACGCGGATTGAACCGCGTGCGCGGTGCCTAGCTGAGGTTCCTGAATCACAAAAGCAGCTCGGTCACCGATTCTGGTTTTAATTTCATCAGCGCCATATCCAACCACAACAACCGGTTTAAGATCTGTGATCTCTTTGACGGCATCTAGACTATATTGGAGCATTGGACGACCCAAAAGTGGATGTAAGACCTTAGGAGTATCCGATTTCATACGAGTGCCTTTTCCAGCAGCTAAGATGATTGCATTAATTTCCATCATGATCCTTAAATAAAAAATGAGCATTACACCCAACCCTGGGTGTCACACTCAATCATCCTATAAGTCTAATAAATATCGTATCCAAATTCTTTTTCTTCCTTCTTACTATACCAATTTACTTGTCAGCATGGTAAGAAGAAAAGACATAATCTTCTCATTAAAACGACTATTATCGTCGCATAAGAATAAAATATAATAAGGTTAAGCTGGGGCGCCTGGGCTCGAACCAGGATTCACGATTCCAAAGACCGGTGTGCTACCATTGCACCACGCCCCAATAATCCCTTTATTCGACAATACTAACACAATTATCTGAAAAGGACGCCCCGAATTGTAACATAGGGTTGCCTTGTATGACAATACTTGAAAAGGATTTGGTTTTAATCAACGATTCAATAGAACGAATAAAGGGAAGAAATTTACTCCTTCCCTCAATAAAATTGAATACTTCAAACCGATTTTAGACAAGGTAACAGGCAACGAAATGTCCAGCGCCTTTATCCTCCAAGGGAGGATGATCATTTTTCTGGCATATTTCTTCAGCGAATGGACAACGTTCGTAAAATCGACAACGTGGTTCTGGATTAATCGGTTTAGCAATACTGCCTTTTATATCCGGAATTGCACGCTTAATGGTCGGATCAGGTACAGGTACAGCAGATAATAATGCCTTGGTATAAGGATGGAGTGGTTTGGTTAATAATTCTTCGGTATTGCCCATCTCGACTATTTTCCCTAAATACATGACTGCTAGACTATTGGACATATAGCGAGCTACTGCTAAGTCGTGCGTGATATAGAGATAAGTAACACCCATTTGATCGATTAAATTCTGCATCAAGTTCATGATGCCTGTACGAATGGATACATCCAACATCGAAGTCGGTTCATCGGCGACGACAAAATTGGGGACAACCACTAGCGCACGCGCGATTGCCACACGCTGACGCTGTCCGCCGGATAGTTCATGAGGAAAACGCCATAAGAAAGTCTCTGGGGGCGCTAGACCAACAAGCTCGAGATAGTGCGCGACTAGTTGCTCACGCTCCGAAAGGTTCCCGATCCCTTGTACAACAAGAGGCTCCGCTATCGTATCAAAAATCGTACGACGAGGATTGAGCGATTCATAAGGGTCTTGAAAGATCATTTGAACATGACGACGATAACTTTTTAATTCTCCGCCGCGCAATTTCGCGATATCTCTCTCATAACCATTAATGCGCATTTTAATGGCGCCGTTAGTTGGGTCGATCAAACGAACGAGTAATTTCCCTGTGGTTGTCTTACCAGAGCCAGATTCTCCCACAAGGGCAAGACTATCGCCCTCGGATATTGAAAAATTAATTCCATCCACAGCATGGATCAACTCATCTGATTTTTTAAATAATCCACTCTCGAGTGGGTATAGTTTTTGCAGGTTTTCGACCTGAACTATAGGTTCACGTAGGTTCTCAACAGTTGACATTAATTTGCCTCCATGGGGTGCCAGCAGGCTGCAAGATGGTTTCCACCCATATCTTTAAATTCAGGTTCTTGTTGCGAACAAATTTCTGTAGCGAAAGGACAACGTGGATGGAAGCGACATCCCTTCGGCGGGCTGATTAAGTCTGGCGGTTCTCCAGGCAATGTTGTAAGCTCCTTTTTCGGACCAATAATGCTAGGAAATGCCGACATTAAACCATAGGTATAGGGATGAATCGGATGTTTGAAGATTTCTTCCGCAGAGCCAAATTCCGCCATCCGTCCTGCATACATCACTCCAATTCGTTCAGTCACCTCTGCGATCACAGCGATATCATGGGAAATATAGATCATACTCATATTGAGTTTGTTTTGAAGTTCGATCATTTCCCGAAGAAGAGAATCCTGCACAATCACATCCAATGCAGTCGTTGGTTCATCAGCGATGATCAAATCCGGATTGCATGCTAGCGCCATGGCAATGATTGCACGTTGACGCATACCGCCGCTATACTCATGTGGATATTGATCCATCAATTTAGGATCCAGACCAACCAATTCAAATAAACTAGCAACATGTTCACGGGCGAGTTCATTGGATTCAACCATATTATGGGTTTCCATCGCTTCTATGATCTGATCGCCGACTTGATAGACCGGATTTAATGCATTCATCGCGGCTTGAAAAACCATCGAAATCTGACGCCAACGAATCTTGCGCATTTCTTCTTCTTTCAAATGGACAACATCCGTGCCATTGATGAATATCTTGCCATTTTTTATCTTAGCATTTTCAGGCAACAGTTTCATCAGGGAAAAAGCTACAGAAGTTTTTCCACAACCTGACTCACCTACCAAACCCATCGATTGGCCTCTTTTTAGTGAGAATGAAACATTGTTGACTGCTGATACCTCACCCGAACGAGTCGTGTAATGCATCGTCAAATCGTCAACTTGTAAGATGGTATCGGTCATAATTATGCTCCAAATACTTAGCGTTTGCGTAAACGTGGATTGACAATTTCATCCAAAGCTCTACCAACCAAATAAAAGGCAGCGCATAAAGAGCTGATGGAAATACTGGCTGGGAAAATTAACCACCATTTCGAAAAATCCAGCAGGTAGCCAGAATAAGAAGAAGTATAGATCATTAATCCCCACGACATGCGCACATTGAGTAAACCGAAGAAGGATAAAACCGCTTCAGAGGCGATGGCGCTATTGACTGCAAACATCATGTAAAGGAAAGAAAGAGGTAATAAATTGGGAATTATATGATTGAAAATAATATGCGTATGCCCACCGCCGGCGACACGGGCAGCTTCAATATAGGTACGCACTTTGATGGTTAGAGCCTGTGATTTGATGATAATTGTAGCGCCGCCAAAGCCGCCTAATAATCCCAGAACAACCGCTAATACAGGCAGGGTTAAGTCCAGAAGAGCTGCTATAACAATCAGAATCGTGATATATGGCATCATGATCACAATATCAGCTAAGCGCATAAAAAAAGTATCGATTGCGCCGCCGAAATAAGCAGCTATTGCACCTATAGTTGTAGCAATGATCACGGTAACCAAAGCTGCCACGATACCCAGAATAAACTCTGAGCGCGTGCTCCACATCAATTGACTGAGAATATCTCTACCAAGCGGATCAGTGCCCAATAAATGCGTTGATGACGGTGGCGCTGGATGAGCAACCAACGTTGCATCATAACCTACTACAGGATCGTACATATTTCGATCCCATACGGTTTTCATCAAGATGGGGTGAATGATGATCAAACTAAGAAAAAATAAGATGATCACTATACCGACAATACCCACCGGGTTCTCCGAAAATAAAGTGTAATTATTTTTTAAACCCCGCAGCATCAATCGTAGGCGAACAAGCCAAAGGGAAGATTTTCCAATGGGGTTAGAGGACATAGAAGGTGTTTGTGATAATTCTGTCATTGTATCGCTTTCTCCATCATGAATTATGAGTACCTAATTCTGGGATCTAGGAATGCATATAAAATATCAGCGATCAAATGCCCAGTAAGAGCCAGAATTCCTGTGAAGACTAAGGCGCCAATCACCATAGGAATATCCTCTACTAGGGCGGCATTTAACAAAGTCAAACCCATCCCTGGCCAAGAAAAGATCGTTTCTGTAATCACGCCGCCATCCAAAATGAAGGCAACCGCGAGAACAAAGGCAGTGACCACCGGTAAGATCGCATTTCGAGAAGCATGTTTATCGCGCACGACTCGTTCTGGTAATCCCTTGGCACGGGCAGCCATGATATAGTCTTCACGTAGAGTCTCCAACATACTATTGCGGGTTAGCAACATCGTACCAGCGAAGTTAACAGTGGCAAGCGTAACAATTGGCAAGATCAAATGATGAAGGATATCGGCTGCATAGCGACCGACACCAGTATTCAGCCAATAAATGCTCATGGATGCAAAGAGAATAACAACCCCTATCCATAAAGCTGGTTTTCGCTGCCGTGGGTTTAGACGTCGCGTAATAAATATCCAGATGATCAGAATAATTGCAAGCAGAAATCCAGAGATTATCATACGAGAAAAGACATAATTGGCATCAACGGGAGCATCGCGCCATAGAAGAGGGTTTAAAAATTTTCCGATTGGGAACCAGTCCAAGGTAAATCCGAAGAACCAAACCATCATTAAGGCAAACCAGGGTAAAAAGACCGTATATAAAGCAACCCCACCAATGGTTGCCACATACTCCAAATTTCCTCCCCGTTTCCAAGCCAGGATCTTCCCAGAAGTAAAGCCAATAAAATAAGATAATAGAATAGCGCTTAAGAATAATAGAATTGTGCGCGGCGCTCTTTCAGCGATCACATCCAAAACAGGACGTGGATAATTGCTAAAGGAAATACCAAAATCTCCTTGAAAAGTGTTCCTCAACCAAATAAAATAACGTTCCAATACAGGCTTATCCAAGCCCATATTGGCTTTTAGTTGGGCGCGCATTTCTGGAGTAAGTCGAGGGTCATTTAAGAATGTATCACCGTAATCACCAGGTTGAGCATCAACCAGGACGTAAACTAGGGTAAGAAAAAGAAAAAAAGTAAGCAGATTTTGCCCCAGTCTGGTGAGTAAATATCTACGCATAAATTACCTCCAGTTCCCTGACTCTAAATAAAAAAGTTTTATGGGGGATTGTTGTTTTCCTGATAATAATTATAACCAAAAGAAACTCAGATTTAGGAATGGGAGGGCGAGGAAAACCTTGCCCTCCCAAGTCATTCATCAATAAATAGATTTACAAAGAAATCTTATTTGATCTTTGTATAGCTCTGCATTGAGCCATCGCGGTGACCGTACTGTAGACCACTTAAGCCAGTAGTCCATGGGTACTCAACCATATCGCTGCGGAAAGCTTCTCGCATGGGTGTATCAAACAGAACTACATACGGTAGTTCTTCTGATAGAATCATCTGAAGCTCATTAGCAATTTCACCGCAAGTTTCAAAAGACTCACAAGCTAACAAAGCCTCAGCAGCTGCATCAAAATCTGGGTTAGAATATCCACCCGCATTATTCCCGTCAGCAACCGCTTGTTCGGTATGGAAGAAATCACGTAAACTGGATGGGAACAGATCCAAACTCCAACCAAGGATATACATATCGAAATCCTGTTCGGTGAAGATGATCGGAACGATGACGTTGAAGCCTGCTAAATTAGCTTTTAATGGAATGCCGAACTCGTTCAACCAGGTCTCGATCCAGATGGCAAAAGTTGAGCGTAGAGGATCATAACCAGGGCTAGGAGCGGGCATAGTCAATTCCGGAACCGGAGTTCCATCGGGTAAGAGCAAGCGACCAGCTTGAGTAACCTGTCGATTCTCCTCATCCCAAGTGGGTTCCACATCGCCTTCCCAACTAAAGCCAGCCTGTTTGAGGATTGCCTTTGCTAGTTCAGTGCGTTGTGCGCGTTCCAAGCCTTTACCTAATTCCAGAATGTCAGAATTGTACCAAGCAGTATTTCCAGGAGCAACAAAAGCATATTGCGGGAAAGCGACACCCTGAAGAATTGTACCGGTGACAAATTCTTTGTCGATTAATACAGAGACTGCTTGTCGGAATGCACAGTCATTCATGGGCGCTCGGCGAGTATTAAAGCTTAAGTAGCGGAAACCATTGACACTGTTCTCAGTGACTGTCAGATTTGGATCTTGGGCTAATTTATCCGCGAGACCCTTCTGCAAACCAAGCGAGTTGAGCACAAAATCGACCTCACCATCTTGAAGGGCTAGATAAGCAGCGTCTTGCGAACCATAAATCGAATAAACGACTGCATCGACGTGCGGACCAAATTCATAGGTCGTCTCGACATCGCCTTCAGGAGCGCCGGTTTCAAATCCAGCGCTATCGCGATAAGCGCCATTTGCCCACTGCTCAACAACCAACCTTTTGTCTGCATAATTGGGATAGGCGCCATCATCTAAGAATGCACCTTGCTCCCATTTGGTTAGCAGGAAAGCGCCAGCCAGAGGTTCACCATCGGGGACATGAGAGAAAAGGACATCATGCGCTTCTGCCTGAGCAGCTGCTAATGCATCCTCAGCAGGTTCATCGCCTAAAGCCTTGACGGGCTCAAGAGCTGCATCAACAATTGGTGACCAATAAGCGCTTGAGAGGATAGGAGCTTGTAGGGTACCATACTCATGACGAGCTAAACCAGGTTTGGTATGATATAAAATTTTTACGGTGTATGTATCAACCGCTTCCATATGATCCAAGTAGTTCGGGTCGTACCATGAAACCCAGTTACCGGAAATTAGACCCAAATCGAGAACCGCGTTTGCGGTGAAGGCTACATCTTCAGCCGTAAAGGGAGTCCCATCACTCCAGCTTACATCCTCTCGAAGCGGAATCGTTACTACCCAGAAATCACCCTCTTCAGCAAGCGGCTCCGGGAGCGCGGCTGCAAGATTTGGAACAAAGGTGAAATATTTATCGGTCAATTCGTATAGGGTCAAACGTTCTGGCAACATGAAGTTATTGTATACAGTATTGTCAGGTCCATTTGAAGCCCAATAATTCAGCGTAGTCACATCCTCGAATGAACCGACACGATAAATATTACCGGTTTGCTGTGGTTCAACGCGAACTTTCAGCATGTCTGGTTTTTCAACTTGAGGCACATCCGAGACAATGCCTGAAGTTGAAGCGACGCTATAAGCGGCCGCTTCTGGGATTTCCGGAATGGGTTGGCAGGGAACTAAATTACCTTCACCAACGACAATGGGACCGCCCTCGGCAACTGGTTCTTCAGCTTCAGCAGCAGGAGTAGCTGTGATCACTTTCTCCTGAACGACTTGCTCGCCTTCAACCTCGACGATAACGGTCTCGACGATCTTTTCCACTTCAGGAACTGCCTGTGCGCAAGCGCCAAGAACCATCGTCAAGATCAGGAAAAGGCTGAACAAAAACACAAATTTTTTCGTTTTCATGGATTCTCCTCCTTTATAGAGAATTGGAATAATAGGTTTTTATAAAATATT
>Ga0172375_10010711_pt1 | contig 11834 bp, 12 predicted proteins | sample LakKiv1m_FD_114537 | JGI IMG/M metagenome (GOLD analysis project Ga0172375, IMG submission 114537) | Freshwater microbial communities from Kabuno Bay, South-Kivu, Congo - kab_092012_11.1m | ecosystem: Environmental > Aquatic > Freshwater > Lake | place: Democratic Republic of the Congo... | reverse complement strand
GCTCTCTCAGCAGATGATATCCATAAAGCGGTCGTAGGCTATTTCCCTGTCGAATGCAATGCCCACAAAATAATCTTCTTCGTGCGAGCAGACCGAGGCTATTCTCCCCTCAAAGGCATCTGTCGTTGCCGCCCCGTCATGGGTATGCAGCAAAAGCTCAACAGAGACCGGAGTGGCTTTCTCCATGTGCCTGTTGGTGTAAATCCCCATCCCGCCCTGCGAGATAGTTACGACCTGCGAGGTCAGGCTCTCTGAAGAGCCACCATTCCTGCTTGTAAGCACCGCCTTCGTGGATATTTGATACCTTGGATATCTGCGGAATTTTTCATACATGGATGCTCCCCCCTTACAACCTACCTAAGACTTGAATATATTATATACCTTTTGAAAAGGAATGTCCCGTCAATGCGTGACAATCGAGCCTTTCTTGCCCCTCAGGAGCATGATGATATAAGATATAGCAATGGGAACAATAATAAGGCGTAAACTCTTGAAATGCCTCAACATGAGATTATTCAACTCGTCCATGCTTATCATCTTGCCGATATTTATTATAATCCTTTCTGCTCCGCGTGCGGAGGCATTCCATGCAAAGGTCTTTCCTTCAAGGATACATCCCGGAGATGCGTTCATGATCAGGGTAACCGGACTGGAAGAAGCAGCAGAGCCCTCGGCGCTCTTTAAAAAGAAGCCACTGCATTTCAGCAAATGCGGGAAGGGATGCTTTGTTGCCATAGGCGCTGTGGATATAAAGTCCAAAACCGGCCTTTACCGGATTTCGCTGAAGACAGGTCAGGAGAAAACCGCGCTGAAACTGAGCGTGCTAAAAGGCAGGTTCAAGACCATACATCTTACACTGCCTGAAGACAAAGTGACTTTGAGCCCCGAAGACACTGAACGGATAAATAGAGAATCCAGCCTGCTGGCTTCTATCTGGCGGATAGAGTCAGAGAGGCTCTAGGATGGAGGCTTTATCCTCCCGCTCCCGAACCCGTTCTCGACTCCTTTCGGCGTAAACAGGATAATAAATAAAAAAACAGTCAGCATCCACCGCGGCCTGGATCTAAAGGGAAAGGATGGCGAGGAAATACGGGCTTCGAACAGGGGGAGGGTTGTGCTTGCAGAAGAGCTTTTTTTCGGGGGGAATACTGTCATCCTCGACCACGGACAGGGAATCTTTACAATCTATATGCATATGTCCGCCTTTAATGTGCTCCTTGGAGATATCGTGCAGAAAAATGATGTTATCGGTTTTGTCGGCTCATCAGGAAGATCAAGCGGGCCGCATCTCCACTTCGGGGTAAAGGTGATGCGCGTAACTGCAAATCCTGTCTCGATCACAGGGTTAGAGCTGTGAATCCGTCAATAATCAGAAACGCCTTCCATATCTCATAATATCAAATCAGCTACTCTTTCTCATTCAGACCGTAAAGCCTTTTTAGCGTTGCTATCAGGATGTCCTTGTCCTCAGCGTCTTCTTTCAGGGCTGCCGTAGGCGGGTGTATCAGTTTATTTATGATCGCGCTTGCCATGTATTCGATATCCTTCTTTTCTTTTTCTCCGAGAGAAGGAATTTTGTTAAGAAGCCTGTCAAGCTCTTCTTTCTTAATAGCATCCGCTTTGTCGCGCAAGGCAATAATCGCGGGCACAGAATCCAGAGATGACTGCCATCTCTGAAATGTCTCTATCTCCTCAGAGACTATCCTTTCAGCCCTCTCCGCTTCTTTCTGCCTTTCCTGCTTGTTCGTGTCCACAACTCCCTTAAGATCGTCAACGTCATAGAGATAGACATTGTCAACATCATTTATTCCGGGGTCTATATTCCTTGGAACTGATATGTCAATTATAAACACAGGCTTGTGCCTTCTCTCTTTGATAATTTTATGCATATCATCTTTCATAAGCACATATTTCGATGCGCCTGTCGAACAGATAACAATATCTGTATTGACCATTTCGCGGAGGAAATCCTCAAATTTTATTGCCCGTCCGTTGAATTCCTTTGCCAGATTGCATCCGGTCTCGTATGTCCTGTTCGCAACAATAACATCTTTAACGCCGCTGCTCATGAGATGCCGCGCCGCAAGCTCTGCCATCTCTCCCGCGCCTAAGAGCATGAATGATTTTGTCGAAAGGTCGGTGAATATCTTTTTTGCAAGCTCAACAGCGGCAAAACTTATTGAAACCGCATTCTCCGCTATCTTTGTCTCTGTGCGTATGCGCTTTGCGACAGATATCGCCTTTTTCATGAGCTTATTGAGGAGAACGCCTGTTGTTTTTTTTGAGAGCGCAAACTCGAACGCGTCTTTCATCTGCCCCAGTATCTGCGGCTCGCCCACTACCATTGAATCAAGGCTCGACGCTACTCTGAACACATGATGAACGGCATCAAGGTTTTCATATTTATACAGAGATTTTTCGAGCGCTGTCTTGTCAATCCCGTGGAACTGAGAGAGAAAATCTTTTATCGAATCATACGCCTTTGCAATATCGCTTACATTCGCATACATCTCCACCCTGTTGCAGGTAGAAAGTATAAGCGCCTCTCTTACCTCAGGCAGGGTTTTAAGTCCTGACAGCCCGCCTTCGAGCTTTGCGCCGTCAAAGGCAAGCTTTTCCCTGACATCTATGTCAGCAGTTTTATGATTAAGCCCGACAACAAGAATTTTCATAGAAAGACATGAAGGCCTTTTCCTAATAGTTTAATTCCGAAAAATGCAACAATAATTGAAAGGAACCCGATTATTGACAGCACAGCCGCTCTCCGGCCCCTCCATCCGGCTATGAGCCGGGTATGAAGGACAATAGCGTAAATGAGCCATGTTATCAAGGACCAGACTACGCGGATATCTCCTTTTATATAGCCTCCCCATGCCTTATCCGCCCAAAAGGCCCCTGTTATTATCGCAAGCGTAAGCAGAGGAAATCCGATTGTTATTAATCTGTAATTTATCTCGTCAAGGCTCTGAAGGCTCGGGAGCCTCTGGAACAAACCGCCTATATGTTTGGATTTTACATAGTGCTCCTGAACAAGATACATTATCCCTATGCCGAAAGACATTGCAAACGAGGCATTGCCGAGAAAAGCAAGCACTGTATGTATGCCGAACCAGTAACTCTGGAGTTCAGGGCTAAGCGGTTTAATTTCACGCGAGAGCATCGCAGACGAGAACATCAGCACGAATACAAGCGGCATAATGAATGAACCGAGAAGCCCGACCTTATATCGGAATTCGAGGATGAGAAACAAAAGGACAGTGCACCACGAAAAAAATGACGCTGCCTCGTGAGGGCTTGATACGGGCATATAGCCCCCGGCAGCATACCGATAGATGATGCTTACTGTATGCAGGGCAAAGCCGAGGATAACAAATAGAAGCATTATCCTTGCCATTGCCTTTGTGCCTCTGAACAGTTCGGCAAGGCTTATAATCGCTGCCGCGAAATAAAATGTCAGGGCAAGTTCAAAAAGGATCGTGCCCATCAGAAACAACCAAGCTGGCAATTAGTGATTTTTATACTGAGCCTGTCAGCAGCCTCGCCTATATCCTTGTATGAAAGAGCAAGCTCCTCTGCAATTGCCCTTGCAGCGGAGCATGAAAGCCTGTTGTTGACAGCCTTCTTTTTTATCTCTTCTTCTACTTTCTTCTTCATTTCATTAACCCCTGCATGTATTCTACGCACTTGTCAATCCCGGCCTTCGATGAAAGAGAAATCTTGATTTTTTTTGCCTTAGCAGGCAATTTCATCAAAGGTTCCTTCTGGAATAATATTATATCCGCCGCGTTAAGAATCGTTTCCGCGCCTTTCTTCACTGCCCCGTCATCTTTCCCAAATACAAATATTACAATATCGGGTTTCAAAAACTCAATCGCGCTGTTGCCTTCTACTATTATTCCGTCAAGATTCGAAAGCCTGTTAACAGCCAGAGGCAGCACTTCTTTCAGTTCCTCTGCGGGTGATTGAACCCATAACACATTTGCAGCTCCTGCGCTAAGAAGCTTTTCAGTATCTTTATCCTTTTGCGTCAATATCTGCGGGTCGTCAATTATCGAAGAATAGATTGCTGTTTTCGTATATTTGATCGCGCCCCACGAAGCAGATGTGTCGAGGTGTCGAGGTGTCGAGGTGTCGAGGAAAGATAAGGAATTTTTTTTCTTTTCAGCCTTGAACCCTTGAACCCTTGAACCCTTGAACCCTTTTGTCAGGTGTCTCAGCAGCGCTTCTGCGATAGTTGTCTTGCCGGCTCCGCTGCGGCTGCCGCCGATGCCTATGAGAAAAGGACGGCTGTGAACGTCTATGTCTTTGCTTCCTCTGATTGTCTGGCCTCTTCTTTATATGCGCAGTCTTTAATTATGGCACACGAGGGCTATTTCGCCTTGCGGCTTTTGGCTTTCGTTTTTCCCTTTGCGCCTGTAGATCTGGTTGTTTTCTTTTCCTCGTTTAAACCCGCTATAACAAGGCATTCATCCAGCGTAATATCCTGCGGCTTTTTACCGGCTGGAATGCGGAAGAATTTCTTCCCGGCCTGTATACAGGGGCCGTATCTGCCGTTCACGACGCGAACACGCGTGTCCTCGTCCCATAATTTGATGATTTTTTCCAGATCTTTCTTCTCCTTTGCCGTAACGAGTTCAATGGCATCCTCCAGCGTTATACGGAACGGATCTTGTTTGCCGATAGACGCAAAGATGTTTTTGTATTTCACATACGGGCCGAATCGCCCCTTGGCTACGATAATATCTTCATTCTGAAACTTTCCCAATACCATGGGAAGGCGCGGGCCGCTCAGGATTTCCTTCACCCTTTCCAGCGATATAGTATACGGGTCTTCGTCTCTTGGCAGAGACACATATTGGTCTTGATATTTTATGTATGGGCCGAAACGGCCGATATTCACAATCACCTCATCGCCTTTGTGCGTACCGAGGTTACGGGGGAGCTTAAATAGCTCCAATGCCTGTTCTAATGTGATGGTATTCATGCGCTGATCTTTGCGAAGCGAAGCATAGCGGGGTTTCTCCTTGTCATCCTGTCTCCCGATTTGAACTATGGGCCCAAACTTTCCAAGCCGCGCAATCACCTGTTTCCCGGTCTTAGGGTCTTTGCCGAGCACACGCTCGCCGCTCTGGCGCGCGGATGTTTCCGTTGTATCCTCCACGGTTTTATGAAATGGCTTGTAAAACTCCGCAAGCATTTTTGTCCACACTAATTTTCCCCGGGCAATTTCATCAAACTCCTCCTCTACCTTTGCCGTGAAATTAAAGTCCATAATGTCTTTGAAATTATCCATCAGAAAATCATTCACCACCATGCCGACGTCTGTGGGAAAAAGCTTTGATTTCTCAGCGCCCGTGTTTTCTGATTTTTCTTCCGCAATGATATTCCCATCCTTCAAGGTGAGACAACTGAAATTCCTTTTTACGCCGTCGCGGTCTTCTTTCACCACATAGTTTCTCTTTTGAATGGTGAAAATGGTTGGAGCATAAGTAGAAGGCCTGCCAATGCCGAGTTCTTCCAGTTTGCGCACCAGCGTGGCTTCGGTGTAGCGGGGCGGATGATAGGTGAACCGTTCCGTGGCGGTTATTACCCTGTCTGAGAGCTTCTCGCCAACCTTCAAGTGAGGCAGTATGCCTTCCGCGTGTTCCTCGTCTTCCTCGTCTTTTCCTTCGAGATATACCTTGAGAAATCCTTCAAACTTCAGAACCTCTCCCTGAGCAACAAACTCCTCTTCCCTTGTAGATACGCGGATAGTTGCCGTGGTTTTTTCCAGCAGCGCATCGCTCATCTGCGAGGCAATCGTTCTTTTCCATATCAAATCGTAGATGCGCTGTTCCTGAGCATCGCCTTCAATTTTGTGGACGCCCAGGTCGGCCGGGCGGATGGCCTCGTGAGCCTCCTGTGCGCCTTTGCTTTTTGTCTTGTAATGACGGATGTGCAGGAAATCTTTTCCATATAATTTTTTAATCTCGCTTTTCGCTTGCTCAAGCGCGGTGTCGGAGAGATTTACCGAATCCGTGCGCATGTAGGTTATCTTTCCGTTCTCGTAAAGCCCCTGCGCGATCCGCATGGTTTGCGCAACAGGGTATCCGAATTTTCTTCCCGCCTCCTGTTGAAGCGTTGAAGTGGTAAAAGGGGCTGAAGGAGATTTTTTTGCCGGTTTTGTCTCTATCCCGGCAATGGAGAAATCCGCGCCTTTGCATTTTTCGAGGAAAGATTTCGCCTCTTCCTTGCTCTGGAATTTTTTCGGCAATTCTGCTTTCACTATCTCATTTTTCTCATTAAGAAAAACAGCCGAAACTTTGTAAGACGAAACGGATTTGAAATTTTGTATCTCTCTTTCCCTCTCCACAATCAATCTCACGGCAACGCTCTGCACCCTTCCTGCCGATAAGGCAGGCTTCACTTTCCTCCAAAGAATGGGCGAAATCTCATAGCCGACCAACCTGTCCAAAACTCTGCGCGCTTGTTGCGCGTCAACTAATTTTTTGTCGATTGTTCTTGGATTCTCAATCGCTTTTTGAATTGCGTCTTTCGTAATTTCAGAGTAGGTAATACGTTTGGTTTTATTGTCGCTCAAATCGAGCGCTTCCACCAAATGCCACGCAATGGCCTCGCCTTCGCGGTCCTCATCCGTTGCCAGCCAAACCGTATCAGCGCCTTTGGCAATTTTTTTCAATTCGGCTACTACTTTCTTTTTCTTGGCGGGAACCTCATACTTAGGCTTAAAGTTGTTGTTCACATCCACTCCAAGCTCTCCCTCCACCAAATCACGTATATGGCCAACGGAAGACTTCACCGTGAAATCCTTTCCAAGAAATTTATTTATTGTTTTTGCCTTTGCGGGCGACTCAACAATAACTATGGAACTCATTTATCCTAAAAACCTCCATTAAAAATCGGTGAATTGGTGAATCGGTTGATCGGTGAATCATAAAAAACCCATTTACCTATTCACCCATGCACCTATTCACCAGCCTTTATCATGCTAAAAAAAACTTCTTCCCTTCTGCCTGTTTCACAACACCCTTTAATTCGAGACTGAGAAGAATGCCGAGCACACTTGATGCAGACATGCGGCTTTCCCTCGAAAGGATATCAACGTGTTTCGGTTCAGCTGTCATTATATCACAAAGCCTTTTCTCATCGCCTGAAAGTTCCACTTTTGCCTTTTCTCTCGCGCGTATAAAACCTTTCAGCACAGGCACAAGCTCTTCTATTATATCCTCGACGCCCTGAACGAGTTTCGCGCCATTTTTTATCAGGCCGTTCGTGCCTGCCGAATTTATTGAGTTGATATTGCCGGGAACCGCAAATACTTCCCTGCCCTGTTCCACGGCACAGCTTGCTGTTATCAATGAACCGCTGTCAACAGTAGCCTCCACAACAAGCACTCCGAGAGACAGCCCGCTTATGAGCCTGTTTCTCCTCGGGAAATTTTCCCTGTCCGGCTGCGTGCCGGGAGGAAACTCGCTTATTGCATATCCTGAATCCGCTATTTTATCCATCAGGCCTTTATTCTCGGACGGATACGGCACATCAATCCCCGAGCCCAGAACAGCGATAGTCCTTCCGCCTGATTTAATGGCAGCGGTATGCGCTGCCGTGTCAATCCCCCTTGCCATGCCGCTTACAATGGTAAACCCCATGGAAGATAATTCAGAGGATAGCTTATCGGCAGCGAACCTACCGTAAGAAGTCGGTTTTCTCGGGCCGACAACCCCGACTGCGTATTTATCTTCGCCTTTCTGTATCCTGCCTTTTGTATAAAGGACAACAGGCGAATCTTCAATCTCTCTTAATATTTCAGGGTAATCCCTGTCACCGAAAACAACTACCCTTATCCCTTTGCTTTCAAGTTTTTTAATCCGTGTGTTTATTTCTTTCCATCCTGCGTATTCTTTTATGCTCTTTGCCTTCTTTGCGCTGAAGCCCTCTATGCCGCAGAGTTCCTTATAAGAAGCGCTGAATATCGCCTCTGGTTTTTTATAGACGTCAAGCAGCTTTTTTGCCGTTACAGGGCCTATATCATACACATCTGTCAGGGCAAGCCAGTATTTTAAGTCGGACACGATGAATAGGCAGCTATGGTATTAGAGCGGCTTTTTTGCCTGCCTCTATGCAGAATGCATGGACAGGCAAAACCTCGGAGTTCCGAATCTTATAGGAACGAGAATGAGCGAAAATATTATAGCTGCTTATTTCCTCCTTATTTTATTATTTCCCTTATTTTCAATCTAAGGGCATTTAATTTTATAAACCCTTCCGCATCTCTCTGGTTATAAATTTTCTCAGCTTCAAAGGTTGCAAGGCCGGGATGATATAGCGATTTCAGGGCTCTTCTCCCGACAACCTGACAATTTCCTTTATAAAGTTTGAGCCTCACAGCTCCTGTGACATCTTTCTGTATGCCATCCATCAGGTTTTGTAATTTTTCCCTCTCGGGCGAAAACCAGTAGCCGTAATAAACGAGTTCGGCGTATTTCGAAATCAATGAATCCCTGAGGTGCATGACCTCTCTGTCCAGTGTTATTGATTCAACTGCCCTATGAGCGACATGAAGGACTGTCCCGCCGGGCGTTTCATATACGCCCCTTGATTTTATGCCGACATATCTGTTTTCCACCATATCAACCCTTCCGATTCCGTTTTTGCCTGCTATGGAATTAAGCGCTTCAAGGAGTTTTGCAGGAGTCATTCTTTTTTTGTTTATTGCAACAGGGTTGCCTTTTTCATAGGCGATTTCAATATACACAGGCCTGTTTTGAGCCTTTTCAACAGGGATAGTCATCGTATACATGTCTTTTGGAGGCTCTTTCCACGGGTCTTCAAGAATTCCTCCTTCATAACTTATATGAAAAAGATTTCTGTCTGTGCTGTATGGTTTTTCTTTTGTCACAGGCACAGGGATCCCGTGTCTCGAAGCATACTTAATCAGCGATTGTCTTGAGTTGAACTGCCATTCCCGCCATGGCGCAATCACCCTGATATTAGGTTTAAGCGCATAGTATGTCAACTCGAACCTCACCTGATCATTGCCCTTCCCTGTTGCGCCGTGAGAGACAGCATCTGCCTTTTCTTTCTTAGCAATCTCTATCTGTTTTTTTGCTATGAGCGGCCTTGCTATGGATGTGCCGAGAAGATACACGCCCTCATATACGGCATTTGCCCGCAACATGGGGAAGACATAGTCTTTTACAAATTCTTCTCTCAGGTCCTCAACGTAAACCTTTGACGCGCCCGTATTTGACGCCTTTTTCTTTACAGCATTGAGGTCATCTCCCTGGCCAAGGCCTGCGCAGAATGCTATGACCTCTGCATCGTATGTCTCGTTAAGCCATTTTATCGCAACAGAGGTATCAAGCCCTCCCGAATATGCAAGAACAATTTTCATAAAACCTCCATCTTATACTTAAATTACTAAGCAATCAGGATCTAGTGTTTGAGCGAAAATATTATATCCTGATTTTTCAATTTAGTTTATTCTGTCCTCAATAATTTCTTCAGCCTTTTGTCGGCTGCTACAATCTCATCCACATCATCGCCTGCCAGTTCCCATGCGTATCTGCCGTCCTGAGAACGCTTAAGTTTTATCTTAACAGGTTTCTTTGGCTTGACCTGCTGTATCTCGGGCTGCTTCCTGAACTGGAAGCCGTCTTTATCAGCGGAAAAAACAGGACTGCATAGAAATGCGATGAAAAGAACCAGAGGTAAAAAAATCTTTTTACGCATAAATACCCTTCCCTGTCATAGATTCCGTGAAAATGCCTTTCCGCTTAGAACAAGATGCGCCTAACAAATGGCCTGCTCTATCGGATAGCCTTAGACATTATAGAAGTTAACCTATAAGAGGTCAACCCCGTTAGAAAGTTTCAACCAGAGGCTGTCAATGTGTTTTCCTGAACGCTACATCGGCAAAATAACTCTCCGCGGATGTTTCGGTATGCTGGGAATTTATCTGGATTCTAACTCCGGCAACATGCGGCGGCTCCTCCCCAAAAATTTTTTTATAATCTTCATACACGTTCCTGCTTTCAGAAAGCCACTTTCCGGTTTCTCCGGAGCCTGAACGCACAACAACCGCCTTTATGGTCATAAACGGAGGAGAAGCCGCATCGTCTATGAGTCCCTGCGGCGCTGTTGCGTCCCAGATGTATACTATGGCCCTCGTTTTTGAAAACGCCAAAAAAAGCTGCGCTGCCTGGTCATCGGTCTTTGATCTTCTGAAGTCTCCGCCTTTCGGAAGTTGGGTCACCTTCCATTTCCACGCGAGCACAGGATACTGTTTCAGGTCTATATTAACCTTCTTCTGCATGGAGAATGACGTGTCCACGCTTCTCAGCCAGAGGGCATGGATATCGCTGCTCTTGACAATCTTAAACACAGCCTTGCCCGATTTCTCTTTAAGTTCCCACCCTTTGGGAATTCCGGCGGAATTAACGCCCGCAGAGAAATCCGCGATCACTATTCCGTCCAATGCCGCGGCAGCAACGGAAAAGAGTAGGATACCCGCCAGCCATAGAACTGTTCGCCGCAAAATACGCATTAATTTCATATAAAAAATCTTACACCATGATTTTAAAAACTGCAACAAGCAAAAGTTGTCATGCACGCCGCCAATGTGTAAACTATAAACATCTTCTAAAAGCAGGAGGATTCAAATGCCTGAGATTATGAATGGCAAAAAACTTGCGGAAGAGATAAGGGCAAAGGTTAAGAAAGAGGTCAGGGCATTAAATGAGCATGGGATTGACGTAGGACTCGCTGTTGTTCTCGTTGGCGACGACCCTGCCTCAGAACAGTATTCCCTTGCAATCATTAAGGCATCAAAAAGCATTGGGATTACTCCTTACAAGCATAAGATGCCTGATACCGTAACAATGAATGAGCTTCTTAATGCCATACATTCCCTGAATGGAGATGAAAGGGTTAACGGAATTCTGATATTTCTCCCTTTGCCCAAGAGGGTAAATGCAAGAAGGGTTATAAATTCCATAACTCCTGAAAAAGATGTTGACGGACTCGGAGCAATATCTGTCGGAAGGCTTGCCGCTGATGAATCCACATTCCAGCTCTTCAGGGACGCCTCTCATGAAATAGACGGTTCGATGTCGAGCTTTATTCCATGCACGCCGTTTGGAGTAATAAAACTTCTCGAATACTACGGCGTCAATTTGAAAGGGAAACATGTTGTTGTTATAAGCAAAAGCCTTGCTGTCGGCAAACCTCTGGCTTCAATGCTCCTTGCAAAAGAGGCAACAGTGACCGTATGCCACAGAGAGACAAAAGACCTGTCATTTTTCACAAAGCAGGCTGATATCCTTTGCACTGCAACAGGCATGGAAGGGCTTATAAAAGGCGATATGGTTAAAAAAGGAGTCATTATAGTTGATATAGGGATAAAAGTCCTGAGCAACGGAAGTATCACAGGTGATATTGATTTTGATTCGGTAAAAGATAAGGCTTCTTTAATAACGCCCGTGCCCGGAGGCGTTGGGCCTGTAACCATAGCAATGCTGCTTGAGAACACCGTTAAATCAGCAAAACAGAGCGAGCTTTTAAAAAGCCCTCTTGTGATGTGAGCAGGCTGGTTAGTAAATTATTTAAGAGGAAGAAAAACCGCTCAAATACCATATCCTTCCTCTCGCCAAAAATAGAATAGAATAATGATGAATTTTGAATTACTGTCAGAAGACATAAGCTCCCGCTTGGGAAAGAGAACCACAAACAGAGGCGTCATAAACACGCCTGCATTCATGCCTGTCGGAACTCAGGCAACAGTCAAGGCGATGTCCCCTGATGAGATGAAGGATATGGGCGCTGAGATAATACTG
>Ga0172375_10010710_pt1 | contig 11836 bp, 11 predicted proteins | sample LakKiv1m_FD_114537 | JGI IMG/M metagenome (GOLD analysis project Ga0172375, IMG submission 114537) | Freshwater microbial communities from Kabuno Bay, South-Kivu, Congo - kab_092012_11.1m | ecosystem: Environmental > Aquatic > Freshwater > Lake | place: Democratic Republic of the Congo... | reverse complement strand
TTTATTTCAAGAGGGCTAGCATCTAGCCCTGCTTGTGTTAGTGATTCTCAAGAATTAAACTTTGTGGGTGGCAATTCCTCACTCTGCTTGAAAGCAGAGGTATCCTTGCCACAGATGTAATGAAACAAAAAAAATTAGCAATAGTATGCGAGTTAATTATAATATTATTAGCAATGAATTTTATTTTCGCTGAAACTACTACTGGGAGTACTAGTGCAAATTATTGTTGTGAAAAAACTCTAGCAGGAGCTTTTTGTCAGAATGCTCCTCAAGAACAATGTGACTTGAATTTTAAAACAGCTCCAACTTCATGTGAATCAACAAGTTATTGCAAACCTGGTTGCTGTTTTGATACAAAAGAAGGATTATGCATGGAGTCAACTCCTCAAAGAGTTTGTGAAGCAAGTAATGGAAGCTATGCTGCTTCAAGTCAATGCCAAATACCTCAATGTAATTTAGGTTGCTGTGTTCTTGGAAATCAGGGAGCATTCGTAACTTTAACAAGATGTAAAGCCATGTCTGGATTCTATGGATTAAAAACAGATTTCAGACAGAATATTAAAAATGAACTCTCATGTATAGCAACAGCTCAGAGTCAGGATGTTGGCGCTTGTGTATATGATAATAGCGTCGGTGGAAAAACCTGCAAGTTTACCTCTCGAGCAGCATGCAGCACAGCAGGACTTGGAACTGAATTAGCTAATCTAACTACAAATAATACTCAGGTAAATGGAACAGCCCAATCAGGATTTTATAAAGATACTTTATGCACCGCACCTGAACTTGGAACTGATTGTGGAAAATCAACAAATACAATGTTAATCCAAGGAAAAGATGAGGTTTACTATAATGATTCATGCGGTAATCCTGCAAATATCTATGACGCTTCAAAGTATAATGATCCAATGTACTGGAAAAAAGTTTATAAAAAATCAGAGAGCTGTGGCTATGGTTCAAGTAATGCTGGCTCTAGCACTTGTGGAAATTGCGATTATTATCTAGGAAGCATAGGAAAAAGAGCAACAGGAATTCTTGGAAGACCTACCTATGGAAATTTTATTTGTGTTGATTTGAGTTGTAAGGCTGCAGGAAAAAAACATGGAGAATCTTGGTGTGTATCTGACTCACCAACTGGTAATGGAGAAGATAGTGTTGGTTCTAGATATTATAAAGAAGTTTGCTTATATAATGAAGTTATAACAGAGCCTTGCGCAGATTATAGAAATGAAATTTGCATACAAGGTTCAACAGGAAGTTTCACAGAAGCTGCTTGCAGAGTTAATCGATGGCAGGATTGTATGCAGCAAAAACAAGAAAGTGACTGCACCAATGAAGATGTAAGAGATTGTATGTGGATACCTAATTTTTATTATTCAAGTTCCTCAAGCCAAATAGAAAAAAGTACAAATGATAGTAATAACGACGGTAATACTGATGATCCAACTCCAAAAGGATTGTGTGTTCCTAACTATCCTCCTGGATTTAATTTCTGGGGAACCTCACAGGTGACTGCTACACCTAGCTCATCTGCTACTCCAGTTTCAGCTGCAACAGGAAATTCATCTACAGGTTTAACTCCTGCTTTTACTAATCCTACAGCCACACTAGGAACAGGCTATGTTAGCACTAGTTCAGGAACAGCATCAGGAAGCGGAATGTGCACACAAGGAAATGCGGCACTAACAGTCAAATGGGAAAGAACAAAAAAACCTCTGGCTTTCTGGCAATCAGCTGGTGATTGGGTTTGTGTTGAAAACTGTCAATATGCAAAAAGCGATACAATGACTGACGAAGAAATGCAAGCCTGGGCTAAAGATATGAATGAGATTTGCTATAAATTGGGAGATTGTGGAGGCTATATTAATTGGGTTAATCAATATACAGATAATGGCTATGCTGCTTACTATAATAATAAAAGAGTTGCTGGCTCTGGTGGACAAGAAATAATTGAAAAAGGAAAAACTACTTCAGGTAGTTCTACCACAAGTCCAACTTTAAGTAATGCAACTGGTGCGACAACACCAGCATTCACAAATCCAACTAAATAAAACAAATATGATGTAACTTAAGAAGAGTAACAAAACATAAGGTTTAAATACTGAGAGAACATAAGAAAAAAGCAGAAAAACAATAGAAAAATGATGCAAACAATAAGAAATAAAATTAGAATAGGACTAGTAGAAATTCTGTTAGGAACAGCTATTTTTAGTGGTTTAACTCAAGAAGCTTATGGTCAGAGACTAACAGAATGGCAAAAAACACAAGCAGCCTTACAAATTCTAAAAATGCAAGGTGAAGCAAATGCTAGAAATGCAGAGATAGAAGCAGCTAATCAAAGAAATGAAGCAGAAATTGAAGCGGCTAATAAAAGAAATAAAGCATTAATAGAAGCAAATGCTGCTGCAAGAGTGCAAGAAACTCAAACACAAAACCAACAAAGTCAGCCAGAAATTCGATATGCTGATTATGGATTACGCACTTATGATAGAATACGTAATTTAGAAGATGATTTTTTAGGTGCTATTCCCGGCCACAGATTTGTATTTTGTAACAGTAAAGATAAATCTTATTATCTCATAAAACCTGGTGAAGTGTATGGTGCTCAGTTAGAAAACAATCCATCAAAAAAAGCTGAAATATATAAAAAGATATTGGAACAAAGAGGTAAATTTTGGATACCTGGAGTTGGATTAGTAGATATGGCTACATTTAGGGGCCTATATATAAAAAAATCAACTCAAGATTATGCTCCCAGTCCTAGTACCCCTCAACCAACATTTGATACTACTAGAATGAGCACTGCAGAACGACAAAGATTATGGGACGAGCCAAATCCATATTTAAAAGCAGAAAGAGAAAGACAACAAAGAGAGAAAAGATAATAAAAGAAGTTTCTTAAGAAGAAGCTTCAAGTAAGAAAAATAAAAAATGAGGACAAGAAAAAAAGAGAAAATTGAAAATAGAAAGGTAAAAGCTTTAGCTCTAAGCCAAATATCATTATTAGTTGTCGAGATTTTTGCTTTTGCATTTTTGTTTAGTTTGAGTTTAGGGATTGTGAGTGCAGCTTCTCTTTCAAGCGGGCAGTACTCTGTTTCAAATGGAGTAGTTTATACGGTTGGTCATATTGACGAAGCCAATTATAAATTGGGAACAACTTCTCTTTCTGGAAGATGGCTTTCAGTTGGCAATGATAAAATTACAGATTTTACAGAAATAACTTCTTCACCAAGCTCAACAGCCACTACTACTGCTCAAACAACAACTCCTTCATCAACTACTAGCATCACTGAAACAGTAGAAATCAATGGAGTTGAAATGTCAAGAGATACTAAAACAGGAATTGCAACAGACTCTGCAGGAAATCAATATTATCAACAAGGTGGTTCTTGGAAAATGGTACCAACATCTACGACTCCAGCACCCCCATCTCCAGCTTTAAATTTTGGAGCAAGAATATCTCCTCAGGTTACTTCAACGTCACAACTATCAAAATCAGTTGACTTTGTATTGGCTGATGGAAAAACAACAGTTAGTTCTAAGATGGTTCAATACTCAAGCGATGATAGTATCCAAGCACTTGACGCTAATGGAAAAGTTCTTGGAACTCTTAGCGATACTGCTAAAAATAAATTTAATGCTCTTTTGGCTAATGGAGATATAACTGATGAAGACATTTTTAATCAGGGTGGTTCGTGGTTTTATAAAGTTCCAGACGTAGTCAAGATTAATGGTCAAGATGAATTTATAAGCTTAAATGTAAATAATCCAAAAGAAGGTATAGGTTACTCTGATAATAAAAAATATACTGAAAATGCAAATGGAGCTTGGTCTGCTATTGCAGGTTCAGAAGCAACACCAAGCACCTGGGGAAAAAGCAGAACCTTTAATCTTCCATTTGGATTAGGAAAAGAAAGCATGAATCCACTTGCGGGTAATCTTCTTGAAGGAATTACTTGGGCTACAGGAATATGGGGAGCATTACAGGCAGCAAAAGCTATTGGTATTATTCCTGAAAAATATAATAGTCTTGAATCAGGACTTGCTTCAGGAGCTTTTGCAGGAATAATGACTTACAAAACCTTAACTGGTATTGCTGAAGTAGCAGGAGTAAAAGAAAGATATGACTTAGGCAGAGGAGTATTTATCAACACAAAATATGTTGCAATGGGTACAGGCCTTTTAGTTGGATATTTGGTTTTAGCAAATGCCTATACAAAAAAGGATACAAAAGAACAAAAAATTGAATTCAAATGTATGGCTTGGCAAGCTCCTCGCGGAGGCTCGGATTGTACAAAATGTAATTCTGATCCTTTGAAACCTTGTTCTGAGTATAGATGCAGAAGTTTAGGACAAACTTGCAAATTAATTAATGCTGGAACTGGTTTAGACAAATGCATTGATGGCTCAAGAGATGATGTAACAAGTCCAGGAATAAAACCAGACCCAAGTGTTTTAACTCAGGGTTATAAATATAGCGAAGTAAAAAATCGTCCACCTGGCGGAACAGGACCTGCAGGAATGAAAGTTGTTGGAGAAGATAACGGATGTTTACAAGCATTCAAACCATTTGAGTTTGGAATATTAACAACAGATACAGGAGATGTTGCTCAGGAAGCTCAGTGCAAAATTGATTTTAATCATACAACAAAAATGGATGACATGCAATACTGGATGGGTGATGTTAATCTATTCTTAGAAAATCATTCACAAACAATAAGCTTACCAGGAACAAAAGCACTTAATGATGCTTTCCCAGAAATACAAAACGACGGTGAGTATACCTTGTACATAAGATGCAGAGATGGAAATGGAAATGAAAATAGAGATGAGTTTGCAGTAAGATTCTGCATTGACAAATCTCCTGATTTAACTGCTCCGCTAATAAAAGCATTTTCTATACCAAGTGGTTCACCAGTTTTATATAAAATTGATAATCTTTCGATTGATGTTTATACTAACGAGCCAAGTAATTGTAAGTGGGATAGAAAAGATGCAGACTATAATAATATGCAAAACCAAATGCAGTGTTCAAATGCATTATATGAAATGAACGCAGAAAATCTTTACACTTGCACAACTACTTTAACAGGAATAAAAGACAAAGAAGATAATAATTTCTTTTTCAGATGCCAAGATATGAACAATAATACTATGCAAGAGGGTTATCCATATACTCTTATTGGAACTCAGCCACTTACTATACTGAGTGTTGGACCAACAGGAACTGTCGGAGGAAATACAAATACTGTAACAACCCAACTTGAAGTTCATACTGATAATGGATATAAAAATGGCGAGGCTACTTGTGCCTATTCTACAACAAGTGATTCAGGATATATTGATATGTTTGAAACAGGAACAAATGTTCATAAACAAAGTCTTGATTTAGTAAATGGAAACTATAGATACTATTTCACTTGTGTTGATGCAGGAGGAAATGCTGCTTCAAATTCAACAAACTTTACAGTCTTTGTTGATAAATATGCTCCTCTGGTTGTAAGAGCCTATAGTCTTGAAAGTAAACTTGTAGTAATTACTGATGAAAACTCTAGCTGTAGTTATTCTACTAGTTCATGCAACTTTGATTTAAGCAAAAATGAAGGAACATCTATGCCTTATCAAGACTCAACACAGCACTATGCTGAATGGAAAACAAATCAGAATTACTATGTAAAGTGTTCTGATAAATATAATAATCAACCAGAGCCTAGTGAATGTTCTATTGTTTTAAGACCCTATGAAATTCAGAGTTCATAAATAACTCGGAGGTAAAAAGAGGAAATGATTATGAGAAAAAAATATCCTAAAAATAAAAAAGCAGCTATTGAAATGTCTTTCGCGATGATATTTTCAATAATACTTATAGGGGTTTTTGTTGCTGCTGCCTTTTTTGGCATAAGAATATTTTTAGACTATCAGAAAAATGTTCAGATAGGAATGTTTATCAATGATTTGCAAAATGATATTGATAGTGCCTATAATGCTGCAGATTCTTCAACAGTCTATAATGGAAATCTGCCCACCGGAGTACAGTATATTTGTTTTATCAACTGGAAAAATCAAACAGTAAATGAAAATGGTATTGAAACTAATCTTTATAATCAAATAAAAACTTCAGGAATAATCAATTATGATCAGAACTTTTATGTCTATGCTCCTGGAAAAAGTTTTTCAGTAAAAGCAAAGCAAATCAAGCATATCGATTTAAGCAAACATAATCCAATTTGTATAAAAGTAATTAATAATAAAGCTAGTGTTAAGATAACTAAACGCTTTGACAATCCTCTTGTTGAGGTTAGTGAGTAAAATTAAAAGGTTTATTTCAGTAAAGTATTTAAATACATAGTATTATGTATTAATATACCTAATATGGAGACTGAAATAAAAATTCTTGAATTTATGCTTAATAAAAAAGAGCCTTTAACTATAAATGCACTTGCTAAAAGCATAAAGAAAGATTATAAAATTGTGCATACTGCTGTACAAAAGTTAACGCTCAAGGGTATTTTATCTGAAAAAAAAGTGGGTATGGCTTGTGTTTTAGAGATTAATCAAAAAAGTTCAATCGAGATTTTTGAAGCAGAGTATAGGCGAAGAGAAAATCTAATTAGAAACAAAAATTTAAGAATATTATATGAAACGCTATTAAAACAGCCATTTCAATTTATTGCTTTAATATTCGGAAGCTATGCAAGAGGCGAGCAAACAAAGAAATCAGATATAGATTTAATGATAATTTCTTCTGAAAATAGGATGAGTCAGCTAAAAAGCGCTTTAAATCTGTTACCCTTAGATATCCATCTTATTTTTTTTGATTATAAAGAATTTATGCAAATGAAAAATTCAAAAGAATTTTCTGTTGTTTCAGAAGCTGTTAAGAGTAACGTAATAATTATAAACATAGAAGAATACTATCGCTTATTAAACAATGTTAGATAAAAAGAGGATTGATATTGCAAAAAAGAATATTGAAAGATACTTAAGAGAGGGGCTCATAAAGAGAGTTTTGCAAAAAAATGACAACATATCAAATACTCTATTAAAAAATAGTGAAGAGAGTTTGACTGTTGCAGACCAGCTTTTTACAAATAATCTCTCAAGCCTCTGGGTTATTGTAGCATCTTATTATTCAATGTATTATATTGCAAATGCTGTGCTTTATCACAAGGGCTATAAAGTTGGTAAAGAAATCTCTCATCAAATTACAAATGAAGCGCTTATTGTATTTATTAAAGATAATTTAAAGCAGCAATTTATTGAGGGCTACCAAGAAGCAAAAGAAGATGCTGAAGAGTTTGCAAGAATTGAATCAGATAAATTATTGGAAAATTTCGAGAGAGAAAAAGAAAAACGTTCAAAATTTCAATATGAAACCACAGAGATTATAAAGAGAGCTAAAGCCGAAACATCACTAAAAAGGGCTAAAGAGTTTTTATTTGAAATGAAAAAATTGATATTGAACTAACAAAATGATAAAATCACAAAAACTTTTCGTTTCTAAGAAAGCATTTGACTTGCCTTTTAGTTGGCTCTTTGCAATTATCGCTGGAGGATTTATTCTTTTTATTGCAATATACGCTGCTGTAAATTTTATAAATATTTCAACTCATACAGAACAATCGCAATCAGCACAGCAATTACTTAACTATCTTAATCCGGTTGTCAATGGCATAACCTCTGCCTACTCGACTAAGATTGAATTTAAGAGAAACACAAGAATTTATTTTAATTGTTCTGCATCAAGTTATTCTAGTCCTTTTTTTGGGAAACAGAGTCTTGCCTTTTCTGAAGAAGCAGGATTTTTAAAAAAATGGCCTGAGCCCGGTGAAGCAGTATCGAGGTACAACAAATATATATTTTCCGATAATATTGAAGAAGGAAAAACCTTTTATTTATTTTCCAAACCTTTTTATGCTGGCTTTAGAGTAGATGATTTAATTTTTATAAACTCAAAAAAATATTGTTTTATTTCTGCTCCTCCGGGAATTGAAAAAGAGGTTATGGATTTAAATTTAAGAAATATTAATACAACTTCCAATATAGATTCGGGTTGTGAAAAAAATAGTATTAAGGTCTGTTTTGGTTCGACTTTCTCGGGATGCAATATAAGTGTATATGGAAACTGTAATTCTGGTTGTAAAGAAGATCTTGAAGGATTTGATACAGGATATGTAACAAAGAAGGGCAAGCAACTCAGTTATTTTGGGAGTCTTATTTACGCAGCAATTTTTTCATCTCCTGAAATTTATGAGTGTAACATAAAGAGACTTAGTAATAAAATTTCTGAACTTTCTCAGATATACTCTGAAAAAATAAATTTATTAAATCTACAAAATTGTAATTCTATTATTGGTCCAAATCTTGAAGATATAAACAATGTTTTACTTTCATCAAAATCTTCAGCAGATTTTATAGGCATATATTCGAGTATAGCTAGTATGAATGAAAAAAATTGTGAGGTAAGTGATGAATGTAAAGTCTATAGCAATCGTGAGGACTGCAACCTATAGATTTTAATAGTTATATTTTAATATATAATAGAGAATACGTAAGTAAAAAAGAAAAAATGGAAACAAAAGAAAAAAATAAACTAAAAGAGAAAAAAGAATTTTATGAGTATCTCAAGGGACTTGGACTTGAACCTAAACTTGATAAAGAATTAGTTATTCAAAAAGAAGAAAAGACTGCTAGAGAAAACATGCAGAGGATATTAAATAGATACAATAAAGAGAGTAAGAATAAAAATAATAAAAAAATCAGTGAAGATGCAGAACAAAAAGTATTAAAAGCTGAGAAATCAAATAATAGTGTAAAAAGAGAGGAATTTGATAGAAGGAAAGTGATGATAAATCACCTCAAAGAAACTTTCAAATAATAATCTACGATGACAAAAACAATAGGGATAATATCCATAAAAGGTGGCGTTGGAAAAACTTCTGCTGTTGCCAGTTTAGGAGCTAGTTTAGCTAATGATTATGGGAAAAAAGTTCTTCTTGTTGACGGAAATTTTTCTGCTCCAAATCTAGCTTTACAAATTGGTTTTATTAATCCTGAAATAACTATTCATCATGTTCTCGACGGAAAAGCGCAGACAAAAGAGGCAATCTACGAAACCGGCTATGGGTTTGATATTATACCTGGCTCATTAAATTATCCTGTGGTTAATCCTCTTAAGCTTAGGGATAGACTTGGAGAAGTAAAGAAAAAATATGATGTTGTTATAATTGATTCTAGTCCAAACCTAAATAATGAAATTCTTGCTGCGATGATGGCTAGTGATGAGCTAATTGTCGTTACAACTCCAGATATAGTAACTCTAGGAACAACACTAAAGGCAATTAAATTTGCTAAAGAAAGAAAAACCCCAATTAATGGATTAATATTAAACAAAGTTTACAATAAAAAATTTGAAATACCCTTGCAAGATATAGAAGATGCCTGCAAGAGTCATGTCCTGGCAGTTTTGCCTCATGATGTTAATGTTCTTGAGGCTTTATCCAGAAGTTTGCCTTCAACAATGCATAAGAGAACAAAAGGCAGTGAAGAATATAAAAAACTAGCCGCAAGTTTAGTTGGCGAAGAATATAAGAAAAATAGCTGGCTTGGTGAAAAGCTAAGAATATTTATGAAAAGAGTTCCTAAACAAGATGTTAACAGAGTTATCTTTAAAGTAAATAGGCAAAAATAAGATATGCCAACTCCTAGTGATTATATTTCTAAAAATCAAAATTCTGCCCTAAGGGAAATTATAAACTAACAAATAAAGAATGCAAAAAATAAACAAACTTAAAAAACAAAATAGAATCAGAAAAACGATGTGCACCACACCTTTTAAGGTGTGGTTTGAAAGCACTCGTTTTTCGGGATGATCCAAAATTGAAAACCGTAAAGTTACGACCACATTCTAAAGAATGTGGTTTTCAATTTATGGACATAACAATTATTAAAAATAGATAGTAATTATCAAAATGATTAAAACCCCTATAAGAGCTCAGTATAAGATAAAAGAAATGATGTTTATGCTTATATTTATAACAATCTTTTTTGTTATTGTGCTTTTGTTTTATTTAGCTATATCTGGTCAAAACCTAAAGACTAGTGTTTCCCAAAGCGTTAGAACAGGAGCTATACTATTAGTAACTAGACTGGCTGATTCTCCTGAATTGTCTTGTGGAGAAAGTTTATGCATTGATACAGATAAACTCCTTTACCTTAAAGAACATAGTGTTTACAAGAATTTTTGGACTATTGATGGGCTAGTAATAAAAAGAATATATCCTGTGCTTCAAGGTAATGTAGAGTGCAATGAAGGCAACTATCCTAACTGTAATACCTATACTATAAAGACTCCTGTAAACTACTCAAGTCCTGATGAAAGCTATGCAAGTCTCTGCAGAGTTGATAGCAAGGATGGTTATACTTATACTAGGTGTGAGTTAGGCAAGATAATTGTCTATAGTGCTAAGAAAGGATAGTAAAATAGAAGCGTATAATAAGCAGAATAATAAAAAAATAAATAAGGGATAAAATAAATAAAGAATGCAAAAAGATGCAAAACAATAAACAAACTTAAAAAACAAAATATGAATTACCTTATCGAAACTCATAAAGCTAAGAAAAGTCAACAGGAAATAGTGGGCTTCCTTATAATAGTACTAATGGTAGTTATAGCAGGAGTAATATTCTTAGCAATATCCTTAAGACCACAGAGTACTATAGCAAAGGATGATGCGGATATTGCTAACTTTCTAACTTCTAGTGCTAGATTCACAAGTGATTGTTATTCCTCGAATAATGTAAAATACAAAACTCTTGAAGACTTAACAGAAGATTGTTTTAATAGTCCAACAAAAAAATGCGACGACGGCAGAGAGGTTTGCAAAGTTCTTAATCAAACTTATTCTGAGATACTAAAGAAAGTATGGCTTGCCAGCGAAGTCGGAGCAGTAAAATACTATGAGCTCCAAAGTTATTATCAAACAAATATATCAGATTCTATTGATAGACAGCCGGCTTTCGTCGATATAATCTCTGGAAGCAAGAATACAAGTGGTTGTATTACAAGAAAAGCAGGACAGAGAATAATCAGTTCAGGAAGTGGTGTAATTGTAACTGAGTTGGAGTTATGCAAGGGCGTTTAATTCTGATTTTTTCTTTTTTAATTATTATTTTAAATTTTATTTTAATTCTTGTTTTTTTAAATTTATCTTGTCTGTTAAGTAAACTACTCAACTTAACATAACTGCGACTTGCTTTAACCTCCTAATAACCTACTCACAACTCTGCTCGAAGTATATTTTAAATATTTCACTCGCAAAGTTGCTCGGCACAAGTTCGGTTATTACTGCAATTATTAATAATATATAGTAAATAGGCGAGCAGGAGGAGCCTATTTGGGTTTGTTAAGTTATTGTAAATGTTAGGTACTAAGGTTTACTTAACATTATCCATAGTCCAAGGATAATTTTTTATTAATATTCTTAATAAGTATAATCCTAACATTGTTGCTAAAGAAGCTATGCTTAATCCTAGCTATTCAACCACTCAAAAAGATTGTATTAAATTATTAAAATATAATTTTTCAGGAAATTTTATTTTTTAATCAAAATTTTATGAAATTTTCAGAATTTTTAAGGAATTTTTAAGATTCTTGAAAAAATTTATTCTCGCTAAAAAAAAAGAAACATTTAAATACCCCCGTGTTTAATATTATTGTATCCCCAGGAGACATATGTCGTAGGCTAGAATAGCCTACTAAAGCTGAAATAAACCTCTGAAGGACTCTTATTCTCTAAGCTTGTATGAGGTCTAAAATGATTATATTTCATACGAAACA
>Ga0172375_10010708_pt1 | contig 11836 bp, 12 predicted proteins | sample LakKiv1m_FD_114537 | JGI IMG/M metagenome (GOLD analysis project Ga0172375, IMG submission 114537) | Freshwater microbial communities from Kabuno Bay, South-Kivu, Congo - kab_092012_11.1m | ecosystem: Environmental > Aquatic > Freshwater > Lake | place: Democratic Republic of the Congo... | reverse complement strand
TGCTGCGGCACAACAATTTGCCATTTTCGCTCCGGCGAAAATGTCAACGCCCCTGTAGCTCAGCGGTAGAGCGCGTGCATGGTAAGCACGAGGTCACGAGTTCAATCCTCGTCGGGGGCTTGGCTGTTAATAAGTTAAACATATAAAGTATATCGGCGTAAAAAGCCCCATGGATTGCCTGGGCAAACTGGTCGAAATAAAGAAAAAGTCTGTTTCTGATTACCGGCTTCTCAAGTATCGCACGGTAGCGAAAGCCCTGCGGCAGCTCGCAGGTGCCGACTTGGATGTTGCCCTGAAGGGCTCCAAGGGCGCGGAAGCCATCGCGAAGGCAATCGAACGGAGCCGCTTCTCTGCCTGGTACAAGAAGGACCTCCGAATAATGCTTAAAACGCTCTGGAAGCTTGCCAACGGCTACGACTTGGAGGACCGCCCGAAAGAAATCCGCTGGTTATCCACCAACATAAAGCGGAAAGACAAGAAGATGCCGAAGAACCTGCTCACCGACGAAGACCTGCAGAAAATGATGAAGACGCAGAACGTGCGCAACCGGGCAATCCTCCTCACCCTCTACGAGAGCGGGATGCGAAACTCCGAGCTGTGCGCCCTGAAGAAGTCGGACGTCGAGTTTTTCCCGGACGGCGCGAGGATTAACGTGCCCGAAGGGCTGAAAACGGGTCCAAGACGGCTGCTGGTCATCGATGCCGAGCCGCTGCTGGCTGCCTGGCTGTCTGCCCATCCCCTGAAGGGAGCCGACGCGCCCCTGTTCACGGTGCAGCACGGCACGAAAATAAAGCCGCTCAACAAGTTCGCGGTCATCAAGGTGATAAAGGAAGCCGCGAAGGCTGCAAAGCTCGACAAGCGAATTTATCCCCACTTGTTCAGGCACTCAGCTGCTTCGAAGATGGCGAAATTCCTCACCGACTCACAGCTCAAAAACTATTTTGGCTGGACGCAAGACAGCTCAATGGCTGCGACGTATATCCACATTTCCGGCAAGGATGTCGACGATGCGGTGAAAGTCGGACATGGCAAGCCCGTCGATAAGGGAGCCATGGAAGACAAGCTCCTGCCCCGAATGTGCTCCCGCTGTGCCAAGCAGAACGCGCACGATGCGAAATTATGCCAATACTGCGGCAAAAGCTTCGACAAGGAAAAGGCGGTCTCCGATATGCTCTCGCTGCAGCAGGAGCTCGCCGAGCTTCGGGAAAAGGTCGCAGCACAGGACGAGACGATTGCGGAAAACACCGAATGGCTCAAGGGGTTTGAAGGCATCGAGCTGGTCGAAGGCGCGCGGCTGCGGAAGGTCAAGGCAAAGAAGTAAGCGGCTTGGGGGAAAATCCGGCTTTCAATCGTCCGCGAGCCTCTTCGTCGAGATAATACAGCACTTTCATGGCGCCCTTCCTGCTCTGGATTGGGACTTTCCGGGCGGTGAGCCATCCGCTTCTTTCGAAGCCCTCGCACAGCATCTCGACGGTCTTATATGACGGCAAGCCGACGGCAAACTGCGCGTTAAGATACTGCACAAAACCGACGAGCTTGAGCTCCTTTTTTACGAGGTAGCCGTTGAAGTGTTCGAGATTGGCGAAATAAGAGTCGGTCAGCGCCGAGCCCATCTTCCAATAAGGGGGCATGTTCGCTGCGGTGAGGTCCGGGTTCTTGAGCGAGGTCTCGACGAATTTGCGGTAAGCCATCATTTTGTAAATCTCATAAGGCGAAGCCGCCGAGTTCAGATTGAACAGGACCTCGAGAATCAGCTGCTCCGGTCTGGTGAGCGCCGAGAACGGCAGCGCGTCCGCCTTCCTAGTTCTGCGTTTTCTCTCCTGGCTCTTCATGGCTCACATAAACCAACCAAGATTAAAAAAGCTATTCTTACGACGAAACCGATAAGTTTATATATCTCCTCGACATCTGTCTTGCAGTGAAGCTTAAAGAGCCAAGAAGAAGCTTAAAAACTTGGTGAAAGATATGAAAATCGGCACGAGAATGGTCGCGGTGAGCTCTGATGTATACGAAGTACTCAAAATGAGAAAGCAGCGCACCGGCGTTCCTGTGACGAAACAAATCGAGCACCTGGTTTCAGGCGTAAAATTGGATTAACAACGGAGGGAAAACATGGATGTAAGCACGAACGAAAAACTAATTTTGTATGTTCAAGATGGGGAACGGATAATCCCTCGCAACGGCGACAAGCTCGACGAGGATGCAACCTTCCTGTTCATACGGAACGAGCGCGGGCAACGCGAAGGAATCAGCAAAGCCCTCATCGTTCGATATGTCGTCGTGAGTTCGACGCCGCGCACTCCTCCCAGCACGGCGGGCAGCGCAGGCATCGGAGGTGGGCGCCAATGAATGGCGACACACTCAAGCTGCTCGCCGCGGAGTACATCCCGGCAGGCGCCACGGACCCGGACAGCTACAACGACGAGTAGAAGCTCGAGGCGTTCATTGCCGAGAAAAAAATTCCAAAGGAACTACACGTGGAATTTGGGCGCGTGATGATGACGCGACTCGAAGACATCAAGGCGCAGCGCGAAGTCCTGAAGATTACAGATGATGAATATCAAGCCGAGCTCAAGGATTACGATGATAAATATTATCCGCCAAAGGAAAGTGCAAGACTGCGCAAAGCGGCGACGGCGAAATTCTTTCATGATTCGATTCCACGGATTTTCCTAAAGCAATTTCCAACCGTCTATTTACTCGAGACGGATGAACTCATCAGCTTTGATGATGGACAATGGCAGCCGACCGAGCCAATCCTGAACGCATGGCTCGAAGCTCATAACGCATGCCAGGATGCGCATGTCAAGTTTAAGGCGCGCGAGAAGGACGAAATCCTTGAACACGTCCGGGACCGCAAACATATCAAAATGGCAGATTTTGAGCGTGCTCCGCCCTATTGCCTGCCGTTTATGAATGGAGTGTTGGATGTTAGAAAAGTGCAACTGCGCAGCGCTGTGCCTGAGGACGGCTTTCGGACCACGTTCGCAGTCAACTGGAACCCCTCGGCTACATGCCCGAGGATTGAAAAATTCCTCGACGACATTTGCACTGAGGTCGACGCTGACAACAACATCAGGCTCGAAAACGGCGAGCCGGTCGTAAATCAGACCATGCGGAAGGCACTGCTCCAGCTCGTCGCTTATTGTCTATATAGAGGGCACCCGTTGCAGCACTTTTTCCTTCTTATTGGCGGGGGCAGCAACGGCAAGGGCGTCTTTGTCTGTGTTTTGCGGAACCTCCTCGGGACCCTCAACGTCTCCGGCAAATCATTCGCCGAGCTCTCGGACAGCCCGTTCGCGAGCGCGGACCTGGTCGGGAAGTTCGCCAACATCAGCGGCGAACTCACCGACAACGAGCTCAAGAACACAGACGTATTAAAGCGCCTGACCGGCGGGGACCTGATTTCAGCCCAGCGAAAATATGAACAGCCATTCACATTTGTCAATGAAGGGAAGATAATCGTCGCCTCAAACAAGCCGCCGAAGACAGCCGACAACAGCCGTGGCTTCTTCAGGCGCCCCGTTATATATAACTTCAAGCGCGTCTTCGAAGGGAACAACGACAACAAAGACCTCGCGCGCGAACTCTGCAAACTCGCCGAACTGGAGGGGCTCGCTGTCCTTGCGGTCAACGAGTTACGCGAATGGCTCAACGCCGACGGCACTTTCCACAAGGACGCGAAGTTCGCTAATGCCAAGACCGCGGACGAAATAGCTCGAATCTATGAACAAGAGAGTGACAGCGTCGCGGCGTTCGTTTACGATTGCGTCGAGCCCTGGACCGATGGAGACATTGAGGGGCAGACCGACTTGACGGGCATGCCCACCGAGCCCGCGACGATTTGGGTCCCGAAAGTGCAAGTATACCGCGCGTATTGCGAATATTGTGAGCGGCACACGCTTATTAAGGAACTTGAAAACCCATTTTTCAAGATTTTCCCAAAGAAGTGTGTTTATGCGGCTGAAGGCAACCCAAGAATAGATGGCGCACGTATTCATTCCTATCGAGGCATACGCCTGATACCCCATAAAGATGAAGTACAGGGTGGTTCAGGGGGTTCAGGCGGTTCAGGGAAAAAAAGCTCCCCTGAACCACATTTTAACGTCGGAGGAATAGCGGAAGGTTCAGCCGGTTCAAGCATTTATTCAAAGAGTTTATATGTTTTGGACGTAGTAAATAGTAAAAGAGTTTTTGGTGAAATGAGTGAACCGCTTGAACCAGAGGGTAGTTTACGACGTGAAACTGCGGTTCAAGCGGCTAAAAACTGCCCGAACCAAGTCTCCAACCCCCTGAACCACTCATCAAATACCACATTCTCGCAGTCATCCATACTGGATTCTGCTATCCTGCCAACTACTGACGTGAGCAATCCTAGCAGAATTGAGAAATCTGCTAAAAGTGAAGAAAAAGACCCCAAAAATTGGCAAACTTCCGGTAATCCTGCTTCTTCCAGTGTAGAGATGCGATTCCATAAAGACGTCTCGGTCTATCCCCTTAAAGGCGGCAAAAAGTTTATCGGTCCTTTTTCCGCTGGCTCAGTGGCAGCCGTGCCGCGCAGTGAAGTTGAAACTTTATTGAGCCACGGGCTTGCCGAAATCGTCGACAAGCCCCCCTCAATGGAAAAACGAGGCGAAATGATATGAATTGTCCGACCTGTAAGCACCGAGTTTGGAGTGCCCCCGACTTAGGTCACCGGTATTGGAGGCACTACGCCAGCCCGCCGGGAAAGTGCTCGAATAGCCCGGACTTAGGTCCGTGTTGGTGCGGCTGCGATGCTAAAACAAGGGTGCCTCAATGACCGACGACTACACTGAAAACCCCCCCTATTCGCAGGCTGTCCTCCGCCGCGGCAGGCTCACCGTGGTCGAACCAGTCGCGAGCATCCGCGCGGTGCAGCCGCCCATCAAGTACGTCGGATGCGTAGACGTGGCGAAAATGCCCTATGCGAGATGATTTTTATGACCGAAAATATCACCAAACCCGACGAATTTCCCACAAAAGTGGGGCAAATATCAAGCTCCGAGGGGAGCGCCGCCTCAAAAACGCTCGTCTACCAGCGGCTTCAAGGTTTCAACAAAAACGCCCCGGGCTACGACCGCGAGAAGCATCTCGCATTAAGCAGCAGGGGCGGCAAACACCGAAAACCAGCCTGCAAGGCACTGCGCCGTCTTCTCAGCCGCAAGCAAAAACAATTTGCGATGGACGCCAAGGTCAACTACCGAGAGGCAATGACGTTTTACAAGCTCCTCCTGTCCTTCGAAGATTACAAGCGCTTCTCGCAGGGGCAGCTCTTCGAGCTGCTTGTCCTGATGAAGAACGACGTCGACGAGGAGCTGCGGCTCGGCACGGCTCGGAACCCGGACGGCAGCGTGCAATACATCGCGGAGCCTGTCCGCCGCTACGTCATCGAGGCGAAGCTTCGGGAATTCGAACTTCTCATGAAAGCCGCGAAGGTTTTTTTCCCGGAAGCACGGGACTCGTTTAATCTGAATTTTGTCCGCAGCGACGTGCCGCTCGACTCCCCGCTCCTCAAGCTGGTCCAGCCCCTCGACGCGGCACGGCACAGCCCTGCCGCGCCTTCCTCTTCATCCGCCGCCCCGGAAAAGTCCGAGGCTTCCGACGCATCGCCGTCGGGGCAAACCGCCCCAAATGATGCAAGCGCCTCCTCCGAATCGGCGGCGGCTGAAACCGAAAGAAAAAAGCAATCCCAGGTGATATCCGATGTCAACAACGACGACAAATCCCAGTGACGACCCGCAACCCTCGCCGCCCCCGCCAAGCCGTGCGCTGCTCCGCTGCCTTTTCGGCAAGCCAGCTGACTACATCACGAAAACGGGCTCGGTATGCGGGGGAATTTGTTATTCCTTCGACGGAAAACAGTTTCTTTTGTTCGCGCCGAACACGTCGAAACCCGGCAGCAAAATCCCGCTCTCCGAGCTGGAAAAGATAATCTACAACGGCAGGACCCTGACGCCCTCGTGCGACCTGTGGAACCGTGCCGACGACTCCAATGAGGGAAAAATTCTTTGAGGTGATTTTCATGGCAACAAAAAAAATAGATGTTTCGGAACAGGCGCAGCACTCCGCGCTCTGCCGCCTCGTCGATGCGCACATGCTGGATGTCATGCACAACTCCGGCGGGGGCATAACGCGGCAGCGCCCGGATGGCGGGGAAATTTACTGGGCTCCGTTCCTCGGAGCCGAGGGCAGCGTCGTCGCCGACTCGCTGAACTTCGTTGCGCGGAATTTCTCGGTCATCTGCATCGACGAAAAAAGGTATTTTGTGCCGAAGCGCACAAGCGAGAAATTCATCGCCGAGGCGAAAGCCGCATATCCGAGCGCAGTCGTCAAAGTCCACGCGAGCGTCACGCTCGCCTGAGGTGTTCAACATGACTATGAAACTTATGAAAATGTCCACAATCCGCAAGCTCGTTGACTCAATTCCCGCCGAGCTCACCGAGGCGGAGAAGCAGAAGCGCGTCAACGACGCTTTTGCGAAAGACGGGCGGCGCGTCGAGTTCGTCTATAAAATCGGCGAGGTCGTCAGGGAATTGCGGCACCTTGATGGGCTATCCAACGCGGCGCTCATCCCAATCGTCCACTCCTCGGATTTCCTAGTTTTTGCAATCTGCCCGTTGGCTGGTGAGCGCGACAAGCTCAGGATGGCGCAGATACCCAACGCGGCGGTTTACCGCTTCAGCGACGGCGAGTTCAGGTTGTACACGGCAATCCCGCGGCGGCAAATCGACCGCCTGGAGGAGCTCGCGGACCATTTTTGCTGGCGCCTCGAATTGGAAAAAGGCAACGTGGAGTGGGCATGAATTTATGCGAACGTGGCGCGGTCGTGTTCCAACCTCCGCGCCCACCTGAGAAAGGAATGAAAGGCACCTGCGGCGGAGGGCGACGAACGACCCGATGATGCGGTGGTGCCGAAGAATAAAATGGAGATGATTGACATGGATGATGGAAAAAATGAAAAAACAGTGCGGAAATTGGGCTTGTTCGAGGCGATAAAAGAAATCCTGAATGAGCAGCACGTGAAATACCTGGACAACAACGAAACCCTGACAATACAAAAGAGCTGATTGACAATGCGTGCGAACATCTACTATGCCGACTACAAGTTGCAAATGGCTAAGCGTCTTGCCAAGCTTGTCAAGGAGGACAAGGGAGTGGCAAAGGCATGGCTGGATGAAAAACTGACGAATGGCACAACACACAGACGCGCTGCAAAATTGATGACTGACCTGCGGCAATACACACTAAAATTCCTCAAGAAGCCCATGACAAAGGCAACTCTGGACGACTTCAAGAGGGCAAGAAAAGAACTGCTTGAAAGTGATTTAGCCGAATGGACAAAGCACGATTACCTTCACATTGCCAGGATGTTCTACAGATTCATGAAGAAAGAGGAACACCCCAAAGGCGAAGAATACATCAAGCCTGTGCCACCGAAGCGCATGAAGCGAGACACGAGCCAGGTTTTCTCGCCCGAAGAGGTGGAAAGGCTGGTGGACAGCGCCTTGCAGGTCAGATTCAAGGCATATATCTCAGTCATATGGGAAGCGGGGCTACGAAGCGAGGAGGTATTAGGGCTTGTTGTCAGTGAAGTTACGAAAGAGGCTGAAGGATACCGTCTGCACGTTGACGGGAAAACAGGCAGGCGCCAGCCGCTTATACGTGATGAGAAGGGATGGCTCGGCAAACGCATGGACGAGATACAAGGCTGGCATCCGGATTACTTCATATTCTCAAAGGACGGCAAAAACGTTCCTGCATATAACGCTTATTGGAAAATGCTCAAGGAAACGGGGGCAAGGGCAAAGATAACAAAACCGCTCCGTGCCCACCTTCTTCGACATAGCAGAATCACTTGCAGGGCAAATGATGGGTGGACTGAAAGCGAGATGAACGCATATTTTGGATGGGTTCAGGGGTCGGACATGCCTCAGACCTATATCCATCGGGATGCACGAACCGTTGACAGGAAAGTCCTGCAAGAAGAGAACAAGGTGCTTGAGGGCGCGTCTAAGCGGCAGCTTCAGGAGGCGCTCATGGACATCATGAAGCACAAATCTGAGTTCAAGAAGATGATTTTGGAGATGATGCAGGATGGCAAGTAGATTACGGATTTCCACAAAAAAATATTATGCCAAGGGCGGGCAAAACAGCAAATCGTTGAAATCCACAAAAAACAGGAAAAACGAGGTACCGGCGGCGAAATTGCCGAAAGGTTTATGTGTTATCGGAGCCAAAAACAGTCGGGGTGTGAATGTGAGGATGGAAATTCTTGTTATTCTACTTGTCGGAATGATATTTTTGGCTGGGTGCGCGGGCAGCACGCCGAATAATCAGCCAGCTGCAAGTAATCTTGCTCCACAAGTACAAACTCCACAACCGGCTACTCAACAACCCGCTCCAACAGCAACGGAAAAAGACACCTCTCCGAAGCCGCTTCTAAAATTGCAGGATATTACTGTAAGTCAGAACGACAATCGCGGGGCACTACTCGAAATATCATCAACTGAGCTGAATGATAAGGCATCCACACCTGTCTTAATAGGCATGATGAAAGGAGACTCGTATACGTTAAGCGACGGTGCAGCGATAAACCTGAATGAGATGGCTATGGGATATACTCTTACTGCAAATTGGGTGAAGATATCAATAGGAACTGACAGCTACTTTATCAACAAAGGGGAATCAATCACACACGGCAAAGAAAGGATAAAATTCGTTGAAACCACCCTTGACCAATCGACGCTTTATGCAACTGTTCGAAGCGGGACATTAAGCAAGAATCTCTCCAGGGGCGAAAGCTTCACAGTTAATGGAAAGGGAATCAAACTGCAGAACATCCACATCGGAAACACCATGAACGTGCTTTTAATCGAGCTTGTGTCTGATGGAAAGACGTATTATGTTCCGATTAACAATAAGACTCAGATAAATTCGGGAGACGTTTACTTTGACTCTTTTGGCTTTAATAGCAATCTGGTAGATGCGTCGTCTCAAAAAAACAAAAAGATTTTTTTTGAGGTTTATGGGAGCGATGGAAAACTGACTGAAACAATAAAGATGGCTGTGGGTGAAACAAGACAAATCGGAAATAATCAAGTCCAGTATCTTGCATACAGTGAAGGCTGCACGGATGATTTTACTGCAGAATGCAAAAAGGCATCATTGGATATATCTGGCAAGAAATCTAAGATGAAAGTCGGAGACGTGCAGATGGTTGGAGACATCTATCTTAAAGTCGCAGATTTTGAGATGTCTGGTGAAGGAGCCTATGCAAGTCTAATGCTATTTGAAAAAGATGGAAAGGAATATTTGTTGAAAAAATTAGGCGATGGGCTGACTCTACCGAATGGCGAAACGGCAACAATAACTGACATTCGGAGAGGCATAAACCTTGGAAAAAAGGAAATCAAACTAACAGTTGGTGGACGTGATAGCGTCATCGAAGTCGGCGAGTTTTTGTGTTCAAACTACGAGGTTGCGACGGATGAAAGTTCCTGTTATAGTTCCAGCTTTAAAGGGACAGGAATTGTCATAACTCAAAGTGTGATGGCTAACGCCAAGACAACCGATAAATGCAGTGATGGAACCGCTGCAAGTACCTGTGCAATCAACAAACCAAAATACTGCAACTCGGAGCTGATGCTTGTTGATAATCTCCAATCATGCGGTTGCCCCGCGAGTTGCGATGATGGTCAAGCCAACACCCTCGACACCTGTGATGCCAACACAAATTATGAATGTCAACACAAGACATTTTCATCAGAAGAGTTATCCAAGAATGCAATATCACCATCATACACTGACCTTTTCAAGAATCCGTCAAGTTATTCTGGCAAATATATCAAATATATCGGTGTAGTTTTACAATCACAAACCGGTATGTTAAGGGTAGCTGTGAATGGCAATTCAAATCAGGTCATTTATGTCGTGCATACTTCTGGTGAGAATTTTAAGGACAGCGAGTATGTTGAAGTAGTTGGCTTGGGCGGGCAGAACATAAAATACACGGCGGTTTTTGGAAATGAGATAGAAATTCCACAAATAACTGCGATATCTGTTCGTTCGCTCCCATTTGCTGAACTTCCCAAACACGCACTCGGCGATTCGGTCATGATAGATGACAACACTGTCTTGCGAGTGCTCTCGCAACGTGTCAGACCTTGCGAGGTTCAATACCACAGCAGCTATATCAGCGACACGAATCGTGGCTATTATATGACGCTGCGGGTTGAGTTTTCTAATCCTGGAACGCAAGGTGAAAGCAGTTACATATCCTCGTCATATTTCACTCTTTTGGATAGTGCTGGGAGACAATACAAGGGAACTTACTATTATTCGTACGGAGATGACGATACGTGTAACGACCTAGTTGAACTTGAGAGTGGGAGTATGTATCCGGGTGTCAGTCGCTCTGGAAACGTTGTTTTTGAAATCGGAAAGACGGTTGGTCTTGCTAATCCACTAAAGATAGTTTATGGAAATAATCAAGCAGTCTATGAATTTAGCTGGAAGTAGATTCAATAACACGGTGACGGGATGAAGATTATTCTTGTGATTGGTTTGGTGCTGGCGCTAGTGCTTGCAGGATGCGCAAGCAGCACACCGAATAAACAACCCGCTCAGAAGCAACCATATACCTGTCCTGATGGAACAGTGGTTACGAATACTTCCAATTGCCCCCCAATCTATACCTGTCCTGATGGAATCATGGTTACGGATATTTCCAGTTGTTCCAAGAGTCCTGTTCCATCTGCCTCTCCTGAAATTTCAAATAAGATTGAACCTAAAATTACAGTAATGAATAATATTGTGGAGTGTCACGGTGGTAATCCTAGTCGTGGGTTTGACACACTAACAAAATTAAAAATAGAAAGTGGCGATGTTGATTTCACTGGTGAAAATCATGCAACGTTTGATTTAATTTTATATAAGGATTCGCAAGAAGTAGATTCGGTTCTGTCGACGTTGGCTATAGGAGCATACGGCTTGCAACCAGGAGGAATAGCGACAGGGCAAGTGGGGGGAGATTTTACTCCAGGTTGTGGTTCAAATTATAGTTTGGTAATAAATTTGAGAAGGGGTGTCGACCGAACTGTCTATGCAACTACAAAAATAGAATTTATGGTGGATAATATATCGAATAATCGGCTGGCTGTTCAACAACCCGCCCAACAACAAACGTATATCTGCTCAGATGGAACTATCGATGGTGTATGCTCTATAACCAAACCCAAGTTTTGCGATAGGGGGGTGTTGATTGATAAAGCTTCAAAATGTGGATGTATTTCTAACTATGACATCAGTGGTGAAAGCTGTATTCAACACATCGATACAGCGACCAATACACAAGCATCTGCCAATACACCGGAAGAAAGATGTTATGCTGCTGCGGAAAAATGTACAGCCGCGTATTTTAGAGATACTTATTTGGGTGCCTGTGCTCAATTAGCATATGTAGGGTTGGATACTCAAATAGAAAAATATATTCTACTAATCGAGAAAAAATGTCCTTAGATTTTATCTGATAAAAATCAGATTTTGGGGTTAAATTTTTCGGGATAGGGTGCTCTATCTATTGCAAACCCGCTTTTGGAACAGTACGCCCCCCCTTGACCACGAGCAAGAAGTCCATGCCAACGTATTCCTTGGGCACGATGATGTGCGCGCCATTGCCGATGGGTGTTGCAGTGCGCTCGAAGTGGGTCACAAAGTCCTTGATTGTGATTGCTGTTGCCGTCTTCACCATGTAAGTATATACATCGTATATGCTTATAAGTTTATGCGTATATATAATGTATAAACAAAAGGTGAT
>Ga0172375_10010707_pt1 | contig 11837 bp, 8 predicted proteins | sample LakKiv1m_FD_114537 | JGI IMG/M metagenome (GOLD analysis project Ga0172375, IMG submission 114537) | Freshwater microbial communities from Kabuno Bay, South-Kivu, Congo - kab_092012_11.1m | ecosystem: Environmental > Aquatic > Freshwater > Lake | place: Democratic Republic of the Congo... | reverse complement strand
GCCAGGTATCCTTCCAGCAGATACCGGTCTCTTTCGCTTAGATGCTTATGCTTACCGGCCTTTCTGGCACTGCTTATATTCTCCATAAGCTCTCCTGTTTTTTTGCTGGTTTTAGCACCTTACAAAATAACAGATTTTTAAGAGCTATGGAGACTTTTTATTCTCCTAGCTTTCGCACTTACGATTACAATCTACATTTTTTTAATGAGCGCACAACTTACGTAGTTTTCTTTGAAAACGACGTAAGTTGTTAGAATATCTTTAGTTTATTGTCAGCGCGAATTAACCAAGCACTTATTTCTTCTAAAATACTACTAATATCAAATAAGTGCTGGATAACTTCGGCCAAGCAACTTATGCCGCTTTTTTAAAGCTCCATAAGTTATGGCCTCGCTTACTGCGCGATAAGCTTAGAGATCTGGAATATAGGCAGAAAGAGGGCAATTACAATACCTCCTACCACAATACCCAAAAAAGCTATAACCAAAGGCTCAATCATACTGGTTAATGCGGAAGTGGCTGCATCCACCTGTTCATCATAAAAATCGGCTATCTTGGTAAGCATCTTTTCCAGCTGACCGGTCTGCTCCCCTACGCTTATCATCCGGCAGACCATAGGAGGAAAAACACCGCTTCTCAATAATGGCTGGGCAATCGATTCCCCGTCCCTCACTGACTTAGAACAATTCAAAACCGCCTCCTCTATCACCTTATTACCGGAAGTTTTGCTTACTATATCCAGGGCGCTAAGAACAGAAACCCCGCTTTTAACTAAAGTAGAGAAAGTACGCGAAAATTTAGCTACAGAAAGTTTTCTGAAAAGTTCGCCTAACACAGGAGCTTTAAGTTTAATGCGGTCGAAATTATAGTGTCCTTTCTCCGTAGCAATGTATTTTCTGAATAAAAATCCCAAGCATATCAAAACTATAACCACAAATAAGAAATACTTTCTTAATAAGTCGCTGGCAAAAATCAAAATCTGGGTAGGCACAGGCAATTGCCCTCCCAAGACATCGAATATACCCTTGAATGTAGGAACTACCTTGAGAAGCAAAACTGCGGTAATTATTATCGCCATAGTAATAACTACAGCCGGGTATACTAAGCTGGAACTTATCTTCCTGGTAAGAGCCGCTGTCTTCTCCAAATAGGTAGCTAACCGGTCGAGTATATCGTCAAGCATACCGGAGCTTTCTCCAGCTCGGGTCATATTAACAAAAAGCTCGCTAAAAACTTTGGGGTGCTTAGCCAAGGCATCACAAAAGCTCATTCCTGCCTCTATATCCTGGCGGACTGCTATAACTACTGCCCTTAAGCCCAAGTTCTCAACCTGCTCGCTTAGGATACCAAGGGCATGCACAAGGGGGATACCGGAATCTATCATCGTAGCAAGCTGACGCGTAAAAATAACCAGGTCGTCGAGCTTAACCTTTTTCCCAAGCCCTTGAGAGGCAGACTTAGAAGGCTTGTCTTTGGCCTGCTCTATTGAAATTATGGTTAATTCTTTCCGATGCAGCACTTCAGCAACCTCTGAGTCAGAGGAAGCATCTAAAGAACCATTTAAGGTATAGCCATTCTTATCCTTAGCGATATAATTGTATTTAATCATAATTTATCCAGTACTCTAAAAAACGCCTCTACCACCTTTGGGTCGAATTGAGTGCCGCTATTCTTTCTAATCTCTTCCACAGCCGCTTCCTTGGTTAAGGGAATCTTTCTGTAAGAGCGGGCGGAACGCATAGCTTCATAGGCATCAGCAAGGTTAATAATCCTGGCTCCGAGATTTATGTCTTCGCCCTTCCTTCCTTCAGGATAGCCATTTCCATCATAATGCTCATGATGCTGCCTTACTAATTCTATCACATCGCTTAAAAAAGTCAAAGGCTCTAGAATTGAAGCGCCTATAACAGGATGCTTACGTATCTGCATCCATTCATCTTTAGTTAATGCATCCGGCTTCATAAGTATGCTATCCTCTATGCCAATTTTTCCTAAATCATGCAATTCGCAAGCCTGCCCTATAACTTCTACCTCTTTCGCAGAAAGCCCCATTTCTGATGCAATAAATGTAGCGTATTTAGCCACATTTTCAGAATGGCTGTGGGTATAATGGTCGCGCGCATCTATGGCCTGGGCCAGGACTTTTATTGTACGCATATAGGTAGAACGTAAATCTTCGTATAAGCGGGTTAGATTACGCGTCGAATCTTCTATTCTTTTAGCCAAAACTATATTTTGTTTTTCTAAGGCGAGGTTGCTTTCTTTAAGGCCCTGCGTAAATTTACGGTTAACCAGCATCAAACTATGCAGCTCTATCCCCTTTTTTACCAGCAAGAAGAATTTCTCAAGATTAATTGGTTTTGAGATAAAATCATACACTCCGAGGCTAAATAAATACTCCAGTATATCGGGCTTTGCTTCGTCCAAAAGCACGATAACCACGCTATCGCTATCAATACGCTTGAACTCTTTTATAAAATTTAACAACCCGGCATCAAAAGTATCAGGCTTTATGATAACAAGGTCAAATCCATTCCTGCTGAATGAATTAAGCCCGGTCTCCGATGACTCTTCAGAAACCACGAAGTAACCGCCCTCAAGCATAAGCTGCTCTTTTAAGTAACGCGAGACTTCGTTATCATCACAAATAAAGAGAATCCTGTTATTCTCCGGCATCCTTATTCCTCGGTAGTAATCCTTATTGCTTCATCCAGTGTAGTTATCTCCTGCTTTACTTTTAAGAAAGCATCGTCCCTCAGGTTCTTCATCCCCTGCTCTTGAGCAAACCGTTTAATTACATCAATGGGTTTTTTCTCAATAATCATTTCGCGGATCGCATCGGTTATTATTACCGCCTCCAATATCGCTACTCTGCCATAAAAACCAGTATTATTACAATATTTACACCCCACGGCAGTATAGAAATTTGCTTTTTCCGTAAAACCTATCTTCTTTAAGAAATCCCCGGGTATATCTATCGGCTTACGGCATTTCATACAAACCTTACGCGCCAGTCTCTGGGCACAAAGCATAACTACGCTGGATGCTACCAAAAAAGGCTCTACCCCCATATCGATTAAACGCGTTATGCTCGATATGGCGTCATTAGTATGCAGGGTAGAAAGGACTATTTGACCTGTTAACGCTGCCTTGATAGCAATATCTGCGGTTTCAGAATCCCGGATTTCACCAATCATAATTACATCGGGGCTCTGCCTAAGAAGAGAACGCAACCCGGAGGAAAAATCAAGCCCGATTTCAGGCTTTACCTGAATCTGAGTAATGCCTTCAATCTGGTATTCTACCGGATCCTCAATCGTAATAATATTTTTCTCCGGAGTATTCATCTGATTTAAAACTGAATAAAGCGTAGTAGATTTTCCGGATCCCGTAGGACCGGTAACAAGAATCATGCCAAAAGGCTTAGCTATCGCCTCTTTAAAAACACGCTCAGGCTGCTCTGAAAATCCGAGCTTTTCCAAGCCTATAGACAGATTACTTTTATCAAGCGCGCGTAAAACAAACTTCTGGCCGAAAGTAGTAGGCAATCCGGATACGCGGAAATCAACCTCTTTGCCCTCAAATTTAACTTTAAAACGGCCATCTTGGGGGACGCGGTTTTCGGTAATATCTAAATTCGATATAATCTTAAGCCGCGCAAGCACGGCATTCTGTTTAGCCTTTGGAATCTTGAATACGTCATGTAAAGCTCCGTCAATACGGTAACGTATGCGCAAACATCCATGTTCAGGCTCAATATGTATATCCGACGCCCGTTTCTTTAAAGCCTGGTTTAGCATGAGATCAACAAGCTTGACTATGGGGGCCTTCTCGCTCTCCTCAAGGGCGGAAGAAAGCTCTATCTCCTCCTGCCTAACTAATTCAACTTCTTCCTTTTCCTGCGCGCCCTGCACAAAAGAAACATCATCCAAAATCTTTTCCATGCTCCTGACATCCAGATTATACTGTAACTCTATTGCACGCAGCACTTCATCGTCAGGGCTTAATACAGTATCGATATTGCATCCGGTAAGAGTTTTAAGGTCGTCGAGCGCAAATATGTTTAAGGGATCAGACATGGCTACTGTTATGGTATTGCCAAATCGCGATATAGGAATAAGGTTATAAAGCCTAGCGATACGCTCAGGCACTAATCCGATCACCTCCGGGGGAAATCTGTATTTGGATAAATTTAAGGTAGGTATATAAAGCTCTTCTGAAAGCAGGGATATTAAAGTCTCCCCCTGAATCATATCTTCATTAATAAGGACCTTACGCAGGGGTATGCCGGCCTCTTTCTGAATATCTAAAGCCTTTTTTAGCTGTTGGTCATTGATATGGCCATCCTTAACCAATATTTCGATTATTTTATCTTTAAGCGTCTGCATTTAATCAGCTGTAATAAGTTATTCGTCCGGAGCGGTTACGCGCAACACCTCTTCTAGTGTCGTTATACCATCAAAGACCTGTAAAAGGCCATCTTCCCTTAAGGTCAACATACCCTCCTGACGAGCTTTCTGTTTAATAAGGTGCTCCTGGGCGCGGGATAATATTAAATCGCGTACGGAGCTGGTAAGCAAGAGCACTTCGGCTATGCCAGTCCTACCGGCATACCCGGTATTAAAACAGGTAGTGCACCCCTTCCCACGGAAGAACCTTACATTCTTTTTCCCGTCTATCTTTAATTTTAAACTTTCCAAGACTTCTTTCTTAATAGAATATTCTTCTTTGCAATGGGAGCAAATCTTGCGGACAAGTCGCTGAGCCACTACACATACCAACGAAGAATTAATCAAATAAGGCTCTACCCCCATATTGATCAGGCGCACTACTGCGCCAGGGGCAGTAGTAGTATGGAGGGTAGATAAAACCAGGTGACCTGTAAGGGCAGATTTTATCGCAATATCCACGGTTTCATAATCACGGATTTCGCCGATCATAATTACGTTGGGATCCTGCCTTAATATCGAACGCAGAGAGGCAGCAAAGGTAAGGCCTATCTCAGGCCTTGCAGTAACCTGGTTTATCCCTTCAAGCTGGAATTCAACAGGGTCTTCTACGGTAACGATATTCTTTTCCGGGTTATCAATTAATTTTAATATCGAGTACAAAGTTGTAGTCTTCCCCGAACCGGTAGGCCCGCAAATAAGCATCATCCCATGAGGAAGCTTAGCTACCTTTGCAAGACTAGCAATTACTTCTTTATTAAACCCGAGTTTTTCAATATTCAGTGTCGCTTGTGATTTATCCAATACCCGTATGGCTACCTTCTCGCCAAAACTTGAAGGAAGTATAGAAACCCTGAAATCAACCTCTTTTCCTGAAATCTTCATCTTAAAGCGCCCATCCTGCGGAAGCCTGTGTTCGGCAATATTCAAATCAGACATGACCTTGATCCTTGAAACAATTGAAGCGTGGACATTCTTAGGAGGAGATTTCTCTTCATGCAAAATACCGTCAATGCGATAACGTATGCGCAACTTTTTGCTGAAAGGTTCGATAAGGATATCAGAACTTTTCTTTCTGACTCCGTCTTCTAATATCATATTTGTAATCTGTATTACCGGTGCCTGGCGGCTTATAAGGTCCAACTCCTGGTCAGAAGGAAGGGCCTCTCTATCTTCACGAATAAATTCTATCGAAGAAGCGGACATCTCTCTGACCAAATCATCAATTACCCCCTTAGTGGAATCAGGGTAAACTAAATCTATGGTCTGGGCAATATCTTGGCTGCTTGAAATAATCGGGTTTATTTTAAATCCGGTCAAAGAAGAAACATGGTCAATAGCAAAAATATTTAAAGGATCTGCTGTGGCGAGGGTAATGGTATCGCCTATCTTAGAGAGCGGGATTATCTGATAGTGCCGGGCAACGTTTACCGGAATTATCTTGACAACTTCGGGGTCAATCTTAAAACGCTTCAGGTCCATAAGCGGCAGGCCTAACCCTTCGCTTAATGTAGATACTAATTCGCTTTCTTTAATAAACTTCAAAGTGACAATAATATCGCTAAGCTTACCCCCTTTTTCCTTTTGCACCAAAAGCGCCTGATCAAGCTGATCCTGGGTGATCAACTTATTATTGATCAGGATTTCAGTTAAACGGTCTTTTAAAGATACCATTATTCCTTATCTTTGTAGTATTTGTCTATTGCGCGCTTTATATCCGAAGAAGTAGAAACAAAGGTCTGTACGCTGCAGCCGGATAAAAGCTCAACATCCTCAATTGCCTGTATGTTCAGCGGATTAGACATAGAAAGGGTAAGATTATTGCCGATTTTATCAACCGGCATCAAAAGATACTGCCGGGCGACCCTGCCGGGGACAACATTAATAATTTCCGGATTAATATCATAATTACTTAAAGGTAGGTATGGAAAACCGTACTGGGCAGTTAAGGATTGTGCGATATCTTCTTCTTTGACAAATCCCATCTCAACTAAAATCTCTCCGATGAGTCCGCCTTTTTCTTTCTGTAAATTCAAGGCCTTTTCAAGCTGTTGATCGCTGATTATGCCACGCTCAATAAGCAACTCGCCAAGCTGTTTATTTATAATCTTCCTTAAAGCCATACCTTATGAACGCTCCTTAAAAATAACTACACGGTTTCTTCCGCTATCTTTTGCAATCTTTAGCAAATCCTGAGCCTTATCAATCAATTCCTCCGAAGTTATGCCATCCAAAGGATTCTCGCTGACTCCGGCACTGACAGTAATCTTTTTTCCCGGGTCGGCATATTCACTGTAAGCAAATTCCACTTTCCTTCTTATATTTTCGGCGATCTCCTGCGCCTGACGCTTATTCTTCTCCGGAAGTATAACCGCAAATTCATCATCTCCTATCCTGCCTACACGATCAACCTCACTTACCGAATCTTTAATCAAAGCAGCTATCCTTTTTATCGCCGACTCCGCCTGAAGCGAACCGAATGACTGGTTATACTTTTTAAAACTATCCACATCTACGACTATATATGCGCATGGCCGCCTGTAAACAATAGCCCTCTTAATCTCTTCTTGTAATCGGGTACGCATAAAAAGCTCATTATACAAACCAGTAAGGGTATCCTTAACCTCCAGCCTTTTCACGTTATGCGTCAAGATATCATTTTCTATGGCAATGGCTATTTGCTTGGCAAATATATCCAATAGCTCGATATCCTCTTTAGTATAAGAGAAATTATCGCGCATATTCCCTATTCCCAAAACCGCAACTACCCGCTTGCGCAAATATACCGGCAGGACTAATGTATTCTTTAATTTAAGCTTCTGGCGTAAGAATAAAGATAAATCCTTAGGCAAAAGCTCCTGCTTGTCCAATATTAAAACCTTATTAGCATCTGCAATCTTATAAAATGCATCCTCTGTCGGCTCTATTTTAATACCTGTAAGGTAATCAGAATTAAGACCTTCGGCTACCCGTAGTGAAAAAGCTCCCTGGTCCTCTCCTCTGAAAAAAAGATATGCTAAATCAGAATTTGCCAGAAGTCTCGCCTTCTCTACCGCGATCCTTAAGACATCATCCAGCTTCTCAGACTGTGATATTTGAGAACTTATCTGCAGGAGGCTGGAAAGTACGATGACCCTTTTCTGAATTCCTAAATTAATCTCGGTTGTCCTCTCGCCATAGGTCTTAAGCTCCTCCATATTATTACGTATACGCTCGGTAAGCTTATTAAGGGCATTACCTAAATCTCCGACTTCATCATCGCTTGAAGCATACAGCCTGCGGGATAAATCTCCCGCGGCAATCATCTTAGCATCAGAAGTAACTACGAGTACACGGTCAAAAACCTCCTTAGTCACAAAAAACCCGATCACCGCTATAACAATACTTATAAAAAGGGAAAGCAATATATCTATCTTAGGGCCAACTCGAGGCAGGATATGAGATGAAACAAGGTATGCGCTGACTAATAAAGGTAAAACAGACATTAATGCCGCAGAAATCATTAATTTATGCTTAAGCCCGCGCGAAGATAAAGAAAGCAACTTACGCTTCTTCGCCATTTTCTACCTCCCTGTTTTCTTAAAAGGCAAAATTGATAATTTTATGTTAGAATTATACCCCTTATCTTATTATATGGCAATAGTTTTGTTAAATTCCTCAGCTAAATGTCCGCGGCTGACTCCGGTATCAACAAAATCCCATGGCAACAAATCATCAACTTTTTTCCCCTGTAAATAAGAATCCGGGTTTATGCCGCACTCCCGGAATGCATCTTCCCAAAAGCTAAAGTTAAAATGATTGCTCCAGGCATCAAACTTCGCCCCTTTTTTATAAGCAGCTAAGATTACTTCGGACAACTTTCTGTCACCGCGCGATAAGATCCCCTCCATAAAACTCATCCTTAAATCATGATAACTGAATTTAATCTTTCTGCATTTAATAGACCTAGCCTTAAGATAATTCTGTTTGTTCCTTATCCCCTCTAAATCCTGCATGGGAGACCACTGCAAAGCAGTATGGGGCTTGGGGATTAAATTATTTATACTGACATTAACTATTGCCGGAGGCTTACCTACATCTTTTCTTGCTTCGGATACCCGGGAAGAAAACTCAATAATCTCATCTAAATCAGCATCTTTTTCTTTTGGGATACCAATCATAAAATAGAGCTTCACATGCTGATATCCGCAAGCATAAGCCTCTTTTAAAGCGTTAAAGAAATCTTCGCTATTAAAATCTTTTGCTAACAAATCCCTTAAGTTCTGAGAGCCTGCCTCAGGGGCAAAGGTAAGCCCGGTCTTCTTAAACTTTGCGATAAGAGAAGATACCTCACCCATTATATGCCTAGCTTTTACTGAAGGCAAAGAAAGGCTTACGCCCTTAGGTTTGAATAAAGAGATGAATTTACTCAACAGTTCTTCTATAGAAGGATAATCGCTTACCGAAAGTCCGGATAAAGAGAATTCTTCATAACCTGTTTTCTTGTATATGCAATCCGCCAGATCAAGCACTTTATCAGACTCACGGTAACGTAAAGGAAAATACTGTGACCTGGCCTGGCAAAAACGGCACCTGTTAGGGCAACCACGCATAACTTCAAGCGTAACCCGGTCATGGACAACCTGCACATTAGGCACAAGCCAATCTTTAGGATAGTAACTGAAATTCAAATCCTTTACAAAACTTTTTTTTACGCTTACAGGTGCACCCGGCCTGTTAGGCTTAAACTCTTCAAGCTTCCCTTCTTTATCATAGACTACCTCATAAAACGAAGGGACATAAACTCCCCGCAGGCCGCACAGCGCGGATAATAATTCTGTCTTATCCATCCTGCCGGATTTATATTCTTTCTTATATTTACGGTATATCTCTATAATTTCAAGGATAACCGGCTCTGCCTCTCCGATCACGAATAAATCAAAAAAATCATGAATCGGCTCGGGGTTTAAAGTACAGGGTCCGCCTCCGATCACCAGGGGATAGCGGTAATCGCGCAAGCTTGATTTTAAAGGTATGCGCGCTAAATCTAAAATATTCAATACATTTGTATACCCTAACTCAGAGCCCAATGAAAAACCAGCCAGATCAAACTCAATAAGCCTTCTGCGGGATTCTAAAGAAAGAATCTCCCTCTGCCCCGAACGCAACCTCTCCTCCAGGTCTTTATCTACGCTGAAGAATCTTTCACACAGGATCCCCGGAGTACTGTTAAGCAACCCGTATATAATACGTATACCCAAGTTGCTCATCCCTATTTCATAAAGGTCGGGGAATGAAAGCGCAAACTTTATAAAATTACCGTCAAATTCATTATTTGTTACATTCCATTCGCGCCCGATATACTGCGCCGGGCGCCTTACGTCTAAAAGAATATCGTCATACATAATTAGAATACCGCCCGGCTTTTATCTATATTAGCCAATATGCCCAAAGCAATAAAAGTAACGAATATAGACGATCCTCCGTAGCTCATTAGAGGCAAAGGGATGCCAACTATCGGGGCAAAACCCATATTCATTGCTATGTTTATGCTGACCTGGATGGCGAGCATAAGAGAAATACCAAAAGCCATAAGCCTGCCAAATTGATCACGGGTCCTTTGAGCGATCAAAAAACCCTTACGGATCAAAAGATAATATAAGAATAAAAGCACAATGCCGCCTAACAAACCCCATTCTTCTGAAAAAGATGCAAAGATAAAATCCGTATGCGCTTCAGGGAGAAAGCGCAGCTGGCTCTGCGTTCCCGAAAGCCAACCCCTTCCCCAAAAACCCCCGGAACCAATTGCTATTTTTGATTGTATAATCGTATACCCTGCCCCCAAAGGATCGATATTTGGATTTAGAAAAACCATAAGCCTGTCTTTCTGGTAACCTCTCAGAAAATTCCACGCAAAAGGAGTAGAAAAAATAATTAACGCCAGCATAACAAAAAGATACTTCAATTTAACATTCGCAAGGTATAACATAGGGATAAAAATAAACAACACTATCAGGCCTGTCCCTAAATCAGGCTGTTCGATTATTAAACCCATGGGTATAGCGATAAAAAAAAGGGGGACTATTAAAGCGCGGAATACCCCGAATCTCTCCGAAAGCAAAGTAACATTACTTTCATCTTTCAGGCTGAAATAGCGCGCCAGAAATATTGCCATAACAAGCTTGGCTAATTCTGACGGCTGAAAATTAAACCATCCGAACCTCAACCAACGCTGTGCACCTAAACGAACAGAACCTAACAAAAGCACCAAAAGGAGAAAAAATAAAGAAGCCAAGTATAAAAAATATGTCCAATCCCAAAACCTGCGGTAGTTGATATTAGATATAATTAAAAAAAACATTATCCCCAGGCCAATCCATAGTGCCTGACGCTGGTATATATTCTGCCAAATTTCACCTTCTCTCTGAGAGGTACTGCTGAATATAGATAATAAGCTTAATATACAAATCAAAACTGCAATTAAAAGTATTGTTAACGAAGCATTCTTCATATTAAACCTTGCTCGAGCATCTCCTCTATTACCCTCTTTGCTACCAGGCAGGAATAATACCCGGGACCGCCATGCTCTAGGAACACGCAGATTACAAACCTGGGACTTTTAAACGGAAAGAACCCGCTAAACCATGCATGTGAAGACTTAGGAGGAGCTTGCGCAGTGCCCGTCTTTCCTGCAATAGCAACACCTACAGTAGAAAGAACATTTCCAGTGCCTCCGGGATCACTTATAACCCCTCTAAGTCCATCATTTATATAATTAATGGTTTCCGGCCTGAGATTAACCTTTTCAGGTTTTTTGTGATACCTGAACATATCTTTACCATTAATAGATTTGGTTACATGCGGGTTAACCAAGTATCCCTTATTGGCAAACACAGCCATCATTCTCGTAATCTGTAGCGGAGTAACCAATACATCACCCTGCCCAATGCTCAAGTTAGCCGTATCACCATCAAACCAATTCTTGAATGTACTTATCTTCTTTAATAAAGGAGACGGAATAAAACCCTGTTTTTCATAGGGAAGATCGAAGCCCGTGGTATGCGATAACCCCAGCCTGAGCGCATAATCGTGTATAGCCTGGGCACCAACTAATAATCCTACCCTATAAAAAAATACGTTGCAAGAATGAATTAAGGCATCAACAATATCCTGTGTACCATGTGTACTCCAACATTTAAATTCCTGCCTGCCAACCTTAAGTTGCCCCTGGCAGAGAAAAGAGGTATGCCTGGTTATCTTCCTATTCTCCAGCGCAGCTGCAGCCACCACCAATTTAAAGATTGAACCAGCGGGATACGCACCGCTTATAGCGCGGTTAATCATAGGCGCGGCAGGATCTTTAAATAACCTGGACACAGTAGAAGAATCTTTAGCTAAGAAGGCATTCGG
>Ga0172375_10010705_pt1 | contig 11838 bp, 13 predicted proteins | sample LakKiv1m_FD_114537 | JGI IMG/M metagenome (GOLD analysis project Ga0172375, IMG submission 114537) | Freshwater microbial communities from Kabuno Bay, South-Kivu, Congo - kab_092012_11.1m | ecosystem: Environmental > Aquatic > Freshwater > Lake | place: Democratic Republic of the Congo... | reverse complement strand
GAGCTCTTTGACTTCGAGGATGTTCACTTTTTCGTCTCCGTGCCCAGGTAAGCGTCCCTGACCTGCTGGTTGCTCATGACTTCTTCGGGTGTTCCTTCCGCGATCTTTTGTCCAAAGGTCAACACCACCACGCGGTTGGTGAGTCGAAAGAGCTCTCTCAACCGATGCTCAATCATGATCATGGTGATTCCCTCCATGCGTAACCTCTCCAGGAGGGGGATGAGGGAAGAGATCTCCGACATGCTGAGGCCGGAGAACACTTCGTCGCAGATGATCACTTCCGGCCGCAGGGCGATGCACCGGCCCAGCTCCAGGCGTTTGAGATACCCGAGGGGAAGGGAGCCTGCTGTTTTGTAGGGCACACGGGCGTCCCGTTCAAAGCCGACTTCTTCGAGAATATCGATGGCCACGGCGTCGATGTCTCCAAGCGTGCCGCCGGCTGTTTTCCGGACCCGAGGAGAATTGAGCGGCACGATCAGATTCTTGTAAGCCGAAAGGCTGTGGTAGGGCCTCATAACCTGGAAGGTTCGCGTCAGCCCCATGTTGGCGATCTTGTGAGGTGAAAAGCCCGTAATGTCCACGCCCTTGAACGTGATGGTTCCGGTGGTCGGTTTGACAAATCCGGTGATCAGGTTGACCAGGGTCGTCTTCCCCGAGCCGTTAGGGCCGATGACGCCCAGGATCTCTCCCTTAGCGAGCTGAAAGTTCACGTTCATGACGGCCTGAACGCCGCCGAAGGACTTAGAGAGTCTGGTCACCTGAAGAAGAGGCTCCCCGTCCATGGTCACACCTCTTCCCAGACTTCGAACTGGTGATATTTTCTCTGCAAGGCGTTCATGATACCTTCCGGCTTATAGACCATGAACCCGATCAGGATGAGGCAGTAGAGAACGACCCGGAGCTGGCCGAAACCGCGCAGGGCTTCGGACATGGGCGTGAGGATGAAGGCCCCCAGCACAGGGCCGACCAGGGTGCCCATGCCTCCCATGACACAGGCGGCAATGGGAAGAATGGAAAAGTCCATGGCAAAGAGGGAGATCCCCAGCCACCCGTAGAGGTGGCTGAGATAAGCTCCTCCGAAACATCCCAGGAGCGCCGCGATGAAGACCGCCTTTGATTTGTACGCGGTGATATTGATCCCTGAAGCCCTGACAGCCTGGTCGTTATCCATGATCCCGCGCAGGACAATGCCCATGTCTTCGCTGACGAGCCTGCGCAGTGCAAAAAGGGAGATGATGACCGCAGCGAGGATGAGGTACAGTTCCACCCAAACATTAGGAAAGGTGTCGAGAGCGGTGATCCCTTCTGTGCCGCCGAAGACATTGAGGGCAATGATGATGAAGACGGCAAAGAGGGGGAACATGAAGCTCACAATGGCAAAGTAAATCCCTCTGAGCCGAAGGCAGGGGACAAGAACAAGGGTGCTGATGCCGGCGCCCAGCACGGTGGCCACCGGGATCGTGATCAAGGGAGACCAGTGAAAATACTCGTTCAAAAGCCCAGCAATGTAGCCGCCGGCTCCGATGAAGAAGGCTCCGCCCAGGCAAACAAGCCCGACGCACTCGGCGAGGAAATCAAAGCCGATCGCGAGAAGGGCGTAAATCCCTGCGGAGCAGAGAACCCTTTGCCAATACATATCCAGAACCAGGGGGAGCAGCAGAAGCCCCAGAACAAGGACCGCTCTGGGCATGAAAAGGTAACCCATTTCCGCCCAGGAGGTGACGGCATAGAGGCCCTCGGTGCGAACCTTGATGCTCCTGTCCAGTCTCTTCTTTCGCCTTGATTTGCTCTCCAACTCTAAACTCTTTCCTCCAGTTCTTTCTGTTTCCCCAGAAGGCCGGAGGGCCTGAACAAAAGGATGAGGATAATGGTTCCTACCAGCACGACCGACTCCCACAGCGCTCCAAAAACCGAGGTGCTGATCTTCATGGCAAAAGCGAGCACAAAGGAGGCCAGTACGGCCCCTCCCCAGCTTCCGAGACCTCCGATGATGCACACGGCAAGGGCATAAATGAGAACCCGGTACCCTTCCTCGGCCCGCACACTGCCCAGGGGAAGGATGGTCACTGCCGCGAGGCCGGCCAGGGCCGACCCAATGGAGAGGGAGATCATGGCGGTCCGGTCGGAGTTGACCCCGAGCATCATGGCGGCCCTCTCATCCTGGGCAATCGCACGGAGCGAGAGCCCTATTTTCGTGTGGTGCGTGAAAACCCAGAGCAGAATCACTAAAGCCAGGCCGGCGGCGATGATGATCAGTCGCTGATAATCCAAGAAGACGCCTGCAATGCTGATCTTGCCCTCCGTAAAGGGCTTGAGCGTGTAAAAGGGGCCGATGAACCCTTTGAAACCGGCAATCCCCTGCATTCTCAACCCTTCAAGAATGATCAAGCTCACGGCAAAGGAGGCGATGATCTCGGAGGTGGGCATGCCCCTCAGGCGGATGAGCACCAGGCGGTAGATGAGGAGCCCGACAATCGACGCAATCACAAGGGAGAGAATGATCGCAAGGGCATAGTTCAACTTGAGATCATTTACAAAGCTCCAGGTGAGAAATCCGACAAGAACATAGATGGAGCCATGAGCAAAGTTAGGGACTCGGGCCACCCCGTAAACCAAGGTGAACCCCACGGCAATGAGGGAGAAGACGACGCTGTTGACGGTACCGTAGATGAGGATGTCCATGAACTAGGCTCTACACCTTGTCAAGCAAGCTCTTGACGGTGAGCAAATCCGAAGCTCGAAATCCGAAGCACGAAACAAATTTCAATGACCGAAATTCAAAAAACAGGAAAGACTGACAGGTGAGCGGTTTTGGTCATTGAGACATTTGGATTTCGAATTTGTTTCGAATTTCGAAATTCGAATTTCGGATTTTAGAAACCTGTGATCCTGGAGGAGCAAGCCCCTTGCCTGCAAGAGGCTTGCTCAATCTCAGAGTTTCACTACTTCTTCAGCCATGGCGGCATCTGGATCTTGCCGGTGGCTACGGGTTCGGGGAAGATGGCGACCCGTTCCCCCTTCTGCCACTGAACCCAGCAGCCCAGAACGCTCGTCTTGGGGTCATAGCCATAGACGATCTGGTGGTTCTCATTGAAGCGGATGGTCCCGCGAACCGCCGGAAGATTCGTCTTGGCCAGGGCAGCCACGAGAGCCTCTTTGTCGGTAGTGCCCGCCCTTTCAATCGCATCCTTCAGAACATACATGGCTTCATAGGCGCTCACGCAGCCGGTGCTGCGGGGAGGAACGCCCCACTTTTTCTTGAAACTGTCATAGAACTTCATGTGAAGAGGGGTCACGTTGCCCGGTACATTTCCCGCCTCAGAGAGGGTCACGATCGTGTAAGCGCCTTTGCCGCCCGACGCCTGCCAGAACCCTGGGTCTTCAGCGGCGCCGATGAAACCGATGGGCAGAGCCGGGATTTCCATGTCCGCCCACTGCTTGAGCATAATCGAGGTCTCGGGCGAGTAGGCCCACATGAAGAGGACCTGGGCTCCTGATTTCTTGCAGTCATTTAGGGCGCCGGAGTAGTCTGTTGTGCCGATCGGATGCTTGTCCTGCCCCATAATCTGCCAGCCGTCCTTGACGGCGAGATCACTGACGATCTGGGCTGCCCCACGGCACATGGCGCTGTCGTCTATGGAGATGAACATCTTGTTGAACCCATACTCGGCTTTGATTTTGTGAAGAAGATCGATAGCCTCTTTTATGTACCAGGCCACGCTGCCGCTTTCTCTCCAGGAGAACTTGTATTTCTCGATGTCGGTTGCCACCTTCTTGTCCCAACCGGGCGTGTAGCAGCCGATGGAAACGACATCCAGTGTTTTGTACTTGGTATAGAGATCAAGGGCAGCGAGGCCGCACTCGGACATGCACGGCCCGCCCGCGATCATGTCGACTTTTTTCTGGAGAATGAGCTTTTCAATCGCGAGGAGCACCTCGCTCGTGGGCACGCCGGGCTCTTCGTCACGGGTATCTATGATCTCAAGTTGAAAGGGCCGCATCTCATTTCCGACCTTGACGCCCCCTGCGGCATTGATCTCTTCGGTGGCGAGAATCATGCCCCGCTCACCGTTCTGGCCGTAAGCGCTCGCTCTCGGGATCGGAGCCCCGACCACGATCGGCTTTCCCTTTGCCTGAGCCCAAACAGCACCCAAACCGATAAATGCGGAAAAAAGGACAAAGACAAAAACCAGGGTTAAGACTTTCTTACTCATGCTGCAGCCTCCTTTCAGTCAATGAGGTTAACGAACCTGACGCCCACAACCTGCACGGGTTGTCATAAAGCATCTGAAGAGTAAGGACAAGGAAAGTCGAGCCTTATGTAGCATGCCGAAATGAATGGTCAAAAGCAAGTTAAACGAATGAGAAGACGCAACGATACTAGAAAAAGGCCAATGAGGTGTCAAGGAAAAAGCCGGTGAGCGCTAGCGGGCGAAGTAGTCCTTGAAAGCCTTGATCACGGTCGGGACATCTTCCGGCAGGATATCGAGATGGGTCACGAGCCTGACCTTTTCCCTTCCGCTGATCAGAATGCCACGCTCTTTGAGAAAGGCCTGAAGGGACTTGAAGCGGGAAGGGTCAAGGGTGAAGAAGACCATGTTGGTCTGTGTCTTTGAAGGATCGAGGTGCAGGTCTTCAATCAGAGCCAAACCCTCCGCAAGAGTTCTAGCGTTTTCATGGTCCTGGGCAAGCCGGTCCACGTGGTGGGTGAGAGCGTGAATGCCGGCAGCCGCCAGGATGCCGGCCTGCCTCATGCCTCCGCCAAGAACCTTGCGCCATCGCCGCGCCTTGTCGATAACGATTCGGGGTCCGCAAAGAACCGACCCGACGGGCGCACCAAGACCCTTTGAGAGACAAAAGGAAATGGTGTCGAAGTGACGAGTGATCTCGTAAACAGGCACCTTGAGTTTCACGGCGGCATTGAACACACGCGCGCCATCGAGGTGGATGGAAAGCCCGTTTTGCCTGGCAACCGTTGAAGCTTTGGCCAGGTACTCCAGGGGAAGGACCTTGCCTTCCTGGGTGTTCTCCAGGCAGAGAAGCCGCGTCCTCGCAAAGTGGAAATCCTTCGGCTTGATATTCCGCGCCACCTCCTCGAGATCCAGGGTCCCGTCTTCCTGAAAATCAATGGGCTGAGGCTGAATGCTGCCCAGCACGGCTGCTCCTCCTCCCTCAAAGCGGTACGTGTGGGCCCTCTGGCCGACGATGTACTCATCGCCCCTCTCGCACTGGCTCATAACGCCAAGAAGGTTGCTCTGGGTGCCGCTTGTCGCAAGAAGGGCAGCCTCCGTGCCGAGCATCTCAGCGGCAAGGGACTGGAGCCGGTTCACCGTAGGGTCTTCGCCGTACACGTCGTCGCCCACCTCGGCCTGGGCCATGGCCTGCCGCATGGCCGGCGTGGGCTTGGTGACCGTGTCGCTCCTGAGATCAATGACTTTAGTCTGCTGCGCCATAGGGTGTCTAACGCCTCGATAGAATGATCCGGGCATCTGCAACCACGCACCCCTGTCCTTCCGGATACAGGATCAGGGGATTGATGTCGAGTTCGGCGATTTCAGGATGGTTGGAGACCATGGCTGAGACCCTCAGGATGGAGAGCGTGGCCGCCTTGATGTCTGCCGGGACGGTTTGTGGCACCGACCACGGCAATCGACCGAGGGCTGAGGAGGCGCTCAATCCCTTCCATGTTTCTGGATCCTTTCTGTTCCCAAGCCAATAACTGGCTCCAAGCGAATCAGAGCCGCACAGGAAATGTATTATAAAGCAGAATGAGGAAAAGGCAAGTCTCAGTCACAGGTGGATCCGTTTACTCCACCGGGGTCGTGTGGTACCATGCTGCCGCGCGCAGGAGGCAGCCTTGAACGCCATTGATGCAGACACCGTTCTGAAGAGAGCCACTGTGCCGGAACACTCCGTGCTGTTCATGCAGGCCCTGTCCGGCGGGAAGCCGTTCCTGGTTGGGCCGTACCTTTTCCTTGCGGCAGAGGACTGGCTCATTGCCGTCGGATATCCGCTTTCAGGGGAGCCTGAAGCTGCGGGCTTTGATCAAAGCCTTGCAGAGGCCGTGCGGCGCTCCGGGGCGCGGACATGCCGCGCCCTCAGCCCTTCTTTGCCGGATCATCTGAAGGCGTACCGACGAGACCAGGATGCCTACTATGTTCTTTCCTCCCGCGCCAAGGTGCCGCAGCGCCTGGACCGGTTGGCAGAAAAAGCCTCAGCTCTCCTGCGTGTGGAAGAGGGGAATACCTTTACGACAGCGCATCGCCGCCTCTGGGCCGAATTTGTGGGCCGGGCCGCTTTGCCCCCCAATGTGCGCGATCTTTTCGCCAAAACCGAGGAGGTGATCCGCAACACCCCGGGGCTTGTTCTGCTGAACGCGTGGGACCGGGACAGTCACCTTGCCGCATGCCTGCTGCTGGACACAGCTCCACGCGCTTTCCTGACCTATCTGCTGGGCGCGCATTCGCGCGCACACTACACACCCTATGCCTCGGACCTTCTTTTCCGGGAAATGATCAGAATCGCCGTCCGCGAGGGCAAAGAGTTCCTCCACTTGGGTCTCGGCGTCAATAAGGGCATCCGCAGGTTCAAGACCAAGTGGGGAGGCGCTCCCGCGTTGCCTTATGAAACGGCCCTGTGGCAGGAAAAGGGAACCGGTCGATCAGGTTTGAATACGGTCATGCGAGGGTTGATTTCTTCCTCCGGGGAGCCTGGGTCCAAGCAGCAGGCAGTGGGGGACCTCCCTCAACAGCGGCGCTTTGCCATGCTCTGGGAGATAGAGAAAGAGGGTCGAAGGTCCTGGATCGGCGGCACGGCACACTTCTTTTGCTACAGTTTCGAGTCTTCCTTCCGAAAGCTTTTCGACCAGGTCCACACGGTTCTCTTCGAGGGACCTTTGGATCAAACCAGCCTCGACCAGGTCTCGGAGATCGGCCGGAGTCCCGATGCCGGCACCCCTCGTCTGATCGATACCCTCACAGAGGAAGAGGTTCGGCGCTTGGAGCGGGTGGTGATTGGGCCGAGGGGCTTCTGGGCCCGGATGCTGGGATTCGAACGGCCTGACCCGCCGGATGTGCGCTTTCTTCTCTCCGAAACGCGACACTGGATGGCGTTCTTCTCCATCTGGACCAGCTATCTGAAACGTCACGGGTGGCACCAGTCCGTGGACCTGGAGGCATGGCATCTGGCTCTAGACATGGGAAAGATTGTGGTCGGCATGGAGACCATCGCAGAACAGATCGAAACCCTGGAGAGCATTCCTTTTTCACGGGTCGGCGATTTCCTACGCCGCTGCGAACGGTGGGACGGCTACATCACACGCAACGTGCGTGCTTATCTCAAGGGAAACCTCCAAGGGATGATGGGTACGAGCACGGAATTCCCCACACGTACCAAGCAGGTCATTCACCGCCGCGACCTCCTCTTTCTGGAGCGCATGAAACCATTCCTGAAAGAGGGCCGCTGTGCGGTGTTTGTCGGCACAGCGCACATGCCCAATCTTCTGACTCTGCTCGATGAAGCGGGCTTCACGCTCAGGAGGAGCCGATGATCCAAGCCGAGCAGGCCGCCAGCGTCATCGCTCAAGCCTCGACGCCCGAGCAGGTGATCCCATACGTCTGCGCCGTGTCCGAATTGAAGCCATGCATGCTGGGACCCTGCGTAGCCTACGAAAGGGAAGGGACCGTGGTCGTTGTGGGATATCCGCTGCACGATCCCAAAGACACAGGGGCAATGGCGCAGGCGGTCGGTCAGGCGCTTCGTCTGCAAGGGCTTCGACGAATCACGGTCATTGGCCCGGCTCGTCCGCCCCAGGCACCGAAGAGCGCGGCGGTCGAGGAAGACTGGTACTATTCCCTCGCGGTTCCGGCGCCGCAACCTGGCCAGAAACTCAAGAACCTCCTTCGCCGTGCAGGACGGGAACTCACCTTGGAGTGCGGGGGGGAGTGGAGAGAGGAACACGGCGCCCTTGTGCAGCGGTATCTGAACGAACGCGCCCTCGCGGCCGGCACCCGGCACATCTACAGCCAGCTTCCCCGGTATCTGGCCGAGTCCCGGGGCAGCTTCCTCGTCGCTGCTCGCCTGGCAGACGGACGATTGGCCGCCTTCTCGATCGGTGAGTATGCGGGGCTGGCCATGGCCTTTTACATGTTTTCCTTCAGGGATCGGGAGATAGCCCCACCGGGAGCGACAGACCTGCTGCTTGCTCGGCTTCTGGAAGAAGCGCGTGGGCGCGGCCACAAGCAGATGAATCTGGGCCTGACCGTCAACGAAGGAGTGGGGTTTTTCAAGCGCAAGTGGGGGGCTGTGCCTTTTCTGCCCTACGTGGAAACAACCTGGGAGATCAACCCGCCGGGAGCTTTGTCGATCCTGGCCGGTCTCTTCAGCCGGCATTCCTGAAAATTCCTGCTCCAGGCTCCTGTCCTCCCTCAACTCTGGCCCTGAATCGCCTGGCCAAACCGGCAGAGATGCCTCGACCGGAAAAGTCAGGTCAATGGACCGAACCACCTGGACGTTTGGTGCGAAAAGGGCTTTGGGATCAAGCTGGTCCGGCAAGAGGGGAGACCTTGCCTGCCTTTTTCAGTTTCTTCTCTTCCCTTTTTTCCTTGAGGGATTTTGTCGCTTTCTTCTTTCCTTCCTTTTTCGTGTTTCTGGCCTTCGACATAATCTTGCCTCCGCAATTCATTTTGGGTCAGCGAAGGAGTCCTCAACTGTTTTCACTGACGACCGCCGCCTATTATAGCGTTTTGCCGCCAAAGGTCAACCCTCCTATCCCTTGATCACGCCAATCGGTTTAAGCCGCACCACCTTCATGCAGATCCCTGCTCCCTGAACCACGTTGACCACGTCGTTTACGTCCTTGTAGGCATCCGGAATCTCCTCCACCAGGGTGGCTTTGCTCGCTCCTATCACGAGAATTCCTTTGTCTTCCAGTTCGCGGGCAATGTCCCTTCCCTTGGCGGCTTTGACGGCCTGATGCCTGCTCATGACGCGGCCGGCTCCGTGGCAGGCGGAGCCGAAAGTTTCCTCGTATCCCTGCTGCGTGCCTGCCAGGACATAAGAGCATCGGCCCATGTCCCCGGGGATGAGGACCGGCTGCCCTACCTTCCGATAGTCTCCGGGGATCTCCGGATGGCCCGGAGGAAAGGCACGCGTGGCGCCTTTCCGATGGACGCAAAGCCGCTTCTTCTCCCCCTGCACCTCGTGGGTTTCCATCTTGGCCATGTTGTGGCACACGTCATAAACCAGCCGCAGGCCAATGTCTCCCGGCCCGAGCTGAAACACCTGTTCGAAGGTCTCCCGGACCCAGTGGGTGATCATCTGGCGATTGACAAAGGCGAAATTCGCGGCGCAGGCCATGGCCGCGAGATACCTCTCGCCTTCCTTCGACTCCACAGGAGCGCAGCAGAGCTGGGGATCCGGCAGCTCGATACCGTATTTCCTGGAGGCTTCGAGCATCACCTTGATGTAGTCATCACAGACCTGGTGCCCCAAACCGCGCGAACCGGTGTGCACCAGCACGGTCATCTGATCCCTGTAAAGGCCCATGGCGGAAGCCGCTCCTTCATCAAAGACCTCTTCCACGTAGCCGACTTCGACAAAGTGGTTGCCTGAGCCCAATGTGCCGAGTTGTGCCTTGCCTCTTTCCAGCGCACGGGAACTCACGCAGGCCGGGTCGGCACCGGGGATGCAGCCCCTGGCCTCGATGTGATCGGTGTCTGCTTCGGATCCATAACCGTTCTCAAGGGTCCACCGTGCCCCTTTCTCCAGGACTCTTGAGAGTTCCTTGGGAGCAAGTCTCAGGTCCTTTCTGGTCGAGCCGACTCCCGAAGGAATGTTCCGGAAAAGGGCGTGCACGATGTCGTGGATTTTCTTTCTTGCATCATCCGCGCTCAAACTTGAGCGAAGAAGGCGCACGCCTCAGTTGATGTCATAGCCCACGCCGCCCGGCGAGATAATGCCTTCCGTCACATCAAAGGCGGCCACGCCTCCGATGGGAAATCCATAACCCCAGTGGATGTCCGGCATGGCCATGGAGTTCCCGACGATGCCGGGCAGGGTGGCCACATTGACGACCTGGGAGAGGCTCTGATCGTTGCGAATATCCTGCATCATCTTTTCGTCGGCATAGACGAGACCTTCGGTGCGCATCTTCCCTTCCCTGGGAATGCGCCATCGCCATTCGTCGATTTTCTGAATCTTGATATCCACCACGATCGGCCTCCTTCACGCTGCAAAGAAACTTGAGGGCAACTCCGTAGAGGAGTGTTTTTGAGCAACCAGCTAAAGATCGAAGATCACTTGGGCGGTCCAAACTCCCTGGCGGTTTTCGATTTTCAGTTGATGATAGGTTGCCGCCTTCACCGCGTTCTTGATCGGGTGACGGCCTTCATCATAAATCTCCCCTAGCGCCAGAGCTTCAAGATGGTGATCGCGAACCGAGAGAACGTCGTAGGTCTTGAAAAGAAGACCCTCGGTGTCGAAGAGGTAGACAAGCTCATTGAGCCAGGAGATCAGAAGCTCTTCATCGGTGTTTGCATCCAAGAAGACCCTTCGGGTCTCCTTGAGGCGGATGGCCTTTGGGTCCGTGAAAATGGAGGTGAGCGCCTGAGCCGCCTGCCCGAAAAGCTGCGGTAAGGTCTCTCCAAACACCCGGACCCCAAGGTCGCCCGTGTGATCAACCCATTCGAATCGGCCTGTCATCCCTTATCCCAGAAAAACGTAACAGTTACGAAAAACCCCTTCTCGTTTTGGGAGAGGGGGCGCAAGGAAACAGCCAGCAAAAAGTGAGAAGCTCATCCTTGTATAGCAGAGTCGCGCAAAGGGCGTCAATCCTAGCCCGCGCCGTGGATGGCGCGGACTTTGTCCAAGATGCCATAGCGATTCAGAAAGTCGCGGGGATCTGCATTGGGGATCGAAAGGATTTTCTTGAGGTACTCTTTCTGCCGTTCAATGGCCTCTGTGTAGAGATTGGTGCTCACGCCCCAGCGCGCCGTGAGATGGGCAATCATGAAGGCATTCACCCGATCCATGATGGGGCTGAGACGCCTTTCAATATACCCGTAGAAACCGATGGTCTTTCTCAAGAGATCGACTTCGCCCTCATAGTTCCCGGTATTACCTTCCTTATACTCGTGGTAGAGAAAAAGAAGCTTCTCGAGATTGACGCGGTCCGCCATCTGGGCGAGCAGATCCGCGGCGTTAAGCAACCTTCCGAGGAGTTCCACGGACGAGGAAGAAAACAAGGAGGTCGTGATCTACACCCGGATGTCCGTGCAGAGGATCATGGTTCTCCCTTCAACAATCTCCTGTTCGGAAAGGCCCTGTTCTCTACCGTGGCGGAGAAAAAATTCCATGCTTCGCCGTACGTGATTCTCAAAGTCATGGAAAGACTGATCGTTTTTTTGGAGACGAATTGTACCAGACGATCCGAGAGAGGGTCAAGGATCTTCCAGGCGGCGACATGTTTCTCGCCATATCCGAGATTCTTGTCCACCTGGAGATTCTGCTCGAAGATGAAAGAGCCGAACTGATCGACCCCGGCCCTCCAGCCTTGTACCGCTCCCTCTGATTCCCTACGCTTCTCCATGTTAGAGGCTCACTCGACCCCACAAGGCAGCAACAAATTAGCTGAAGTTTTCTCGCAAGTAAGGTACAATACAGCCTGCTATTTATAAGAGTTAGGTGAGAACGATGAATCTTAAACAGATAACCTGGGATTATTGCGAACCTCTGGGGGATGAGTTGTGGCGAGCCAGAAGGTTAGCCGAGTTTTTTCCTTTTGTCGCAGAGGACCTCACCGGGGAAGACAAGAATCTGCTTCTCAGATATCTCGATCAG
>Ga0172375_10010704_pt1 | contig 11839 bp, 8 predicted proteins | sample LakKiv1m_FD_114537 | JGI IMG/M metagenome (GOLD analysis project Ga0172375, IMG submission 114537) | Freshwater microbial communities from Kabuno Bay, South-Kivu, Congo - kab_092012_11.1m | ecosystem: Environmental > Aquatic > Freshwater > Lake | place: Democratic Republic of the Congo... | reverse complement strand
GGGGAAGAGGGGGTTGAGTGTTGAGGGGGTGGGCTAGTGTGTCCGATTGATTCCCTCAAATCTGCTGTCTGGCTTCATATTGTGTTTGGGGTAAGTAAGCAATCTTTTTTTGGCGACTGGGGGCCTTGACGATGTCCCGACTGAGGGCGGAGCAAGGTCTTTCGCGGATGATCGTCACCACGGGCCGCGAGGCAGGTGTGCAGTTTTTCCTTGAGCGTTTGAGCCCTGTCGGGTAGATATTGCCCCCAATATGGATTGTTCCATTGGCTATGGAAATGGTAATTTTACTGAATAAGCGGCTAACTTTACGAGGAATAGTGGATGAATAGAGTACGATCGGTTGGGCAATTGCTGGTGATGATGCTGGTTGGTTGTGTGGTCATCGGCACAGGAAGTGGGAAATTGGAGAGCGCCTGGCGGCTGGGCCGACAAGACCATGTTTCGAGGCTGGGGCAGATGCGCCGCTTGGGGATGGCCTTGATTTCGCCTGCTGTGGCGGAGGCGGCGGCAGTGCCAAAGAAAAAGAAGTCCAGCCAGGGGAAACCGGCTGTCGTTGTCAAGAAGAAGGCCTCAGCCCTCAGGACGGCAAAAAAAACGAAATCGATCAAGGCCCCCCTCCATCCCCGTCAGCCGCGAGTGGTGAAGACAACCTGCCTACGCTGTGAACCGCAAAGTTTGACCTATGCCCGGCAACGGAGCGGCATCATGACCTCAAGAAACGGTGTCGATAACGGGCCGTTGACTTGGTTTGCCTCGGAGCGGGCCTCGGGCAGGGCGACCAGCGACCCCGTTGCAGGCAGTGTGTTGATCCTCGGGGGGCAGGGACACGGTATGCCGACGGGTCATGTCGCCTACGTGGAGAAGGTCGTGCGCCAAAGCCCCTCGACCTATCGATTGGTTTTTAGCCACACCAACTATGATCGACGTTGCCATTTGGAAACCGATATCGAGGCCATCTATCATCGCGATGCCATGACCCTGGACATCATGGAGGGGGCATGGAAGGATTGGGGGCGTGGGCTCAAGGTGGCAGGCTTTATTCAGGATCAGCCTGGGGCATGATGGAACGAATCTGAGGTGTAGAGGGTTCTTCTTGATGCCAATTAACCGCCTTTTGTAACAGTGGCGAAATTGGTAGCCGCTTTATGGATGGTGGGCAAGATATTGTTCCGCTGCCTGGCAAAAGAAATACGAACGGTCGCGGTCGGAATGTTCGACATACTCGCCTACCTTGGCAAGAAGATCAACAGGAACCATGACGTTGATGCGCTTCTTGGGGCGGTATTCATCCATGATTTTTTCGCTAGGAACGACCGGGAATACCAGCTCTCCACCTTGTGCTTCGGCTTTGATCTCGTGGTATGGGCGCGGAGCCAAGTACTCTCGCCCCTTTCTGCCAATGACTAAGAGGCCGCTCAAGGCGTCCATGGCCATGGCCAAGGCATCTTCAAGATTGCGGCCACTGGTATTGATTGCCGGAGCATCCGGCAGGCGGACACCATAGCCCTCCTTGATCGGGTAAAAAATAGCGTAGTACGTTTGCATGGGTTTCCTCTACATGCTTGCTTGTTTGATAATTTCCTTGGCCAGCCTTTCGTCAATTTCGCTGTGCCTTGGAACCGGGAACCGATAGCCGTTTCTGTTCTCCCAAAAATCGTGATTGCCACCATTCCTGATAAGCGTCGATCCCATCTCTTTGAGTATCTTTTCGAGTTCTTTTCGCTTCATCCCTATCCTCTCTTGGCAGGGAAAAAAATACATTAGTATGTAAAAATATGCAAATGCTGTTTTTTACACACATGGTCAAACTTATCGAGGCGGAGTGTTGCGCATTAACCGAGGGCCTCTTCCTCAACATCTCACTTCTCCAAGGGCGTGCCCCGCGCCCCAGTTATCTTTGCTGATGTCGGCAAAAGCCTCAGCAACAAGCTCGATGAACTGCTCTTTGCGGGCCTTGTTAATAGCCCTTTGTCAATCTTCTCGAACCCGCAGATGCGCCAGCACCAGCCTGATTTCGCCGTAGGAGCAGTCGTCGCCTAGGGCTTGTTTGTAGTCGCCCAAAGGGCAGTTGCCCATTGCCTTTAGCTGCTCCTTGATGGTCTGTAGTTTGTCCGCTGTAAGCAGGCTGTCGATGGCCACCTCGCCGCTTACGACAAATTCTGCGAGATGAGTCTCGATGGTGGTGGTCGCCAGGCCTCGTTGTTGAGCGATTTCGGCAATGGAGAGACCTGACTGCAAGAGGTCGAAGGTGATCCGCCGGGTATTGGGCGCTGTCTTGGGCGCTGTCTTGGGAGTCGGCAGGGCAACCTCGGTGATCCCGTGTTTCTTACGATAGGCAGTCACCAGGGCCAGCAGCTCTTCTCCATATCTTTCTTCCGTCCGGCCACCGATGCCTTTGATCTCCTTGAGCGCCGCAAGGCTTGCCGGCAGAGTTACGGCAAGCTGGACGAGGATCTTCTGATGGAGGATGCGGTAGTGGGGCACCTCTTCCTCGGCCGCCTTTTCCGTGCGCCATTTTTTGAGGGTTGCGAAGAGTTCTGCATGCTGGATATCCGATTCCAGAAAATCCGGTTCTTCCTTGGGCTTGCGGGTGGCAGACGCCTCTTTCACCTGGGCCTTTGAGATGGCCCGCAGGTAGCGGTCCGGTGTGAAGCCTTGGTGGCAGGAACGGACTGCGGCAAATTTCACGGCAAGTTCCTCGCCAAGCCACTTACCGGCCTCCTTGGTACGTTTCGCTAGCTCCTTGTTGTCGGACTCTACCGACACCTCTTCTCCCAGCGATCCCAGGATATTGGTGAGCTTATCTTCAAAATAGACGGAGGCCTTGCTGGCCCGTTCCCGCAAGATCGCGTCGGTTTCTGGCTGGTCGCTCGCAGCAAAGAGGTTGGCCAGTTGCCGCTTAAAGTTCTCTCCCACCGTGAAGATCTCCTTTTCTGCCCGAACGCGCATGGCTACGGTGTCGCTCAGCCCGGCAACCCGCAGCACCTGACTGTTTTGTGCCACCAGGGCGAGCAATCGGTTGAGCCGGAAGCGGAGTGTTCCGAAGTCGAAACACTCGCTGAAGAGTCGCTGCTGGTAACGGAGGCGGGCCACGGCCAGTTGCTCGGCCGTGGGTTGCTGCCGGTGTGACTCAGCCGAGAAGCGGGCCACGGTGGGGTCGGTCTGCACGGCCTGGGCCTTGAGCGGCGAGCTGAGCACGATTCCCTCCAGGGTCTTGCAGCGGCTCAGGGCCACATAGACCTGGCCGTGGGCAAAGGCGGCGCCAGCATCGATCACCGCCCGCTCGAAGGTGAGCCCCTGGCTCTTGTGTATGGTGATGGCCCAGGCAAGTTTCAGAGGGAATTGGGTGAAGGAGCCGATCGTCTCTTGAATGATCTCGTTGGCCTCCGGATCGAGCCGGTAGGTGATGTTCTCCCATGTGACCGGTTCCACCTCGATTACCCCGCTGTCCCCCTCACAGCGCACTCGCACCGTGTCGTTGCCGAAGGTGGTGATGGTGCCGATTTTACCGTTGTAATAGCGCTTGTCGGCCGAGGAGTCGTTACGGACAAACATGACTTGGGCGCCTGGTTTAAGGGCGAGCGCGGCCTGGGTGGGATGGGCGTACGCGGGAAAATCGCCTGTGATCGCCGCCTCGAAAGAGCGGGGCTTGTCGGCTAGGGCCGCAAGGCGCGTCTCGTTGAAGGAATCGGCCTGACGGTTGTGGGTGCAGAGGATTATGGCGCCCTGGCCGTTTTGGGCGGGGGATAAACCGGGACGGAAGCGTTGATTGAGTTCGGCCAGAGTTGGTTCATCGAGACGGTTGTCCCGCACCCGGTTCAACAGCTCGATGAAGTGGTGGTCCGACTGGCGGTAGATATGGTCAAGTTCGATAGTCACCAGCTCGGTCCGGGCCAAGGCCTGGCTGCTGAAAAAGTAGGGGGAGCGGTAGTGTTCGGCCAAGAGCCGCCACTCCTCGTCCTTGACCACCGGCGGCAACTGGTGAAGGTCGCCGATCATCAAGAGCTGCACACCGCCGAAGGGGGCGTCGCTCCGGCGCAGCCGCCGCAACACTTGATCGACCCCATCCAGGAGATCGGCGCGCACCATGCTGATCTCGTCGATCACCAGGAGGTCGAGGCTGGTGATGATTTCCTTTTTTTCCCGGCGGAACTTCCGCAGACGTTCGAGGGTTTGGGCGTCGCCCTCCGGCACCATGGGGCCGAAGGGGAGTTGGAAAAAGGAGTGGAGGGTGACGCCGCCTGCGTTGATGGCCGCCACCCCGGTAGGAGCGGTGACGACCATCCGCTTGGCGCTCTTCTCCTTGAGATTGTGAAGAAAGGTGGTCTTGCCTGTGCCGGCCTTGCCAGTAAGAAAAACCGAGGTGCCTGTCTGCTCGACATAGTCGGCGGCAAGCTGGAGTTTGTGGTTGGCAATTGGCATGTTCGGAATTCTTGATCGGTAAAATGACCGTGGTGATGCCGTCCCAACGAAAGACGAGTTGGCCCGTGAAAATTGTGGTAGCTCCTTGTAGCACATTGGTAGAGCTGGTGTCATCTGATAACTGGTGGCAGGTCTGGGCTGGGGGTGGACTTGGGTGGACGGGGTGGACTTGGTGGACTTGGTGGACGTGGGGGGGGTGTGGGCATGGGGCGGGAAGGGGTGATAGCCAAACATGGGGGCTACCGGAAATTGAAAAGTTTTCAGGTGGCGCAGCTCGTCTATGACGTGACGGTGCGGTTCTGTGAGCGCTACATCGAGCGGTACAGCCGCACCCGCGACCAGATGGTGCAGGCGGCCCGATCCGGGGTGCAGAATATTGCCGAAGGCTCCCAGGCCGCGGCCACCTCAAAAAAGACCGAACTGAAGCTAACCCAAGTAGCGCGGGCCAGCCTGGAAGAATTAACCCTCGACTACGAAGACTTCCTGCGGCAGCGAGGCCTACGGCTGTGGCCAAAGGACGAGCCCTGGCGTCAGCAGTTGATCGACCGGCGCTGCCAGACCGCCGACGAGGTCGCGGCCTGGATCATCTTGGTGAGCGGCCACTACGGCCCCCCTGCCCAGCAAGCCCAACCGGCAACCCTTCCATCCAAGTCCACCCAGTCCACCCAGTCCACCCAGTCCACACCGTCCACCATGTCCACCAAGTCCACCCTCTACCCGGAACTATCCGCCAATGCCGCCCTGGTGCTGCTGGCGGTGGCCTGCGCCCTGCTTGACCGGCAAGTGGCCAGGCTGGCAGAAGATTTCGAACAAACGGGCGGTTTCACTGAGCGCTTGTACCGAGTGCGGAAACAAAAACGGGGCTATTGACAATGTCGATCACCGAGCAAGAGCTTGTGACCGTGGTCTTGCCTCATGGTCAGCCGATCTTGGAGTGGAGACCGCCTTCCACCCCCCTAGAGCCGGTTGTCCGGGATCGGCAGTTGGCGATCTTCCAACGCTCTCAGCAAGCCCCTCAGGATTGGCTCCTGGAGCTTGCGGCGGAGGAGCCGTCGGTTGTGCTGTCGCCGTCGCTCTCCTTCTGGCAAGGCTTGGTCTCGCGATTCATCCATCAGCTCTGTCGTATCCCGGAAATTGAAGAGTGGCGAGGGCTGGCTGAGGTGTCCTTGACGGATGAGGAAGGGGAGGCACTGCTCGCGGAAATGCCGCCGATGGATGGGGCCGAGTACCTCGATGTTGCCTCTCTCCGCCACTGCTGGGCCGGTTTATTGGCCAGCTTCTCTCGTCAGATTGCAATCTTCCCTGGGACGGTCGCCGAGTTTATTCACCGTCTGCGACCGGAAATCCAGTTGGTGGGGCGCATCTATTTCCACCTGGTTGAGAACAAGGGGGGCGAGGCGCCCTTCGCCTTTCTGGCCACTTACGCCACCCGGGTGAACGACAGCGGTCAGTCTCAGCACCTCCCCCTGAAGTTTGCTCTGCAAGAGTATCAAGACGATCAGCAAAAGCTGCTTGAGCTGTTGAGCACCGTCCAGCGGGCCGCTGCCGAAAGTGCCTTGCTGACCAACTTGCTGGAGAGTGATGAACTCTTTCATCCCCTGGCCTGGTCGGCGGTTGAGGCCTTCGCCTTTTTACAGGAGATCCCCCTCTACGAAGCCTCAGGCATCCTCTGCCGGATCCCGAACTGGTGGAAGGGTAAAGCGAAAGGGGTGCGCTTGACGCTCCGGGTGGGGCAAGATAGACCGCCGGTCTTGGGATTAAGCGCCTTACTTGATTTTAGCCCCCGCCTGTTGCTGGGCGATGAGGAGATCTCGATTGAGGAGGCCCGTCGTCTGCTGGCCGATGCCGAGGGCTTGGCCTTTATCAAGAATAAGTGGGTGGAGGTGGATCAGGTCAAGTTGGCGGAGCTGCTGGCTGCCTACGAACGGGCCCAGGCAATCACCGACCGGCAGGGGGTGACCCTGGCGGAGGCCATGCGCCTGCTGCTCAATCCCCAAGGGATACTGGGGCTTGGCTTCGCAGGCCAAGATGAGGTGGTGAGCATCAGTCATGGGCAGTGGCTGGAGGGGGTTTTTGCCACCATGCGTCGCCCGGAGGCAAGCCCTGAGCTGGTGCCGGATGCCCGCTTTGCTGCCACCCTCAGGCCCTACCAGGCGGCCGGACTGCGTTGGCTTGCCTTCCTGCACAGCTTGGGCTTTGGTGCCTGTCTGGCCGACGATATGGGGCTGGGCAAGACCATGCAGATACTCGCCTTCTTTAACCTCTTGACCGCCGCCGGAGGGCCAAAAAAGCCCTCGCTCCTGGTGCTCCCGGCCTCGTTGATCGCCAACTGGGAGGCCGAGATCGAGCGCTTTTTCCCGAGTTTGTCCTACGCCGTGGCCCATCCGGGACGGAGCCAGGCCGATCATGGCTTGCCACCCTCGCTGGGCACGGTGGCCTCGCTCGATCTGGTGATCACTACCTACGCCATGGTGGGCCGCTATGACTGGCTGCGAGAGACGGCATGGCACCTGGTGATCTTGGATGAGGCCCAGGCCATCAAGAACCCGGCCACCAAGCAGAGCCGGGCGGTCAAGGCCCTGTCTGCCGATAACCGGATCTGCATGACTGGCACCCCGGTTGAAAATCACCTCTCCGATCTCTGGTCGCTGTTTGATTTCATCAACCCCGGCCTGCTTGGTAATGCCAAGGAGTTTGCGACCTACAGCAAGCGGCTTGCCAGGGCGGGAGAGGGGGCGGGCTACGGGGCCTTGCGGCGTTTGATCAGCCCCTTTATCCTACGGCGGATGAAGAGCGACAAGGCGATTATCCAGGATTTGCCCGCCAAGGTTGAGCTGAAGGCCTGGGCCGATTTGAGCCGCAAGCAAGTGGCCCTCTATCAGGAGATGGTGGAGCGCATGATGGAGTCCGTCCGCGATGTGGAGGGCATCCAGCGCAAGGGCATGGTGCTGGCGGCGATCACCAAGTTCAAGCAACTTTGCAACCACCCCGATCAATACGCCGGCCGCGATGGCTATGCCGAGGCCGAGAGTGGCAAGTTTAGCAGGCTACGCGAGATCTGCGAGACCATCCATGACAAGCGGGAGAAGGTCTTGATCTTCACGCAATTTAAGGAGATGGCCGAACCCCTGGCCCGGTTTTTGTCAACCATCTTCGAGCGGCCCGGTCTGGTGCTGCATGGCTCGGTGCCGGTGGCCCGTCGGAAGGAGATCGTCAGTCAGTTTCAGAACGAGCCTTATGCCCCGTTCTTGGTGTTGTCGTTGAAGGCCGGAGGGGTGGGTCTGAACCTGACCGCCGCCAACCATGTCATCCACTTCGATCGCTGGTGGAACCCGGCCGTTGAGAATCAGGCCACGGATCGGGCCTTCCGCATCGGCCAAACCCGAGGGGTTATGGTGCATAAGTTCTTAACCCGAGGTACGATTGAGGAGAAAATCGACGCCATGCTCGAACAAAAGGCCCGTTTGGCTGACGAGGTCATCGCTGGCAACGGCGGTGAGGGCTGGTTGACAGAGTTGGACAACCAGGCCTTGCGGGAGATGGTGAGCCTGACGCCGTTTCCCTCGGACGGGGCGTAGAAACGCCCCTAGCAGAGGGTAGTCCGCTACGGATAAAAACCTGTATAAGCCGATGTCCAGAGGGATAGCAGGGTCTTCGTGCAAGCACTAATCTGTGTTACGATATTGAATTGTTCTTTACATAACAAGGAAAAGGAAAGAGCTATGCGATACAATAACGGCTACCCGCCCTATGTCCCCGTGGCAAGGAAGAAGGCCAATGCCGAGAAAAAGCTGAAGGACATGCTGAAGAAAAATCCCGCTCTTCGTCCTGTGCGGCTTGAGGGGAAGGGCTTGGCCAAGTCGTGGTGGGGGAAGGCCTGGAACCGCAACTTGGAACGCTATGCCGATTATGAAAACCGTATTGGCCGAGGTCGGAGTTATGTTCGGTATGGGGCGGTGCTTGATTTACAGATCGGCTCGGGTGAGGTGCGTGGGCTGGTGCAGGGCAGTGCTGCCAAGCCCTATCAGGTGCGGATCTCGTTCAAACCGCTGGCCAAGGGACGTTGGCAAGAGATCAAAGGGGAGTGCCAAGGCAAGCTCAACTCCCTGTCGGAACTCATGGCGGGCAATTTCCCCACAGCCCTGCAGGATGTCTTTATGCGGGAGGGGGCAGGGCTCTTTCCCGCGCCTGCCGAGATTCAATTTACCTGCGACTGCCCGGATTGGGCCTCGATGTGCAAGCATGTTGCCGCCGTACTCTACGGCGTTGGTGCCCGCCTCGATGAAGATCCCTCACTCTTCTTCACCCTCCGCCAGATTGAGGTCAAGGAGTTGATCAACGAGGCGGTTAAGGCGAGCACGGCCAGGATCTTGGAGAAGAAGGGCCCGGCGAGCAATAAGGTCATCAAGGATGCCGATTTGAGTGGCATCTTTGGTATCAGTATGGAGGCACCTGTCTTTGTGGATAGCAAGCCGCCGGTTCAGGCTAAGGCGGCGACGGCTCCTCCCAGGGGAAAGGTGGCGCCGCCAGATAAACCCGTTCGTAACAATAGGTTACGTGGGGTTCCCGTCGCCTTGTTGGCCTCGATTGAGGAAAAGAAGGCGCGACAGCAGCCCGCGGCCTCCCCGGCTAAGCCCACTAAGGTGGCTCCTGTTGCAGTTATGGTGTCTTCACCAGCCCCGTTAGCCGAGCTGATGGCCCATGTCCTAGAGCTTATCGCGGGACAGGAGGCCGGAATCGCAATTGATACCTTAAGCGAGCTCAGCGGCTGCCCGAAGACCAGGCTCTACGGCATCGTCCACCGCCTCAAGGTCAAGGGGGAGGTCAAGAGCCTGAGGCCGGGGGTCTATGCCAAACGCTGAGCGGGGCTTGCCTGCCCCCTTGAGCGCCGTACGAAGATTCAAGAAAATTTACGTCGAAATCACCAATCGTTGCAACCTCTCCTGTCCCTTTTGCAGTCAGAGCCAGAGCCTGCGGTCTAAGGCCTGGATGCCAGTGGAGGCCTTCGCCCAGATTGTGCAGGAGGTGATCCCCCATACCGGGCATCTCGCCCTCCATGTCCTGGGGGAGCCGCTCTTGCACCCCCAACTTGATTCCATCCTCGCGCTCTGCCAGAGCCAATCCCTCAAGGTTAATCTGACCACCAACGCCACCCTTTTGGCCGAGCGGCAGGAACTCCTGCTTCGTAGTCCGGCCCTCCGTCAAATCAACATCTCTCTGCATAGTACTCTCGATGGCTTTGTCGCGCCTGCCTCGTATCTTGCGGATACCTTTTCCTTTATCTCAGAGGTCGCTCGGGCGCGAACGGATCTCTTTGTGTGCCTCAGGCTCTGGGACATCACCGGCCGTGTCGATCCGGGGCATGCCGATCGTCGTCGTCAGCTCTTGCGTCAACTCGAAGTCTTCTTTGCCCTGCCTCAGCAACTGGCGGGGGGATTGACCCCCGGTCAGGGCATCCGTCTGGCACCCAAAGTCTTTTTGAGCCAGAACCGCCGCTTCGACTGGCCTCACCGACTGTCAACCGAGCGGGGGGAGATCGGCACCTGCCGGGGCTTGCGCGATCATCTGGCGATTTTGGTTGATGGCACCGTGGTGCCCTGCTGTCTGGACGCCGAGGCCGATATCCCCTTGGGCAACATCCTCACCCAACCTCTGGCCGACATCCTAGAGGGGCCTCGGGCCAAGGCGATGTATCAGGGCCTGCTCCACCAACGTCTGCTCGAACCCCTCTGCCGCCGCTGCACCTTCCGCCGGTCACGCTGAAAGTGACTGTCTCCTGGCTCATTCAAGCATTAAGTAATTGGCGATAATGCCAGCTACCCATATAAATTTGTTGTCTTTTTTTTTATGTGTTATTTTTTTTTACGCTTGACCTGTGCCGTCATCTTCTTGCATACTGTCCAAGCAGACACTAGGTAGCAGTACGCAAAGGCGGTGGTTTGGGCAGGCTTGCCACTGTCATCCTTCTTCATAAACACAAGGGTGGGTTATGTTCATTTCCCGATTGTGGTTGAGATCGTTTTCAACGCCAACCCCCTCAGTGCAATTGTTTGACCGTTGGCAGGCAAACCTTGCCTCTTCTCTGGTCAGCTTGCGGCAGTTGGCGGGGGTGACGGAGAAGGAGTTTCTACAGATTGGCGAGCAGATGCAGTCGATTTATGACCGGACTGCCGAGATCACCAAGACGGCCGCGGGCTTGGTTGAGGTGACCTCTGGCGCGAGGATGCAGACCCTCATTGGCCGCTTGCGGCAGATGATCGGCGATATCGAGGCCTATCTCTCCACCGCCCATGCCCGGGGGGAGGAGGGCTGTTCGACGTTGCTTCGGGTGCAGAGCCTCCTTGATCAGGTGGCCAAGCCGATTGCCGGCTTTCAGGACATGAACATGACCCTCCACATGCTTGGGGTCTCCATCAAGATCGAGAGCGCTCGTTTGGGATCGATGGGCAGTGAGTTCGTCAACCTGGCCCTTGATGTCGAAAAGCTCTCCTGCCAGGTGGATGAGAGATCCGAGGCCATTCTTGGACACCGCCAGTCGCTGCTGTCGATGATCGACGAGAGCCTGAGCTCGATGCAGTCGGCAGAGACTGCCCACGATAGCGAGGTGATGGGGATTGTCGATAACAGCGCCTCAAGTCTGGGTCAATTGGAGGCCGTGAACGATCGCTTCACAAGACTGGGGGCCAGGGTAGTCGATATCTCGACAGAGGTTGCCTCGTGCATTGGCGAGGTGGTCGCTTCCCTCCAGTTTCATGACATCAACCGGCAACAGGTGGAACATGTCTTGGCTGGCCTTGAGCCCTTGTCGGCTTCGTTGGCCAAGGCGGGTGGGGATGAGGAGGCGTGTCGAGCCTTGATCGTCGAGGTGGGCAACGTCTGTGAACTGCAAGAGGCCCAACTCCACTTTGCTGCGAAGGAACTGCATTCCGCAGTCATCGCAATTATTGATAACCTGCGCCAGGTTGGGGACAAGCAAACGGCCTTGGGCGAAGAGACTGTGGTTGCCAGCGGTAATTTGGAGGGCTCTGATCACTCCTTTATCGATGATATCAGCCGGGGGATGGGCTCGATTACCAATGTCTTGACGTCCTGCGTCAGCACCGATCACGACATATCTGAGACCATGAAACGGGTGGCGGCGACAGTTGGTGAAATTACCTCGTTTGTCCAGGCCATCGACGATATCGGTTTTGAGATTGTCTTGCTCGCCTTAAACGCCCAGATCAAGGCGGCCCACGCCGGGGAGCGAGGTCTGGGACTGGGGGTGTTGGCCGAGGCCATTCGCCAACTCTCCGACGAGGCCGTCCAACGCACCAACACGGTGACCGTCACCCTGACTGAAGTCCATAACGCCACCGAACACCTGTCGCTTGGCTCAAGTGACGATGAGGCCGAGCTTTGCGCCAGACTCATGGCC
>Ga0172375_10010703_pt1 | contig 11839 bp, 14 predicted proteins | sample LakKiv1m_FD_114537 | JGI IMG/M metagenome (GOLD analysis project Ga0172375, IMG submission 114537) | Freshwater microbial communities from Kabuno Bay, South-Kivu, Congo - kab_092012_11.1m | ecosystem: Environmental > Aquatic > Freshwater > Lake | place: Democratic Republic of the Congo... | reverse complement strand
ATGCAAAATCGGATGAAAGTCTAAGCATGGCATGAACATTTACTCCGGTTGTTTTAGAGAGACTGGCAGAAATTTTTTTCTTAACAACCTCCGCCTTAGCCGAGCTTAAATTCCACGGCTTGTCAATTACAAAAACAAAATCAATGTCAGAGCGCTGCCTTAACGAGGAAGCAAAACGAATTCCTCTCTGTGAAGAGCCAACAAGCAAAACCGCCCTGAGTTTTCTCCCAAATTTTTTTCTAAGAAAAGGAAGAATTATTTTTCTCGCAGCAAGTTCGCGGGCAATTGATTCAGAAGCAGAACCGAACTTCTTTTCACCCCTTATTTTATCCATTCTCTTTCGTACACGCGCGCGTGAAAAAAAAGGTTTTGAAAAAGCACTTGTCCTTAAAAGAGTCATGAAAAAAGAAACACCAAACGAATTAATTAAACTTTCCGACAAGCAATAATTTATGCAAAACAAAAAAGCACTTCTGTTGGTTTCGGGAGGAATTGACTCGCCTGTTGCTGGAAAACTTGCTCAGGATAAGGGGTATCTTATTGAAGCAATTCATTTTTCGCAGGAACCATTCACCGACAACACTCCCGAACTAAAATCGCTCTTGCTCTGCAAAAAGCTCGGATTAAAAGAAATGATTGTTGTAAATGCCGGACTGGAATTAAAAGAAATTGCAGAAAAAACTTACAGAGAATATTATTTTGTTCTCTTAAAAAGATTTATACTCAAAGTTTCTGAAAAAGTGGCACGAGAAAAAGGAATAGATTATTTGATTACAGGAGAAAGCTTGGGACAGGTTTCAAGCCAAACTTTAAGCAACTTAAACACAATAAACCAATCAACAGAAATAGAAATTCTGCGTCCGGTTATTTTTATGAAAAAGCAGGAAATAATTGATTTAAGCAACAAGATGGGTTTTTTTGAAACATCAAAAGGAAAAGAAATGTGCGACGCGCTTGCAAGCGCAAGTCCGAGAACTAAAAGCTCTGAAGAAATAATTCTTAAAGAAGAAGAAAAATGCAACATGAATGAACTTGTTAAAAGCGCGGTAAAAAAAACAAGAATTGAAAAAACTTCAAGGAAAATTGTTTTACCGCAAAGCGTAAATATGTGCAAATAAATTATACTTAATGCCAAAACAAATTAAAATAACAGACTGGAACTCTCTTACAAAAGAACAAAAAAAAGAAGCAATGAAACTGATTGATTCAAAAATTCCAAGACTCGGAGCATTCACAACAGTTTTTTTGCACAAGGCGTTAGACAGACGCCACAATTATGAAGAACGACAGGAAGATGTTGCGCTTGTTGCACTTGAAGCAGACAAAATAATAGGAATTGTTGTCGGAAGAAAAGATTTGCAAAGAAAACAATTCTGGGTCAGATTTGCCGCAGGAAAATATGCTGCAGGAATAAGAAAATATGTAAAAGAACACAAGACAACGCCCGTAGTTTCAATGATTAAGAGACTAATTAGAAGAGCAGAAAAAGAAAGACTAGAACCACAAATTGACCCGCCGAGAACACAAGCAGGAAAAAACACGCTCGCAAAGAGAATTCAGCGAATCTTACCCAAAAGGAAAAGAATATTTAGCTTACTTCACAGAAGATAAACATGGAGCTTGATGAATTCACAGGCCAGCCCTGCAGAACAAAACTCGCTTACGAGTTTATTCCAAAAAAAACACTAAAAATTGATTTAAAAAAAGCGGAAGAAGAGCTTTGCAATACATGCACCATTGAAATAAGCACAAAAATGCTTCTAATGCTCAAAATTGACAACTGCACTGTCTCGCTGTTCCCCTCTGGCAAACTTCTTGTAAGGGGAGAAAAAGAAGAAGAAAAAGCAAGAAAAATAGCCAAAAAAGCAGTTCAACCTCTTAAAGAAAGCATTAAATAAACTAAAAACAAGGTTCTTATCAACGCAGTAAAGCTGCAAAGGAGGTTTTTTAATGGTAGATTTTATAGGAGCAATAAAAAAACCTTTCTCTGATGCAAAAGCCCTCGTTATAGGAGGAATATTGTCAGCAATACCAATAGCAAGCCTGTTATCATCAGGATACACGCTAAAGATAGCTGAAGATACTATGAACAAAAAAAATGGCATGAGAGACTGGGCGTTTAGCGACCTTGTAGATTACCTAATAAAGGCAATTCTTTCAATGGTAATAAGCATAGTCTATTTCATAATCCCGATTGTGGTATTCGGAGTAGGAATTGGAAACAGTATAGTATCAATACTACCAACTCTTGCACAAGATCCAAACAACACAACAGCAATAATGAACCAGTTAATGGGAAGCCTTGCTTTAGGAGCACCAATTCTCATAATCGGAGTAATACTAATGCTAATAGCAGCATTCCTATTACCTATGGCTGTAATGAAATGGCTCAAAGCAGGAAAACTTGGAGCTGGATTCGGCTTGGGAAAAGTAGTAAAAAATGCTCTAACAGTTGATTACATCCTAGCACTAATCGTAGCAATAATATACGGTATTATTGTAATGGTTGTTGTAGGAATAATCGGAGCAATAATAGCACTAATCCCAATAGTTGGATTTATCATCATGTTATTGATAAACGGAATAGCAGGATTTGCTGTTAGCGTAACAACATACACAATGATAGCCCAAACAGTAAAAGCATAAAAAAATTAAAATCAGTTAAGCGCGCAAAAGCGCTTAACTTTTTCTTTTTTTTTAAAAAAGCAAAAACTTAAATCAGACAAGAACACTACTAAATCGGTGATTTGATGACTGAAGACTGCCTGTTCTGTAAATTCGCAAAAGGAGAAATAAAACCAGAAATTGTTTTTGAAAACGAATATACAATGGCTTTTTTGGACATTAATCCTGCCGGAAAATTATGCGGACACACAATAATAATCCCAAAAAAACACGCAGAAACAATCGACAAACTCGACGGAGAAACACTAAAAGAAACAATGCTTGTAGTGAAAAGCCTGGTTCCCGCAATAATGAAAGCCTGCAAAGCAAAAGGAATAAATTTAATTCAAAATAACGGAAAAGAAGCAGGACAGCTGATAAAGCATGTTCATTTCCACTTAATTCCAAGAAAATTCGGCGACGGAATAAGACTGGACGAGAACAGAAGAAAAACTAAACCGCTAGAACTTGTAGAAACTGCCAGAGAAATAAAAAAAGCCCTTCAAAACAGCAATCAATGAACTTAAGTTCGGTTTCCAAACCACGAAGGTATTAATCCAAGTTAAGCATACTAATAATCAAAAAGGAAAAAAACATCCCAACACTTTTTTCCTCCGAGAAATACGCCGAAACGCTAAAAAAAAATTTGGCGTTTTGGCCTAAAACCCAAAAGAACAGCGGCAAAGCGCTTGGGTAAAGTTTATATTAAAAAAATAATAGGAATCGGTGGGTCGGGATGGATTTAAACCTTGAAGAAATAGAACGAACCGAAGGATCTCCTTTTGTTGAACGCTTTGAAGAATTCTTTAACCTTGAATACAAAAAACAGGTTGAAAGAATAGTTGAATCTTATCCTGAAAAGAGAAGCATTTCGGTTGATTTTAAAGCACTTGAAAAATTTGACCCAATACTCGCGGATGAACTCCTTGACAGCCCCGATTCTGTTCTTGAAGCCGCGCACACTGCAATACAAAACATTCACATACCAACACTTACAACAGAAACCTTCAAACCGTATGTAAGGTTTTACAATCTCCCAAGAGACAGAGAAATTGACATACGCGATTTGAGTTCAAAACATATCGGAAAAATGATTACAGTAGAAGGACTAATAAGACTCATTACAGATTCGCTTCCAAAATTAACTATTGCAGTTTGGAAATGCAGAAGATGCGGAAATGTTTACAAAATACCTCAGGACAAACAGCAGGTCCGCTCTCCAAGCATGTGCGAATGCCACAGCAAAGAATTTTCTTTAGAAGAAGAAAAAAGCCAGTTTATTGATTATCAAAAAGTTCAATTACAGGAGACTCTTGAAAAACTAAAAGGAAACGAACAGGCGACTTACGTTGATGTTTATGTTGCGGATGATTTAGTAAACAAGGTAGCAGCAGGAGACAAAACAAGATTTGTCGGAATACTAAGACTCATTCCTCCTCAAAAAGACAAAAAAACTATTTACGGAAGATACCTCGAAGTTAATTCGCTTGAAGAAACACAAAAAGAATTTTCAGAAGTTGACATAACCAAAGAAGAAGAAGATGAAATCAGAAAGCTTGCAAAAAACCCGCAAATTTACGAATTGCTCGCCCAAAGCATAGCGCCCGCAATATACGGACACGATATTGTGAAAGAAAGCATCGCACTGCAGTTATTCGGAGGAGTAACAAAACACTTACCAAACGACCAAAAAATAAGAGGCAATGTCCATATTTTGTTAATCGGCGATCCTGGGTGCCTTGTAGGCGACGAAAGAGTTGTAATGGGAAACGGAGCAATAAAAAGAATAGAAGATTTGGGAGAAGAACACTTACAAGAAGTTAATTTTCAAGTTCTCACAGGTGAAGGCGGAGCAAAAAGAAGTGATGCAACAACATTCTTTTGCTATAAACAAAAAAAAGTGATGGAAATAATTACTGAAAGCGGAAAAAGCATTAAAGGAACACACGACCACCCGCTCCTCTGCATTTCAAAAGAAAAAGGAAAATTAAAAAGAAGCTGGAAAAGACTTGATGAATTTAAAATAAACGATAAAGTTGCTACAATAACAGCAATTCCCTGCACAATAAAATCATTTGTGCCGACAAATTTCAAAGAAACTGATTATACTTATGGACCAAAATTTAAAGGAACACTTCCAAAAGAAACAACCCCACAACTCGCGGCTCTTTTAGGTTATATGCTCGGTGACGGATGGGTGCGAGAAAAAGAAGCATACATTGTTGTTGCAGATACAGAAAAAGATATTCTTCAACCTCTAATAGAAATGATAAAAAAATTATTCAGCATCAATCCGGCAGTTACTTCAAAAAAAGAAAAAGGAAGAACTGTGATTATGCACAGAGTAGGAATTCACTCAAAAGACATAGCCCAAAATCTTTTAATGCTCCGCGAAAAAAGAGTACCTAAAATAATAATGGAATCAGGAAACAAAACAGTCTCAGAATTTTTGAAATGGTTATACCAAGCCGACGGGTGTGTTTTCAGCAAAGGGAGAGGAAAAAGAAGCGTTTCGTTAAAAGCAAAAAATGTTGAACTCTTACGCGACGTTCAAATGCTTTTACTAAGATTCGGAATACATTCAAGAATAATTCAAAACAATTTAATGATTCGGCGCGGAGAATCAATAAAAAAATTCGGAAAAAAAATAGGATTCGCAGGAAAAGAAAAAAAAGAAAAAATGGTAAAAGCAGTGAAAGACGCAGAAGAATATGAAAGAGTCGGACAACAAAGAAGCGAAAAAATAGTTAAAATAATAGACCACGGACTCGAAGATGTTTATGATATTGAGGTCCCAAAAAATCACAGATTCATTGCAAACGGAATAATTTCACACAACTGCGGAAAGTCACAACTCTTGCAGGCAACGCACAAAATCGCTCCAAAAAGTATTTACGTTTCGGGAAAAACAACAACAGGCGCGGGACTGACTGCAACCGCGGTAAAAGACGAATTCGGAGAAGGCGGATGGACACTCAAGGCGGGTGCACTTGTTTTAAGTTCGGGCGGAGTATGCATGGCGGATGAACTTGACAAAATGGATTCAGAAGACCGAAGTGCGCTTCACGAAGCAATGGAACAGGGAATGATTTCAGTTGCAAAAGCAGGAATAGTTTCAAGATTCAAATCAGATACATCCCTGCTCGCAGCAGCGAATCCAAAATTCTCAAGATTTGACAAATTCACTCCTTTTTTGGAACAAATCGATTTACCCGCATCACTCATATCAAGATTTGATTTATTTTTCATGATAAGAGATATTCTGGACAGAACAATGGACCAAAAAATTTCCGAACACATACTAAAAACCCACCAAAGCGGGGAAAAAATAATGCAGTACGGAAAAAAAGGAATCGCTCTCAAAAAAGAAGAAAAAGAAGAAATTGACAAAAAAACAAAACCCGCAATCGAAGCCGAAATATTCGGAAAATATATTTCACTCGCAAGACAAAAATGCTTCCCCGTACTGACAGAAGAATCAATGACCGCGCTTTCGGATTATTATATCGGTTTAAGAGACCAAGGACGACAGCAGGGCGCATACGCTGCAACTGCAAGACAATTAGAAGGACTCGTAAGATTGTCGGAAGCAAGCGCAAGAGTAAGACTAAGCGACACAGTAGATAAAGAAGATTCCGACAGAGCAATAAGACTCGTAAAAAAATCGCTCGAAGAAACCGTAACAGACCCAGAAACAGGAAGGATTGACATTGATATTATCACAAGCGGAGTAACGCAGGCAAAACAAAACGCAATCACAACTGTTCTGCGAATAGTTAAAGACGAAATGGCTACAGGAATAGATATGGTTCCGCTTGAAGAAATAGTTGCAAAAGCAATGGAAAAAGGAATCGACGAACCGAGAGTGAATGCGGTGCTTGAAGAACTTGAAAAGAAAGGAGATATTTACAGGCCAAGACACCACTTTGTAAAACCAACCTCGCACAAAGAAGGGCAATAAAAAAAAGCAAAACAAAAACAAACTAATTTAAGCACAAACCCGCCAGATTAATTCATGAAAACAAACCAAAAAGAAGAACAATGGCTTACCTCAGAAGTAATAGCAAAACTTGCGCTAATTTTTATTCTCACACAATCACTCGGATTAATTGCAGCAGTACAGCTTGGAGCGGCAGGATATGCACAAGGAATAATAACGGAAGATGTTAATGATTATCAAAACTCATTATACCTGTTAGGAATGATTATTTTCACAACAATAATTGTTCTTGTAATACTCAAACTCAAAAAAACAAAAAGATTTCTCAGATTGTTTGAACTGCTCGCAGTTTTTTCTGCAGCAACAATACTTTCAAGCGCAATTTTTCCAAACAATGATTTAATCGCACTATTTATCCCGCTTGTAATAATAATTGCAAGACTTGCAAAAAAAGAAAATGTTACAATACGAACAATTGCAAGCATAGTTGCAATAGCGGGCGCGGGGGCATTCATAGGAATAACACTCGGATTAATACCTGCAATAATATTTGCAATAGCTTTAGCTGTTTATGACATTATCGCAGTTTATTTTACTAAACATATGATTGCAATAGGAGAACAGGCAAAGAAAAATAATTTTGCATTCATGGTCGCACTGCATTCAAAAAAACACGATTTTGAATTAGGAAACGGAGATTTAGTAATGCCTCTTGTAATAAGTTCAAGCATAATGATTAACGGAGCGTTTAACAACAATTCACTCGTAGCCGCGCTATGTTTGATTGCAAGCTTTATTGGTTTAATTACAAGCATTTATTTTGTTTCAAAAACAAAAAAACCAATGCCCGCACTTCCACCACAAACAGCACTCATGATTATTATAATACTAATTTCAACAATACTCGCACTATAAAAAAATTAAGCCAAACCGAATAAGTGCATAATCCAAGGAAAACCAAAATAACCCGCATACGCAATAATAGCATAACGCGGAGATTTTCCTATCGCACAGCCGAGCATAAATAAAGGCATCGGAAACCTTGCAAGACCCGCAGCGACCCCCGCCAAATCAAAAGGAAGAGGCAAGAACGCAAAAACAGACAACACAACAAGACCTTTGTGTTTGAGTTTAATGCTTAGTTCTTTAATTTTCTCCGCCTGTTCACGGTTAAATTTTTTCAAAACTTCCCGCCCGCCCAAACCCAAAAAATACGCACTTAACTCGCCAATCGATGCGCCAAGACCCGCACACACCCCCAAAAGCAAAGGAGAAAAAATACCCAACCCAAAAAAATTAACCGAACCCAAAGTAAACAAAACAAGTTCAAGCGCAGGAAAAGGCAAAAAAACAGTAGCGTTAGTTATGGCTGAAAGAAAAAAAATACCTAACGGGCCAGAAGAAGAGAGAGCTGTAAAAAGAGAATCAAAAAAACTCATAAAACAATAAAAGCTCCGAAGAATAAAAAACGATTGCTCCAAAAAGCCCTTTAAATAGGTTTTGTTCGAGAAAATAATTAAACGAGCGTGAAAAAATGCAGAACTATGATGATTTGCTGAAAAAAGCTTATAACAGCATTCCGCAAAAAGCCCTTTCTCATGAAAGATTTGAAATACCAAGAGTAGAATCATTCATTCAGGGAAACAAAACCATTGTAAAAGGAGTAAATGCTTTAATCGACACAATGAGAAGAGACAGAAAACATTTTGTAAAATGGCTTAACAAAGAAACTGCTCTGCCGATTACCGAAGGAAACAATCAGTTCATAATAAACGGAAAAGTCGGAATGATTCAGTTAAACAAACACGTGGAAAACTATTTCAACCAGTTCGTGCTCTGCTCCGAATGCAAAAAACCGGATACTAAAGTTGTTTCGCAAGACGGAATAAGAATGTTAAAGTGCGAAGCCTGCGGAGCAATAAAACCCGTTTCGGGACTCTAAAAGGCGATTAAACTTGTTTGCAAAAAAACACGAATTTGAGTACAAAGTAATTCTTGCAGTGTGCGATAAAGAACACGTCGGAAAAAAATTTGAAGACAAGGAAATAAGTTTTACTACATCAGAAAAATTTTACAAAGGAAAAGAAATAACTCCTGAGGAATTAATTGAACTGCTTAAAGAATCGGATTCGGCGAACCTCTTCGGAGACAAATGTGTTTTGATTGCAGTAAAAGAAGGCTTTTTGAGCGAACAAAGCGTGAAAAAAATAGCAGGAATAAGCCACGGACAAATCTACCGCGTTTAAATACAAAAAAAGCGCCCTAAAGCAGGTTTTAATACCTGTTGAATGACAATAATATTATTCAAAAGCATTGGTGAGAAGATATAGCTAACTTTAATTCGCAGAAAAGAAAAAATCAGATGTTCAACAAAAAAGGACCTACTCAGGAAACAATCGCACAGCAGGAAGCTGGTTTTACCAGACTAAGAACACCTAACAAGAAAGAACTTGAACAATACGCACTTGTTACACAATTAATGGGAACAAATCAGGTGAAAGCGATTTGCGAAGACGGCACTGAAAGACAACTTCGAATCCCGGGAAAATTAATGAAAAAAGTTTGGATAAGAGAAAACGATTTAATTATAATAAAACTCTGGGATTTTCAGCCCACAAAAGGAGATATTGTTTGGCGCTATCTCGGAAACCAAGTTGAGTGGCTGAAAAGAAACGGTCGCCTCCCCGATAGTCTGCCATTATAAACTAATAAAAGCCCTTCAGGACACTAAACTATTATGGACTTTGACTCACTTGCGGATAAAGACGCTTTCAAGGATGCAATGCGAAAAGAAAAACGCTTAATAAAAGACGAACACACAAGAAGCGTATTCAACAAAGTATTTGACAGCGCAACAATAAACGCGGTCCACGAACTTGCAAGAAAAAGATTTTTTGAAGAACTTGAATTTGTAATCTCTACAGGAAAAGAAGGGAACGTTTTCCGATGCAAAGCAGGTGAAAATTTTTACGCGCTGAAAATATACAAAGTAGATACCTCGGACTTTAAGCACATGAACAAATATATTCTCGGAGACGAGAGATTTAAGGAAGTAAAAAAAGATAGACTTGAGATAATAAAACTCTGGACAAAAAAAGAATTCAGAAACCTTGAAGATTTAACCCGCGCAAAAATAAGAGTACCCCTCCCGATTGCATTTAACAGAAACTGTATGGTAATGGAATTTGTTGGCAAAAACGGAGAAGCTGCCCCGAGAGCAAAAGACAAACCTTTTTCAGACATGCAAAAAGCTTACGACACGCTTTGCGAATACATCGCAAAAATGATTAACGCAAAACTAGTACACGCAGATTTAAGCGAATACAACATACTCAACAACGACGAAGAACTTGTGATTATTGACGCAGGACAAGCAGTGACAACAATGCACCCAAGCGCAAGAGAATTTTTTGAAAGAGATTTGCAGAACCTGAGCAAGTGGTTTTCAAAGCACGGAGTAAAAACAGATTACGAAACAATGTACGCGGATGTAAAAAAACTTGCTGCAAAAAGCGAAAACAAAAAAACCAAAAAGAATTAATAACATGACGGAAGAAATTATTTGTGTGATGTTATGCAAATTGAAGGAAGAGTTTGGAAGAGAAGATTTAGCGTAGGCTGGATGATGATAGCAATGCTTTTGTCCGCTTGGGGAATAGTATGGCTTGGAAACGATTTAGGCTGGTGGAATACTCCATTCCCGATAATACCAATCATCTTAATAGTAATTGGACTCTCAATGATAATAAACCAAATACTAAGCGTGTTTTATTAAAACAAAAGAATAATTAAAATGATGAATAAAAGGCGGTTAAATGGAAGAATTAGTAAAAATACCGGATGAGCGAATCGGCGCAGTAATAGGCCCAAGCGGAAGCGTAAAGAAAAAAATAGAAAAACAAACCAAAGCAAAACTTGAAATTGATTCTTCAAACGGGGAAGTACTTGTAAGCGGGGAAGGAGAAGATTTTTTCAAAGCAGTGGATACAGTGAAAGCGATTGCACGCGGATTCTCACCCCAAAGAGCATACACTTTATTCAAAGACGACTACTTACTGAAAATAATTGATATTACTGAATTCTCTGGAAAAAATTCTTCAAACCAAAAAGCAAAAAGAGGAAGAGTAATAGGACGGGAAGGAATTGCGAGAATGGAAATCGAGAAAAAAACCCACTGCCTTCTTTCGGTTCACGGAAAAACAGTTGCAATAATCGGACTCGCGGACGAAATACAAAAAGCGACAGAAGCAGTTGAAATGCTGCTCTCGGGCGCAAAACATGAAACAATGGAATCCTTCCTCGAAGGAAGATTCAAAGACAGGTTTGAATTATAGTTTATTTGCTGGACTAAGCGAAGCGCACGTCCTGCTTCGCACCCGCCTGCCGAAACTGGCGAAAGGAAGATTCAAAGAAAGATTCGAGTTGTGACATTTAACTGACTCAAACTTTAAAATTTATTCCAAAACTAAAATAAAAAAAAAGCAAAAATTTATTTAAAAAGCCCCTAACAAAACACCTCATTTTGGCTGTTTGGAAGCAAAAATAAGTGCGTGGGCTTTTAAACCTTTTGGGCTTTTTATGCTATTGGAACAAAAAAAGCCTTTATTTTATTGGTGAGCTAATGCCTGAAGAAAAAAAGAAAGACGAATCAGCAGAAATGCAGAAATCAGTTTCTAATTTGGATAAAGAATTCAAAGAACACAGTATTGCAGAATTTTTTAAGAAAAACAAACAAATGCTTGGATTATACGGAAAAGTAAGAACACTCACAATGGTTATCCACGAATATGTTTCAAACTCTTTAGATGCCTGTGAAGAAACAGGAATACTTCCAAACATCGACGTAAAAATAGACGAACTAGGGGAAGAATATTACGAAGTAACAGTAGCTGATAACGGTCCAGGAATAAGCAAAGAAAACATAGGAAAAGCATTCGGAAAACTATTAGCAGGAACAAAATTTCACAGAATGATGCAAAGCAGAGGACAGCAAGGAATTGGAGCAAGCGGATGCACAATGCTTTCGCAAATGACTACAGGAAAACCAAGCAAAGTAATTACAGGAAGAGGAAACGGAAAAGCAATTGCACTCGAATTAACAATAGACCCAAAAATGAACGAACCAAAAATAAGCAATGAAAAAGAAATTGAAAAAGATTTCAGAGGAACAAGCGTTCAGGCAAAATTCAAAGGAACATTATACAGAGACTCTGACCAAGGGCCTTTAGAATATTT
>Ga0172375_10010701_pt1 | contig 11840 bp, 9 predicted proteins | sample LakKiv1m_FD_114537 | JGI IMG/M metagenome (GOLD analysis project Ga0172375, IMG submission 114537) | Freshwater microbial communities from Kabuno Bay, South-Kivu, Congo - kab_092012_11.1m | ecosystem: Environmental > Aquatic > Freshwater > Lake | place: Democratic Republic of the Congo... | reverse complement strand
TTATTTGATTTAGTCTTATTGTTGTTTCCATTTTGCTAAAAATGGAAGCTTGAAAATCTTGGGATTTTCATTGTTTCCATATACTTTTGTATACAAATGTATACTTTATAAACCTTTCTTAAATCCTTTTGTAAAAATAGGAGGTCAGTCACTTTTTCGCTTTCTCAAACCCGCGCTTTTGACTTAATATTTGAAGCAGGTAAAAGTGCAGATTTTCACCTCTTGCTAATCCATCTCCCGTAAGGGAGTGCCAGGTTCAACTCCTGGAGGCGGCGTTCATCTCTAATTGAGCAAAGCGAAATTAGACTTCTCTATAAACTAAAGGCTTGAATGCCGCCGAGAGGAACTGGAGGCGGCGTTTTGCACTTAAGAAACTATAAGTTGGAAGACAAAAAGTGCAAAATGGCGCAGGCGTTCATCTCTAATTGAGCAAAGCGAAATTAGACTTCTCTATAAACTAATTATAAGAATCTTTTATTATTCTCAATAAACTTCTTAAAAAACCATTGAACAAAAATATGCTCATCTTTCTTTATTTGGCTTCTTTCTAATGCAGTGTAATATCCCGACCTTTTAGTATAAGGAATATCTAACATTGGAAAACCCCATTTATGAAGAACGAAATTCATCATTAACCTAGATATTCTTCCATTTCCATCTGAAAATGGATGTATTGTTACAAATTTTAGATGAACAAGTGCTGCAAGCTCAATCGGAGAGATTTTGCTTTTATTTTGGTTGTACCAATCAAAAAATTCTTTTAATAATGTTTCAATTTCTACCGGGGAAGGCGGAACAAACTTGCTTAAAGATATTTGAACTCCATGTTCTCTTATTTTACCAGCAATATCTTCTTTAGTATCTCCGAAAAGCTTTTTATGCCAATAAAGAACAATTTGCAAGGATAAATCTTTTTCGTGCTTCAGCAGTTCATAAAAAACCTTTTTGTGTGCTTCTGCTTCTTTTATATCTCGAATTGGCTTTTCTTTTGGAGTTATACCTTTTTCAAGAAGATTTGCAGTATCTTTTAAAGTAAGCCTAGAACCCTCAATTCTTTGAGTATCATAAGTAAACTTTACCATAAAAGTTTCTAATTCCTTTTCTTTAGCAGAAGAAGGCATTAATTTCTGGTCTTTTTTGTAATTTTCCTTAATCTTGTCAAAAATCTTGAACCACTTTTCCTTGTAAACTTCCAAGATGAATTCTTTCTTTAATTCCTCAATATTTTTTGGTATTTCTTTTCCTATATATTTTTCAGTCTTATTGACTTTTCCATTGCTTCTATAAGTATGTCCAAGATAGTAGTATGTTTCATTTCCTATTTGTTTCTTTGTTATGCTTACCATAAATTATCTTATACCTACATATTTATAAATGTTTCTATTTTAGCATAAATGTAGGTATAATTGTCCTCGATGTTTTCCTTTTGAAAAATACGCACTGCGTCACTTCAAAGCACCCCTTCTAATCTCAGCCCCCTGTAGACAAGTGTAGACAAAATTTATAGAAAGATATATAAATGTAGACACCTACTATATTATATGGGAAAAACTGAATTTGATTATTATATATTCGTAGATTACTCTGAAGATATTATAGGATATGCTATAATTGAAAAATCTAAGATGTTTGAACTGCTTCCAAAGATTGCGAGGTTTAAGCATTATAGATCTGCTCAAAACAAGAAGATTTATATAAAAAACATCAAACAATCTATCAAGAGAGATGAGCTAATGGCATTTTTTATAAGAGTTAAAATAAAGCAATTATACAAAAATATGGAAATTTATTTAGATATTCTTGAATTTCTTAAGAAGCATGAAAATTGTTTAGTTTTGATTTCTGTAGATAACAGGCAGTATTCTGCGTTTAAAAAAATGGTTAGGATTATAGATGGTGAAAAAGTTGTGATTAAGCAAGAAAGTGAACTTATAGAAGGAACACCTGAATATCAAACTAGTCTTGTTTTAGATAATCTTATCAATATTGAGAGGCTAAAAAATGATTAAAACTAGAAAAATAGAATATAAATGTAGGGTTATGGCGTCCTTCTATCCTACTCCCCATAACAAAATATGGCTTTCGTCGGGTCGCGTTCCCCTGCATAATTTTATTAAGGATATTTCACTTATAAACTTTTCGGTAAAGAGGTTAAACCAATTATAAAAAATGTATCTTGAAACAAGAAAAACAAAAAACGGAGCAAAATACTATCTCGCGCACTCTTTTCGCGAAGCTGGAAAAGTCCATAAAATTAGAGTTTATCTTGGAGCAAATATCGAACAGCATGTTCTTGAGCAGAGAAGAGCAAAAGCTACAGAGCTTTTGCATCAGCAGCTTAACAGCTTCAAAATTGTAAAAAGCCCGATAAATTACAAATTCTCAAAAAGAGAGGAAAAAATACTTGAAACTATAAGAGATAAAATCAAGCATCTTAAAATCAGCCACCTAAGCGAAAAAGACTGGGATAGATTCACAGAGTTTTTTACTTATAACACAAACGCTATTGAAGGCTCAACAATCACACAGGAAGAAGTTCTTAATATTCTTGGAGAAAATAAATGGCCTTATGCAAAGCCAAAAGAAGATATTTCAGAAACCTACGGAGTTGCAGAAGCAATAAAATTTATAAGAAAAACAAAACAACATCTCTCTCTTGATTTAATGCTTCAAATCCACAAAATTATTTTCCAAAATTCAAAATCTTTTGCAGGCCAGTTCAGAAAAAAAGGAACAGAAGTTGGAATACGCGACGGATTTGGAGCAATAGTTCATCTTGGAGCTCCAAGCCACAGAGTTGTCGGACTTCTTTCAGAGCTTGTTGAATGGTATAATAAAAACAAGAAAAATTATCCTGCAGTTGTTCTTGCAGCAGTAGTCCATAATCAATTTGAATACATTCATCCATTTGAAGATGGAAACGGCAGAGTCGGAAGACTGCTTATGAATAATATTCTAATTAAGCATCATATGCCCCCGGTGAATATTACTATGATAAGCAGAAAAGAATATTATGAGTCAATAAGAATGTTCCAGCATTCAGGCGATTTAAAGCCGACAATTGATTTGATAATCAAAGAGTACAAAGAAATAGAAAAAGACATAAAAATAGTGAAAAAGAAAGAGAAAAAAATAAAGCCGAAAGCCCAGAAAAAATCAAAAGCTAAAAAGAAAAAAGCTGTAAAAAAGAAGATTTAATCATGTAGACACCTTTTAGATATTTGTAGACAAATGTAGACACCTGATTTATAGGCTTATCGACGGAAAGTAAAATAATATAAACTCACATTTAACTCTGACTGTCTACGCTTGTATAAAAAATGCTAAAACTCCATCTTGTTTATCAGTAATGTCAAAATTCTCGCTTCGCTCGTTGCTGAACTTCTAACTACACTTATATCAATAATGCTAAAACCTCAACGCTTCGCCTGAACACTAAGCTTTCTCTGAACTTGGCTTCTTATTTTTTTGCTTTAGTTTTGTCTTGAGGGGTTGGTTTAATCTTTTTTTCCAAAGGCAAACTAAAAAATCTTTTTGAACAAGACAAACTTCTCTTAATCTTCCTCGAACCTATCAAAATCGCTCGGAAGCCCGAGTATTCTCTTTTGCTCTTTCTTTTCCGCAAAAGTGTATGGAACATAAATTTTCTCTTTTGTCTGAGGATTCATGCCAGTATAATACATGCAAGTTGAAACTGTCATCGGCGTCGGAGTGAAAACCTGCACAGATTCTGCATGCTTGAATTTTTTTATTTTTTCAGCTAATTCTCTGGCTTCTTTCATGCTTGTTCCAGGATGGCCAACCATAAAATAAAATGTTAAATGCCCGCAGCCAACTTTATTGAATTCTTTTATGAAATTATCAAGATTTTTGCTTCTTTTGTTCATCAGCTCAAGAACACTTCCGCTCACATGCTCGGGCGCAATTTTAAGCTTTCCAGAGATATGATGCTTTGCTATCTCTTTTATGTATTCTGGTGTTGAAATATCATATCTTATTCCGCTTCTTATAAAAACTTTTTTCACTTTAGGAATATTCCTGACTGCCCTCAAAAGATTGATTAATCTTGCGTGGCTTTTGTGCAAATCTTTTTCCTTATCTATCGCGTACATATTTGCAGAAGGGCCTCCAAAATCATCTATAATGCCGTTGAAATCCGGCAGCCCTGTCAGATACTCAACTTCTCTAAGTATTGAATCTTCGCTTCTTGATATTATTTTATCACCCATTGTAAGCCTGAGAGAGCAGAAATTGCAGTTTCCTACGCAGCCCCTATGAGTAATTATGCCAAATCTGAATCTTTTCATTGAAGGGTCTTTTATTTTTCTTGAAAAAGGAAGCTCATAGTATTCATCGAGGTCTTCTGTTGAATATTCAGGAGATTTATACTGCAAGATGTAAAAATTATCAGTTTTTTGCGCGAGATTTTTCCAGTTAGAAAGAAGGTTCTGCATATCGCAGAATTTTTCCTTGCTCTTTGAGACTTCTTCATGGCTTGGAAGAAGAATAAAATCTTTTGGCAGCTCTTTTGATTTTATGCATGTTCCTTCTATTGCGGATAAATCAATTTCATCTTTATTTCCGTCTGCTCCGAGAGCTCTTTCTGCTATTTCCAGCATTTGTTTCTCACTCATTCCATAAACAAGAATATCTGCGCGAGAATCCAGAATTATTGATTTTCTTAGGGAATTGCTCCAATAATCATAGTGCGTTAATCTTCTCATGGTGGCTTCAACTCCGCCGAGAACAATAACTGAATCCTTGAATTTCTGCCTTATCCAGTTGCAGTAAACTATGTCGGCCCTGTCTGGAATCTTTTTAGTGTATCTCAAAATATCGTCTTTTTCTCTCGGCCTGTTAAGAGCAGTATAGTTTCTAAGCATAGAGTCTATTGAGCCAGATGAAACTCCAAAAAATAATTTTGGCTTTCCAAATCTTGTGATATCTTCAGGCGTTTCTGGGGTTTCTATTACTGCCACAGAATAGCCGTTTTTCTCGAGCAGCCTTCTCAGTATTGCGACTCCGCAAAGCGGGTGGTCAAAATATTTTTCTCCTAAAACAAAGATTATGTCGAATTGTTTCATGATTTAGAGAGGAAAAATGATGTTTTAAACCTGCCTAAAACCCTAAATTACTCGAGGTCTTGCTAAATTAGCTGCACTAATTTTTTCTGAACAAGTTTTACATTTGGAACTATTGAACATATGGCTTGGACATTTATATTTTCCACAAAAAATACATTTTTTAGCACAGCGTTTACAAAGCTTTTTTCCGCATGAAAAACATGATATTTTAAGACAATTAGTACAATATTCTTTTTGACATTCTAGACATGCCCTTAAACATCCCCCGCATGAAATATGCCCGGCGGAGCATAAATATAATTCCTTTATTTCCTTGCTACAAACCTCACAAGACATTTTAGATATATCTTTTGTCAAGGGATTATAAACTAAATTAAATATTCTCACAGAATCTGAGTTTTTTAGATAGCCTGAATAATTATAAATTGGAAAATACGCGATAGTGGTATTCATTATTTTGTTGTCTACAGAAAGACTATGCCTGTTTGTTTCATCTTTTAGAAAAAATTCTTCTTCTTTTTTTAAATCATCTTTTCTTTTAGGCGATTTAAGATTATCAATTGTTTCTCTTAATCGTTTTATTCTTACTTGAGCAAAGCCTCTATCCAGATTAGGATTCTTTTCAGAATTAGTGATTTGCTCTGAAAGTTCTTTTATTTGTCTTTCAGATTTAGTTAGATTGGCAGAGTCTTCATTTACTTGATTAAGGTAGTGATGTTTTACTCTTTCCAGCTCCTTATCCAGTTTTTCATTTAAAATTCCAGAAATCTTTTCAATTTTAGGATTAATCAAAGTTTTAAGATAATCCTTAGCCAAGTTATATTGAGCCCTTATATCTTTAAGATTAATATCTTCTTTTTTACCCTCAATAGTCTTATAAGCATCCAGATTAAAATTAACAATTTCTTTTTCTTTAATATAAATTGGATTAACCATCTGCTCTTTTTCATTAAGATATTGAAAAGTTGTCAAGAACGTAAATCTAAGAATCCAGTCGTAGGATGGCTTTTTTGTAATGCTGGTTAATTGGCAATTTTTTAATTTAAGATATTTTTGAATTTCATCGCCAGGATCAAAATCAAAATCAATTTTTACAAGAGTAGTTTGTCCTTTATCCTGAAGAAATTCTTTCATGCAATTGAGCAAAAAACTTCCCTTAACCATCAGTTCTTCGCCATTAATAGCATCTTCTTTTGAGAAAACCAGTTCATAGGGGGATTTTTTACCATAAAATTTTTCAAAAGTTTCTGGAACTGCAGTAATTTTCAATTTCTTGCCACAATTATCCCAAAATAAATTAGATTTTAGATTTGTAAAAAAAGAAACTGTAAAATTTTTAATGTCCTCGCTTTCAGTCATGCTAATTTTATATCTTCAATAGATTTATTTTCATCTAAAAGTTTGCTTGAAGCTTCTTTTGATTCTTCATAGACTTCCATTCCTTTTTGGATTAAATCTTCTATTTTTTTGACTTCTTTAGAGAATCGATTTAGATTATTTTTTGAATCAATAAAGGCGTTCATAAGCATCTCTTCAATTTTATTTGTTCCGCCTTGGCCTTCACTATCAAGTCCGAGATTAAATAAAATTATAGGCAATTCTCCAATAACCATCCCAATACAACACATTTTGTTTATTATTAAATCGACAACTTTTTCCTCCATAGTATTTTTCGTAGCAAGAGAATAAATGTTCATATCTTTTTTCTGGCCGATTCGGTCTAATCTCCCTATTCTTTGTTCTACTGACATAGGATTCCAGGGTAAATCATAATTAATGAGATTTGCACAAAATTGAAAATTCAAACCTTCTGCCCCCGTGTCTGTGCTTATAAGAATATCGGCATTTTCTTTAAATTCCTTTATTCTTTTAGTTTTTTCTTCCCTATCTAAGCCCCCGATAAACTCAACTATCTTAAGATTAAATGGCTGCAGTTTTTCAACAATATATCTTAGTGTTGTCGGATGTCGAGTATAAATTAAAATTTTAGCAGATTTATCCCCTTTATAGATTTCTTGAACTATTTCCACTAATTTTTCTATTTTAGAATCCTTTTTGAGAGCTTTATATTTTTCAAGTATTGACAAGGCTATTGCACGAGTCTTTCTATGATACTTTTCATCCTGGGCGATTCTTTCAAGAGATTCTATTGCTGAGCGAGATGAGCTAGTTATCTTTGGAAGAATTGCAAAAATAATTAATCTGCCATTTATTTCATCCCCATTTGCAGAAAAATATTTTGTTTTCAATAAGTCACAAGTAGAATTATATATATCCTGTTCTTCAGAAGTAAGATCAACGGCTACAACGCGCGGAATTCTTTTCATATATTTAACAATAGTTTCGCTTCTCCTTCTTCTAACCATAAGCTCATCTAACTTTGCTTTCAACTCTTTAGGATTCATAGGATGCCTTTTATTTCCCCTATGAAGAAACTTTTTCTTAAATTCTTTTATGGTTCCCAGATGTCCTTTTTTAAGAAGATGGAGTAAATTATATAATTCAATTAAATCATTTTGGAAAGGTGTTGCAGTAAGTATCAAAAATCTCTTTTTAGGAATTCTATCTACAAATTTCCATCTTATTGTTGATCTATCTTTTAGTTTATGGGCTTCATCAACCATTACTAAATCCCAAGTTATTTCATGAGCTCTATTGTGCCTAAATGCCTTAATTTCTTTATTATAATTCTTAACTTTATCAAGAGACGCGATAGCAAAATTGCAGGTTGTCCAATCAGATTCTTTTTCAATAATTTTAAAATCAAGTTCAAATTTATATTTTAATTCAGAAACCCACTGATCAACTAGTGAGGGGGGGGTAAGAATCAAAATATTTTTTGCGAGCCCTCTTTCAATAAGTTCTCTTAAAACTATTCCTGCAGTAATAGTCTTACCTAAACCTACTTCATCTGCAAGAAGGGCTGTAGCATTTAAATCTCTAAGAATTTTTAAAGCTCCCTGGCTTTGATGAGGCAAATCAAATTCAAGATTCTTTTTTATTTTATGATAAGATTTTAATTCCGCTATAAGAGTTTCCTGGGATATTTCCTGTGCCTCAAATTTTAAATTAAGCATCTCGCTAGATTCAAACTGGCTTTTTTCTATTCTAGCTACGATATCAGAATCTTCTTCGGAAAAACTCTCTTTTATTGCTATGGGCATTTTCAACTCATTTTTAACAAGCTTTTTTGTTGAGCTTAGTTTTTAAGTTTAATTATAACCTCTAACATTAGTTTTAAAAAGAAGTTTCTTCTTTAGAAAAGAATAAACTTCTATGCAAAAGAAACTAAACAGCATGAAAAAGAGCACAGTAATCTTTATAATAGCAATTATTGTTCTTGCTTTAGCAATCACAGGGATATATTATAAAAATATGACAAACAAATCTGAAAAAACAAAAGTTATGCTTGAGACAAATATGGGAAATATTGTTATTGAGCTAAGAGCAGACCAGCCAATAACTTCTGGGAATTTTAAGGCTCTTGTAGAAAAAGGAACTTATAATGGAGTTATTTTTCACAGGATTATAGACGGGTTTATGATTCAAGGAGGAGATCCTACTGGAACAGGATACGGAGACAGAAGAATTCCGATGATTAAAGATGAATTTAATGGTGTTCAGAAAAACAACAAGGGCACTATTGCGATGGCAAATGCAGGGCCTAATACTGGAAGCTCGCAGTTTTTCATAAATCTTGTAAATAATAATTTTCTTGATGGCAGGCATCCTGTTTTTGGAGAGGTTGTAGAAGGTATGGATGTTGTGGATGCTATTGCAAAGGTTGATACTGATTCTTCAGACAAGCCTTTGAAGAATGTTACGATTTTGAAGGCGAGAATTATTTAACCCTTAAAATACTTTATATCCTTAAGTTCGCCTGAAGTTTTTTCTGATTCAGAAAAAACGCCTGTTTTATCCTGCTCTTTTAAGGTTTTTATCAGCTTCCTGAACTCAGGCATTTTTTCTGTCGCGTAACTCATGCATGCTGATTTCATGTTTTTATGAATCTTCAGAAACTCTTTAACCTGAACATGATTCTTTTTTGCAGCTTCTCTAAGCATCCAGCCTGTTCCTTTCTGCACATAAATATCTTCGTCATAACATAATTTTTCTGCAAAGCTTATGGTATACTGGATTTTTCCTTCTCTTATAGACGGTGCTTGAGTTACAATTGAAACTCGCCTTATCCAAGGATTTCTTGAATTTGAAAATTCCTTAAGCTGAGAGTTCAGAGGGATATTATTTATCAAAATATACCCTAAGATTCCAGTGCATAATGCATCTACATGGTCCCAAGTTTTTAGCTTGCTTAGAATATGCTCTTTTGTCAGGAATTTCCAGGTCTCGAGGCCATCTTTATCTTTTGAGTATTGCTTCTTGAAATTCTGTATTATGAATAAAGCGAGATTCATCTCGTCATGATTGCCCGAATTCCATAAATCCTCGAAGAGATTATAGGCGTCATATATGCTTATGTTGTTTTGTTTTACATGTTCTTTCGCGATTTTTCTGAGTGCAGGAACTCGAATGCCGTAAAAATTATAGGGGGATTTAAGATATTTCTTGTAATTCTGCGCAAGAACAGGATTTGCAATGCCTTCAAGGATAGATTTTAGCTCTTTTATCATAATTATTGAATAAAATAGCTCTTTTTTTAAAGGTTTCCTAAATCCGAAACCTTTAAAAAGCCACTCTTGATTCACATAATATCGCTTAGTTGTAATTATGCAAAATAAGGCAAATATGCCTGCTGATTACATGACAAAATTAAGCCAAATAAAGTTCACCGAGAGAGAACTCAAAAATCTAAAATGCCTGCTGCACCAAAAACAAAACACAATTTTTCCCATATTTTACAGCCAAAACATATAATTCTAAAACCAAAAGAAGCAGAGAAACTTATTGCTGAATATAATATTTCTGTCGCCCAGCTTCCAAAAATAAAAGTAACAGACCCTGCTCTTCCTGACGGGGCAAATGTCGGAGACATAATCAAAATTGAAAGAAAAGACCAAGAGTCTGGAAAAACAACTCCTTACTACAGAGTTGTGGTAGTTTAATAAATTTTTAAAAATAAATAAAAACACACATGAAACTTGAAACAAACGAAAAATATTTGCTGATAAAAAAATATTTAGAACAGCATTCTCTCGTAGAAAGCAACATAGTTTCTTTTAATAATTTTGTAGAAAAAAGAATGCAGGAAATTGTCGATGAAATTGCTGAAAATCTTCCAAAAGACGAAGAAATTGAAGTCAAGCTTGGCAAAATAAGAATGGGAAAGCCATTAATTCACGAAGCTGATGGCTCTCCAAATCATATCACGCCAGCAGAAGCAAGATTAAGAAATCTCACATATTCTTCCCCAGTTTTCCTTGAAGTCACAATAAAGCAGGGAAGCCAGATAGAAAGTCAGGAAGTTGAAATCGGATACATCCCCATAATTGTAAAAAGCAATGCATGCAATATTGTCGGAAAATCAAAAGAAGAGCTTGAAAAGTTATACATCGATCCTCTTGACACTGGCGGATATTTTATTATAAACGGAAATGAAAGAGTAATGATTATGACTGAGGATCTTGCTGAAAACCAGCCGTTCATAGAAAGATCAAAAGGAAAATTAATGCTTAGATTATTCTCAAGAAGAGGAAGCTACAGAATCCCTATCGCAATAACCGACACAAATGAGGGAATAATTGAGCTGTCTTTTTCAAGATTCAAAAACATTCCTGCAGTTATAATCCTTAAAGCTCTTGGAATGACAAAAGAGGCAGACATCGCAGGATACATAGGAAAAGAAACAGACTCTTTGATTGTAAACCTTTACGAATACGCAAATGTTCAGACTCCGGAAGACGCGATGATGCATATAGCTGAAAAAACCTCTCTTCAAGGCACAAAAAAAGAAATTCTCGACAGAGTAAAGCAGAGAATTGACTCTTACCTTCTTCCGCATATCGGGCTTGGAAAAAATGACAGGGAAGAGAAAGCCGTTACTCTCTGCAAACTTATCAAGCAATTCATTATAGCAAAAGAAAATCCAGAAAATCTTACAGACAAAGACCACTATGCTAACAAAAGAATAAGGCTTTCAGGAGATTTGATGGCAGATTTATTCAGAGTTAATTTAAGCATCCTCCTAAGAGATATCCAGCATTCTCTTCAGAAAATCCAAAAAAGAAAAAAATTCTATTCTCTTAAAACAATAGCAAAATCAACACTTTTCACACATAGAATTGAAAGCTCAATAGCAACAGGAAACTGGATTGGCGAGAGAACAGGAGTAACTCAAAATATGGATAAAACAAATTATCTTGCAATACTCTCACAGCTTCAAAGAGTTTCATCAACACTTCCAGGCGAGCAGGAAAATTTCCTTGCAAGAACAGTTCACCCTACACATTACGGAAGATTCTGCCCTATTGAAACTCCTGAAGGAACTGAAATCGGACTCAGAAAAAATCTCGCCATACTCTCAAAAATTTCAACAAGAGTTGACATTGATGAAAAAAAATTCTCTGAAATATTAAAAGACCTCGGACTTTCAAAAGAAAAAGACAAGAATGGAAGCGATGTTTTCTACAATGGAAGATTTATGGGAAGCGTTGAGAACCACACAAAATTTGTTGCTGAATTTAGAAATAGAAGAAGAATGCAAGAGCTTCCAGGTCAGATGAGCATAAGATATGATAAGGCTGTAAACTCAGTTATGGTTTCAACTGAGATTGGAAGAACGATGAGGCCCCTGATAAT
>Ga0172375_10010700_pt1 | contig 11841 bp, 8 predicted proteins | sample LakKiv1m_FD_114537 | JGI IMG/M metagenome (GOLD analysis project Ga0172375, IMG submission 114537) | Freshwater microbial communities from Kabuno Bay, South-Kivu, Congo - kab_092012_11.1m | ecosystem: Environmental > Aquatic > Freshwater > Lake | place: Democratic Republic of the Congo... | reverse complement strand
GTGGCATCTTTCATTAGGTATTCCATCATCCAATTATCGTTTTCATGACCATGATAAATTAGCACATTATGCCAATGCAGCAACCGATATTGAATTTAAATTTCCATTTGGATTTAAAGAATTGGAAGGGATACATTCACGCACAGACTTTGATCTAAATGCACATCAACACTATTCAAAAAAGAAACTACAGTTTTTTGATCCTGAAACAAACGAAAACTATACGCCCTATGTAGTTGAAACATCTATTGGTCTTGACCGCACATTTCTTGCTGTGCTAAGCTATGCGTACAATGAAGAAAGCTTAGAAGATGGAACGACGAGAGTAGTTTTGAAAATTCCACCCATTTTAGCTCCTATCAAAGCTGCCGTTTTTCCTTTAGTTAAAAAGGATGGTTTGCCCGAAAAAGCAAGAGAAATCATGGATATCTTGAAGCTGGAATTTTTATGTCAATACGACGATAAAGATGCCATTGGTAGAAGATATCGCCGGCAAGATGCTATTGGAACACCCTATTGCATAACAGTTGATCATCAGACATTGGAAGACGGAATGGTTACTATTCGCGAGCGTGACAGCATGATTCAAGAACGAATATTAATCAGTGAGCTTACATCAGTAATTAGAAAAAAACTAGTATAGGAAAGCTAGCTGGCTAAGGATATCTTTAATTTTTGACCCGGATATAAATTGTATTTATCGCCCAGATTATTCAATTTTTTAATTTGCTGAACAGTAACCCCTTTGTACTTATTAGCAATGCCCCACAGTGAATCGCCCTTTTGTACAGTGTGGTAAATGTATTTTTTGTTCTTAGCTTCCGCATATGTTGTAGTGGGTTGATTTACAACTTCATTTTTATTTTCGTTAATGCTGTTATTTGTTGTGGAAGTATTTTGTGGCGGCTGAAGGATCAATTTTTGACCGGGGTAGATGTTCATATTTTTAAGTCCATTCCACTCTTGCAGCTGCTTCACTTTGCAGTTGTGTTTGTAGGCAATAGTTCCTAATCCATCCCCTTTACAAACAATGTAATATTTTGAATTGGACTTTTCGTTTACATTGGTATTTTGAACCACTTTTTCATCAACACCTACATCTTTTTTTTCTGTACTATTTTTATTTTTCTTATCTAGTTTATCCTGAATTTCTTTCTTTTTTAATGCCTGTAAATCTTCTTGTTTAATTTGTGCTTTCGTTTTGTAAGCATAAATGGATTTCTCGTTATTTAAAAAATCACCAATATATTTTTTCGGCAATCTTAAAAAATAAGGTTCTTCGTTGGTGGCAGGAATTACTCCTTTAAAAAAGGATGGATTCAAAAAGGTTATGTCCTCAATAGGAATATTTAAATATTCGGCCACTTGAGCAAGCTCAAGTTGTTGATAGATTTTTAATGTATCAACATCTTCATACACTATTTTGGGTACGACAGGAAAAAGGTTGTGTTCGGGTGCATAGTTCATCACGTAGGTAACAGCGATAAAAGCAGGAACATAGCTTTGAGTTTCGCGCGGAAGGTATTGCATGATTTTCCAAAAGTTCATTTCACCATTTGCTTTTCGTATTGCTTTGTTTACGTTTCCCGGACCTGAATTATAGGCAGCTAGAACAAGTGACCAGTCCTGATATATTGCAAAGAGATCCTTGAAGTGCTGACAGGCCGCAATCGTTGCTTTTAATGGGTCGCAACGTTCGTCAACATAAGAAGTTACCTTTAAACCATAAAGTTTTCCTGTCGGATAAATAAATTGCCATAAGCCAGAAGCACCGGCCCAAGAGCGGGCTTCGGGGTTTAAGGCCGATTCAACAACTGCAAGGTATTTAAGTTCCAACGGTAATTTGTATTTATCTAATTGTTCTTCGAATAACGGAAAATAAAGTTGAGCCAATCCGAGCATACGAGAGGTTAAATAACGTTTTTTAAAAGCATATAAATTAATAAAAGTTTTTACGTCTTCGTTGTATCTTAAACCAAATGGTGACTTTGCATTAAGTTTCGCAATACGCATAGTATAAACAGAGTCGCTAAAACTTGGAACAAAATCAGGCGTAAATTTATGTACAGTATTATTAGGAATTTGTTCTGAATATTTTTGAAATTTCTTATTAGACAAGCTATCCAGCATGGCAACTACGGGATTGTCTTTTACAATTATAATTTTTGTGATTGTTTTGTCGGTATCCTCCTTTGTTTGAGCTTGGATTGAAGATAAAAGTCCAAAACTCAAAATAAACAAATAAAGACTTGCTTTCCTCGTTTTTAATAAAATCATTTTTTTAGATATATTCATACGAAAGGGTAGTCAGTTTATATGAAGAAAAGATGTTTATATTTTTGCAAAACACCTCTTTTGTTAGTGCAATATACGAATATTTATTTAAACAAAATATTTTATTTTCTTATCTTTTCAACAAACCGATAATGAAAACCTGAGAAGTGCATAGTAATAAACCAAGTGAGATTATTTTTTTCCTAACCAATCAGATGGGTTTAAAATGGTTTTTCCATACCAAATTTCGAAATGCAATTCGGTTTTCGTTTCATCAGCGTTTGTGAAAATTGTACCTATGTTTTGTTTAGCACTTACTTTTTCTCCTGATTTAACAAATACAGCTGAAAGGTTTGAATACACCGTAAGGTAATCACCATGTCTGATGATAATCGCTTTATTTGAGCCGGGAATGTTTACAATACCTGTTACCTTGCCGCTGTAGACACATCGCGCGTTAGCACCGCTGTTTGTTGAAATATCTATACCATTATTTTTAACTTTTATATTTTGCAAAACCGGATGTGGATGTTCTCCAAACCTACCAGTAATAATGCCTTTTTCGAGAGGCCAAGGTAACATGCCTTTGCTTTTTTCAAATGTATTAGAAAGTACCAGCTCTTCAGAAGTCAAATTAATATTTGTTTTTGTGATGGTTGTACCCGATTTTTTTGCTTTCTCGGGCGCTTTGCTTACTTCTATTGCTATAATATTTTCTACTGCTTTTTTTAATTTTTTCGAAGCTTTTTCTTTTTCTTTTAATCGCGCTGTTAATTCTTTTTCTTTTAATTTAAGTTTTTTTATTGAGTTGTTTTTTTCGTTTTTTTCCTGCGTGAGATTTTCCTTTTCTTTTTCCTTGTTATGTAAAAGTTTGATTTTTCCGGATTTTGTTTCTGCAAGATTAGTTAAGTTTTCAGACATTAGCTCCTGAGTACTGATAATCATGGCCGCTTGTTTCTTTCTGTATTCGCTATATTGTTGAAGATATTTCATCCTAAAATAGGCCTGGTTGAAATCATCAGCAGAAAACAAGAACACTATCCGGTCATACGAATTTCCGCTACGAAAGGACTGATAAATCAATCGGGCATACTCTGTTTTAATGTCTTGTAAATCGAGGGATAATTTATCTATAAGTTCTTTTTTACTGTTAATGGAGTTGTCCAAACCTTCTATTTCACCACTAATCGCATCAATCAGCTCTTCTCTTTCTCCAATCTTGTTATTAAGAATAATAAGCTGATTTAACGAAATCAAGGTCGTTTTCTTTGTTTCAGCTAATAATTGATTTGTGTACGCGATATCGTTTTCAATTTTTTCCTTATCCTTCTTTAATTTTTCTTTACTGTTTTGGGCAAAAGAAATAGGATGAAAATAAATAAACAGTAATAAAACAGCAACAACAATGAATAATAAAATTTGTAGGAATATTATTTTTTTCTCTATTGTCTTAATCATATCCATCGCTATCAAAAATAAGTATTATTTTTCATTTGGATAAAAGCGTGTATATTTTTGGGGTATTGTAAAGGGAAATTCTACTCCGTTGTTAATATTAATTTTATTAAAATCAATATCAATACGAAGTATTTTTTTATCTGCATTCACATCTAGCTTTACATGATTTGGACATAGACCGCCTGATGTTAATTGAAAATCGGAGTAATTTGTTTCGAGTTTTTGATTTTCTTTTATTTGTTTTATTAACACTTTTGATATTTTAAAGGAATCCGGCTCAAGCCAGATATCCTGAACAAGCACTTTTTGGTTTTCATTTCCCTGAACATGTTTTTTTAGTTTGTGTCTGTTCACGGTCGTTAGTTTATAATGACGATTATCAATAGACGCTTTAAATTGGTCATTTTCGTAATAGGAAAAATCATTTCCTATTATCAATGTTTGCAACATATCAAAATCCAAATCAGCATTAAAAAGTTTATTGATGAATTTAAAATCACCAATAAAATACTCATTTTTTATTCTGTCTAATAATTTTACAGTGTCCGAAGTAATGAGCACCCGAACAACTTCAATACCCAGTGCCGGTGAAATTGAAATCCAAATGAGACTATCTTTTTTAATACGAATAGTTCCACTAAAAGAAGTTTTGTTTTTATCCACTAATAATTCTGTCGAAAATTTAGCACTGAAAGTGATAAACTTAAGTTCGTGTTTTTTTAATTGATCAAACAAATAATCTGCTCCTTTTTCTTTAATGGGTTCTTTGAAAATTTTTCGCTGCGGATTGCACGCTAACAGAATTGCCAGGAATAATAATCCAAAAAAAGAAATTAGTTGCTTTTCAACCAGTCTATTTATTTTCCTCCTGTTCATATAACTTTTTATCTCTTATTTTTTTTTGAAGCAGGTCTGTTCCCTTTCCTACACTTATGGCTTTTTGCCAGTATTCATAAGCTTTTTCAACATCACCTAATTTATACATAACGTCACCATAGTGTTCTAAAATTATTGCATTTTTGCTTCCACCATTTTCAAGTGCACTTCCTATTTTAATTTTGGCATCTTCGTAATTTCCTAATTGGTAAAGTACCCAACCGTAAGTGTCGAGATAAGACGCATTATTCTTTTCAAGTTCACAAAGTTTTTTACTCATCGTTTCGGCTTTTGTTAAATTTACTTTACGTAGCGACAAATAATAACTATAATTGTTTAGCACATTTTTATTTCCGGGATCTATTTCAATCGCTTTATCGTAGGCATTATCTGAAGCCGTTGTGTCCATTGCTTTGTAACAAGCATCCCCTAAGTAAGAGTAAAACTCTCCTAGCAATTTTTTATTTTCAACCACCATTTTTATTCCGCTGTTCAAGGCCTTAATCGCCTGGTCGTAATTTTTCAGCTGTACGTTTGCGCTACCATTAAAAAGATAGGGTAATGGCTGTTCAGGAAAAAGTTCGATAGTTGTGCTACTCTCTTTAGCAAGATTCAAAAAATCATTTTGTTCCGAATCAATAAAAAGCATTTGTTCCCAAATTGGATATCTGCTGCTATCCAAGGCCACAGCTTTTAAAAACTGTTCTTTTGCTTCGATGTGTTTTTTATCTCTGATTAAAAAATCTCCTTTCATGGCGTAGGGCTTGGCTTCTTTAGGATGCACCTGGATCAAGATATCTGTTAGTTCAAATGCTTCGGTTTTCATTTCTGCATTTTCTTCAGAGTTGGTTATATCAAAGTAGGAAAGTAGAATTTTCATTTTAGTATCTATGTCCAAATTGACATTAGAAAACGCGAGTTTTATTTCTTCAAAGAATTTTTTTTTGTCTTTTTTCTGACGATAATACTCAGCTAGGGAAAGGTGAACATTTGCATTGTTTGGCTCAATGCTGATTATTTTATTATATGCAGCAAATGCTTCATCCGGCATTTTGTTATCAAGATACAATTGAGCAAGGTAACCGATATACCTGACTTCTGTTGGGTTTTCGTTTACCAGTTTTTGAACTTCAGCAATGGCTTTGGTTGGTTTATTTAAATAGGTATAAATCTTTTCCTTTTGGAAAGAAATGTCTTCAGTAATTCCAATTTTACCTTCCACCATGTCGTATACTTTTATGGCTTCGGTATATTGAGAAGCCAGCAGTTCGGCCAAGGCCCAATCGAAATAATATTCGATGTTATTAGGGTGTTTTTTAACCATGTCCGCACAAATTGAAATAGCATCGTTGTATTTTTTTGTCTTTTGATACAAATCAACTAAAAGAATCTGGTACCATACATTATTCGGATCTTCTGTGATTGCTTTTTGTGCTAATGGAATCGCTTCTGCATTGTTTGATTGCATAGCATAAACGCTTGCCAGTTGATATAATGCTGCAGCATTATGCGGGTCTAATTCAAGGCAAGATTTAAAACATACAATTGCTTTGGTATAATTTCCGAGAATTTTTTCTTTGACTCCGTTAATAAATGTTGAAGTATTTTGAAGTGAAAGTTTTTGAGATAGTTTTGGTGTTGTATTTTTAGTAGGCGTTTGCGTAGTATTTTTATTTGTTTTGCATGCCGAAAGAAGAAGCAGAACAAGAACTAAGACACAAGAGTAATTCGAGAATATTTTTTTCATGCAGTAGTCGTTTGTTTGCTAATCAGGAAAGTTTTGTAAAATCTCCGATACTAACGTCTTTTTTGTCTCCAAAGTATTCAACACTATTTCCAACCATAGAATTATCAATATTTACGCATGAAATTTTAGAATTATCCTGAATAATACTGTTAGTAATAATCGAAAAACCTATCACTGTATTATCACCTACAGAAACATGAGGTCCAATAACTGAGTTAATGATATGAGCATTGTTTCCAAGATAGCAGGGCTCAATAATTAGCGAATTTTCAAGCATTACGGAATCGGAAATTTGCTTTTCGTTTTTATGAAATTCAAGTATTCGCTGATTTGTAAAAACAGTTGCGTTTTTATTTCCACAATCGAGCCATTCATCAACAGTTCCAATCGAAAGTTGAACACCTTTTGTTTGCATATTTTTTAATGCATCTGTCAGTTGATATTCGTTTCCAACCATTATCTGTTTATCAACGAGGTATTTTAACTCGCTTTTCAGATTTGCTCCGTCTTTAAAGTAATATATTCCTATAATGGCCAGGTCCGAAATAAAATCTTTTGGCTTTTCAACAAAGTCAGTAATAATATTGTTTTCATCAATTTTAACAACACCAAATGCTTGCGGGTCTTCTACTTTGTGTACCCAAATAATTCCATCTTTTGTTTCGTCCAGTTTAAAATCGGTGCGAAAAAGCGTATCGGCAAAAGCTACTGTAACCTTTCCGTTCAAGGATTTTTCTGCACAAAGTATAGCATGGGCTGTTCCTAAAGCTTCGTGTTGGTAATAAATTTTTCCTTTTGCACCAATATTTTCGGCAGTCTGAATAAGAACATCCTCTACTTCTTTTCCAAAATTACCTACAACAAAAGCGATCTCATCAATAGGTTCAAGACTAACTTTTGCTATTTCTTCAACCAGATGCCGGACAATCGGCTTGCCTGCAACTTTGATAAGTGGTTTTGGAATTGATAAGGTATGAGGGCGCATTCGCTTGCCCATACCGGCCATTGGAATAATTAATTTCATCCCTTTTGTGTTATATTAAATTCTGACTTACTATTATTGAACAATGATCAGAAGGTTGAAAAAGTGATATTTTATATTTAATAGCTTCCTGCATTTTATTAGAATTAATTTGTTCCTGTATGACCAAAACCTCCGGATCCACGTTGAGTTGTTTCAAGGGTTTCCACTTCTTTCCATGCCGCTCTTTCGTGTGAAGCAATAATCATCTGTGCGATACGATCACCATTATTCACAGTAAAGTTTTCGTTGGATAAATTTACAAGCACAATTTTAATTTCTCCACGATAATCTGCATCAATAGTCCCCGGTGAATTTAAAACCGATATGCCATTTTTTATTGCAAGACCACTACGGGGTCTTATCTGTGCTTCAAAGCCAATGGGGATTTCAACGAATAAACCAGTAGGTATTAATTCTCTTTGCATAGATTTAATCACTATCGGACTTTCAAGACATGCTCTAATATCCATACCTGACGAAGCCATGGTTGCATAAGCAGGTAAGGGATTTTTTGATTTATTAACGATTTTAATCTGCATACTGTATTATTTCAATTTAGGCAAAAGTAAATAAAACAAAAAAACAATTTAAATAAATTTTAAAATAAAAAAAGCTGCTTTGTAAAAGCAGCTTTTAATAAGTTTGTTCTTTCTATTAGTAAAACTTACCCCGATTATCGATAATCTTAGCATTACGTTGAAGCACATTAAATAAATCGTAATTGGTTGGTTGTACAAAATAGCCCATTATTTGTGTTTTCACTCCGGAGTAATCTTTTACAGGAGGAGCATCAACAAAATTGTCAATAAATACTTCGTAAATGCCAGCTTTCCCTTTAATCGGTTCGGAAAAACTTCCTTTTTTCATAGTAAACAAAGTTCCTATCACTTCCGGTTCAGGTCCGCAACTCGGAATTGAATAAGTAGCAAAGGTTACAAAATCAATCGTGTCAACTTGAAGACTAAGTTTTGAAGCAAGCTGTTCAAAGCTAATACCAGCTGTTTTAGCATCTTTTATTTTTTTTGTCAACATTTCTGCTTTTTTATCTCGTTTAGCAAGTGGTTCAATGTAGGTCTTTACTTGTTCAAAAGGGACAATTCCTTTTTGACGTATTTCTTTCAAGGCAACAATAATGTATTTGTTTTCTATATCAAAGATTTTAGAAACATTTCCCTTTTCTGTTTTCTCATCAAAAGCCCAGCGGATAATCTCACGAGGAGATTCAAGCCCCGGAATCTTATTATCCATTTCTTTAATGTTTTCAACTGGTCTTGATGTGAGTCCCTTTGTTTTGCATTCTTTTTCAAAAGCATCAAATGTGTTAACCGTTCCTCTAAACGTATTGGCTTTAGTATAAACAGCATTTCTTGTTTGTTGACTAGGTTCAATCATTCGTTGCAAAATAGCTACCTGAACTTTTTCTACCGGTTTTTTCTTGTCGGTAATATACAAAACATGAAATCCTTCGGGTGTTTCAACGATCAGCTTGTCATTTACTTTTCCTTTAATACAGGCATCATTTATAGCAGCAGGCATTCTGCCATCCTGGAACCAATCCAAATCGCCCCCTTTTTTCTTTGATTGTGCATCAGAAAAAGAAGCAGCTAATTCGGGGAACTTTTTATCATCTTTTTTTACAATAGCTAATAGACTATCTGCCGTTTTCCTGGCCTGTTCCTTTGTGCGTGTTATGTTTGAGCCCTGTGTAAATTCATTTTGGTAAGCAATTAAAATGTGACTGGCTTTCATGGAATCGGGTCGCATTTGTTTATCCTGAATTTTTGCAATGTAATAGGATTGATTTTCAAGTATAGGTCCAAAAACAGTGTTTTTTGGGGCTTTAAACACAATGGTATCAAGGAAGACAGGAAGAACACCTTTTGCATAATACAAGCTATCATATTTTGTTTCGGAGTCGGTATTTCCATTTACAAAGCCGGCAATATCTTCAGTTGAAGTCATTTCATCTTTTAGCTTCAAAATGTCTTTAAGCACTTTGTCCTGATCTTCTTTCGAAGGCAAAACATCAAAACTAACATAAACAAAATCGCGTGTGGCATCATCTAAAAAGAATTCGTTTTTATGTGTTTCGTAATATTTTTTTAAATCATCATCCGTAACTTTTACAGCACTATCAGAGATTGTATTGTATTTTTCAACCATAAAACGGAAATGAACCACTTTGTTTCTTTTTTCATATTCATGTTTGAGTAAACGCTGAGGCAAATAATAACCGTGTGTTACCAGATTATTGTACTTGGTATTTATCCGCTCGTCTTTAATTTGTTTTAGTAATTCGTTCCAGGATGCTTTTTGTTCTTCGGTTGCTTTGCCTTGATCTACGGCGTTTTTAAAATCACTCACAGCAACGGGATTAAATTGTCCGGTTTGAGGATCGGTAAAGTTTTGCAAAATTAATTGATGTGGATTTTTTCCAAAAACCAAATCAGAAAGTTCGTCGGACGAAACAGTTATTCCCAGTGCTTCATACTCTTTTTGCATGATAATATCCTTCACCAGTTTTTTCCAAATCTCATCTCTAAAGCCATAGGTTTCAGTAGCTGTAAAGTTTTCTTTTCCTGACTGACGCTTCATCTGTTCAGTATATTCATCTACCTTTTGCTCAAAGTCAGTATAAGCGATTTTTTCACCAGCTATTTCAGCAAAGTCAATTTGACCACGACGAGGTCCTTTTTTAATAAAGTCCCCCAATATAAAGGCCGCTAATGCAACACCAACTACGATTATTAATAATTTTGAGTAGCTCCTTATTTTTCCAATAATTGCCATAGTAAATTTTTTAAAACGGGTGCAAATGTACAACAGAAAGTTTAAAATGCAAAAGCCAAGGTAATTTAATTATTATTTAGGCAACAATTAATTATTCTTTGTTCATCTTATTAATTCCAATGCACCCTTCCTCTCCTCAACATTCCCATCCTCATAAACCACCGTTACCACATAAAAGTAAGCCCCTGCGCCCACATCTTTTCCTTTGTACCTGCCATCCCAACCACCTTGTGCATCATCCCATTTATACAACTCCTGCCCCCAACGGTTGATAATCTTTGCGTGCAGCGTTTTTATGTTGTTTCCTTTTATATGGAACACATCGTTAACGCCATCGGCATTGGGAGTGAAGGCATTGTAAATTATTAGCTCGTTGCTTGGTGGTATAACTTCTGGTATTAATGTTACCGATACATCATCTATATAATAATATGCAAATGGATAGGGAAGCTTACCTCCACCTACCCATAAAGTATCAGTACTATTATCATCATAAAAATTACCGATGGTAATAAATTTTTCACCACCGTGTGCTGTATAAATACCCGATATTTCAACCCAGTTTTCTTTATCTGTAATAAAATTGCCTTGTGGGTTTGTTATTTGCGGAGTAAAACTGCTGAATGGTGAATGATCACCTATTGGTTTATAAATTGCGGTATCAGATAAATATACTCCTATATTATCTGCTGCATAACATGATGAATCACATAAATTAACATAAAAGCTAATAGAATATTTTTTTCCTACCTTTAATGAATCCGACAACTCTACTTGAGGATATTCTCTGTGATTGTACCAAGGAGGATTATTAGCAATATAAACCCCAAAACCCGCATATCCTATGCCTGTGCGGGGCCACTGATAGCCGAACATATTTTGAGGAACCAACCATGGTGGTTGCAATATTGCGCATGTTTTAAAACAATCAGGCGAGCCGCCTGTTGCTGATACCCAGGGGGGGGTAAGATCTATTGAAGAGCAACTGCAATAAGAATCCATCGCTTCAAACGAGGGATTTGGCACTAAATTAATTTGTGCTTTAATCTCAAATGAAAACAGCGTAATTACTATTAATATTAAATTTCTTATGCTCATATTAAAAAACAAAGCGTATTCTGAAAATCATCAGAATACGCGTTATTAATACAAATTAAATTACTTAATTACAATTAACTTATCAGCTTTAACAAACTCATTATTTACTATTATCTTATATAAATAAGTCCCTGCTTTCAAATCTTTTATTGAAATAATACTACTATAATTTTTAAGTTCCTTGCTTAAGATCTTTTCTCCTATTAAATTGTATATTTCAATAATACCTACTCCTTCCGATGTGTTTAAAACTGTCAGTTCATCATTAGCAGGGTTAGGATAAACTAATACTTTGCTTTTCTCTTCAATATTATCCTTATGTATAGTTTTTTGATTATTATTAATAATATTATAATTTTCACACTCATTATAATATTCTGTGGTATCAATAAAGCTCAGCAGCATCCTTGCCTGAAAAACGGCATTGCCGTATTGATACGGACACTGTGTTGCAATGTCGCGCAAGGTTATCAAATCATTATTGCAAATTTTTATTTGCTCACCAAAGCAATTTTCGGTGTTAAGGTAAATAGCATTAATGGTTTTGGCAGCAGCTTCAGGTATGTCAACAGGC
>Ga0172375_10010698_pt1 | contig 11842 bp, 10 predicted proteins | sample LakKiv1m_FD_114537 | JGI IMG/M metagenome (GOLD analysis project Ga0172375, IMG submission 114537) | Freshwater microbial communities from Kabuno Bay, South-Kivu, Congo - kab_092012_11.1m | ecosystem: Environmental > Aquatic > Freshwater > Lake | place: Democratic Republic of the Congo... | reverse complement strand
TTCGGGCTTGGCGGCTTCCACCGGGCCCATGAGGGGGAGGCTGACCACAAAGGCGGCAAATTCGGCGTTATTGCAGACAAAAGCCACTTCTTCCTTGGCCCACAGCGGGGAGACGGGCACCGGGATGGCGCCGATCTTCTGGACGCCGAAGTTAATGGCCACGGCTTCCGGCATGTTGGTCATGCGCAGGCCCACCCGGTCCTGGGCCCCGACGCCGACCTTTTTGAGGACGTTGGCGAACTTGTTGGACAAGGCCAGCAGTTCTTTATAGGTCACCTTCTGATCGCCGAACAGGATGGCGACCTGGTCGCCCCGGCCTTCCTTCACATGCCTGTCAAGAAATTCTTCCGCAATATTCCACTGTCCTGAGGCATACTTTTTGAACTCCTCGGGGGCGGTGTACTGCGCCCAGAGTTCTTTGGGGGGTAAATAATCAGCAGGAATCTTACTCATGTACTGCTACCTCCTTCAGATATTGGTAATTCTCACGGTCTTTCGGTCCTTACCCGGAAACAGAACTATGTGAAGCATATTACAAAGTCTGTCCCAAGTGTCAAGAAATTTATGAAAAGATTAGCTTCCTTGCGGCTGGCTCTGCACCGGAGCGCCTGGACCCGCCGGCATAAAGTGGTAATAATTAGTTGCTTTTGGTGATATAAGGTGCATAGCGGGCTCGCGTAATTCTTTCGGGTCAGGGGTGTCGCCACCGGCGCCAGGAGCGATCCCCGGGACGGATCATCCACCCTTACGAGCAAGTTCGCGGTCAAACGCGACTTGATATACCTAAAGAACCTCTTAATATTTTTTTTATGGCTTTTGACCAAAAACCGAAAACCGGAAACGGTAGAGCCTCTTGCAAAAGTCTCCTTTTCTGTCATTCTGAGGGAGCGGAGCGACCGCAGAATCTCAATAACTTGCTGAATATACGATATTCTTCGCTTCGCTCAGAATGACAATGGTTGTCAATGGAGAGTTTTGCAGGTGCCTCGGTAGTAAAGGCCGGCGCCCATGCCCACCGCAGCCCTGATCGGCCCCGAACTCTTTCCCATCCCGCCCATCCGGGGCGGGGCGGCGGAGCTGTTCATTGAAAAGGTGGCGGACCATTTCACCCACTGGCGGCCGGTGGTCATCGGGGTGTCGGACCCCGACCTGCCGCGCCGGGAAACCCGGGGTCAGGCGGAGTATCATCGCGTTCCCCTGGAGGGCTGGCGCCGGTGGCTCTACTGCCGCTACCGCAATTATTTTCCCCTCTACGACCGCGCCGTTGCCCGGATCATCCGCCGGCTCCGGCCCGACCTGATTCACGTCCACAACCGGCCGCTGCTGGCCCTGTCGTTGGCGCGCCGCGGTGGCGGCGCCATACCCGTCATCCTCCACATGCACAACCTCTATGCGTCCCTGGGCAAACGGGAGCGGCCCCGGCCCGGCACGCCCATCCCGGTGGCGGGGTTCGCGGCCTGCAGCCGCTTCGTCCTGGAGCGGGAGCGGTCCCGGCTCGGTCTGGGCGCCGGCCTCTACCGGGTGATCTATAACGGGGTGGAGACCGAGGCCTTTACCTCGATTTGGGACCCTGAATCCCCGCGGCGGCAAGTTCGGCAGCAGTATGGCCTTGACGATGAACCCTCCGTCCTCTTCGCCGGCAAACTCCGGGAGAGCAAGGGCGTCCATATCCTGCTGCGGGCCATGACCCGGGTCTGGGAAAGCCTGCCCCGGGCGGTGCTGGTGCTGGCGGGCGGCACCGAATACGGCCGCGGCCGCACCATGCGGGAAACCCCGTTTATGACGCAATTGCGCCGGGACCTGGCCCAGGCCCCGGGCCGGGTGATCCTCACCGGGTTTATCCCGCCCACGGATATGCCCCGGGCCTATCTCCTGGGCGACATCTTTGTAGGTCCGTCCCAGATCGAGGAAGGCCTGGGGCTGGTTTTTCTGGAGGCTGCGGCCGCCGGGCTGCCCATCATCGCCACCCGGCAGGGCGGCATCCCCGAGGTGGTGCGGGATGGCTTGAACGGCCTGCTGCTGCGGCAGCCGGACGATGCCATGGAACTGGCCGAGAAGATCACTCACCTCCTGGGCGATGCCGAAATGAGAAGAACCCTGGGACAACAGGGAAGAATCATGGTCCAGTCCGATTTTACCTGGGGAAAAATCGCCCGGGACCTGGAAGGATTTTATGATGAGGTTTTGGGGCAGGGATCAGGGGTTTAATACCAAGTCGCAGTCTAAGAGGGCCCACTTGTAGGGGCGCACCTGCGTGTGCGCCCTCAGTCAGGGCGGACACATAGGTTCGCCCCTACGGGAAAATTACCGGTTGACTGCGACTCGGTATAAAACATGTGGGTACGCACCGCGCACCATTTGGGGTCGCTCTCCAGCTGCGCAGGCCGGAATCTATAGTCCCCTTGAAAAGGGATGCATCGGCCGAACTTTGGCGGCCACAGGCCGCCCTATGGGGAAACTTGCTGATCTACCTTGATAATTTTGGGCGCATGGCGTTCGGAAAACCTTTTGAGGCGGCGGGCGTCCTCGGCCGCCACCTCTGGTAGCACAGGCTTCCAACCTGTGCGCGGCGCCGGCAAGCTGACGGCGTCAAAAGGTTTTTCAGAAACCTCGTCCCTGACTGCTGACCGCTAACTACTGGCTACTGACTGAGGTCGCATGCACAAGCTCCTCATGAAACTGGCCCACGCCTACCTGGCCCGCCGGGTCAGGCGGCGGCCGCCGCGGCCTTTGTCCGGCCTGGACACCGGAGGCGTCCGGCGGGTATTGCTTATCAGCCACACCGCCCTGGGGGACACGCTCTTTTCCACCCCGGCCATCCGGGCCCTGAAGGAGCGCTTCCCGGCCTGGGAACTGGAGGTCCTGGCCCACCGGGTCTTCGGGGCCATCCTGGCCCATAATCCCCATGTGGCCCGGATTTATACCTACCCCGGCCGCAACCAGCGCCTGCTCACCCTGGCCCGGGACCTGCGCCGGCGCGCCTTTGACCTGGTGATTATCCTCCACGGCAACGACCCCGAAGCCACCCTCCTGGCCCATCTGACCGGGAGTCCTTTTATCATCGGCTCGGCCGCAAGCCCCCTGGCCTTCGCCTACTCGGCCGCCGTGTCCCCCGCCGGTCTTTATGAGCACGCCATCGAACGGCGCCTCAATTACGTCCGGCTCCTGGGCGCCGACACCCATGACAAGCGCATGGACCTTTTTTTGCCGCCGGGTGAAACCGACCGGGCCGCGGCCATCCTGAGGGAAAATTTCGGTTCCGTGCCGCCTGGGCTCATGGCCCTGCACGCCACCGGCTCGGACCCGTATAAATGGTGGCCCGCGACGTCTTTTGTCCAGTTGGGAAATTTCTTGTACGAGTCCTACCGGGCCCCGCTCCTGATCATCAGCGGCAAAGGTGACCGGGAGCCGGCCGAGGCCATCGCCGCCCGGCTGGCCGGCCCCAGCCTGGTCACCGGGGGCTGTTTTTCCCTGCTCACCGTGGCCGCCCTGCTCAGCCATTGCCGCCTTCTGGTGGCCAACGACAGCGGTCCTCTGCACATGGGCCTGGCCCTAAGGGTGCCCACCATCGGTCTCCTGGGCGCCGACGACCCCCGGCGGGTGGGGCCTTACGGCGTGGATTGGGGTATTGCGCTCCATAAACGGGAGGAGGTGTGCAAACGGGAGCCCTGTCTCCTGAAGAAGTGCCCCCGGAACCTCTGCCTGGAGGCGATTACGGTCGCGGACGTGGTGGAGAGGATCAAGACCTGGTGGGGACCGCGGTGGTTAGGGGACCGGGGCCGCTTATAGGGCGTGCCGCGCACGCCGTTTAAGCTTCGGCGACCTGGGCTGGCGGATGATCTTACAAAAAAAACCGGTAATTGACCGTGAGAATCCTGGCCAGCCTCCTGGCCATAGCCTTGCCGACGGGCCTCTTGCCCTGCTCCGTTTCGGAGATGTGAGTTTGGCCGACCCCCACCGGGCGGGCTAATTCTTTCTGGGTCAGGGTCTCTCTTTTCCTGGCGCCACGGAGGGCCAAACTCCCGCTAAAGTCGGGATAAACCTCCTCGCAGGGAATGGACTCCGAATCTTCGGCAATGGCCCTCTTTGATACCAAAGAGCAGTCAACCGACTATTATTTGTCATTCTGAGCGTAGCGAAGAATCTCCCTTTTGAGCCGCCGAGATTCTTCACTCCGCTGCGCTCCGTTCAGAATGACAAGATTATTTATTGCCTTCTGACTGCAACTTCGTATGAACCCATACCCTCAGCCCCTTGCCCCAAGCTTTTTCGCCGCTAATTCATCGTAAATCGCATTAATCTCCCGGCCCAGGCGGTTCAGGGAGTAATGTTCCTGGACGCGGGCCCGGGCGTTGGCTCCCAGGCGCTGGGCCAGGGCGGGGTCCGTGAGCAGCCGCGCCAATGCCCCGGCCAGGGCCCCGGCGTCCCGGGGCGGGATCAATAGGCCGTTGACGCCCTCGGTCACCACCTCCGGGGTGCCTCCCACCGCGGTGGCGATCACGGGCTTGCCCGCCGCCATGGCCTCTAAGAGGGCCAGGGACAAGCCTTCGCTGTAGCTGGGCAGCACGAAGATGTCCATGGCGTTCAAGAGATCGGGCACGTCGGGCCGCTCTCCCAGGAAATGCACCGCCCCGGCCAGCCCCAGGCCAGCGGCCAAGGCCCGCACCTCGTCGATCCGGCGGCCGCCCCCGACGATGAGGGCGCAGACGGGATGGCGCTCCTTCAGGGCCGCCATGGCCTCGAATAATTCTCGATGGCCCTTGCCCCAGTGGTCCAGGCGGCCCACCAGGCCGATCACCGGCACCGTTTCGGGCAGCCCCAGTTCCTGGCGCACCTCCGGCCCGGGCCGGGCCGCGGCAATGGCGGCGGCATCCACCCCGTTGGCCACCACCCTGACCTTGGCGGGATTTAACCCTCCCTGGGTTACCAGATAGTCCTTCACCCCTTGGGAGACCGCCAGGCTCAGGCCGGTAAAGCGCCCCAGCACCCGGCAGATGAACCGGCGCTTGCGGCTGAAGCGGCTGAAGCCGTGCCAGTGGTCGATAATTATGGGCACCTGCATCAGTATTGCGGCCAGGCGGGCATAATTCCCCGGGACATAGCTGTTGACGTGCAGCAGGTCCACCCGGCGGCGATAAATGACCCAGCAGAGCTGCAGGATGAACCGGAGCCAGACCCAGCCGTTGAGCCCCGGCATCCGGAAATCAACGGTGGCTAGATGGGGAGGAATGACCCCTTCCCCATCCGGGGTCAGCAGGCCGCAGATTACCCGGAAACGGTCCGGGTCAAGGCGCGCCGCCGCCTCCACCAGCACCATTTCGGCCCCGGCGCTGCGCTCCGGTTTGATGATGAACAAGACGGTGATTTTTTCCGGTTGGCGTTGCATCCCGCTGATTATTTACCACAGAGTCGCAGAGGATACAAAGAAAGGGATCAGGGGTCAGTTTTTCTCTGGTCCGAACCCCGGCACCAGCTTATACAGGTGCTCGCTGATGAGTTGGGCCGCCAGCTGCGACCCCCGGGTATTGAGATGCACCACATCATACAGGTACTCTTTATCCTGGGGGATCAGGGCCGCCAGGTCGATCACGGCAACGCCGCCGGCCTGGCCCACCTCCCGGATAGCCTCGTTGAACCTGGCATAGAGCTTCATGAACTCCGCCATCGGGATGGTGGAATCAGACTCAAAACCCTGCATGGCCTTAATGACCTTGGGGTCGGGATCGGCCTTGTAGCGGTTAAACTGGGTCATGAGCACCGGGGTGATGTGCCGGGCCCGGCAGATGTTGATGAAGGTGTTCAGGTTCATCTTGAACTCAGCCAGGATATGTGCCTCATCCACCGTGAGCCTCTTGCCCCGGATGGCGGCGAACTCGTCCTCCGGGTCCTTGATCTTTTTGCCGAAGATCTTCCGGCTCAGGATGCGGGTGGCGGCGTGGAGATTGGGGATGTACATATCCCGGGCCAGGGTGGAGAGGGCCTTGAGGCCGGTCAGGTTCTTATAGAAGGAGAAATTGACGATGGCCGACCGGGTGGGGTTGTTGCTCCAATAAGTCCGGTCGTAAATCAGGGTCACCAGGTCGTTGATATTGTGCATCATGACCACGACGCCGGGCCGGGCCGGGATAAGTTTGTTCAAGAGGATATCCAGGGAGTGCAAAGAGTTGTTGCCGCCGACTCCCGAATTGATCGAGGTGATCTTTTTGCCGGTTTTTTGCTCCAGGAGCTGGCCCACCAGGTAAGGAAAGCGGTTCTCCTCCTCCACATAGATGCAGGCGACGGTGGAGCCGCCCAGAAAGACCAGGAACAGGTCCGGTTTCTCGTAGCGGTTATAAGGCAGCATGAAGCCCCGGGCGTCGGTTCTGACCCGGTAGGGTTTCTGGACCAGGCCGTCGGACTCCCGCACGGTTTTATCCGGGGGGACGTCCACCGTGTCGATCCCGGGCAGGATCTCCCTTAAATTGATGTAGCGCCGCTCGGAAAACAGGACCAGGTTATGGGTGTGATTAATATAGGCCAGGAGCTTTTCGGCGCCGTAGGTGGCGGCCAGCATCAGGATCACGACCAACCCGAATATAGTCTTCTTGGGGTGGCGTTCAAACCAGGTAGGCGGGGATTGGCTCTGCTGATCTGCCATGGCCTCAAGCTCGTTGAGAGGTTCGCATCGGCAACCCGGAGGGCGTTTAAGTCCGGCGCCCCGGCCGGCGGGGTTGATGGGCATCATTATACTAAAAACTTCCAAAACCGCCGCACCAGAATGTCATACCGCCGCCCTAAACTCCCTGGCCCCTTACGGGGGCTTCGGGGCAAAACACCCCCTGGCCTGATACCGGTTCCCCCAGCCGCCGCGCCTTTGGCATGGCCGGACGACGGGCGGCCGTTGCCAGGGCACAAAGTAACTATATTAATAATCTAATGAAACAAGTAACTTATACTTATCAAAGAAAAAATCGCGCCTATTGCACTATTTGGCACAAAATTAGCTTAAAGAAGGTATGCACGACTTTAAAGGGACTACCCTGTCTGGCTCCCTCGGGTGAGCCAAATTTGGCGTGAAAGGAGGTGGCTGCCGCTAACCGCAGAAGACTGGACTTGAGCGGACTCAAGTTTTCCTAAGTGTCGAAAATTGAATCAACCGTAATGTAAGGAGGATTCTGAATGTCCGAAGATCTTAAAAAAGAGGTTCAAGAAGCACCGTTACTATGGCCTCTAACCCCGATCCCGACTTTTGAAGAAGTCTATGACCCCAAAATCTGCACCGAGGCGTCTCGGGAAATCTCCACCATCTTTGAGGGCTGGCTGCATCCCAAGCACGAGATGGCCAAACCCGAGGCCCTGGGCAAGATCCGGGTCCTGGAATGCGGCCACGGCGGGCTCCAGGCCAACGCCATGTTTGGCGGCGCCTACCTGGGCGAACTGGGGGCCAACGTCATCATGGTGGAACCGCCCGGCGGCTCTCCCCTCCGGAAGCTGGTAGCCTTCGGCCGCAAGCGCTACATGTTCAAAGACAACGTCAACGGCGACCTGTGCGGCGGCGGCTTCCTGCATGAATGCCGCAACAAGCAGTCAATCACCCTGGATCTCACCAAGGAAGAAGGCCGGGCCATCCTGAAGAAGCTGGTCATTCACGCCGACGTTCTCATCGAGAACTATGCCCCCGGGCAGTTCGACGCCTGGGGTATCGGCTACCGCCAGCTCTCCCAGATCAATCCCCGTCTGATTTATGTCTGGAACGGCCAGAAAGGCCAGTGGGGCCCCTTGAAGGATCAGCCGGGTGAGCTCTATCCTTCCTCGCCCTGCGCCTCCGGTTGGTGTCATGCCACCGGGTTGCCCAAGAGCTTCGGCGGCACCCCCATCCGCTCCGGCGAAAAGTCTGACGACATCCTCTGCGGCAACCTCACGGCCCACGGCACCATCGCCGCCCTGATCTTCCGGTTGACCTCCGGTAAAGGCCAGTTCATCGAGGTCACCTCGTCGGAAGCCCACGCCCGCATCCATGACTACGCCTGGGGTTGGTATGGCATGGACGGCTCCAGTAAGCCCCGTTACGGCAACTGGGACCTGGCCATCAACATCTACTCGGTCAACCCCTGCAAAGACGGCTACATGATGGTGGGCGGCGGCCATGACCGGCTGTGGTACCGCATCTGGAAGACCGTGGGCAAAGACCGCCCCGAGCTGGAAGACATGATCCTGGATGAGCCCACCCTGCGGGTGGTCATCGACCGGGTCGGCCATGACCAGCAGGTCAAGACCTGCACCATCCTCACCGACTGGATGAAAGACTATACCCGGGAAGAATGCCGGGCCAAGTTGCTGGCGGAAGAAGTAGCCGCCGGCGGCGTCTCCTTCATCGACGAAGTGGCGGAAGAACCCCATTACAAATACCGGGGCATGGTGCGGGCTATCGAGACGGCCCACTACGGGAAAGTCCTGTTCTGCGGCTCCCTGTTCTATGGCCACCGGACCCCGGGCCGGGTCAAAGACCTGGGCCGTCCTGTGGGCTACGACAACAGCGATGTCTATCGCAAGTTCTGCAACTTCGACACCGGCAAGCTGAATGAGCTGTACGGCAAAGGGCTCATCTAATAGAGGGGGTTAGGAAATATGACCGAACACCTGGATAAACTACCCTTTGAGGATTATTGCAAGACTACCTTCAATAAGGACACTCTTTTTGACAAACCCGAGGCCCTGAAAGGGTACCGGGTGCTTTCCTGCACCCAGTACATCCTGGGTCCCGCCGCCGCCGCCTACCTGGGCGAGTTGGGGGCCGAGGTCATCAAGATCGAGGTGCCCCGCCTGGGTGAGCCCATGCGCCACTGCTCGCCCTACAACGAGTCCTGGTTCTATCCGGTTTCCCGGTGGAACCCGGGCCGCGGCACCTCGCCGGCCTTCCAGGGCGCCAACCACAACGAGTACTTCGTTACCATGGACTACCGCAAACCGGAAGCCAAGGAGCTCTTCTACAACCTGGTGCAGAAGTCAGATGCCATGGTGTGGAACTACCGGCCCGGCACCTTCGACCGATGGAAGATCGGCTACGGCGCCTGTAAAGAGGTCAACCCCCGCATCGTGTTAGCCTGGTGCGGCGGCTTCGGCGGCTTCGGCCCCGGCCGGAACTGGGCCTCCTACGACATCCTGGGCCAGGCCAAAGGCGGCGTCTTCTCCTTCACCGGCCACCGGGCCGGGAGAGCCAGCGCCGGCTTCCCCAGCAAACATACCACCTGGATCATGGACTACTCCGTGGGCATGCTGGTCTCCACCGGCATGCTGGCCGGCCTCTTCTGGCGGGACACGGTTTCCAACCTGGGCAACTTCTTCGAGTGCTCCCAGGTGCAAGGCTCCACCCGGTACACCGAATATGCCCTGCCCCTGTGGGGCCGCACCGGCGTCGTCCGCATGCGCTGGGGTAACTGGGACACGGAAATCTGCGTCAACGGCATCTGCGCCTGCGGCCTGACCTCCTATCCCCATTCGGACCATCCGGCGGAGAAGGAAGAGGGTTACATCTGCGTCCAGGCCTATACGGACGAAGACTTCGCTAATCTGATGAAGCTCATCGGCCGGCCCGACCTGGGCAAAAAGTACGCCTCCCACGATGATCGTGTGGAAGCCCGGGCCCAAGAAGAGATCTACCCGGCCATCGAGGACTTCCTGAAGGATAAAACCAAGGAAGAGGCCAGCCGTATCTTCAGCGGCGCCGGCATCATCTCTCAGCCCCTGCTCACCATTCTGGAAGCGGCCAATTGCGACCACTTCCTGGAGCGGGGATCCCTGGGCTGGTACGACGACCCCTACTACGGCGATGTCTTCACCCAGAAAACCATGTACAAGATGAGTGAGTCGCCGCCGCGCTTGAAACACGTGCACCGTCCGGTGGGCTCCGATAACGAGGAAATCTACCAGCGGGTTACCGGCCTCAGTCTGGAGCAGATCAGGGAGATGGAAGCCAAAGAGGTCATTTAACCGGAACGCGGCGGGGCCGGGTTATCGTGCCGGCCTGCCTTTGCTACACCTCTATCCATCACGGGAGGATTGACTCGATATGACCGAAATTAAGACATCGTTGTTGTATGATTGTCCAAAATGCAAAGCCCGTAATTTCCTGGATCCTTACAGCTTCTGGGAATACAAGGGCAACTTCAAATGCGGCGGCTGTGACACCCTCTACTACGCCGAGTGGGAAAACGGCCAGCGGGTCGTGGATCCCGAAGCGGCCAAGGGCAAGGACTTCATCCTGCCAGGCTACGTCGAGACCGAAGACCTGAAGCCCCTGTCTGGGGAAGGCAAGACCTCGGCCCCGCCTTTCGCCAACGTCACCTTCTTGGGCAAACCCAAGAATCTTACTGTATCGGCTCGGGGCAAGCTCGTCGCCTGCACCCAGCTTACTCCGGAAGACCTGGACGGCAGTTGCTGGAAACGCATCACGGCCCAGCGTAAATACGGAAAATCCTGGTAGTTGCTGCGTAACTACGGAAGATAGGAGGAATCCTCAATATGGCGATTCTCTGTGATGATTGCAAGAACATTAAATACACTTATGACCCGCAGATGTCCAAGGTGTGCTTCGGGCACTGCCGGGCCATTGAGTATCCTTTCCTGCTGGCCATTTTCAAGGAAGCGCGGGCGGGCGCCTTCACGGCTCCTAAAGAATGCAAGTTCTTCCAAGAAAAAAAGAAGAAGTAGGATAAACTAACCCTATCCCGGGGCGTCGCCTGGCGGCGCCCCGGTTTTTTTCGGGCCGGCCCCTTGCTTCCCTCGCCCAGGATTTATACACTGAGGCCACCCTGGAGTCAGAAATACTACCCAGGGAAGTCGGCGACCCGCCGTTTTGTGCGACCCCCGCCTGGCGCCGGGGCCTGGATGACAACCCTTATAAAGCAGGAAGTTTAATGAAAGACTACAGGCTCTATTGTTGCGATCAGCGGCTTGAGGAAGCCGAGGTAAAGGAACTTCTCGACCAGGCATGGGAGGAACTCTACGAACTGGAGTTCGACCAGGTCTTCGGGACCTGGCGCGGGGTTCACCTGGAAGTGGAAACGGATACCGTCCACATCACCTGGGAGAACATGTACTGCGCCCCTTTTATGATCTCCATTCACCGGGGCACCCGGGCCCTTCGCATGGACTACCCCCGGGATGAATTCCTCCAACTGGAACAGGCTGAAATCGAGCGCCTCCGTAACCTGCCGCCCAAGGAGAGATAGGATCGCGCCGCGGAAAAATGCAGGGCGGGCACTGCCCGCCTGAATTTGAGCCAAGAACATCCAGGAACAAGCGTTCCCTTGTAGTAGCAAGATTGAGGCTCAAGGGACAGGAGAACTACGCATGAATTGGGGAATGAAGAATCGCCTGAGCCAACTTATGCCCAACGGCAAATGTTTTTTTATGCCCATTGATCACGGATATTTTCAAGGCCCAACCAGGAAGCTGGAACGCCCGGGAGAGACGGTAAAACCGCTGCTGCCGCATGTGGACGCCATCTTTGTCACCCGGGGGGTATTGCGCGCCGCCCTGGACCCTCTTACCAGCAAACCCATCGTGCTGCGCGTCTCCGGCTGCACCAGCATGGTGGGCAAGGATTTGGCCAATGAGGAACTCACCACCTCGATTGCCGAAATTATCCGCTTGAACGCCTCCGCCGTGGGGCTGTCGATCTTTGTCGGCAGCGCCTATGAAAAGGAGACCCTCAAGAATCTGACCACCCTGGTAAATCTGTGCGAGGATTACGGCATCCCGGTGATGGCGGTTACCGCGGTGGGCCGGGAATTGGACCAGCGCGAGGCCCGTTATCTGAAATTATCCTGCCGCATCGCCGCCGAGCTGGGGGCCAGGGTGG
>Ga0172375_10010697_pt1 | contig 11842 bp, 12 predicted proteins | sample LakKiv1m_FD_114537 | JGI IMG/M metagenome (GOLD analysis project Ga0172375, IMG submission 114537) | Freshwater microbial communities from Kabuno Bay, South-Kivu, Congo - kab_092012_11.1m | ecosystem: Environmental > Aquatic > Freshwater > Lake | place: Democratic Republic of the Congo... | reverse complement strand
TATTCCGCCCCGGTCTGCACTCTCAGACATTTCATAGGATGTGCAGTAACATTCGAATTCGCCCAGCGTCGGATGAATCAACATCCGGCGTCCGGCGTCAAGCTCCGCAATAAGAGTATCCCGGCGCTTAAAGTAATCACGCCCGACAACAAATATTGTCATGGAAAAAGGTGCGCCCTCTTTATCCATATCCTCAAGCGTGTATTTATTCGTGCCGGGTGCGTCTTTTACAATAACGCTGCGGGTCGATTTAATCGACGAATCGAACGTCTCGAATATCGCCGCGCCAAACGCACCGTTACGCAGTTTCTTGCGCCAATATTCGTCTTTACCGAATAGCGCATTTTCCAGCTTATCCAGAGCGTCATTGATTGAATCAAAGCCTGCCATTTAATAAGCCCCAGCGCCCGCCAGTGTGCGCCCGACGTTCGTTCTTGTGCGAGTATTAGCCCCGCCGCTTGAATTCGTTTTGGTGTCAATTTGCGCGTTTTGGGGCACGTTCTGAAATTTGACGTTCACGTCAACGGATGTTTTCGGCTGTTCTTTGTCCTTTAAACTCATTTGCACACGTTCTACAAAAGTGCGGTGTATCGGCGTTGCGCCTTGCGGCATCCGGTCGAATGCGTTCATTACTTCTTGATCTCGCGACGTTGCTTGACGGAATGCCTTAATAAACAAAGCCGCTCCGGGTATCGGAAGCATATTTCCGAGAGTGTCTATTGCTCCAGATTCAGCCGGGTTCTTTTCCGAGAATCTTGTGACCATGCCAGCGCCGATTGCAACTTTTTCCGCACCCCATCTGAACGGTGCGAAGAAGTCCTTCACAACCTGCGTATTGTCCTGCATGAACTGGACAAGCGATTTCAGCGATTCTGCAAAACCGTGAAGATCATCGCGTAATGACTTGACGTTGATTTCCGAAATAGACTTTCGTATTTTCTCGAAAGCCTCCTTTGTGTCCAGATTTTCTATTCCAAGAAATCCGGCAAGCATTTCCCGAATGCCCGCGCCAATCTCTCGAATTACAGGAATCGCAACCTTGACCGTCTTTATCGTTTCATCAATCCACGTCGAAACTTTAGACGATACCAGATCGCGGTTTTTGGCTATCCATTTTGCCAGATCGTTGAAAAGCGGTATGAACACCGGAAACAACTTTGTTGCGATTTCGCGCCCGACGGCCTTCACAGCGTAAGAAACGCGCGTCATTGAATCGTCGAATTCTTCTGCGTTTCCAAGCGCGTCTTTGCCGATAACACCCGACAACTCCTGAAACTCTTTTTTGAGTTTCTTCATCGTCGCCGCGCCACCCTCGGACATCGTAATCATAGACAGGCCGCTTTTGCCGAAGCCCGCCATTGCCAGCGAAACTCTTAGAGCCGGGTCTTTTACTTCGTCCAGCTTGGCAACAAACATCTCGAAGGCGGTTCCGACATCGGACGTGTTTTTAAGCTGATTCAGGAAAGCGCCGCCGGTGTTTTTCAGCGCAGATACTAAAGCCCCGCCGCCCTGCTTCGCCTTACCAAGCGTCTTTGTAAAGAAGGCGATGTTTTTGTCAAGCTTTTCTGATCCCACTCCGGCCATATCTGCCGCAAAGCGATATGATTCCAGATCGTTCGCGTCAATCTTCAATTGACGGCTGAATTTAGCCGTTTTATCAAGATTGTCAGATACGCTCTTTGTCAGTTTAACAGTTGCATAAGTTGCAACAGTCGCCGCGCCAGCAACGGCAAGCAGCCCGGTTTTCATCCCGGCGAAGCCCACTTTTGCAACAGATAGCGCCGCCCGGTTTGCAAGTATGCGAGTACGCGCAAGCGCAGTATTAAGATTTGCCCGTAAAGACAAGCCGACTTTTGCTATTGACCTTGATGCGCGGTCATCGGCTGTGATTACGGCTTTGACTTTAAATTTACTGTCTGCCATTATTTATTAAATCTGTTGTGAGCTTGTATCCAGAATTCGAGTTCCTCATCATCCATATTCAGAAGCTCGGACGGTTGCCAGTGGTATTCCTTCGCCAGATAGATGAAAGCCTTCTGGTAGTAATCATCAAGTTTTAACCAGGGGTTCGGTCTGCGGATCGTCCCGAAAAAAGGTCTCACCCATCAAGGCAACAGCCCCTTTGAAGTCTTCCGGGTAAAGCTCCCCTAAAGCCTCTTCGGGATATCCGGTCAATCTCGACAACATGCGCATATTCGTTGCGTTGTCGCCCAGGCCGTCTGTTGAAACGAAATCCTTTGCCTTGATTTGACGGAGATGTAGAACGGTTATCTCAGAAGTGTAGGTGATAGGTTTTTTCAGAGTGTAAGAACAGACGGCTTGCGCCGGGGTAGTGATTGCCATTGAATTATCCCCTTGTTATATAAGGGGACGCCCCGTACAGGCCAGCGTCCCCTTTGTTTGAGTTATTTTACTACGGGCGTAAGTTTATTAGATTCGAATTTTGCGGTGAAGCGCTTGTTGGCCATATCAAGATTAACCGTTCCGGCCTTCCACGATTTCGCCATTACGAATGAGTGATTTTCATCCTCGACGAGAATACTTGCCGATCTGGTATTCGTGACTTTCGTGATATCGCCGCCTTTCAGAAGGAAAAATTCTCCCTCTATTGCATACGGTACTGCCGCCTCAGAATACCCGACAATGCCAGACAATCCAGTCTCCGAAGTGATATCGGTGTCATCCGGCTGGACGCTAAGATTAGCCCCGCAAAACCAGAATTCGCCATCAATTTCGAAGGTTACTTTTGATGCAACTGCCATGATTCACCTCCTTAATATTGCAGCCGGTACTGATTCAGCAAAGCAACCATCATGAGTTGATTTGCCAGGTCAGGCGGGTAGAAGATATCAACGCGGTTCGGATTAAGCGCGTTGCGCTCAACAATCAGATTAGCTGCGAAGGTGGCTCCGTTTTCGACAAGGCCCATTTCTTCATATTCCGAATAAGCCGCTATCAGTTCCGCTTTTATGCTGCCTGCTGAACACGCCGCTACACCCGGAGAAACTTTGGTCAGATCGTCAACGAGAATCTTTCTACCGAAGTTTCTTTCAATTCTGGCCTTAGAATCACGCAGGATATACATGAGCGTGTAGTGTGTCATGATATCAAGCCATGCATCAGTTTCCGTGCCGTTGCCGTCAACCTGATAGGTTGAAATCAGACGTTCAATCTTGACGCTTCGATCCGGCGCGTAATTGACCGTTGATATGCCGTCGTACAGGTGCGCATTTCTTTCGGAGTACAAGAAAGCATCATCCGCCGCAGGGCCGGTTATTCCGCTTACCTGCAAAGTCTGTAGCGGTCTGGACGGTGAATTCTTAATCGACGGTGCAGCTTTGCCGACAACGCCGGCGATGAACACGTCAAGCGAAACTGGAGCGGTTTCCTCATAACCAGGAATAACCTCATACGGATTATTTCTCAGCGCGCCGAAGGCCAGAAGATCGGAAGATGAATCCTTCTTCGCCGTGAACGAAACGCCGTATATCATCCGGTTGTACGCCCATCTGCTTTCCATTTCGGTTTTAAGCAGATTGAGATTCGAGGTGTCACAGTACGGATGAATGATGAAGTCGAATTCGGTTTCACCCATCGCGGTGATAACATTTGTCAAAGCCGGATCGGTCGCACCGGAAGCCATGCCGGTTACGGTTGCCGTCAATCCTGCCGGTAAAGCCTCATTCGCCACCGCTCCGAAAAGATTCAGCGAAATCTTGATGCTGTTGCCGACGGCTCCCTTGTGTTTTGCAGTACAGGTCAAAGTACCCGTGCTGAAAGTGGCATAGACCGGATAGTCAGTATTGATCGGCTTTAAGGAGTCAGCCGCAGTAAGCGTCAGGCCGTTACTTGTCGCCGTGAATACCGTACCCACGTTGGAGTCAGCCGATCCGACGGTGGTAAAATCCAGAAGGCTGTGAGCGGTAATCTGGTAAAGCTGGCCAGTTACAGGCGCACCGCTTGTCAACGAAATTTCCGTTCCGTTGATCACGTCGCGCAAATCTTCGGCAAGCGCCGCCGCAGTAGTGCTAGACGCAACGCCCACGCTCAGATTATAATCGTCAACGCGGAACCAACAAGTTCCGGCTTCGGTCGAAGTTCCGGTAAAAGCAACGGTTCCACTGGCCTGCGTGCCAGACGCATCATCAAGTGCGATTCCGTAAAGGAACGCGCCGGGGTCGTTCGCAAGATAGGCTTTCGCCATTCTATGCATCATAGAACCCTGTCCGAATTTTCCAGCCGCGTCAGCAGCAGACATAATGCGGACTTGCGTTTCTTTGGTTGCGCTGCCTATCGCCATTTTTTGGCCGACAAGCAGTGAATTTTGAAGAATTGTAGTTGTTCCGGCTGCGGAGGAATCAACTTCCGCATAAAACAACGGGACTCTGTTTGTGGTCGGGATTGTGTTAAAAGATATTGTCATTTATCAGCGCCTTTCTTTTCCGGCTTGATTTCCGGTTTAGACGCAATGACAACGTCACCTTCGGCCAGCTTTTTAAGCCAGAAGCCGTTTTTCGGCACCCGGTATTCACGTCCGCCCATAACCGTATTGCCTAATTCGGGCATACGGACGCGGCGACCGGAAACCAGTTTGACGGTCATGAAGTCCATTTATTTTTTTCCTTTATGTTTGGTCGATTAGTTCGGCTGTTACGCCTTGTTCCGTTACGCTCATTATGACGCTTGTAAGGATATCGCCTGTTGACACAGCGCCGATTTCGTCGTGATAAACGCACGTCATAATCATTACACCACCGGCGACTTGATCCTGCTTGACCTCTACATCCGTGCGGATTTCCACGCGTTCGATTTTTTCCATCAATGCCGTAAACGTGGAATTGTTTATCAGTATTGATTGAATATTTTCAAGCGCATCTTCCATCGTGTCCGCGAGGTCATCAGCGTCCGTGTCTTTGCAGTAATATTCAAATACAAGATCAATCGTCATCTGTACTTGACACCATGAAGAAAGAGAATCAAAATCCTCTGTCTTGCGCGGCGTCATTACGTTGACAAGCGGAAGCTCAGACGGTTGCACGTTGCGCCGCATAGAGTCTTTTACCGTGACGCCTGATAAACCAGCGACAAGCAGAGCAACTGCTTTTTCGCGAATCTGTCTACTGATTGCCGACATCACAACTCCATCAAGAACAGCTTGGCATCAATGCCAACGCCGCCCTTTTGCACGTCAATAATGCGGTAGGATTTCGCGCCGATAACGCAAGTATCATCTACCACCGGCGCGGTTGTAAGATCGGCAAGCCGCACGTCAATCACTGGTACATATTCCGTAACCTGTCCGTTATCAGTTACCCGGATAACTTCACAGGCAGCGTCAAACGGGGCTGCGATTACTTCCGCAGCCCCGCCGACGTTGTGCGTGTAAGTCACGGTGAATTTGAATGTATCCCGTGCGGCCTTTGTTGCCAGATCAGCTATGTCAGTCCAAGCACACATTAGATAGGTCTTACAGTGGCGTAAAATGCATTCGCAGACCAGTCAGCGACTGACAACTGCTGTATTTTGGCATTGCCACCGTCATCCTGGAAAGTCGCAGCTATATCGGTTCCGATAACCGGCGGAGCTTCGACTGTACCAGCAATCTTGATGGTCATTGTTACGGATTCGATAACATCGCCAATGGTGAAGGTTGCACCAGCGGTGCAGCCAGTCGGGACAATATATGAAGTGCCGGAAGTGCCGTCCCATTTGATAGTATATTTGTCCTTAAGAAGTGCGATATCAGCAGCATTTCCTTTGACGGTCTCGGTGGTACGGCTTGCGCCAGCAAGCTCAGCAAGGGCCGCTTCCACGTCAGTTCCAGTGAAGCGGTTAGCAGAGTCCAGAACCGAGATAGCGGAGGCGTCATGCGCGTCGGCAGTGTCACCCAGATGTGCGGTGATATCAGCACCAACAGCGGATACGGGTTCGAGAATCACTTTACAGGTAAGCTCGCCGCCGCCTGCGCAAGTTTCGTAAACCTTGCCGACAGGCAGGTCAGTATTAGTGGCGGTGATTTTTCCGGTTCCATCATTGTAATAAGCAACATCGCCAGCGGTGAATGCGGTTGCGCCTGCTTTGGGAAGTGTAAACATTCCCTCGGTTTCAATGGCCATATCATTGCCGCTGGTCGCATCGTCAACAGCGATTCCGAATATTCCAGAGCCTATCAAGACAGGATCACCGGAAGACTTGTTCGCCGGTGCAGTGACAGTCAGGGTTTCACCCTTAAAAAGTTTATTCGTACTCAATTTTTTTCTCCTTTGATAAAGTTAAGGGGAGCTAGGCTCCCCTGTGTTTCGATTCGTGATTATGCTCCGGGGTTGTAAGTCAGGCCGCGCCAGTCAAGGCAACGAGCGCCGAATACCAGACGGAATTTGAAGTTCATCGTATCGTTGACGAATCCACTTTCCTGTTCGATAACCGGGCCGTTAGTACCGGCCAGGTATCCGTAAACGAATGATTCGATTTGATCGCGGTCGGCCATGCCGTACCACTTGGTAGAGGTGGCGATGTCAACGTACGGATCGTAAATCGGAATCATCGAACGCATGGTGGCTGTAACGGCAGTGGCCTGAGTAGTCGGCTGATAATTCGGAGACATAAGATCCTCATAGTCCGCCTGTAGGGTCGTCGGCATGATGATGTATTTCATGCGAAGTCCAAGAGTTTCACTGTTCGGGCCGGTCTGCGCGGCAAAAAGTTTCATCATCTTTTTGAGCTGCGCGGCAGTAGGAGCGGCCAGCGAGGTCGAAGCAGTGTTGTTATGATCGGCATGGAAAAGGGCTTTTCCGTCACTCATGGTCGGGCCGTCGGCCAGATTGACTTTGAAGAATATTTCGCGTTCTTTGCGATTTGCGACTTTGAAAGCTTCGCGGTACTTGCGCTCAAAAGCATTCAAATCATCATTAATGAGGCATTCCATCGTAAAGGGCAGAATGACGCCGTACTTGTATGCGTAGGCGTCAACCTTAGCATCGCTCATTGTGACGTTTCCATATTCCGCACCTTCGAGAACCTGATCGAATTCATCGAAGCCGTTAAGCTGATTGTACGAAACGGCCTTGAAATCAGGGAAGTCCGAGCGCATTGCGATTTGCTCATACATCTTATTGACTTCGCCGTATTCCTTGACCAGCTTTTTGTTCATCGCGGTTCCGAGAATGTTCGGGAAATCGCTGCTTGACATGAGCATCTGTCGGGCGTTTTCATACTTGGAATTTCCTTCCTTGACGCCGGAAATGTGCAGCATCTTTCCGAGTTCGATCAGCGATGCGTGCTTAAACTTGTTATGGCTGTCCAGTCTGCCGGTGGTATTGCCGCTCAGTTTAGCGACAAGATAATCTTCAGCCTGCAATCTGATTTTATCGCCTTCGTCAGATACCAGATGCACGGCGCTGATTTCAGTTTTTTCCGAGTATTCTGCGCGAAGGTCGATAAGTTTTGCGCGGGCGTCTTCAATGGAAACGTCACCGGAAAGCATTTCCTTTACAGCCGGGTTGTCTTTAAGTCCGAGCTTTTCAGCCGCCAGATTGATACTGGCGATTCTGGCGCGCTCAGCTGCCTTTGCCTCTTTGCGGAGTTCCTCTTTTTCGAGATTCTCTTTTTCGAGTCTCTCTTTTTCGAGTTTTTCTTTTTCGTCCATGTTATTTTTTTCCTCTGAAATTAAATTGATGTTTTCGCCATTGCATGTATCTGAAAGCAGCGCCGCCGTTCCAATCGCACCAATCGGAACGCTTGATACTTCACAGGGTTCCGATTGCATGATTTTATAAAGCGGTTTGCCGTTATATTTGTCATCCTGCTTTTCATATTTATAAGCGTCGAATCCGGCGCTGATATTCGGCAGGAATCCTTCACGGATATCCTTGAGTGCCTGGTTTACAGACGGGTTTTCGTCGGATTCTTTTAACAGGGTTGTCGTGATAATGTTTTCGCCGTCGCGCTTCGCGCTCAATACGCGTCCCAGTATTGCACCCGAATATGAGTCGTGAGCCAGAAGATGCGGCATACGTCCGGTATTCAATTTTTCGAGATTCATACCGTCAAGATCAAATTCGATGTAGTATTCACCGTCCATCGAAAAGCGCCGGGCCTTCTGCCCTGCCGTATAAATCACCGCGTCAACGGTGTTTTTTTCTTTGTTGTAACTACCGGGGCTTAGTGTTGCCGACAGATCAACTTTTGGATCAAGCTTAATTGCCATTATTCACCTCTGCTTTTTGATGCATGCCATTCATTGTCATTAAGGCTGGTATGGAGTCGTAAGAAAGCCCACGCGCTGTGAGCATATCCAGAGTTTTCTTGTGTTCATCTAAGACTGCTTCGGGGTCTTTGCCGCGCTTGGCTATCGCTTCAATTAAGGTCATCGTGCCGTTACGCATTTCTGACAGATCGGCTTCCGCTTCGCTCTTGCGGTCGATAGCCTCATTTTCGGGTAAGTCCCATATGACGTTGATTAATGCGCGTTCTTCCGGCGTGACTTTCCCGGTGGCCTCGCAAACGTCCATAAACCAGCCCCAGACGGGCTTACAGAGAAGGTCGATAGTATTCCTCTGTCTGCGGGCGTTCGCCTTAATAAACTCAATCCTGCCGTGTCTGATAGACGAATAATTAGTGCCGGACAGATCGCCTGTCAAAAGCTCATACGTCAAGCCGACGCCAGCGGCAATATCATGGTCGATAACGGAGCAATACTCTTTTATGCCTGAGTTCTGCCGCGCCGGTGAAAACTCTATTGACGTGTCAGGCGTTAAGCGGTGAAACATTCCGGCTGTCATCATTTCGACGGGTTCGCCGTTTATGTCAGTCAAGGGCCAGTTGTCGGCAATATCGACCGATCCGCCCTCGACAGTGGACATATTGACGCCCACGCTTTCATCACCGGATGCAGAGCGGATAACACCCACCTGCGCAGACTGCATGATCTTTGCAACCTGCTCAGCATCAAGATATTTATCAGCGTTGTCCAGAGCAATCATCACATTCGATAGATGCGGAATTCCCCTGCTTTGACCGGGCCGGGTCTGGTCGTAAAAGTACAGCACGTCATCTGCGCTGTAGAACTGGCTCGATTGAGTGTACGCATACGCGGAGCCGGGATGATTTCTATAAAGCCAATAGCCTGTCACTTCTCCAAGTGAATCGTAGGCTACTCCGTCAACGGTTTTCGGGCCGGTTCCGTTATCAAAATTCACAGACGTGTCAATGTAATCATCTTCCAAAAGCTGTAATTGCAGCGGTATTAAATATCCGTCCGATGTTCTGCGAATGCGCTTGCGAATCAACACCCCGCCGTCAACTAGCTTCGATCTTACGGCGGTTTCAGTCAACCCGTTCCATCCGGTTTTATTGCCGGCGTAACAATTCGCTGCAAATTCATCCCATAAAGCCCGGACTTTTCTTTCAAGCTCGTTATTATCGCCAGCGTCAGGACGCGGATTTATTCCATTCGCACCAATTACGTTATTTGTCAGAGTGCGGATGATCGTGTTCGCCTTAGCGGAGTTCGCCACCACATACCGCGAACGTTCCCGTAGGTATTGCAGATCGGAATTCAGATAAGTGTTCGCGTCGCCGTCCATGCGGTTCAGGCCATACGTCCGCCTGTTCGTTTTTGCCGACTCCCATCCGCCAGCCGCAGACAATAGAGTCTTTCCGATAAGACGCATACCGGTGCGTATTTGCTTGACGCGCCCGGCGCGCTCGGCAAGTTTTTGAAACACATTTTTTTTCATGCTTAAAACTTCCGATAGCAGCCGACAACGCAACTTTTACGGGTTGTCCCGGCAAGCGCCTTTTCGATTTGAGAAATCAGACGCGCCATATCATCAAGGCTCCTGTACGTCACGATCTTGTCACCGTGCTTTACCGTCAAAACGCCAGAGGCGTAAGCCTCGCGTAATGAATCAAGCTGTGCTTGCGTGGATGCCATTATTTAAACCTGTTTCGCGTCTGCAATAAATATCGTCTGGCGTTGCGCTCTGTATCACTCTTATGCTGTAAGGGCTTTCTGACAACGCCTTTTGCGCGTTCTTCTTTTCGTTTTTCAGCGGCCTTTTCAGCCCGCTGATTTACGTTGCCGTCAATGATTTCTTCACGCCTGGGAACGCTCATAAAAGCCGCGTAAGCGTAAACGCGGCAATCAAGCGCCTCATTCCTGCGGCCTTCCGGCTTCCACCATATCCGCTTTTCACGTCCGCCTGCATACTGAATTTTCAGCGTTTCAGCCGTCAACTGTGAAAAGTAAGACGCGTCACGTCCCGCCGGGAAGTGACAGTATGACGGGCCGGGAGTCTCGACTTTCAATCGCTGCATAACGTGGAATTTCGCAGCCGAAACTCCTATAAAGTAAACATTCAGCCCACCCTTTGCCTTACTGGGCTTTGGATTCCAGACCGGCTTATTTTCGTCGGAGCTTCCCTTGGTGGCGTAAACGTGAATGTTACCGCGTGCAAATGCGAACGCTTGCGCCTGTTGTGCGTAGTGTCCGCCTGAGTCTATGCAGGTAACACCAATCGGCAAGCCGTCATAAGTCTTAGTCCTTATGATCTTGTCGATTTTTTCCCACAGTTCGCGCCCGGACGGATCGCCGTGTTCAACAATGTAATCCAGCGACCATGATTCGTAATCGCGGCCCCATCCGACAACTTCCAATTCGATTCGATCATCCTGCACGTCTGCGCCGCAAGTCACAAGTCCAATTCCGGATGGAACGTCATTCCAATCGGACGCTCGGCTTGCGACTAATTCCGGCTTGACGCGCTCGCCCAGATTGTCATCCCAAACTTCGGCAAACCTGGTATTGACAAATACCCGGAAACGAACCGGGTCTTTGTGGACTTCGAGAAATTCACGCGCCAGCCGTCCCCAGTCGGTAAACGGTGAATATAATGCATTCAGTGTAAATCCCTTTGCGCGTCCATCTTTACCAGCCCGTATATCCTCTTCGCGCTGTATCCATTTTCCGGCAAGCAGCATATCCAGTTTATGCCGATGTTCAATGAAACACCCGCAAGACGGGCAAACAACTTCCGCCGTTTCAGGCTGACCTTCATCCCAATGCAGATTTTGCCATGTCATCACAAACATTCCGCCACAGTGCGGGCAGGGGACGTGGTAGTCATGGCGTAAAGACTTGTCGAATTCCTTCTGCACTCTCGACACATCTTTAAGCGTCGGGGTTGACGTAATCAGAATTTTACGCCGCGCGAAGGTCTCAGTTCTCATTCGGGCCAGAGAAATCGGATCACCTTCATCGCCAGCCGACAACGGGAAACGGTCAACTTCATCCAGAAGCAGATATTCTATCGGAGTTGACGCCAGCGCCGCTGGTGAATTTGAGCCGCGAATATAAAACACGCCGCCCGGAAACTCCTTACTGTTGATCGTGTTTACCGAGTCTCTCGACCGGCGCTCCTTTACCAGACCATTAAGAACGCTTGTGCTTTCAATGAGCCTATCAACTCGCCCTTGCGAGTAGTGCTTCGCCATATCGCCGGTCGGCTGAATCATCAAGATCGGGCCGGGTGCAAGGTGGATTATTTCACCGACAAAGTTGTTAGCAACTTCCGATTTTCCAACCTGCGACGGGAATTCAAGTACAACTGTTTCCGTCTCCGAATCCGTCAGGCACTCCATCGGATACCGCAGATACGGTACTCTGTCAGTTCGCCAGCGGCCAGGCTCGCCAGATTCCGCACTCGATAAAACGCGGTATTTGTCCGCCCACTCCGCAACCGTTAAATTTTCAGGTGGCGTCAGTGCCGACGCTATTGCTGCATTGAGTGATCTCATTACTCAGCGTCTCCAATACAGCGTTTAACTCTCGCGTGATTTCCGC
>Ga0172375_10010696_pt1 | contig 11845 bp, 10 predicted proteins | sample LakKiv1m_FD_114537 | JGI IMG/M metagenome (GOLD analysis project Ga0172375, IMG submission 114537) | Freshwater microbial communities from Kabuno Bay, South-Kivu, Congo - kab_092012_11.1m | ecosystem: Environmental > Aquatic > Freshwater > Lake | place: Democratic Republic of the Congo... | reverse complement strand
TTTAGTGATAATTGACCTTTTTCTTAGGCTGCCCTGATTTCAGGACAGCCTTTTTTAGCTTAAAAACTTAACCAGATTTTTGTGATGCGCCTTGTTGCGAAGCCTTTTTAGTCCCATTTCCTTGAGTTGACGTGTCCTTTCGTCTGATATTTTAAACATCTGACCAATCGAATACACCGAATGTTCCTGGTGTCCGTTCAATCCGAAGTACAACTCCAAAACACGCGCTTCTTTCTTTGGAAGTTGATCCAATGCCCGCTTGATTTCAATTTTCAACGATTCGTGTATCAGGTTTTTATCAGGGTTTGGGGAATCAGTATTTTCGATGATATCATAATAATTGGTATCACTGTATTGATCGAGTGGCGAATCGAGCGACACACTGGGACTGTTTATTGTAATCGCATTGTTTATTTCATAATCATCGCTTTGCATTTTCTGAGCAGTTTCATCGATGGTAGGCAACCGATGGTTTTCCTGTTCAAACAGGGCATTCACTTTTTGGATCTTGGCGTTTTGCCAAACCCTTGTCGAAGGAATTCTCACAAGCTTCGACTTTTCGATGATACTTCGCGTAATTGCCTGCCTTATCCACCAAACAGCATACGTTATAAACTTAAAACCCCTTGTTTCATCAAACTTGTATGCTGCTTCAATTAATCCAAAATTCCCTTCACTTATCAGGTCGCTGAAATGAAAACCCCGGTTCTGATATTTTTTGGCAATCGAAACCACAAACCGGAGGTTGTTATGAATTAGTTTTTTACGCGCATCTTCATCGCCAAGCCTGATTTTTTTAATCAATTCTACCTCTTCTTCAGGCTTGAGTGGCGAATATCTGCCTATTTCCTTTAAATATAGTGAAGTTGATTTCATATCCTTTTTGGTAATCTCCTGGGAAATGAATATTTTATTCATAAAAGACCTTTCCTTTATTAATTTTAACTCATACAAAGGACGCCTTTAAAGGTTAAAAGGATATTAAAACCGTGTTAATGACAGGTTAAAGATTGTATCTTAAAATTAAGCGAATGTTAATAAAACAATTCCTTCGTAAGGTTGCAGATAAATCAAATCTCCAAACCTTGAAGCATTTGTATTATATACTGTCGAAAATATGATCTTGTCCTTTTGATGCAATGCTTTGTTAAAGGTTTTTGAGCGTGAGGTAAAATTGAGTACAATCAACAGTTTTTCATCCCCATTTTTTCTATAAAACGAGATAATCCCGTTTTTCCCCGGGCAATCAGGAATCCAGTCACCGGCATTCAAAGCAATGTATTGTTTTCGAAGCTTGATAAGATTACGGTAAAGGTTAAGCAATGATTCCTGATTAATCATTTCATTTTCAACATTTTTCTCTTTAAAATCATCATTTAGGGGAAGCCAGGGTTCGACAAGCGAAAAACCGCCAGACTTTTCTTCGTTCCACTGCATAGGTGTCCGTGCCCGGTCGCGGCCTTTAAAAAACGGCCAGAATTTTTTTCCAAGCGGATCCTGAATTTTATGTTTGGGAATTCGTGCGTTTTTCATCCCGATTTCTTCGCCATAATAAACGAAGGGCGTTCCCCGAAGGGTCATCAGAAGCAACGCAATAAGACGGGCTTTTTTATCAGGATTTCTCCCGGTAAACTTCCTGTTAAACGACCGGAAAAGGTCGTGATTTGAAAAAACATTGGTTGGCCAACCTTCGGGTGGAATGCTGTTTTGCCATTTTTCGATGGCTTTAAAATATTTTCTGGCACTCCAATAAACAAAGAATATGGAAAAATCGAAGGTTAGATGCAACGAGTTATTTCCTTCCGACAGGTAACTGGCGGCAAGCCCCGGGTCTCCGGGTGGTAAAGCATAAATTTCGCCCACACTCATCCGCTCCGGGTAATTGTTCAGGAGTTCACGAAGTTTACGTATTATTTTGTACGATTTAGGCTGGTTGCGGGTTCTGATTTTCCGTGAAAACGGCTGCCAGAATAAAAATGGGTTATTCCGCAGTTTTTTATCTTTTACAATAAAATTGATAACATCAAACCTGAATCCATCAACACCGGTCTCGAGCCAGAAACTGAGCATGCCAAACATTTCAATTCTAAGTTCCTTGTTTCGCCAGTTCAAATCGGGCTGATCTTTCAGAAATGAATGAAGATAATACTCGCCGGTGTTTGCACAGAATTCCCAGCAACTTCCGCCAAAGGCAGTTTTCCAGTTATTGGGTTTTCTGCCATTTTTGGGTGGTTCCCAAATGTACCAGTTTCGTTTCGGGTTTTCTTTGCTGCTTTTTGATTCGACAAACCATGGGTGCTGACTGGATGTGTGATTCAAGACCATATCAAGAATAACCCTGATATTCCGGGCATGCGCTTCATGCAATATTTCCCTGAAATCGTCAAGACTGCCAAATACAGGATCGATGGTGTAATAGTCGGAAACATCATAACCAAATTCGGCCATTGGCGACCTGAAAACAGGTGAGAGCCAAATTGCATCCACACCCAGGTTTTGGAGGTAACCGAGTTTTTGAATGATTCCCCTCAAATCGCCTTTTCCATCGTTGTTCGAATCGAAAAAACTCAGCGGGTAAATGTGATAAACCACACCGTGCTTCCACCAAATCCAATCAACATTTGTTTCTTTCTTCTGCTGTGATTGCGAATCCAATATCATTTAACAGTTTATTCAGTATCAAATCTTTTTTATAATCCCTTGCTCTTATCAAAGCATTTTCTTTAAAACCAAAATGCAAGCTTTTGTTTGAAAGGTACCAGGTTAATTTTTCTTTCATTTCATCGGATGTATTCACCAGAAAACCGTTTTCATTGTTGCTGATGATATCTTTTGGCCCTTTAATATTGTAAGCAATCACAGGCAAACCGCACGAAATAGATTCGAGGACTGAACAACTGAAAGTATCAAATTTTGATGGCAAAATAAGTATGTCGGAAGCTGAATAAATTTCGGGTAAGCTTTTGTGATGAACCCATCCCAAATAAATGGCTTCCGGAAGTTCTTTCCTGAGTTCATTTTCGGCAGGTCCCGATCCGGCAATCACCATTTTTATCTTTGGAAAGGTTTTCTTCAGGTGGTGATAAATCTCAGGAAGTTCGGTTACCCCCTTTTCGGTGCTAAGTCTTCCTGAATAAAGAATTACAAAACTGTCGGGATCAAATCCGAATCTGGTCGATTTATTAACAGCTTGTGGAACAAATTCCTCATCAACCCAATGGGCAGTAAGATGGACATTTTTTTGATGAAAGCCCATGTGTTTTCCCGTCAACCATTTTTGCTGGTCGGTGTTGAGGACAAACAGCGAGTCGAAAAGTTTGTAATACGCGCGAAGTATCCTGCGAACACGGTTTAAATTGTGAACATTAATATTGAGCACTTTCCTTGCAAACATCACCCAGTCGGTGTGAATGTAAAAATGGACTTTTACAGTAAAAGCATTTTTCAGATAAATGGCTGCCAGCCCCATCGGGCCTTCGGTGGAGCACATCACACGGTCGTATTCACCATTTTGAAATGCCTCATGAATAGCAAGAAAATTTGGAATACGCAGGGGCTGTTGCTGATAAAAAGGCATCGTAAATTCAAGTTCGGGTTTGATAACAAGAAGATGATCTTCGGGTTGAATATTGTTGCTGCAAACCATCAGATCGATGGGGAGGTTGCGGCGCTGAATTTCATTCAATACCGACTTCAGAACCATCGAAACTCCGTTGTTGTCTTCAAATGTATCGGTAAGCCAGAGCATTCGTTCCGGATGCTGGTATTTACCAGTTGTTTCCGAAAAGCGCGAAAGCAGTGTCCGGGTGTTGTAAAGAACCTTTGTACTGGTAAAATTGGCTGCCAGAATCAGAGATGAAGCCAGAAATGGGAAAGACAGGCCATCAAGGAATTCCGGAATATCGATGTAACTGATTTGATTTTGCTTCTGCTTTTTTACGGGTTTGATAAGTGACCGGAAATCGCTCGGTATTTCAAACCGTTCGATCAGATTATTAAAATCAACAGCTTCAAATTTGCCCTCTTTACTAATTTTCTCCAGTTTTTTATGCAAACGGGTAAACAAAATTTTTATCAACTTTTGGTTGATCTGCAAAATGGAGTTGTGATAGAGTTGAACAATATCAACGTGTTTGTCGCGGTTGGTTTTTGCAATCGCTGAAGCATCCTTAAAAATGGATCTGTAGGCCTTGGGAACCATCAGGTTGTTGGCAAAAGAAGGAACTTTTCCCTTGAAACAATTGTGGAAAAGTTTAATGAACCGCATGGTGGTTCCGTGCCTTTGAACTTCAGCAAAGCCGTTGGATAACAACAAAGCAATGGTCTTATCGCGTGTTGTGCCCTGATGCAGCAAAATACGCAAAAGTCCGGGGTCTTTGTGATACATGGCGATTTGAAATACATAGTCCAGCAAAGCGATGGTGAGTTTTTCGCTGTTGTTTGGCGAGCCAAAAGGAATCATCCTTCCATCGCGTATCGCCTCGAGTGCCAGTTCGGTTTTTGTTTGTTTCTTCAGCCTGGTTTTCAGTTCAGCCACATAAAGATCTGTACCTGTAAGCCCCGCAAACAGGCCGATATGACTGTCGGAACCGCCGGAGAATGATTTACGGTAGGGATTTTTGCAATACAACGTCGGTTCAATACCAAATTCTTTGGCGTTGGAATCAATTACCTCCTTCGATAGCGTTTCGAGCCATACTTTAACAAGCATGTTTTGCCAGGTGTCTCTTTGGCCGTTTACAACCTCAAACCGCTCAAAAATCAAAGCCATTTTATCGAAAAAATCCAGCGGCGGAGTGCCATTGGTGGAGTAATGATAAAGCGGGTGAGCCCAAATGGTAGGAATGTTTTCTTTACAGGCAAACTCCTGAAAATGATACACGTTTTTACGAAGTTTATTTAAAATGGGTTCATGAGCCTTTTCAAAACCATAAGCCAACACATGAATGCCAACATTAAAATCGGGGACAAAACAACTGAACTCAGCGCCGGTAAGCACCTCTTGCCCTTTATCCTTCAATTCGAAACACGACCTGGCGTTGTTGTGGTTTGTAATGGTGATTACATCGCACTTGTTGCTTTCAAGCTCTTTTACAAGGCGTTCGGTTTTTAGCCATGTTTCAGGAACATTCAGAATCCTGCCTAAAAGCTCATCCGGAACATCGCTGTTATGATCATGAACATGCAAATCAACTTTCAAAAGGTCTTCTTTGGGATATTTTATGATTTGTGAACTTAGAAAATTATGGAGGTCATCGCTAAGTTGGGTTGAAAATTTTCCTTTAATATTGTCTGTTTTGTACATTATAATTTTTGCGGCAAAAATCATTAACTCATATTATTCGATTATTAAATTCATTTTATTTTGGTGTTAATAAGATGGCTGAATAATTAACTTTGCGTTAATTTTAAATGTATCAGGATTTTAACTGATAATTAATTATTAACACAAAGTATCCGGCTTTTCGCCTTGTAACAACATTTTCTGACATTTGCAATTTTTAATTTTGCCGGAGGTTTTCAAAGTTTTGGATTTTTAAGGACGGCGCTTTCAAAACTAACTTATCAGATTCCAACGCATAATGAAAGATATTCTTCAGGATACGGAAAAATATGTGACCAGGCTTTTTAATTTGCGCACCGATGCAAGATTATTTTACCATAACCTTGGCCATACACGCTCGGTTGTGAATGCAGCAAAATTTATTGGAGAAAAATGTGGTGTTAATGGAGACCAAATGGAAGCCTTGCTGGTTGCTGCATGGTTTCATGATGTTGGTTATGTCGAAAATAAAATCAATCACGAGGATCTGAGTAAACAGGAAGCCCGTCAATTTCTTGCAGAGAATGGATTTGAGGATGACTTTATCGAACAGGTTGAAAGATGCATTGAAGCAACAAGGATACCCCAAAATCCTGTTGATCAGCTTTCGGCTATTCTTTGCGACGCCGATCTGTACAATGTATCGCAGCCGGATTTTATGGAAACCGCTCGTAAATTCTGGAATGAACTGGCGGCATTTTATGGTTACGAATCATCAATGGGAAAATACATTACCATTTCCTTGAATTTTTTTAGCAAACATGAGTTTCATACCGAATACGGCCGTACTGTTCTTGAGGAAGGTAAAAAACGCAACATCGCACAGTTGAAGATGACGCTTCAAAATGAAATAGAAATCGCAGAAGAATCGATTGATTAATTTAGGGTTTTTTACCTGAAAATCAGATTTTGAAATAATGCTTTTTCAGCCAGAATTTAAACATTGGATCAATCATCTCAATTGTATCACCCTGTATATCAATAATTTCTTTGTTAACTAATGCCTGTTTTATGCGCAACACATTTGCCGATGTACCCAATCCATATTCCTGAATTGTATCCTTTGAACTTAACAGGCTTGCTTCACTCAAAACAGCCTTCAGAAAGTTTATCTGAGTATTGCTCAATCCATCGGCCATTGATTGAAATAAAAGACCGAGTTGTAAAATCAGACTTTCGTGTGCTTCATTGATAATATCCTGATTGACCGTACTTGTAGTTCTGAACCACACCTGTTGTGCAAGTTGCTGAACATATTGTGAATGACATTCAGCAAGATTGGCAATACATGCAGCATCCTGTTCACTTATTTCCTTTCCGGTTACAGAAAAACGACCAATAATAAATGGAATCCACGCTTCCAGTTTAATTTTCTGGAGGAAAAAAACATCTCCAAATTTATAAAAAGGCATTGAGGGAGAGCTGAATACTTCCATTAACATGTGTCTTTTACTACCATACAAACAATAGGAAACCCGGGTATGCTTTTGCCAGTGCGACCTGAGTTTTTTTTGAAAAGATTCAGGGTCATCAAAACCGCCAATATTTTGAAATTCATCAATACAAACGACTATTTTCAGGTTTTTTTCGATAGCCAAAACCTCGGCAAGATTTAAAATATCGTCGGGTTGTTTTTTTACTTCCCTGGAATCGAGTTCCACGGTAACTTCACTGTTCGGCTCAGGGTTGAAGGATATTCGGGGCAAAAATCTACCCAAAAAACTGTTGGCGCCAGCCATCAATTCTTCCATTTTTGAGGATATGGCTTTTAATATCCCATCGGCCAACAACTGGTAAAATTCGCCTTCCTGACGAACATTGTAACAATCAATGAAACAAAACCTGATTTCCGGGTTATTTTCCATCGCAATTTTTGATGCTTTCAAAACCAGGGATGATTTCCCCCATCGCCTGGGTGAAATCAAAATGGTGTTAATGCCGGATGAAAAATTGAGTGCGAGTTGATTTGCTTCTTCCTCCCGGTTTGTAAAAACCTCATTCTGAACAATTTTGCCATAAATAAATGGTGTATCCATAATGCATTTTTTTGCAAAGATAGCTAAGATTTATTTAGGTTACAACTTTGTAAGTTACATTTTTGTAAGTTACATTTTTGTAAGTTACATTTTTGTTACCTGGGAATTAAGGAAAATTTAAAAGAGAATACTTCATAAATTTTCTACACCGATTCCGTACCGGGAATCCTTATGCGCTGCAGAAGCCTCATCCATTTGTCTTTTTCCAGGATAAATTTTTGCAGATTTTCGGTTTTTACGGGCTCTGCAGGCGGAGATTCCATTTTTAAAGGATCGATGGGCTGGCCATTTTTATAAACCCTGAAATCGAGATGTGGGCCGGTGGATAATCCGGAACTGCCAACATAACCAATTACCTGACCTTGCCGGATTCTGACACCGGCCCGAATTCCTTCACCATATTTTGACAGGTGCATGTAAGTGGTAGAGTAGGTTCCGTTGTGCCTGATTTTTACGGCACGACCTCCTCCTCCACTCCAATCGGCACTGATAACTGTTCCATCACCGATCGAGACAACAGGAGTGCCCACATCGGCAGCATAATCAACCCCCAGGTGAGGCCGCCGGTATTTTAAAACTGGATGCATCCTGCTATAGGAAAAATGAGAGCTGATGCGCTTGAATTTTAACGGCGCTTTTAAAAATGCCCGGCGAAGACTGTTGGCTTTCTCATCGAAATAATCGCCTTTAAAATCCTGAACAAAAAGAAAAGCATAATAATCGTTCTTGTAATGATTAAAATTGGCCGCTAATATTTTGCCAATCCCGATCCTTTTTCCGTCCACCCATTGACTTTCATAAATTACCTTGTAATTATCACCTTTCTGAATTCCGAAGAAGTCGATGGTCCAGGCATAAATTTCGGATAATTCGTTGGCAAGATTTGGGTCACAGTGGTTGTCAATCATGGCATTCCAAAGTGAAGAGTTGATAACCCCAACGGCTGTATCAACACTCACCTTCACTTCCTTTTGCCTCCGGAGGGCTTTCAGGTCTTCGCCAAGATTAAACACAACATAGTCAATGGGTGAAATTTCATAAATAAAATATTGGGCTTTTTGGGAAGTATTGTTCTCAGCAAAAACAAAATACTTGTTTCCATAACGAATTTTACGGACGTCAAAAATATGCCGTGTACGCTTTGCCAGGGCATCAATGGTTACGAAATCAACACCATAGCCGGACAAAATTTCTGAAAGGTTTTGATCTTTTCTTACACTTCCCTCAAATACTTTCAGTGAGTCGATATTTATCCCGAAAAGGATCTTTGGCGGAGGTGGTTCAACAACAACCGACTCAGGTTTTTCATTGGTTATCAGGTAATAAATCAAGGCTACCACAGTAATGACGATGATAACAGATAAAACAAAAATGATTCTTTTTAAGTTGATTATCATTAATAACCTGTTGCTTAAGTTGTTTTGGTTGAGCAATAATTTTATATGCTATAATTCCCGTGGTTTTGGATCGTAACCCAATTTTTTAATCACTTCTTTCAACCTGCATTCGTTTGTTTTCAAACTGTCGTATTCGATAAAAATAATGGTATCAGCCCAGCATGCGAAGTTGAAGGTAATTCCTTTCACCGTATCAAGCCTGTCCTGAACCCAGGCAACATTGGCCGAATCCAGACCTTGAACAGTAAACTGAATAATGGCAATATTTGCAGAATCCTTATTATCATTAACAAGATCAGTCCTTTCATAATCTGCTGACATCAATAAAAAAGCAACAAAAAGTAACCCTGTTGAAACAATACTTTTAATCAGACTTTTCATATTTTTTTTTGGGCAAAAATAGAAATTATGTCGTTCCGGGCTTCTTAACCTTTTTGACAGAGGGTATTTCCCGGACAAAAAAAGCGGGTATTGCCCGCCTTTTAGTATTTTGTCAAGAATATTTCAGGATTTGATAATTTTCAAGGTGAAATCACGTCCTGCCTTCATTGCCTGAAGATTGACAGTCACCACATTTTCGCCCTTTTTGCCAAACAACATCGCTATCGCTTTTTCGAGGAGTTGATAATCAAGGTCGAGAAATGGGGATGCCGCCCCCAGTACTACCACATTGGCCGATTTGAGAGTGCCCATGTCTTTGGCGATTTTATCTGCATCCAGGGCTATGTGGTTTCTAACCTTTTCAATTTCAGCCATTAGGTCATCTTTTTCGGGATAGTTGGGAATGTTTACGAAAGTCTGGGTGTTGGTTACCAGCCAGCCATTGGGAGCTAACATAGGCAAATAACGCAACGATTCCATGGGTTCAACCGAGAGGATCATATCGGCCTTTCCAGTCGGGATAAGGTCGGAATGTATCACTTTGTCTGACAATCTTAAATTGGATTGAACGTCGCCGCCCCGCTGGCTCATCCCGTGAACTTCGGCCTGTTTAAGATGTAACCCGGCTTCAATTGCAGCGAGGCCAATTATGGCTGCGATGGAAAGAATTCCCTGTCCACCTACTCCGGCCAGAATGATGTCTTTTTTCATGATTCGGATATATTTTTACAATTATTCACTTTGTGTGGCTTTGGCCTTATCGCGCATGCGTTTATTAAGCGTTTGAATACACTCGCGGCGAGGAATGATGACTGATACTCCCGGATACTTTAATTCTTCCATAATTGTCTTCACATTCTCCTCATGATGCTTTTTAAGAGGTTTAATCACCCTGATGTGTTCTTCATCAACACCAACACCCCGGCAGATCGCTTCAATCTTTCCGGTTGCGGCCGAAGGTTGCCCGCCTGTCATACCGGTGGTTGCGTTATCAGCAATGATTACAGTTATTGGAGTATTGTCGTTTACTGCATCCAAAAGCCCGGTAATTCCCGAATGGGTAAATGTAGAATCGCCAATGACTGCAACTGCAGGTACAAGCCCGGCGTCAGCCGCTCCTTTGGCCATTGTGATAGAAGCACCCATATCAACGCAGGTATTTATGGCATTAAATGGTGCCAGGGCACCAAGTGTGTAACATCCGATATCCGAAAACACCCTTCCTTTTGAGTAATCAATCAGTGCTTCGTTGAGGGCGTTGTAAGCATCGCGGTGCGAACAGCCTATGCAAAGCGAGGGCGGCCTGCCAACAACCACCGAAGGGATTTCGGCTCCTTCGGTTACTTCCATCCCTAATGCCAAAGCTACTTTGTTGGGATTCAACTCGCCATCACGCTGGATGGTACCATCAAGCCGTCCTTTTATTTTCAGACATTTCATCAAAAATCCCCTCAACAATTCTTCTATTATCGGAAATCCTTCTTCCAATACAAGAACTTCTTCACATTCGTTCACCATTCTTTCCAACATTGTGCGTGGAACGGGATATTGGGTAATTTTTAGTACAGGATAGGGAATGTCTCCATCCGGATAATTCTCCATTAGATAATTGTAGGCAATTCCACAAGCAATAATTCCCAAAGAGCGGTTAAGGCCATCAAGATATTTGTTGAATCCTGAGTTTGCAGCTTCCAGAATGAAATTCTCCTGTTTGGCAATCAACCCTTTGTACCTTTTACGGGCAATGGCAGGCAACAGGATGAACTGCTTCAAATCCGAGGGAAGCCTCAGTTCGTTTTGTGGTAACCCGCTACGGCGAACAACGGCAGCCCTTGAATGTGCCAGCCGGGTGGTAATCCTCATCAGTACAGGTGTTTCCAACCTTTCCGATAAGTCAAAACCATAAAAAATCATGTCGTAAGCTTCTTGTTGGTTTGAGGGTTCAAGGGTTGGAATCATGGTAAATTTTCCATAAAAACGCGAATCCTGTTCATTTTGTGATGAGTGCATCGAAGGATCATCCGCGGCAACAACTATCAACCCACCGTTGGCACCAGTCATACCTGAATTTACAAAAGCATCGGCTGCAACATTTAAACCCACATGTTTCATACAAACCATCGCTCTTTTCCCAACATAAGAAACGCCCAAGGCAGATTCCATCGCAGTCTTCTCGTTGGTTGACCACGATGACCTGATCTTCTTCTCAGTGGCTTGCTTTGAATGTTGAACATATTCTGTAATTTCGGTGGAGGGAGTTCCGGGATAGGCAAAGATTCCTGTTAATCCGGCATCAATGGCTGCCTGGGCTATTGCTTCATTACCCAGCAATAATAATTTCTGCATTATTTCAAGAGTTGAGTTGTTGTTATTGACGAATTTATCATGATTCTACCACGGGCAAAACTAAAACTTTTAATTTACAGTGCTCAGAATTTTGCGCACAAAATCTGAGATTTTTATTGTGTTTTCATGAAATGAGTAATGGCAAAAAGTCTGTTAGGAATTGTGCTGTGATTTTGATCACAAATGCTTCATGCTCTTGAAAAGAATAACTATGTTTGCGCCCCTTTTTAAAAATTTGATTGAGAATTTTTGATTATGAATAATAAGATTTTAATGACTCCGAACCCGTTGGTTCAGTACCTGAGTAAATCGCCTGAATTTTTCACTCGGGAAGATTTGATTTTGTATATCGAAGATCATAA
>Ga0172375_10010695_pt1 | contig 11845 bp, 1 predicted proteins | sample LakKiv1m_FD_114537 | JGI IMG/M metagenome (GOLD analysis project Ga0172375, IMG submission 114537) | Freshwater microbial communities from Kabuno Bay, South-Kivu, Congo - kab_092012_11.1m | ecosystem: Environmental > Aquatic > Freshwater > Lake | place: Democratic Republic of the Congo... | reverse complement strand
CCCGTTTTCGGATCCTTGCAACGTTGTCTGGATTTCAATACCGACCGCATCGACGCCGATGTGGTCCACGTCCACACCTGGTACACCCACTTCGGCGGATTGCTTGCAAAATTCAATTACGGGATTCCGCTGGTTTTGACCACCCATTCGCTCGAGCCGTTGCGTTCCTGGAAGCGTGAACAACTCGGCGGAGGCTACGATTTCAGCTGTTGGGTCGAGCGGGCGGCGCTCAAGGCCGCCGATGCGATCATCGCGGTGTCTCAGGAAACCAAGAAAGATATTCTGAACTATTTCGACGTCAGCGAGAAAAAAGTCCACGTCATCTATAACGGAATCGACGCCGACGAATACCGCCCGGTCCGAGCGCCCGATACGCTTGTCCGTTACGGCATCAATCCCTCCAAACCGTATATTCTCTTCGTGGGACGAATCACACGGCAGAAGGGGATCATTCATCTGGTGAATGCCATCCCGCATCTGGCGGGCGATTTTCAAATTGTTTTATGCGCCGGCGCTCCCGATACCCCGGAAATCGCCCGGGAAATGACCGCGGCAATCGAACGCGTCCGGAAAACGCGTCCCGGCATCGTTTGGATCCGCGAGATGGTCGACAACCCCACCAAGATCGCTTTATATTCTCACGCGTCTTTGTTTGTCTGCCCTTCGATCTATGAGCCGTTTGGGATCATCAATCTCGAGGCGATGGCGTGCCGGGTGCCGGTTGTCGCAAGCAGCGTCGGCGGGATCAAGGAAGTCGTCGTGGACGGAAAAACGGGCGCTCTGGTGCCGGTGCGGCTAAAGAAAACGAGTCAATCCGAACCGGTGAACCCGGCGCAATTCTCGCAAGACCTTGCCTTTCACATTAACCGTCTCATGGCCGACAAGGCCCTGCGGATTCGGATGGGCCACGCAGGCAGACGTCGCGTACTCAAGATCTTCGGCTGGCGCGCAATCGCCAAACAAGTCCACGCGCTTTACCGGTCGCTCCGGCGCCCTTCTCCCCGGAATTAACCTCCGCGCTCCCATCGTGTAAAAAAAGACGTGTTGATCTCTTTTTAAACCGTTCTAAAAAACTTTTTTCGAATTGAACCACGCGAGGGTTTGAACGGATTCGGTCGGACCCCGTTTCGGATCAGAGACTACTCACGCGTCCGGCAGGATGAGGAATGATTGATACAATGAGAACGCTTAACGCAAGCGAAGCAACGTAATAAGAAAAATAGTAGCGATTAGGCCGATCCGCCGACGGCTCGAAGCGCCATGCGGGCGCCTTGAACCAAAACCTCGATGGCGATCTTCTGGAGCGGCAAATAGAAGCTGGCTTTTCGGAAATCCTCCAAGCTCACATTGCCTTCCGAAACCGCTTTCCAGATCGAACGATCGGCAAGATGCTCGACTCCGTGGGTATTGCGAAAAGTGAATGCGGCTTCCGGCAAATCTTCGGGCGACACCTCGGCGAATCGGATCTCTCCGTCCGCAAAGTGAGCGGCGTAGACTTCACCGATGGATCCGGCCAGGCGAATGGCCGCGTACCACCCGAGAACCTGGTCCTTTTCGAGACCCGTCACCGGAAATTGGATTTCGTTTTTCTGGTTCGTCGGCGCTTCGTTCATTCGGGCGGTATCCCGATAGCGGACAATGACGGATTTACCCCGGGGCTCACCCAGATAAACGGTCGACACCAGGTTATTTTTCTTGATGAGTGTTTCTAAAATCGACCTTTGAATCTCGTTAAACTCGCCCGTCAAATAAAACGCATCTTTGTTAAATTCGGACAGTCTCCGGATGCGAAGAAACGCTTCGACCAAAATCTGCGCCTGGGAGGCAAAGACGATCTCATCCTGAATTTGGGCCAGAGAACCCGTGGGAAGAGCATGTTCCAGAGAAGCCCGGCTTCGAACGGTTGTGACCGCCGCATCCGTTTGCTCGGCGGCCATTGCCAAAAGAAGGTTGATTCCCAAAGCATAGGCTTGTTTTTGCTGGGCGGCCGAAACCTGGCGAAACTTCGCCAAGGCCTGCTTGAAACTCGGGATCTCCGTGACTGTCGTGTATTCGTTTTCACCGGTCAACATCAATAAACGTACCCGGGCGTCATTTCTCGTCGCTTCCTTTTCAATTTTGAAAAAACTCGGATTTTCGGATATCAGAGATACCGCCAGCGGATGCGCCAGATCCGCTTCCGAATGGATATCGGCCAAGTGCAACATCATCACCGTGAGCGCTTGTTCATGCTGAGCCGCCAGAGCCCTTCCCTCCCCGGACATTAAGTCGCCGGGGGCGTCGAGCAATTCAAACGGCGAAGGCGTCAGAGCCTCCTTTGATTCGGCGAGGGAATCGACCACGGCAAGCGCCGCTTTCGTTTGAGTCAGAAAATCGATCTTCGCCTGAATTTTATTCTCGAGACCAACACCGAATGTCTCGGCATTCGCCCTTTGGGCTTTCTGTCTGGCCATCGCCTGAAGAGTCAATTCTAGGGATTCCACATCCGTCATTTTTGCCAATTCTTGGTCGAACGCTTCTAACGCTCTCATGCGGTACGTGATCGCTATCGAAGGATCCTCTCCTCCTAAGCTGGTCCAATAGTCATCAGCAGCTTTGACCAGTGCCGAATTGGCATAGGCCAGCCGGGCGCCGTCAATACCGACTACAGTGACCGTGCGTTGAGCATTGATTAGAATTTTGAACTTCTGATGTTGGTCAAGTTTTTTCTGTAATTTGGACAGCAATAATTTAGCATTTTCAAGATTCTTATCCCGTGCAATTTCGGCAGAATCAAACTGGGCGCGTCCGACATATTTGTCATTAAAAAATAATTCAACCCATGCAGATGACCGCTGATCCGTTCCTTGAACATCGCGCACTTCGCCGGCAAGTGTGCTAAAAATTTCCATCAGCTGAGTCTCAAGGTTGACGCGAGTCACGTTGTACACTGCCATCCGTGCGCCGGCAGTGGACGAATAAGGCCCGTTCTTTTTCCAATTATGATATCCGTAGCTCGTAATGAAAAGTAGGTTAATCCTAAAATAATAAAAGGGCACTTTAGCATATTGCCGTAGCCAATCATCCGCAAAGCGGTCAAGCGCTGTTCGATCCTTGCTAAATTCGTTCCACTTGGTGTCTTCAAATTGTTCGACGCAGTTGAACACATAGTCTTGAAAATTTCCGGATGATATCGCTTTTTGATAGGCGTCCTCATCGGCAAGAATCTGACGCGCGTGGATGGGAAAAGTGAGAAAATTTTCACCTGCGCGATAATGCACCTCTTCTTCTAAGAGCGTCTCACTGCGTGGAAAATTGACTTTTGCTTTCGAGAGCCGGTCAAGCGCTTCGACGGCACCCGAAAAACGATGAACCGGAAGAAGTTTTATGATTGCAGATCCCGCGTGCCACATGAGCAGCCATCTCTTATCCGGATCTTCCATCGACTCGTCAATGACTCCGATCAAAAACTTAAGCCCTTTTTCAAGCGCTGCCGCATCCTCTATTTTTGGCAGGAACTGATCGCGAAGCAGCCGTAGACTTGGGTTGTTCAGTCTCATTAAGCCGTCAACAAACTTGTCAAAAAAGAATTCGGAATCCATCAAATCGCGAAAACTAGCCGTAGCACCGAATTTTCTTCCATAATCCGCGATCATCCAATCCACCCAAGCGCCCGGGTTGTTCAAATAGAGCGCCTTCAGAGCCAAACGCCGCTCCCCGGTATTAGGACCACTCGATACTTCCAGAAGAATGTCCGTGATGGGAAATTTAAGGTCTTTTTCAAAAACAGATAAAAAAGCCTCTCTCCCGGGATCAAATACTTCTTCGGTTGCACTTCCTGCCCGTTGTAGATAAGCCCGCAATGCGGGAGCTTGAAGAGATTGAATAAGTTCGACGAGGCCGACCGCACAGGCCGCGTTGACTAATTGCGCAGTTTTTGTCTGATCCCGCCACGCCTCAAATTCTGGAACACCTTTCCCGATCGCGTTGATTTCTTTGATCGAATCAACCAAAAACGCCACCGCTCTCAGATCTTTGCTTTTACCTATTCGATGTGCCGCTTCAGACCGCTTTGTAAGCGGAGCTTGGGGATCGATAACAATTTGCATAAGATCCTCGAGGGTCTCTTGCGGTTGCATTTCTATTGCTTTTTTCGGGCGAGACGTAAAATATGCAACGGAACCGACTAGCCCAGCGGCTGCGGCCCCTATAGCAGCCACTTTTATGGCAGTTCGTCGATCCATCGCCAGCCGGGCGCCGCGATTGAAATCGGTTAGGTCCGCGATGACGCCACGCTCTACGAATTGGCTCCAAGTCTCGTCGGAGACGCCCAGAACGATGTCCCACTGTCTGGGATCGGTCGAAGGGCCCGATGTATAAAAAGGTACGGGCTCGGATGTCGTTGCATAAATTTTGAGAAACCCCGTCAGGCGCTCCAGATTTCGAAAATGATTCATGAGGGTCGTAATATGCCCGCCTTCGAGAGTGCGATGACGGAATGCGCTGTTCATTTCTCGCGACATTTTTTCGCTTAGACTATATAAACCGGTAAAACCCCCTTCACGGGCGTAGTCAGGCACGCCTGCCGAAGAGACCGCGATATACCTGCCTTGTAAAACGGAATGGCTAAGAACGCTTTCTTCTATGAAAACACCGGGTTTATTCGCGTAATGCTGGACGATATCGGTCAATTGGTTTAATTGTCTTTGAATTTCGCGAAGCGTTTTTCGCCGCGTCCAATTGCGCCACCCGCTTCTTGTGCTCCCGTATGTCAATTGCCCTATCTGGTTTCGGATCGCATTCACCGGTTTTTGCATTTCATCCGACAATTTGAGCGCAAGTTGCTTCAAGGCCTGTTCCTTCACACCGGACGGCGTACCCAGATGCCATTCGGCCAACCGGGCGCCGTGCCTTTGTATTCGGCTCAGTCTTTTTGAAGCGTTCGTCACTTTAACGGTTAAAAGCTGCTCAGCCTCAATGCTGTGTCCGGCTCGGCCTCTTTGGCTAATCATTTTATCGAGATCGTATTTTAACGCGTCATAGGTGTCGCGAGCCGCTTGGATTTCCTTGTCCGTTCCTTCTTGTCGCCACTGCGTTTGTTGGGCATTCAAGAACGAAGCATATCGGCCTCCTTCATCCCAGCTTGCCAGCCGGGCGCCGTTTGGACTTTGATTCTGAATTTGGCGGCTTGCCCACAACTCCTGTAGCAGGCCAGACAGCTCACGACCCACGGCAACCGTATCGATTTGAACACCCTCTCTAACAGACAAATCGACTGGAATGCTGTAAGAGGGGTTTTGTCTGACAAAAAGCTGGTCTAGAACTTCTTCCATTTGGCCGCTAGCCCTGAGTGCCTCAAAAGCTTGCCGGGCCAATCCAACCGGCGACATTGCAAAATTGTCCACAGCTTCTTGAGTTTCCCGGTCGGCTATGAGCCGGCCCCAAACGTTCGGTCGTTGGGGTTTCTGTCCCGCCAGCCTTGCGCCGCCGGAATACTGAATCACGGCCTCGTAGAGGGCATTTTGCGCTTCGGGGATCGAAAGAGATCGTCCCCAATCAAGCAGACCCTCTCTTTGCCCTCGAACAAGCCGTACAAGTGTTGATCCGTCCTCGCCGCTCACTTGGGAAGGCTGTAAAATAGGCTGTTCGGCGTATGCGATTAAATGCTCGATCAAGCTATCGTTTAGATTCTCGATCACCCTCCTCCGCATATTGATTGTCTGAGGCGCGGTCATTTTACGTTGTGTGAATTCATTCGCCTTATTGAGCCATTCCACAACGGCGTCCGCCACAGCCCGTCGCATCCGATCGCGATCGCTTTTGACTTGGGTCAACTTCTCATTGAACGACTGAAATGCATGTCTTATTTGCCGTTCAAGATTTTCCAAACCCTGCATGCCTATGAAGCTCGCCGGAAGCCAATCCGTTCCGTCTTGATAAAAAGGTTGTACCTGGATAAGGCCCGCACCCCGCTGCACTACGGCAATCCTGAAATGATTTTCGTTTCTCGGAATCGCTTCGTCGATAGACGTGATTTGTCCCACGTCGTTGAACATAACGAATGGATACTTTGGAATTTGCCGCATCAAGCCTCTTTGAATCCAAGCCATGAAATATTGCTCTAAAATTTTTAAACTTTGCTCGTTTGCCTGAGGGGGCTCAAAAATATCGAGACCTTCGACGATTGAACGCAAGCGAGTGTTTGCCGCTCGAAATCTTGGCAGTGATTCGTAGGCCAAAGTGCCCCTTGCGTTAACCAAGTCTTGATAGTTATCGATGCCTCTCAGATTTTCCGCCGATTGATCCATGAAATCCATCAGCTCTTGTATTTGAGAAGGTATCTGCGCCAATTCACCCAGAACCTCATCGGCACTTCGGGATTGAGCCATGAATTGATCATAGGGCAAGCGCTCCAGCTCGTCGGCTTTGGCCCGGAGAGCTTGCGCATAATGCCGCAATTGATCTTGGACCGAGTGAAATCCGGTGCTCTCATCGGCAAGGAGTGTGCCCAATATTTCGGAAACTTTATCGAGTGATTTTATAGAGTGTTCGATGGAGCCCGCAATGGACCTGAAATCACCGGGCAGTTCGCGATATTGTTTTTTATGTTCGGGGGACGCGGCGAGCCGGGCGCCGCCCAAGTCGGTCGGATTTTCATCATAGCTACCCAGGCCGTCCTCTTTTTCCTTCATCTCTTGAAGGGCCAGTCTTCCCCCTTGCACCGAATCCGTTAGCGCCCCCGCGAGCTCCGCGTCATACGGAACGCCCGATCTTCCTTGCTCCAGGATACGATTCAACATGTTCGTATGCAGGGCGGCTCCAAAATGATTCGAGGCCACCCGATCGATTTTTTGTTTCAAAAGAAGCTCTTCGTATCGCTTTTGATTGGTTTCCTGGAAGACCTGCGGAATGACGCAGATATAGGAAAGACCTCTGTCCTTGAGAAGGTATTTCAGGTTCGGTGTATGATAACCGCCGGTAATAAGCACCGCTTTTTCCTGATTTTCCGCGCTCATTTTCCAGATCAGGTTCTCCACGAACTTCCGGTCTCTTTCGTAGGTCAGAGAGTAGAAGCTCTCGCACCGCTTCACGACGTCGGCGTAGCCCGGCTCCAGAAAGATCGCCCGTTCGTAATGGGCTTTCAAGTCCATGATCTTTTTGTTGAGGAAACCAGTCAGGCGGTTGATGTCATAGTCTTGTTTGTCTTTTTGGTATTCGCCGAATTCATCCGGAGTGAGGGTCAGATTAAAAAGCTTCTTCAGGGCGCCGAGATTTTTCGAGGCTCGGATAAGACCGGCTTCGTCCTCATTGCGGGTGAGCGCCTTGAAAACGTCCTTTTCGAGGGCCTTCTGCTCTTCGAGGACGGCCTTGGGATCGAAGGTCGCCGCTTCCTTTAAATAACGGAAATACTTCGACAGTTCGGGGTACCGGCCATCCGTTCCTACTTTTTCCTCGAGTAGCGCGAAGAAGGCCTTTTCACTTTGCTTTTCGGCGGCCGAAATCTTCGAAGCCTGCGCGGCAATCAGTTCTTTTTGCACCTCGAGCGGCAGCGAAGCGACCGCGACCCGTTCTTCTTCGTTCGCTTTTTCGAAGTCGATCTTGGATTCGATTTCCTTTAGTTTTTTGAGTGTTTTGAGATGCGGGTAATTCTCGAGCGAAATGGCGCGCTGGGCCGCTTGGAGCGTCAAGACTTCAAAATAGTCCGTCAACGAAAGCCGGTTCTTCTGGAACTTTTGAAATTCCGTATCAAAAGCGGACAAAAAAGAATTGTAGATTTTGGGCTTTAAGGTCTCGATCGTCGACTCGATGCGATTCAAATAGTCTTCGAATTTTTCTCGTTCTTCGACCACCGCGCGGTAGATCGCGACGGATTGCGCGTACAAATTCAAATCTTCAACGCCCCACAACACGAGATCATGCCCGGACGTCAAATCGAGATATTCGGTGCCTTGGAGTTTGCCTTGGACCATGAAGGACTTGGCGACTTCTTTTCTTTTGGACTCGGAAGCGTATTTCCTCAAAAAAGACAGGGATTCATCGCCGGAACCGGCTTCGAGGAAGATGTATTTGATCGGGTCTTTCTTGAAAATGAGATCCAGCGTCTTGGCGGTATTGAGCTGGCCGGAATTGTTGGTGTGGGCGTCCTGGAAAAGGATGATCGTCTTATCGGAGCCTGAGATCCGACACGCGTCTTCGATTGTCGCGATCGATTCGGGAATGGCCGGCAACACTTTTTTGGCCCAGGCTTTGGAGTTTTCGGTATCCGTCTTCCCTTCCAGGTTGATTTTGAACACATCCGGGTTTGCGAAAGCTATTTCTTGAAAGAGAAAACACGAAATCAGAAAAATGGAAAACGTTTTAAGAAAAGGGCTGTATTTTCCCTGATTTGTTTTGAAGATACCCGACAAGTTTTCCTCCGTGATTTTAGCCTCGAAAACGATTGAAAAAGGCGTGACGCCCGAGCTAAAAAGTCGAATAACGGAAAGTATACCCGATGCTCTTTTTGGATTCAAATTTTTGAAATTTTCCGGTTTAAGCGTTATTAAGCACGGGCCAATTTGTTGAATCAGAAGTGATTTTCGAAGGAATTTTATTTTTACCGGTCCCCCAAAATCGCCAAAAAGGGGCCTTTCGGCCAAACAAAAGCCCCTCCCCGGGCAGATATCCCAGGGAACCCTGGTTTGGTCCAAAACCGCCATCCAATTCGAGAAAATCCTCAAAAATACTGCCCGAATCGTCCAGAAAGGCCCAGTTCTCCCTGCAGAAGAGATGCGAGCGGCCTTTGTGAACTGCTACGCGAAAGACGAGCAAAAAGAAAGCTACGCAGAGACGGCCTGCTAGACGGCCTTCGGGCGGCCGCGGAAGGGCTAGAGTTATCCTGCTGTACCGAAGCTGGAAGAACCCTATCAAGATAAGAAAATTACGCAGAGGTCCCGGCGGCTCTGAGAGTAACGAAAGCCCTGTATAGTATCTGCTTGATTGTAGCAAGATGTCGAACAAGGAGATTTTGATTGTGGTAGGTTTGAATACTGACGCCCGGAATCGCATGTGGTGTTTTGACAAGTTGAAGATTGGCTTTGGCAACATCGGCACGGCTCATATCGGCACCGGTCAGAGCCTCGAGCATTTGAGGAGCCGAAGGACTGTCGGTCACAACAGAAAGACCTGTTCTGCCGATGGCTTTGTAATTGAAAATACGGATTTCTTCTCCAATATGAATGCCTTCTGTCGGCAGATATCCCGCCTGAGTGGCGACCGCCTGATCCAAAAAGGATTGGTTTTCAATGCTTGAATGAAATTGAGCGGCGGCCGTAGCTTCCAATTCTGTCATTTGCTGTGCAGTCTCGAGGGTTTGAATGACATTTCCGTCTTTATCGGTCAATTCAAAACGAGCTTTGAAAAGCGCTCCTGGTTCTTTCTTGCTCATGGATTCCTCGTTGAGACGATCAATCTCCGCTTTGAATTCAGTCATTTCTTGTTCAATGTTTTGAACGATGGATTGGTCCTCATCACTGATCCGGAATTGGAAAACAGCGAATTTGTTTTCGGTCAACCTATTGACCATCTGCCGAAAAGCTTGGGCGGTGCGCCGATCTTGTTCTCGATAAACATCCATTACAAAATATTGAGGCTCTGTTCTCAGCTCTTTCTTTGCCGCGGACAAGACCGCTTCCAAAGATCTTCCCCTCAATTTATCGACATCTTCACGTCCTTGTTTGACTAGCTCCTCGGTTAGCGTAACGCTTCCTTTTTTGTCTGCCCTATCACCGGCTTCGTTCTTACCGTAGAAAGTAATATCATTTGGATTCTGAGAGGCAACCAATGCGTAGCCCTGCTCGAATTCCAAGGCGTACGTTTCTGCGCTCTTCAGGCTTCGTGAGGCGACCGCCATGCCCAATACACGGAAGTCGTCTTGGACCAACTGACCTATCTCTGACAGCTCATTATGGTTTAGTTCACCATAAACATCGCGTAATCTACCCACAATCTCTTCCGGTAATACGTTAACGAGGCGAGCGCCACTATTGAGTGGCTCCGATTGACCCGCCACACGGCGCGCATTTCCAGCAGAATCTGCGTCGTAAATTACAGTTCCATTATCATCATAAACCTTCGCAATATCCTTTAACTCAAGTCTTCCTTGTCTCCGCGTATCTCCGGGATAATCTGTCAGAGTGCCAACTTTGTCGTATGTGGAAGGTTTATATTCGATAATAACGGCTCGTTCTGTGCCGTCCCGACGTGAATATGCTTGTGCGGACTCGAGGTCAGTCGTTACCCATGTCAAACCGAATCTTGAAAACTCGGATTGTGGTGTTTCGCCACGCTGTATGGCCTCCCATTGATCTCTTGTTGTGCCGCGATATAAGATTGGTTTTGTCTCCTCCTTTTTCGTCGGGGTAGCAGATGCAGCGCCAGATCTGACCGGTAAGTCTGCCGCTATCTGAGTGCCAGCTTCAAGACTGCTACCCGATGATTCTGGCTGGATACGTTCCCTCTCAATATCATCCGTTGTCTTGTTCCTGTATGATTCCGGCAGCACTCCAAGCTCCAACAAATCTTGGATGTCTTGATTGGATAATTCTAGAGTGACCAAGGCATTGGATGCTTTAAGTCCTGCCACAAAATCAGGATGTCGTGCAACAATCCGATTTACGATTAACCATTGCTCTTTGGTTGCTTTACCTAAGAACAAATGTGTCAATTCATGAATAATGAAACCAAAAAATCCTGTTGGATTCTCCAAATAATATTTTGGATTAACGAATATTGCTCCGTCATCATGCTGGCCGTGGATTGTATGTCTTCCATAATTCTCCGTCCGAAAATCCATTCGCAAGCCCTTCTTTCCCAATGCAACTAATTGAGTCAAATACGTAACCACTTCTTCCTTCCATAAAATATCCCCCACCAAGAGGTCTTCATAGGTTGAGTAGCCTTTTTGAGCTTTGGCTATTTCAGTCAAATGCACCATCCAATTCATTGAGAAAAAAAGAAGCGAATCGCCTGCTTGATCTATTAAATGTCTTCCTAGAGGCATTTGATACAAGTAATCTAGCACCGTAGTATCAACTCCCAAAGGAGTTAGGACTGATTGATAATCAAGAGTGTTCGCAGCATTATTCTGGGTGTCAATTACACCATCATCTGCAAGTTTACGGAAGAGAGTCTCTATGCTCATTAGAATTCTTTTCGTGTATGGCGCCAATTCCGGATCCGTCTGAACAAAATCTAAGCGATGCGCTCTTTTTAATCCGTCAATAAAATAAATGCTTCTTCCAGATTCCGATGTTATAACAAGAAAATCGAAATTAAATGATTTGATATCACGTCTTAGGTACGGCTCACCTTGCTGATTTTGTTCATAGCCCACACTGTCGAACATTCGGATGGCTGTTGCTTGTCCTAAATCTTGCGGCATCGAAAGTCGTTGAACCGCAACTGGCTTGAGTAAATCGACTTGCGTTGATAATAGGTTCAAGACGATACTGTTAAATTCTTGTGTTGCCCGGCTTCTGATAATCGGGATACTATCCATATATCTCTTCTGAAAATTGCCTGTATGCGCCATCCGAGCGCCGACCGAATGCATAATTAAATCTGGAAAGTTTTTGTTAATTGTATTTTTTATATCTGCTGGAAGAGTCCTTAAAAACCGTTCTGCTTGCACACGGGTATTTTTATCGCGATTTTCTCTCAACTCCCTCAATTCAAAACCAAAAATATCAGGATCTGATTTTTTTGCCAGTTCAAGAGCTTTTTGGAAATCGCCTTCAGCAATAGCTTTTTGAACAGGGCTAAAAGACCCGCTTGACGCAGGCTCTGGAAAATTGATGGATGCATGAAGATTTTTTTGGTCTGCACT
>Ga0172375_10010692_pt1 | contig 11849 bp, 10 predicted proteins | sample LakKiv1m_FD_114537 | JGI IMG/M metagenome (GOLD analysis project Ga0172375, IMG submission 114537) | Freshwater microbial communities from Kabuno Bay, South-Kivu, Congo - kab_092012_11.1m | ecosystem: Environmental > Aquatic > Freshwater > Lake | place: Democratic Republic of the Congo... | reverse complement strand
GAGGTCTGCTCTTTGGGAACAAGAAGAAAATCGCGAGAAATTGCAATCCAGATAATGTATACGCTGGAAATTAACGAAACAGATATTGAGGACGCTCTCGTGACTTTCTGTGAAATGTATCGTCCTGATGGCAATTTTCTTGATTTTGCAAAGCATCTGCTGCATGGGGTGTTCCAGCACCAGAAAGAAATTGATTTCATAATCCGCAAGACCTCAGCTCACTGGTCGCTGAACCGGATTGCGCTGGTTGACCGGAGTATTATCCGCACGGCAATTTATGAACTGCTCTACTGCCCTGATATCCCCGCCAAAGTAACGATAGATGAAGCCGTGGAGATCGCGAAAAAATTCAGCACCGCTAAATCAAGCGCATTCATAAACGGCGTCCTCGACAAAGTTGCCCATCAATTCTCCGATAAAAAGTCCGCCCCCTGAGCAGCTCTCAGCATCAGACTTCAGCTAATGGCCATCTTATACCCGCGGAGCGTCCATGGAAGATATTCACATCAGCACACACAACCGCACAGAGATGATTGATATCACCCGCCAGGTACAGGCACTGGTACATAAAAGCGGTATATCCGACGGTATGTGCGTCGTCTTTGTGCCCCATACCACCGCTGCCGTAACAATCAATGAAAATGCCGACCCTGCAGTCATACGGGATATGCTGGCGGAACTGAACAAGATTATTCCGCTGCAGGACGATTACCGTCACAGCGAGGGGAACTCTGCCGCGCACATCAAGTCAAGCCTCACCGGCTGTTCACAAACCGTGCTCATTGAGAAGGGAACGCTTCAGCTCGGCACCTGGCAATCGATCTTCTTCTGTGAGTACGACGGGCCGAGGAAGCGGAAGGTGTGGGTTAAAATTATTGAATCATAAGGGTCCCGGGGTTCTATGGGCCGAGTGGTCAAGGGTTATGCTGAAAAGCTATAAAGAATTGCAGGTTTGGCAGAAAGCTTACCACCTCTGCTTACATATCTATAAAATAACTAGAACCTTCCCTTCTGATGAAAAATATGGCCTGTCATCTCAACTTAGAAGAGCCGCGGTTTCTGTTCCTTCCAATATCGCTGAAGGGTATGGTAGAAAGTCCATAAAAGAATATCTTCAGTCTTTATATATAGCTTATGGCTCTCTATGTGAACTTGAAACTCAAATTCTCCTTTCCGGAGACCTGGGATATATTAATAAAGCCTGTTTAGAACAGATAATAAAAGATATAGTCGAAATTGAAAGAATGCTCCAGGCGCTTAAATCATTAGAACATAAACATTCCGTCACTTGAACCCTTGAAACCTTGACCCCTTGGACCCTTTTATAATGCTGATCGATTCCCACGCCCACTTGGAAATGTCTGACTACGACGCAGACCGCGAAACCGTTATCAAACGGGCCTTCGACCAAGGCATAGAAAAGATTATCACGATCGGCATCGGCAGGGAAGAGTGCGAGCAGGCGCTCGCACTTTCCCGCGCCTATCCGTTTATCTATGCAGCCCTGGGCCTGCACCCGCATAACGCTAATAAAAACTCCGGCCGCCTGTTTGATTTTATAAAGGAGCGCGCCGGCGATGAGAAGGTTGTAGCCCTTGGCGAGATGGGCCTTGATTTCTTTAAAAACTGGTCGCCGCAACAGGACCAGATTCGCTGTTTCCACGAACAGCTCAGCCTGGCCCGCGAACTAAAGCTGCCGGTCATCATTCACGACCGTGAGGCACATGTAGAAACTGTCGCCATACTGCATGAGGAAAAGGCTCATGAGGTCGGCGGCGTGATACATTGCTTTTCAGGCGATTACCGCATGGCATCAGCGTGCATTGACATGGGGTTCTATATCTCAATACCGGGGACCGTGACGTTCAAAAATGCCGCAACGCTTCATGAGGTAGTTAAGGAACTGCCGTTGGAGAGATTGCTGATAGAGACCGATGCCCCGTTTCTTACTCCTCACCCGTTTCGCGGAAAAAGAAATGAGCCTGCCTATGTCAGATATGTGGCGGAGAAAATAGCGGAAATCAAAAAACTGCCCTTGGAGGAAGTAGCGCGCGCTACGACTAAAAATGCAAAAACCCTCTTCCGTCTGTTATAGGAAGGCGGCTAAATGACGAGGTTTTGTGAATAAAAGAGCAACCACCTCTGCCATACACTACGGCATTATTGTCCTTGCGCTTATCGTGCTTTCGGTCTTCAGCTCGCTGGGACTTGCGCGATTTGGCTATACCAGCATCCTGCCCGCCATGCAGGAGGGCCTGGGGCTTTCAAACACACAGACCGGTGAGCTCCAGACGCTGAACCTTGTCGGCTATCTGCTCACCGTTGTGTTTGCCGGCATGCTTGCCGCCCGCTATGGCCCCCGCATTGTCATTTCAGTCTCCCTGCTTGTTGTGAGCCTCTCTATGATTCTCACGGGGCTTGTTCCTGCGTTCGGCGCCGCGTGCATCGGCCGTTTCTTTGCAGGCATTGGCGGCGCGGGCGGAAATGTTCCGGCCATGGGGCTTGTTTCGGCATGGTTTGGCGCGCGTCGGCGAGGCATTGCATCCGGCATCGGTGTGGCAGGATCAAGCCTGGGGCTTATCGTGACGGGGCCGCTTATCCCTGCGGTTCTAAACGCCTACGGCCCTTATGGATGGCGCGTCAGCTGGTTTGTTATCGGGGTGCTTGGGCTCGCAGCCTTTTCGCTTTGCGCTCTCTTTCTGCGAAACCGCCCGGATGAGAAGGGGCTGAAACCGCTTGGTGAAAGTGAGGATGAAACAACTCAGCGCACTGCAGAAAATGTCTCCGCTGCTTTGAACTGGGGCCTTGTCTATAAATCCCGCATGCTGTGGCAGCTTGCCACTATATACTTTGCGTTCGGATTCGCCTACATCATCTATGCGACTTTTTTTGTCAGGCACCTGGTGCAGGAGGGCGCCTTTACCCCAGCCGGCGCGGGCACGCTCTGGATGAAGGTCGGCATTGTGTCGCTTGCCAGCGGTTTTATCTGGGGAAGCATCTCGGATCGATTTGGAAGGCGGATCGCGCTGCTGTTTGTCTTTACTCTGCAAGGCATATCGTTTGCAGTGTTCGGCCTCAGCCATGATCTGACGGCGATCTACTTTTCCTCTGTGCTGTTTGCCTTCACCGCCTGGAGCATTCCAGCGCTCATGGCCGCGCTTGCCGGCGACACATTCGGCCCGCGGCTTGCTTCTGCAGCGCTTGGATTGATGACGATCATATTCGGCATTGGGCAAGCCATGGGGCCCTATTTTGCAGGGATGCTTGCGGACGCGACACACTCATTTTCACCGGCGTTTGTGATTGCCGGGGCGGTTTCCCTAATTTTGGGAGCAGGAGGATCGCTTATGCTGCGGACAACCGAAGGCTTGAATCGAAAGAGTGTGCGGTAACGCGTATACAAAACCTTTCCATTGTTACCCGTGATGTTCAGGATACCTTTTCTTTCCCTTATACCCCCGAACCCTCTCGCCGCGCCAGCCTCGACTAAACGATGGCTTGGTGGGCTGTCGCTCTGGCGCAGCGGGTGAATCCTCAAACCCTCCCGTTCTTTAAAACCTCAGCGTTGCCTTGCACCGCGTCGGGTTGAGCAGCAGGCCTAACGCATCGGCAATGTTTTTTACCACTATGTCAGATGCCATGACTGCCTGCGCCGAAGCGCCCTCCCCTTCTATTACGGCTATGCCGAGGCGGGCTGCGTGGAGCATGCGCCGGTCATTATTGCCGTTGCCGACAGCGACCACGTGGTCGGCGCTGAGCTTTTTTACGTAGTCTTCTTTTTGGATATCCTGATCATTAAGAGAGAGTAATTTTAACTCGCCCGGTATGCCTTCAACCTCACGCTGCACCGTTCCAAAAGTGTCAGCAGTAATAATGTGTACTGCAAGCTGGCTCGCAAAGGCACTCAGCTGCTCCCTGACGCCGGGCAGCATCTTCCCGTCAACAGATAACGTACCACTGAAATCCGTGACCAGGTGCTCAAGCCGCACCATGCCAAAGCCGGGTATATCTATTTCAATCATAGCAATCTCCTCAAGGATAATTTCATAACCGCTTGCTTAATACATTTTAAGCTACAGGCGGATATATATCAGGCGCTTACGGCGCTCACATCGACAATAATTTGTCGATGTTTATAACACGCTGTGGTTGCTTTATCAAAAATAGCAGAAGACCACGGGCGTGAGCCCGTAGTTGAATGCCAAGGCTGAAAATAAAATACATTAAAATTCATAGGGCCACGGGCGTAAGCCTGTGGGTATCTACCTTTTAACTGCCCCGCAGGGGCCTCATCTTCCGGGCGCAGTCCCGGACGATGCGTAGGCGCTTACATGTATAAATCTGGAAATTTTGCTCTCAGATCACTCTGGCGTTACATCCGACCCCCCTAACCCCTCCTTATTAAGGAGGGGAAATCTTCTTCCCCTTTATTCCAAGGTGGAGTCAGAGGGGGTCGTTCATGCGATTGCAAAATATCACATAGCTTAATCTGAGTATTTTGCTCTCACATTTTTTATCGTTAGGCTTTTGGTGAGAACAGTTACGGGCGGTGCGAGCGAAGGCTCTGGCAAAAACAAGCAGCATTTCCTGCGAGCACTTAGCCCGAACAAATGAACCAGAAGCCTAACAACAAATTTCAAATATCTTTGGTTAGAATTTAATATGTGTGCCTTTACAATGTTTAATCCGTTCAGTGTTGCCGCTGCTCCCTCAACACCGCAAACAGAAGCGGAACTGAAACCACCTCAAGCAATACTACATAAAATTTGATGGCTCCCGGCACCCTATCATACAAAAACCCCATCAGCGTTGAACCGATTAGAAATGCAATTCCGTAGACCGTGTTAAAAATCCCGTATGCCAAGCCTCGCCGCTCGATAGGTATCAAATCGGCAATCGCCGCGCGCATGATGGTCTCGTGGATACCCATCACCGATCCCCATAGCAGTATGCTGAACAGCACCGACCCGTAGCTTAATGAAAAGGCAAAAAATGGTATTGGTATGGTCAAAAGAGGAATGAACAGCAGGGTTTTAAGCCCGACCCGGTCATATGTTTTTCCGACAATGAGCGCCACAATGCCGTCAACACCCATGGCAATGGCATAAAATAGGGGTATCTGCGCGTCTGAGATGACGGCGCGGGCTTTCATATGATAGGAGATTATTTGAAAATGAGCGAATCCGCCCACGCTCAGGAAGATGAACACAGCGTAGAGCCAGAAGACTTTCGGCAGCCGTGAGCCGTCAGGCGCAGCACCAGCTGGCGCGGCAGAGGTTTCCAGTTTTTCCGGCGCCGGTACTTTTATCCGCGCGGCCATAAGCATGGCAAGCGTAAGAATCGCAGGTATCCAGAGAATGGTAAAACCGGTGCGATAGCTTCCGTTACAGATAATTACCGCGGTAAAGATCAGTGGCCCGGCAATTGCCCCGATCTGGTCCATTGCCTCGTGAATGCCGAAGCCCCACCCCCTTCCCACCTGCTTGGTGGCGTGGGAAAGTATTGCATCCCGTGCGGGTGAGCGGATCGCTTTGCCAATCCGCTCGCATATCACAAGAACAGCCGCCGCTTGCCAGCTTCCGGCCAGCGCCAGCAGCGGGATGGCAAGTATCAGGCCATAACCGAGAATTGTCAGAGGCCAGTAGGCCCTGGTCCGGTCCGCACAATAGCCTGACAGTAAGCGCAGCGCATAGCCGCTGAACTCCCCGATCCCGGCAATCAGTCCGACCATGCCTGCTGTAGCCCCCAGCATGCCCAGATAGGGTCCAGTAATGCTGCGCGCCCCCTCATAGGTTATATCCCCAAACAGGCTGACGACACCCATGAAGAGAATAAATTGAAAAGCAACACTCCTGCTATTGTCATCAGTCCTGGACACGGTAATTTAGTCCTTTCCCTTACACTTTAACGATTGCCGCGCTCTCCCGCAAAGGCGGGATCGCTCGCAATGACCCCTTGAACTCGTTTCACCTTTCACTTTCCACTTTTCCCTATTCACTATTGCCTTTTGCCTGGTACCTATTGCCCTACACTCGTATAGGCATTATCACCACCAGCATGCCCTGCTGATAGAGCCGTTTCTGGATCGTAAAAATCGTATAGTTGTGTAGCCACCGCGATAAAAACGGGTCTTCGGGAAAAACCAGCTGCCCGCCAAAAAAAACTGCCTGCGGATATATCGTCATAATCTTCGGAGCAAGCTGTGCAATCTCATCCACTACATCAACAGCAATAGAGCTGTACCCTTCCGCGTAAAAACCCTGCTTGCGCATGAACATTACATATCTGTTCACCTCGGATTTAATGTTGACTTCAAGGTTTTTCATCTCCTCTGCCCCCTTGAAGCTTGCTGTATCAACAGAGCCTACCTGCACAAACACAAAGTTTTTATATACTCCCTCAAATGTTCGCAAAATGCCGAAGAGCGTGTGAAGCCCCATGCCGTTGAATCCGCTTACCAGCACGACCGCGGTCTTCTCCCTTGGGTCAAAACCCTCGTGTTCGGTAATATCAGTGGCTGTTTCCAGAACGTGTTTTGGTTTGGTGGCCTCCACCACATCCACAATAAGATTATCAAGCCGCTGAAGAAGCTGCCCGGTTTTGTTATAATGCCGCTTGATGGCGAGCGCCAGAACAACCAGCGCGCCGGTGACAAACAGCGTTATCCAGCCACCCTCGTTGAACTTAATTATAGTAACTGATATTAATATAAAGGTACATAAAGCAAGGCCGATTCCGTTTACCAGCAGTTTTTTACGCCACTTAGGCGCCTCTGACCGCACCTTCAGCCAGTGGCGCACCATCCCCAGTTGGGAAAGCACAAAAGTGATAAAAACGTTAATACTGTAAAGGACAACCAGGAGATGGACCGAACCCTGGGTAAAAATCATCATGAAGAAGGCTGATACGCCGATTATCAGAATTCCGTTCTGGGTGACAAGGCGGTCGCTCAGCATGGTAAAGCGCGTGGGCAGCCAGCGGTCAGTTGCCATGCTTGACATCACCTGCGGGCCCCCGAGAAACCCGGTCTGAGCCGCCACAAACAGTATGGTGGCTTCTGAAAAAAGCGTTATCAGAACAAACAGAGTTCCCGCACTGCCCCACCCTTCCGTCATCCGTTCAAAAAATATCGCATTCAGGGTCTTCCCCGGCTGGATTTCAAGCTGGTACAGGAGGAATACCAAAATCAAGCCGACAACCGTAAATGCCAGCGAGACGGCCATGTAGCGCATGGTTTTGTGTGCTGTCTGCACTTTTGGCTCACGCAGTATGGGCAGGCTGTTGCTCACCGCCTCTATGCCGGTGTACGTTCCGGCTCCCATGCTGTATGCGCGCAGCATTATGAACAGCATGCCGGCAAGTCCCAGTTCCTGGCGGCTCTGTGCAATATCAGACACCGTTGCCTGATAAAAATCTGGCATGATCGACCAGTTGGTTACAATCGCGTACAGTATGGCAAATACATGGGTGAAAACAAAAATAAGGAATATCGGCACCAGCGGCAAAACAGATTCTTTCGCGCCGCGCATGTTTAAAATCGTCAGGAGAACAACGACGGTGAGTGAAAACCATATTTTGAGCGGATACCAGGAAACCGGCAAAAAGCTGAAAATGGCGTCCGCGCCGCTGGCGATGGAAACAGTAACCGTCAGCACATAATCAATCAGAAGCGCGCACCCCGCAATCATGCCTAAAGTCGGTGACAGCAATTTGCTCGCAACCAGATAGCCGCCGCCACCCGTCGGGAACAGTTCTATCAGCTGATTATAGCTCGCGCTTATAACAAAAATCGTCAGGGCAGAAGCGAGCGCTATAAAGATGGCAAGGTAATGGTGTCCCTTTAAGGCAAGAAATGCTTCCTGCGGCCCGTAACATGATGAAGAGAGCCCGTCTGCGCCAAGCCCCACCCAGGCAAAAAAAGCTATCAATGACAGCCTGTGAAATATCCGATGATCGTGCGGGCTATGGGGGTCTCCAATAACAACAGTTTTTAATCGTTTTAACAGCGGCTGTTTTCCGTCCATATTTTTGAGCGGGTTATATCCATTACATTAAAGTTTATATTGATAGCAAATTATAGACTAAGAGTCGAGGACTTTAACATGGTTTTTAAGTTCATCTGCAGCAGAAAAAACCCGTGCCGCAATGAAAGAGGTATTTTGTCCTTGCCGGTTGGAAAATTTTATTATAGGGTACCTTTAATTTAATTTTACGTTAAACAGCGGGAAGAAAAAACAGTACGTTACATTCATTGAGCACTTTGAAAATTCTGTTTTTAGAGTCCCCCTATAGTTATAAAATCTTTGAATGGCCTTCATGCCGCCATTATTTCCGGCAGCACAACAGTTTTTTTCTACGCTGGCTATTCGTCGGATATCGTCATGTCCCGCCGCAGCCGCTTGATCTCTGCTGAGGCGCAAATTCAAAATAAAAGGAGGTAATTGCAAAAGTATTCAAGAATGGGATTGCCGCGCTTCGCTCGCAATGACAAATGGTGTCTTTGCGGTCATTGCGAGCATCTGACCCCGGCGCTGCGCTTCGGGGTTGTTCATGAAAGAAACTTGTTTCAGGAGACCCCTCATCGCCAAATGGCACAATTATAAGGGGGGGAAACAGGGGGGTGTCCTTGCATGCATGAACGGAAGTTTCTTAGGAGGAGCCCTGAGCTTGCCGAACGGGCGACGAAGCAATCTCCGATAAATTTTAGATTCTCACATATATAAGTCTGAGAATTTTACTCTCACATTTTGTATCGTTAGGCTTCTGGTGAAAGCAGTTGCGGGCGGTGCGAGCAAAGGTTCTGGCAAAAACAAGCAGTATTTGTTGCGAGCATTTAGCCCGAACAAATGAACCAGAAGACTAACAACAAATATCAAATATCTTTGGCTATACTTTTGCAATTGGCTCAAAGGACTATTGTTGAACGACAGCGTCTTTTCCAAAAAGGATCTTTTTTATATCGGTATCATTCTGCTGGTCTGCCTGCAGCTGTTCTGCTACCGGATCGGTCATCGTCCGCTCTGGGAATATGATGAAGCAATGCATGCCCAGGTGGCGCGTGAGATGCTGCAGCGGGGGGACTGGTGTACCCCGGTTTTCAACAACGAAAACTTTTATGACAAGCCGGTGCTGCATTTCTGGCTGGTCATTGGCAGTTATCTGCTGCTGGGCGTCAATGAACTGGCCGCACGCCTGCCCTCGGCAATGCTGGGAATTCTCGGCGCGCTGCTCGTCTACCTATGGGCGCGAACCCTGTACGGCAGCCTTGCTGCGCTGCTTTCCGCGCTCGTGCTCGCAACAAGCGTTGAGTATGTGGTACTTTCTCAAAATATAATCCATGACCTGGCGCTGTCTTTGTTCATAAGCATCGCTCTTTTTCTGTTTCACCGGGCATCCCGCAAAAACGGCTTCACCAAAGTAACATTTTTCTGCTTTTATGCCGCGCTCGGCTGCGCGGTACTTACCAAGGGCCCCATCGGCCTGCTTCTGCCCGGGCTCATCATTTTCCTCTATCTGCTTAAAACAAAACAGTGGCACCTCATCCTGAACCGTTACCTGGTTGCCGGGGCAGCTGTTTTTCTCATCATAGCGCTTCCCTGGTATATCATCATGGCTCTGCGCCACGACGATTATTTGCAGGCATTTCTTATCAAGGGCAACATCGCCCGTTTTTTCTCCCGCAAATCCGGGCATAGAGAGCCGTTCTACTTTTATATTCAAATGCTCGCTGCAGGTTTTTTCCCCTGGTCGGTTTTTATCCCCTCGGCCCTGTACCTGCATTTTCAAAACTTCCGCAAAAGAAAAGACAACGACTCTTATTTTCTGCTGCTTGCCGCTGTGGCGCCGCTCGCTTTTTTCAGCCTCTCCCGCTCCAAGCTCCCCACCTATATTCTCCCCGTATTCCCGGCGCTGGCAATTCTAATTGGCAGATTATGGGCAGCCGGGCTGAGGTCTGAAGCCGGCACATCCTGGTCACGGCACCTGAAAAATTGCTCGCTGGTCTTCTTTTTCTTTATTCTGGCGATATCTGCCTTCGGCATTCTCTACGTCTCCAGCCGGTATCCGCTCTACACGGTTCAGACTGTTATGAGCTGTGCCGCCCTGCTTTTCTTTGCACTCCTGTTTTTAATTCTGGGCCGGAAAGAAAAAGTTATCTACTCTTTTTTCTCCCTGGTGGCCATGATGTTGATTATCTTTACCGCCGCCAAAATAATCGTTCTTCCTGAAGTCAGCCACTTTAAATCAGCGCGTGAGCTGGCTCTCAGAATAAAGCACCTGGTGCCGCCCGGAGAGCCGGCTGTTTTTTACCGGGACATCAGGGAGTCTGTTATATTTTACAGCGGGCGGCGAGCTGTCGTCCTCGAAACAAAGGAAGAGTTGGCCGCCTACCTGAGCTCGCCGCAGCCGGTATTCTGCCTTATAAGCATCAAGACCCTTGATAAAATCAAGCACATGTTGCATAGTCCCTACTTTCTTGTTGACCAGGAAGGCTATTTTGCGCTCATATCAAACATAAAGCCTTCTGACAGCAACTAAAGGCATTGCCGTGAAAATACACACTGATTGCCGCCATTTTCAAGGAAGCAGGCCCTGCACACCGCATAAACAAAATGGTTTGGTGTGCGAAGTGTGCGCCTCCTATGAGCCGGTTTCCCGACGCATTCTTATCATCAAACTTGACTCTATGGGAGATGTTCTGCGGACCACTTCGATCCTTCCAGCCCTTCGGGAGGAGCATCCGGTCTGTTTCATTACCTGGGTTACGCGCCGCGAATCAGTTGAGCTTATCGCAAATAATCCCCTGCTTGATGAACTCCTGGTGTTTGAGACAGGGGCACTGGGACAGATTCTTGCCAGAAAATTTGACCTGGCGCTGGGGCTTGATATGTCGCGCGACAGCGGGGCACTGTGCGCCCTGGCGCTGGCTGCCGATAAACGCGGGTTCAGCCTGAACCCTGCCGGTGCGCTTTTTCCCCTGAATAAGGATGCTGAAGAATGGTTTTTTATGGGCCTTAACGACGGGCTGAAAAAAAAGAACACGAAATCATACCAGCAGATACTTCTGGAACTGTGCGGCCTTCCGGCCGCAAGCCTGCATCCGCCCCAGTACTATGTAACCGAAGAGGAATTCCGGTACGGCCGTGACCTATTGCTGGAGTTGGGACTTGATACGGCCCGGCCCGTAGTCGGCCTCAATACCGGAAGCGGCTCGCGCTGGAAAATGAAGAGTTTGCCGTTTGAGCAGCTCAAAAGCCTGATTGAAAAGCTTGCGCCTGCTTATCAGGTGCTGCTTCTTGGCGGCCCGGAAGAAGTGGAGAAAAACACACATTTATCCCGCATTACCGGAGCGCCTGACAGCGGCTGCGGCCACAGCCTGCGGCAGTTTGCCGGCATAGTCAGCCAGTGCCGCCTCGTTATTACCGGGGACACGCTGGCCCTGCATCTGGCTCTGGCCCAGCGCAAGCAGGTTATTGCCGTGTTCGGTCCCACATCTGCCCATGAGATAGACCTTTTTCAGCGAGGCGATAAGTTTTCATCCGCGGCTGATTGCCTGTGCTGCTACCTTCCCGCCTGCGACCGGAACCCGACCTGCATGGAGCTGATAAGCATTGATGACATAGTGCGGGCAGCAGAAAGGCTCCTGGCTTCTTCATGAAAAGCATGGTAACCATCAGCACCTATAATGAAAAAGAGAACATCGGCAGGCTGCTGGATGGAATTCGCAGGCTCGGGCAGGGGCTGGAGGTGGTTGTCGCCGATGATGATTCGCCCGACGGCACTTGGCAGATTGTGCAGGAGATGTCCCGGACTGATCCCGCCATACACCTGCTGCACCGAAAAACAGACCG
>Ga0172375_10010689_pt1 | contig 11850 bp, 13 predicted proteins | sample LakKiv1m_FD_114537 | JGI IMG/M metagenome (GOLD analysis project Ga0172375, IMG submission 114537) | Freshwater microbial communities from Kabuno Bay, South-Kivu, Congo - kab_092012_11.1m | ecosystem: Environmental > Aquatic > Freshwater > Lake | place: Democratic Republic of the Congo... | reverse complement strand
TCCTGTACAGTACTCATGTTATTGAGGAAGCACAGAAAATGGCAGATAGATTGTTGATTATTAAGAATGGTTGCCAAATGGAGTATGGTTCGGTAAATGAGGTACGTGCAAGGCATGGCAGTAAGAATATATATATGGAGTTTGAGAAGTGGAATCCCGAGGAAAAGAATGATCTTTATACTGCGATAGTAACAAACAAGACAGCTGAACTTATACCAAATACAGGGGTTACAGAAACCGAGATATTAAAGAGTTTATTAGATCAAGGAGTTAAAATTCTCAGCTTTAATCTAGACTACCCAAGTCTAAATCAGGTATTTATAGATATTATGAAAGAAGATGAAAAGTAAATATTTTGAAGTAGCAAAATTTGAGTTTCTGAAGATAATAAAGAAGAAAAGCTTCTGGCTAGGTACTTTATTTATGCCATTGCTTATAGGGGTTATTGCCCTAATCTCAGGACTTACATCTGTTGATGCGGCCAAGAAGTTGGAGCAACCAACAAGTTTCTCTAAGATCTATGTATATGACGCGCAAGGTATTATTAGTCCTTCTTTCTTGGTTAGCCCTTTTGAACTTACACAAGATATTAATGCAGCAGAGGACAGTGTTAAGCAGAACAAAACAGTTGCACTTGTAAAATTGTCAGAGAATTTTTATCAAGATTTGAGCTACGAATTGTACTACAGAAAGGATGCTGATTTTATGGGTACTGCAAATCTTCCGACCATTGTTAATGCTTTGGTTAAGCAGAGTGCATTCACAAAGGTTTCGGATCCTAATTTAGCAGTGGTATTGAATAGTACCCCTACTAGTACTAGCTATACTTATGATAAGGATGGGAATTTAGTAAAAGAAGGATTTGAGAAATTTATTCTTCCAATAATATCTTTGATCGTGTTCTTCATGGCGGTATTTATCTCTTCGGCCTTTTTGTTACAGAGTGTTTCCGCAGAGAAAGAGAATCGTATGATAGAGACAATCCTTTCAATAGTGGATAAAAAATCATTGATGTTTGGGAAGATGATTGGGTTGATGGGTGTGATGTTTGTTCAGCTATTTACATGGGTGGTATTTGGTTTTGTAATATACAAAGTTGTAATGAGTGGTTTTAATTTACCTATCCCTATTGATTTAACAAATATTGATCTTTCTGTCTTACCACTGAACATCTTCCTCATAATTGCAGGTTTCTTATTCTTTGCAGCTATTATGACGGGCACAGGTGCTATTGGTACTGGTGCTGAAGATAGTAGGAACCTGTCCTCAATATTTATTCTTCTCTCTATCTTCCCTATGTATTTAATGCAGGCTTTAATTACTAATCCTATGGGTCCATTAGCTGTGGTGTTGAGTTACTTCCCATTTACATCATTTATGGTTCTTCTGATCAGGAACTCCTTTGGTGCTTTGCCAACTTTGCAATTGGTAATAGGTATTGTGAGCTCTTTGGTATATGTCGTGGTAGCTATGTTCATAGCTTTGAAATTGTTTGAGCTTGGATGCTTGATGTATAACAGGAGACCATCTTTTAAGGAAATGCTAAGCTATTTTAGGCCTAGACATTAAGTATTTATTTTGATTATTGTACATGCTATAATGTTCCTGCTATTGGAGCGTTGTTAAGACTGCTTTGAGTAATTTATCTCCCAAGTGCGTAATTTGGTATAGCGAATATAATTTATATTTTTATTACAAATAAATGGGAAACAAATTATTTGTAGGAAACTTGAGCTGGAACGTCGATGATGCACAGCTTAATGATTTCTTCAGTTCCGTCGGTACTGTTGTTGAAGCAGTCGTTATTAAGGATAGAATCAAAAACAGATCCAAGGGATATGGTTTTGTAAAAATGTCTACCGAAGAGGAAGCTGCTAGAGCTGTTGCTGAATTAAACGGCAAAGAGCTTGATAGCAGAGCAGTAAATGTTTCTGAAGCTAGAGAAGAATCTGGTGAAAGAAGATCATTTGGTGGTGAAAGAAGAAGCTTCGATAGAAGATAATTCTGAATCAATACTGAAATAAAAAAGGGCAGTTTTATACTGCCCTTTTTATTTTATAATCCTTATTCTTAGATGTTCTGCATCTGCTGTTGAGCATATACCGTAAGAGTTTTTCTTTTTGCCCAAGTCCTCTGTGTATCTGTAAGAAGTTTCTTTCTTAATCGGATACTCTTTGGAGTGACCTCGATCAATTCATCATCTCCAATAAATGAAAGTGCATATTCAAGAGTAAGAGGAATGGTAGCTCTCAATGAAACAATTGTAACTTCCGCATGTGACATTCTAACGTTAGTCTTGTGTCTTGCTTTGCATGGGTTCACCAAAATATCGTCCTCTGCATTATTTATACCTATGATCATACCCTCGTAAACATCCTCAGACGCACCGATGAAAAGCTTTCCTCTATCCTGAATTGTAGTTAAGGAGTATCCAAGTGCCAAACCTGTCTCAGAAGAAATTAAAACACCTTTTCTAAATAAAGGTGGTTGCTGCACATATGGAATATATCCTGAGATGTAGCTATTGATGATTGATTCACCCTTAGTCGCATTCATAAGTGTTCTGTGCAAACCAATGAGATTTCTGGTGAGGATTTTATATGTAAATCTATTTATACCATCTTCGTTTTCTATGTTTACCAACTCACCTTTTCTATCACTTACCTCTTGTGTAATTACACTCATATATTCTTCTGGAGAATCTATCGTTAATTCTTCGACTGGTTCGCTTAACACTCCATCAATAGTCTGTAAAATGACTTCTGGTTTACTTAACTGAAGTTCATAACCTTCTCTTCTTAATTGCTCAACCAAGATAGCAAGTTGTAGCTCTCCCCTACCTGCAACAAAATAATTGTTTGATCCCTGGTTTGTGATCTCTAAGCCAATATTTAGGTTTCTTTCTTGATCAAGCCTTTGTGCCAATTGTTTGTCTGTTACAAACTTACCTTCTTTTCCTAGGAATGGTGAGGTATTGGCCTGAAATTTCACTCTAACTGCTGGAGGTGTAATTGTAATATCAGGTAATGCTTCTTGGCTATTAATGTCACATACTGTAGCTCCTATCGCTGTAGATTCTATCCCTGTTATTGCAACTATCTCTCCTGCCCCTGCGGATGTAATTGGCTCCCATGCGAGTCCTTCTTTTGTGAACAACCCCCTTACTCTACCTTGAGTTTTCTCTTCTTTTCCGGGTTTGTTTGAAATCAATATGATTGGGTCATCAAGCTTCACACTTCCTCTGTTAATCTTACCGATTAAGTATCTTCCAGTGTGTGAATCATATTCCAATGATGTAACCTGCATCTGGAATGGTTCAGTCACCTCTCCCTTTGGCGCAGGCATATTTGTGATTATTTCATCCAGTATTGGGCTGACATCACCAGGGATTGTATTTGGTATTGTAAGGTCCCCTTGCGGCATCTCTTTGAAGATTTTACCTTCTCTACCTATCGCATAATAGACAGGGAATTCCAACTGCTCAGGGTCTGTAGCGAGTGCTAGGAATAGATCTTGTACCTTACTTATAGTTTTAGGTATGTTAGCCAATTTTTTATCAATTTTGTTCACTATTACAACTGGTTTTAGACCCATTTCCAACGCTCTTTTCAAAACAAATTTTGTTTGTGGCATTGGTCCTTCTTTTGCATCTACAAGTAAAAGACAGCCATCGGCCATATTAAGTGTTCTTTCTACTTCTCCACCAAAGTCTGCATGTCCTGGTGTATCTATGATATTGATTTTGTAACCTTTGTACCTGATTGAGATATTCTTAGCACTAATGGTGATACCTTTCTCTCTTTCCAAATCACTAGAATCTAGTATTTGTGTTTCTTGCATCTCCTCTTGGTTATCTCTGAAGAGATGAGTTTGCTTCATGAATGCATCAACAAGGGTAGTTTTACCGTGATCGACGTGTGCGATGATAGCAATGTTTCTTATATTGTTTTTATCTATTGGAGAATATCTCATGACAAGGGAAGATTCTACCACAAAAATGAGTATTTAGATACCTTTTCTGTATGTGTTATTATTTAACATATTTAAATTTTTTCATTCTATTTTATGGTAGAAAAGAAAAAACAAATTTTTAGATGTCCTATTTGTGGAAATATTGTTGAGGTAGTTAATGTTGGTGGTGGTACTTTGGTTTGTTGTGGTCAACCTATGGAATTATTAAAGGAAAAATCTTCTGATGAGGGTATGGAGAAGCATGTTCCTGTTGTTAGTATTGATGGTGATAAGGTTCTGGTTAAGATTGGTAGTGTTCCTCATCCTATGACTGAGGAGCATTTTATCCAATGGGTTGAGTGTATTGTTAATGGTGATAGTTATTTTAAGAAATTACATCCCAATGATGTTCCTGAGGTTGAATTTGAGATTGAGGGTGATTTGAGTAATATTACAGTTAGATTGTATTGTAATATTCATGGTTTGTGGAAAGCATAATGAAAATACAGAGGGGTATTGTTTTAAGGAATACCTCTCTGTATATCAAAGGTCGAGAAGGTCGTCTAAACTTGGAATCCTTCCCAAAGGGGGATTTGAGCTGTAGATAACACCCTTATATTGAAAATATCCAATATTCAGTTTCGCAATTAATTGGCGGATATCTTCAATCAGACCTTTAATTTTTGTTTCTTTTTCCTCTCCCATTACTTTTTCCCACATTTGTATTCCTAAAATCTTGTTCCTTAACAATTCTCTTGCCGACATTTTTTCTCTCCTCAGGAAATTGAAAAACAGCGTATTATACTATAGATCAATATTAATCTCAACTTTCAAAACAGAGAGAGGTATCAATCATAAGATATTATGATATCTCTCTCTGCTGAGAATGACAGTCTTCATTTAAAACTAGCTAAAAAGACTCTGACATTCTCTAAGTTCCAAATATTTCCATTATTAATAATGTTTGTTTTTCTTACATATGTTTTTTCTCCTACAGTTAATCCTTGTATATGGATACGATACAGAATATGACTTGCTAGCTTCTTAATTGCTTCTTCGGGAAAATGATTTTCTTCACTTTTTTCCAGAAGAATTAACGTATATTCTATATCTGCAAGAAGTTTCCTTTGCTTCCTAGTGCATTTCCTCATTGTAAGAACCTCCAATATTGTATTTGGAACTCTCGGATTATACTCCTTAAACCTCATATTTTTCAAAAATATTGATATAATAGCGAAGAATGTTAAACATTGACGGAATATCTCTAAATAGAGGAAACAAAGAAATATTAAAAAATATAACACTAACAATAGGATCTAATGAAAAAGTTGGATTAGTTGGTGTAAATGGCGCTGGAAAATCTACATTATTGAAAATAATATGTGGATTAGAAGAACCAGACCTAGGAAATATATCAATGAAAGGAACTATGTCATATCTAGCACAAGAAACTCACAAAGATATGGACGTCAATAATCATCCTAATCTAACCATTGGAGAGTATTTAATTATTCAAAAGAATTTAGATGTACAGGAATGGGAAATAAAGAAGTTGTTGAATAATCTTAAGATGGAAGATAAAGATTGTGATAGCAAATTGGGAGAACTATCTGGTGGGCAAAAGATAAAAGTTGAAATTGTAAAAATACTTCTTGAAAAAGCCGATCTACTAATTCTTGATGAACCTACAAACTTCTTAGATATCCCATCAGCTGAATGGTTGATGCGATATCTAATAACTTACTCTAAAGCGGTACTTGTAGTTTCTCATGATCTTAGACTAATGAATAAAGGTTTATCTAAAATTTGGTTTTTAAACGAAAGAACCCATGATGTAGAAGTTTACAGAGGGAATTATGAACAATTTCTCAAAGTAAAATCCCTAAGAGATGAATTTTTAGTTAAACAATTAGAAAGCGAAGAGAAGAAGGCTAACCGAGTATTTGAATTGGCACAGGGTTTGTCTGGGAGAAAGAGTATTAAGGAGAAGAAGAGAGCTGCGAGGAAGTTCGAGGAAGCAAAGGTATTAAAGGAAGAGGTTAATGAATTGAGAACTAAGCTTACAAGGTCCAAGAGAATGAGAATTGGTATACCTACTCCGTCACAAAGTAGTATGAATGTTTTGGAGGTTAATAATATTGCCAAGTCATATATTGATCCCATCATGGTGTTAAGAAATGTCTCATTCAGGGTTCATAGGTATGAAAGGGTTGCGATCATAGGGAAGAATGGTGTTGGTAAGACAACTTTACTTAAGATTCTTGCAGGTAAGCAAGAGGCTACAAATGGAGAATTTGAATGGGGATATGGTGTAGATTTTGGTTATTATTCCCAGGAGAATGAGGATCTCGATTTAGGTAAGACTGTTTGGGAGAATGTTGAGAAACTGGATTGGGGGAATATTGATAAACGGAAGTTCTTGGGTAGTTTCCTAATATCCGGAGAGATGGTTGATCAGAAGGTATCTACGCTTTCTGGGGGTGAAAAAACTAGATTGGCTTTGGCAAAATTGTTTACAGGTAGACATAATGTATTGATGTTGGACGAGCCTACCACATACCTAGATCCTGATTCTCAGATAGTGTTGTTGGAGGCTTTGAAGGAGTACAAGGGAACGATATTGATTGTTAGCCATGATCCTATGTTTGTAAAAGAATTGAATATTGAGAGGGTTTTACTTATGCCTGAAGAGAGATTTACCTACTTTAAGGAGGAATATATGGAGAGGATAGGAATTATCTAGAGTATTTCTTCCAGAGAGAGGAATTTTTTGTTATCTTTTCGATATCCTTTTGTAGCAAATTACTTTCAACCCAGATATGAGGAAGGGTTTTCTGTATATCGTATAGCATTTCGATTAGTTTCTTCTTGGTAATTTTTTTAACTTCTTTAATATATAAATTGTGATTATATAGCTCTTCGTTATCTGAAAAGTCTTTTGCTACCTCATAAGGGAGCTCTTGATTGTAAGCTACTGTATTCGGGTAAATATAGCTACTTAATATATTGTTTATCCAGCGAGTCCCTTCCGGAGATTTTATGAATTCCTCGATGTCATTAAAGAGAAAATCTTCTAACTTCTGAAACATCTCTTCTAGACGAGTATTTTCTATAACAAATTTAGAGCCATAGACGTAATGCCCAACGGTATAGGACCCCTCTACAAATGTATTACACGAATATATGATCCCCATTTCCTCTCTAAGTTTTACTTGTGCAATTTTCCTAATGATTGAATTTAGCACATTAAGGCAAGCTTCATATTTATAGTCTATTCTTTTAGGAAGTTTGCCAAAGTAGTTTAGCTCAATTGCAGTTCCTGTTGCTCTTTCATCATAATAGTAACCTAATGCTAGTTTGTTTTTGAGCTCGGGAATCTTGTTATTATTTATTTTCCCATTACCATATTTATTACTTATTTGCTCAAGCATTTGAATAGTGGAATGATCTATTGGCTTACTTGATTGAATAGAAAAAAGTGGCTTTTCTATTAATACTCGTTTTTCGAAATATTCTTTCAGATCTGCCAATGATATCGCTTGTATATCATCTAATTCACCAATCACGCTATATGTAAATTCGGGTAACTCCTTGCCCTCAAGAAAGATTAATCTTTGCAAGAACGGATCTTTCTCAAGTTTCGGACGTCTACTTCTTTCTGCAGAAACGATTTTCTTCTCATTATCAAAAGAGTTCTCAAAGATTTCAATAGGAAAATCAATTGCACTTCCTACGCGTTCAATTACACGCCTCCATGCCTTTTGATTAGTATATCCAACGACACAAAGATGTTTATATCCTGTTACCGCATTTATTCCTAATGCAGGTCTTTCCTTATCTCCTTCTTGGAATTTGTAAATATCATCCTGTGTTTTAAAAGTCGTGTTAGGATTCATCATCATGTGCTCTAGCAGGTGAGCACTTCCGTGATTCTTATGCTCCAAATTTTCATAAATACATCCTGCTCTGTGAAGAAGTATAAAATCAAAATTGATGGTTGCAGGGTTGAGGAGATGAATTAAGGTGGCGCCATCATTTAATCTGTAAAGAGAATAAGTGATGTTACTGTATTTATCTTTGAATCTTGTTATTAATTTCATCTGATTATTCTACAACAAAATGTACAGTTGCTTCTCCACTAGCTTGGAATGTTCCAGAATATGAATAGTCTTGTATAACAGCAGAACATACACCATCTGTTGGCTGCTCTTGTATTGTCACCCTTATAGTGACCTGCTCAGGATAGCTCTCTGCTACATCAGCATTAGTATTCACTGCATAGCATGGGGTTGGCAATGTCCCTGTTACAGAGTATGTCCATTCATTATTCCCCTGATATGTGTATGAGAGGTAGAAATCATTACCTGTCTGAGTTTGTTCTTGTTCAGCCTTATTTTTTTGGGGAAAAAAAGTATATGCAATATATCCAAATAGTAAGATGCCAACAACGATAGTAGTAATCCAAATAAGTTTCTTTTTCATTCTCAGGAACTTAAATTTATATAGCTATATGATACTAAATATTTTGTAGTTTGTGGATCAGGGTGTAAGATGAAGAAAATAACTTGAACTAGATATACTAGACATGACGGCACAAGTACTTGAACAGACGAGAGAAACAACGGAGGATGAGCCTTTTGATATTAATACTCTTGATGGTATAGATTTCCCAAAAGATGGAGAAATTATCATAGATAGTAGTTTATTAACGAAAATCGACTCGGAAACTATTCTTCAACAAAATGGTATTCTTCTAGAAAGTGATTCTCCAAAGAAGATTGTGATATTTGCCAAGAAAACAGAGCAGGATATTGGTATCGGAATTATGGCGAATATGGGAGTAGTTAAGGATACTTCCCAAATTGATGTTGCTGGTATATCCATAACAAAGCTAATTCATACAGAAGAAAATCTTCCTTTAATCTATACGATTACAAGAATAGAATCGCTTCGTAATGGTATTCACAAATACAATCACTCCGAGATGCAGGTCGGGAATTTACTGGAGGACCCTAATCTGAGTGAGATATTTGCAAAACTTGTCGATATATTAACTCTTGATGAAGTTGAGGATTAGTTACTGTCTATAACTCCTCCACCTACCACATATTCACCATCATAGAATACAACGGATTGTCCAGGTGTAATCGCTCTCTGTGGAGTATCAAAGACTACTTTTACCCTACCATCTTCTAATGGTCTAATAATTGCAGGCGCTTCCTGTGCACCATATCGAATCTTAGCTTTAACAGACATTTCTTCTGTTAAATTATCAATAGCTATCCAGTTCAAATCTCTTGAGATTAACCTATTTGAGAAAGTTTCATCGTCATTTCCAACTACAACCTGATTCTTCTCAATATCGATCTCAATAACATACAATGGACTATTACTTGGAATACCTAATCCTTTTCTCTGACCAACAGTGTAGTTAAAGATCCCATTATGTTTCCCTAATATATTCCCCTGAGTATCTACAATCTCTCCGGGTGCCATCTCTGAATCTGTATGCTCAGATATGAACTTACCATAGTCATTATCCTCTACAAAACATATCTCTTGACTATCTGGCTTACTTGCTACACCAAGGTCATATTTCTCTGCTATCTCTCTTACCTTATTCTTGTCATATGAACCTACTGGGAATAGAGTCTTAGATAGTTGAGACTGGGTTAGATTATATAGCGCATATGTTTGATCCTTAGTTTGGCTAACAGATTTCTTCAGTAGATATCTACCATCTTTAGATTCTACCTGCGCGTAGTGTCCTGTTGCTATGTAATCTATCCCCATTGATATTGCTTTGTCCAACAGAGCTTCAAACTTTACCTCTTTGTTACACACAATACATGGATTAGGGGTTCTACCTGCTTGATATTCTCGGATGAAGTACTCAATGACTTTCTCTCTAAAGATGTCCCTGAAGTTCAAAACATAATATGGTATACCTAACTTGTCTGCTACTCTTCTGGCATCATTAACGGCTGTGAGTGAACAACATCCATTTTCTCTTTCTTCCTCTTCTTCTGTTTGCCATATCTGCATGGTAGCCCCGATGACTTCATAGCCTTGTTCTTTTAGTAAGGCTGCTGATACAGAGCTATCTACTCCTCCGCTCATGGCTATTAATACTTTTTTGTTACTGTTTTGCTGATTCATTTTTCTTTCTGTAATCCTCTATAGCTGCCTTGATAGCCTGTTCTGCAAGGTTAGAGCAATGCATCTTGATAGGTGGTAAACCATCTAATGCCTCCGCTACTGCCTTATTTGTTATCTCCAATGCCTCTTCTACAGTTTTACCCTTAATTAATTCTGTGGCCATACTACTAGTAGCTACTGCAGCACCACAGCCAAATGTTTTAAACTTAACATCTGTTATGACATTATTTTCTATCTTGAGATACATCTTCATAATATCCCCACAAACAGGATTACCTACCTGACCAACACCATCTGCATCAGGTATCTCTCCTATATTTCTAGGATTCATGAAATGATCCATAACTTTTTGACTATATTCTTCCATTTTTAGTAAAGGTGTCATATAAAGGGGACATAGCCCTTAATTTTTCGATGATAGGGGGTAATACTTCTAATAGATAGTCTATATCACTATCTGTATTCTCCTCTCCAAATGTTAATCTCAATGATCCATGCGCTATCTCATGTGGTAACCCAATAGCTAGTAATACATGAGAAGGATCTAATGAACCTGATGTACATGCCGATCCACTTGATGCACAGATATTTTTCATATCCAATGACAAAAGGATTGATTCTCCTTCTACAAATTCAAAAGATATATTTACATTCCCAGGTAGTCTCTTCTCAGGATCTCCATTTAATCTTGAGTATGGTATTTTCCCCAATATCTCTTTTGTGGCTCTATCTCTCAATTTCAGAAGCTTCTCATTATAGTTATCAATATTTGCATCTGCAATCTCAATTGCTTTTCCAAGTCCAACAATACTAGCGACATTCTCTGTACTTGCTCGTTTGCCTCTCTCCTGCTCTCCACCGTGTATAAAGGAATTAATTCTAACTCCATCCTTGATATACAGGACCCCTACTCCTTTGGGTCCATAGAATTTGTGTGCAGAGAGGGATAGTAGATCAATATTTTGATCTTTTACATCTACATGTACATTGCCTATGGCTTGTACTGCATCTGTATGGAAGTATATGCCTTTTGCTCTGGCTAATTCCCCTATCTCTTTCACAGGTTGTATTGTCCCTATTTCATTGTTTGCAAACATTACAGAGATTAGGATGGTATCTGGTCTGATAGCTTTTTTAATATCTTCTACATCAACTATGCCATTCTCTTTTACAGGTACATAGGTTACTTCAAATCCTTGTCTCTCTAAGTATTTGCATGTGTTAAGTACTGCATGGTGTTCTATGTTTGTTGTAATGATATGCTTTCCATTGTTTTGATTGGCATATGCAACTCCCTTTATAGCCCAGTTATCTGATTCACTTCCTCCACTGGTAAAGAATATTTCTTTGGGTAATGCATTTAATGCTTTTGCTACTTTCTCTCTTGCATCTTCTATGGCTTTTCTATTCTCTCTTCCAAGTGAATATATGGAGGATGGGTTACCATATTTTTCGGTGAAATATGGAAGCATAGCTTCTAATACCTCTGGTTTTACAGGGGTTGTTGCGGCGTGATCTAGATATATCTTTTTGTTTAATTCCATGGATATATTTTACCATAGAGGTCAAGTAGATAGTGGACGCTTCGCATCTCTAGAAAACCTTACTACTATAATAACTATATGAGATTTATCACTCTTTGTAATATTTATATAGGATTGTAAGAATATGGTTGAAGACTTCTTCCAATTTTGGAATAATGATAAGTAACCTAATCCCAAAATACTCATGAACAAATAT
>Ga0172375_10010688_pt1 | contig 11851 bp, 5 predicted proteins | sample LakKiv1m_FD_114537 | JGI IMG/M metagenome (GOLD analysis project Ga0172375, IMG submission 114537) | Freshwater microbial communities from Kabuno Bay, South-Kivu, Congo - kab_092012_11.1m | ecosystem: Environmental > Aquatic > Freshwater > Lake | place: Democratic Republic of the Congo... | reverse complement strand
TGATACGCGCGCCGGGAAACACCGTCGAACACATAGTCGGTGCTTACATGAAGGAAGTGCACGCCGCGGGCACTGCACCAACGCGCAAGATTGCCAGGACCATCCCGGTTTACTGCCACAGCAAGATCCCGTTCGCTCTCAGCCCTGTCAACATCGGTATAGGCCGCGCAGTTGACGAGCCAATCGCATTGCAGCATGCGGTCCCACGTATCCGACGGTTGTGTAATGTCAATTTCGGGGAGATCAAAGCCGGCAACATCGATAGCCTTAGCGGTACAGGAGTCCATCAGATCCCTGCCAAGCATTCCCCGCGCACCTGTGATTACGATCCGCATATTGTCTTTCGTAACAGACACGGCAGATCATCGCCAAAAAAGCCGGCCACGCAAGCAATCTCATAGATAATCACACGATGTACTGGCGAAGCGATGTTCCTTCGTGAAGCTCCCCATCCGGTTGCACCACAGGGGCTTTCATTGTCAAAAACCTTGTTCAATCTCACAAAAACTGCTATGTTGGATACTGAAGGCAGTAGCTTGGAGTGATGTTGGAGATACCGTGCAGGCTGGAAGATACATAGCGGTATGCATCCTGGTTGCACAAGTCGTTGTGCTTCCTGTGCTTGGTCAGATCAACTGGACCAAGGACGGCGCTTGGATGCTTGCCTCAAGCGACACGCTCTGCACCGACGGACACATTCCCGCCGGTAACACCGGAAAAGGGGACGTAACCGGAACATTCGGCAGTTGTGTCATCAAGGATGGTTCCACCTACAAGATGTGGTACACGGGAAACAACGGTAACTACCGCATCTACTACGCAACATCGACTGACGGAATCAACTGGACAAAACTGAACAACACCGTTCCTGCCGCCTCCGACACCGTTTCGACCTATGGTCGCATCCCCCTCGGCAGCAATACCAAGGGTGATGACGTACACGTGCTCTATCCGTCAGTCATCAAAGACGGGTCCATATACAAAATGTGGTACACGGCATCTGATGGAGCTAACTATCGCATTTACTATGCAACATCCCCTAACGGACTGACCTGGACAAAGTACAACAACGATACTCCCGCGGCATCAGACACCGCTGGTACTGCCGGGCGCATTCCGCTTGGAAGCACCGCCGGGCGTGGCGACACGTCCTACGCGTTCGCCTGCACAGTTATCAAGGACGGCGCAACGTACAAGATGTGGTACACAGGCTACAATGGCGTCTACCGGATTTACTATGCAACATCGCCCGACGGCATCACATGGACCAAGCTCGATAACACCGTTCCAACCGCTTCTGATACAACATCGTCGAACGGGCGTATCCCAACTGGCACGGCGGGCAAACTGGATGTCTCCCATACGGGATATCCGTATGTACTGCGAGCAGGCGGCCGTTACATAATGTACTACTCGGGCTATCTCGGATCCAACTGGCGCATTGCAATGGCCACATCATGGGATGGGTTGACCTGGACCAAGTGCAACAACACCGTACTGGCTCCTTCAGACATCTCCGGGACCGCCGGCCGTATACCCCTGGGAATAGGACTCGGTGACATCGTATACACGATTCGCCCATCCGTCCTGCAGGAAGCCGACGGCTTCACGATGTGGTATACGGGGTACAATATTCAGAACAGGATCTACCGTGCGAAAGGCACATACGACTATTCCGTTGTCTCGAACCGTACACCCGAGAACGTTACCGGTTCGGGCGCGACGTTGTGCGGAACGCTTGTGGCGGAGCCCAGGACGGCGACAAGGGTGCGGGTGTACTACGGGCTGACTGACGGCGGCGTTACCCGGTCTTCATGGACATTCAACAGGGATCTGGGGATCAAGACATCGGAATACCATTCGACCAACGTGGCGAGTCTGACAGCCAACAGGACATACTTCTATCGCTTCTACGGCACCAACTCCGCTGGCGAGAGCTGGTCGGACACGGCGCAGTCGTTCCTGACCGGCCAGGTGTGGCTGCAGGTCACTGATGGTACTGCGACAGAGACGGTAGGTAACACGGCGGCCATCCGCGTATGTCGTCCGCCCACCTCGACCAATGGGGCACTGGTGGTCAGTTACACGGTGGACGGTACGGCAAGCAACGGTGTTGACTATGCCGCTCTGAGCGGCTCCGTGACGATACCCGCAGGGCAGAGCAACGCGACTGTGACGATAACGCCGACTGACGATATCAGGATGAACGAGACAAACGAAACGGTTATCCTGACGTTATCCGGTGGCGCGTACCAGGTTGGCAGCCCGTCCACGGCGTCGGTGACGATCCAGGACAACGATCCCCTCGCCCGCTCGTGGCGGTACGAGTCGAAGGTGACGTTCAGTGGTTATGATCGCAATGAAACGCTGACCAACTTCCCTGTTCTGCTGAAGCTTGGTCCGTCGATCAGCGGTTTCAAGTACAGCCAGTTTTCTTCTGCGAACGGGTACGACCTGAGGTTCCTGGATGCAGACGGGACGGAGTTGTACTACGAGTTCGAGTCGTGGACGAACTCGGGGACATCGTACGTATGGGTACGGGTACCGGAGTTGTCGCCCGGCAGTGACAGTATCTGGGCGTACTGGGGTAATCCTGCTGCAACTACGCGCAAGACATACACCACGAACGGGCTGACATGGCATCCGACGCATGCCGGGGTCTGGCATCTTGGCAGCACCATAAGCGGCGGGCGTCTGCCTGATTCCTCGACCAACTTCTCCCATGCGACACCTTTTGAGTCGGCAAGCCAGAACGCGATAGTAGGCCGTGGGCGCTGGTTTGACGGTTCCAATGACCGCTTGAACATGGGTGACGTACTTGACCAGGTATTCACTGCGGTGGAGGGCGCGTTCACACTAAACCTGTGGTACAGGCCGGGGCCTGCCGTGCCGGACACGTACCTCTTCACGAAGTTTTCGGACACCGAGAACCAGCGCGAGTGGGTCCTGCGCATATACATGGGCAGCAAACCGGAGTTCATCTGGTACGGTGCCCTGAATGGCGGCTCCTACGTAGGCACGAGAGGTTACACGGCCGTCACGGATACCAGCAAGTGGTACAACATCGTTGCCACGTACAACAGTATGTTGTCGTACAATTCCCGTGTTGCGCTCTATGTCAACGGCACTGCCGAAGGATTGACCAACGACTGGCTTACCGGGACTCCTGCCGCAATTGTCAACGGGGCGGCCCCTCTTGCGCTTGCCAGCAAGCTGAACACTACCGGGGCGACAGGAGGCAACTACATCAAGGGTGCCATTGACGAGGTGCGCATACTCCCATTCGCCGCATCGAGCAACTGGCTGTGGGCGTCGTGGTTCAACATGGCATCTAACAGTTCGTTCATGACGTACGGGACTGTAACGTCCAACCTGACGACCGAAGTGCTGCCGGCCACAAGGCTGACGCCGACAACCGCGCGTCTGAACGGCCTCATTTCGCATGCGGCATACGGCGAGAACCCGAGCTGCTATGTCTGTTGGGATGTGGTGGACCACGTGGGAGGTCCGACTTCTGCCTGGGCAAACGTCCGCTACGCCGGTTCCGACTGGAACACCGGCATGCAATTCTTCAAGGACGTAACCGTCGCCGCCGGCACCTACTACTGCCGCACTTATGTATCGAGCTCTAAGGGCACGGACTGGTCCGATGCACACATCCAGTTCACCGTTCCAACGGTGGCAGTTGTCAACAATACCGGAGCACAATTGGTGCGTCGGCATTCGGCTGTACTCACGGGTTCAATAACAGGTACGGGAAACCAGGCACCCAGCGTATTCTTCCACTACTGGCCACAGGGCGGGACTCGTACTTCCGTGGTCTCAGTGGGCACCCAGACAGGCTCGTTCTCCGCCGCCGTAGCCGATCTCAAGGGAGCAACACGTTACTACTGCAGAATAGCCGCACTGAATTCGGCAGGAACTGTCCTGTCAGTGGACCGGACCTTTGATACGTCGCCGTACGGGACAGGCTGGTACGTGGCAAGCAGCGGCGACGGTACCGTGGGGACAAACTGGACTACGGCTTTCAAGAACATCCAAGACGCCCTCAACCAGGCTGAGAGCAACGACAGTGTGTATGTCAAGGGACAGGTCTTCCCGGTAAGCAGGCAGATCAACTGGACACCGGGTACGGGCGTCAAAGTCAGGGGTGGATATCAGGGAGTTGGGAGCCCCGGTTCGTTCAACCCCGTAACCTGGCCTACGCAGATTCGCAGGTCCAACGTGGCTGTCACCCATCGTCTGATGGGCATTCGCGGCGCAAACGACGGCCTACTCTACGGGATCACCTTTACTAACGGTTACGCCTACGGCCCCCACCCCGCCGGCAGCGGTGGCGGCGTCTTCGCGGCAAGCTGTGTCAACCTCACGGTTGAAGCGTGTACTTTTGTCACAAACCGGATACGCCACGATACTGGAAACGGCGGCGACATCTACGGAGCGGGCCTTTTCATTTCAGGCGGTTCAGGCGTTGTGACGAACTCCACTTTCAAAGACAACAGGGGCGAGACCATCAGCACCTCGACGTACGCATATTCAAACGGAGGGGGCATCAGTCTCTATGGCGGCGTCTGGCAAGTCACCGACTGCATGTTCTTCGACAATTTCATGCAGGCTGACTACAACGTGGGCTGGGCACGAGGAGCAGGTGTTCACATCTACAGCGGGCGCAACACGATTAACCGGTGCGTATTCCGCAACAACCGCTGTTGGAGCGGCAGAAACCGCGTCGGCGACGGGGTGTTCATCAACGTCGGAACCAACACCATCCGGAACTCGCTGATATTCAACGGCCAGTACCAGGGCATATACCAGGGCGGTGCGGCGAAGACCTATGTGCAGAACTGCACAATTGTATCGAACGGCGAGAATGCCATCTACATGGGGGCCGGATCGATTTCATGCAGCAACAGCGTCCTCTGGGGCCACAACGACGAGGTCTACGGACTGGTCGACCTCTACTACAACAATATCCGCGACGAAACATGCATGATGGCAGACGGCAACATAGCCACTGACCCCGGTTTTGCCGACTGGACATACTACCACTTGAAGTCTCCCTACGGCCGATACGCCAACGGATTCTTCTCGGGGGGAACTTGGACGACCGACGCTGTCGCGAGTGAACTGATCGATGCCTGTTCGCCTTCTATCGTACCCACAAAGGAGCTGCATCCGAACGGCGGCATTGTCAACATGGGTGCTTACGGGAATACTCCGGTGGCCTCAAAATCCCATCCCATTGCCATCACGAACCTGCCGCCATCCGGGATAGGACCCACGTTTGCCAGGCTCAATGGCAGGCTTGACCACATCGGCAGCGCAAACGTGCGTATCCGAATCTACTGGGGCCTGGCTAACGGTTCCAACAACCCCGCGGCGTGGTACACGAACAGTTACCTTGGCATCTATAACAGTCCGCAGGACTTCTCCAAACAACTGACCGGCCTGATCGACGGGTCCACCTACTACTACACCTGTTTCGCGTCGAACTCGTCGGGTACAAACGTGTGGTGCCAACCGTCGAAGAGTTTCAAGGCCGAGCTGAAGCCGCCGGAGCTGATCAACACCGGAGTACTGAACGAGTTCGGCCCATCGGTGACATTGAAGGGTACGGTTACCAGTACGGGTGGCAACACGCCTCGTGTATTTGTGTGTTGGGGCTACCAGGAAGGCAATCTAAGCAGCACGGCATCATGGCAGCACGTGGATGTTGTCGGGCTCTACACCAGCACATTCACGAAGGCCATAGCGACGGTGGCGAAGTCGAACTATTTCTATACCTGCTTTGCTACGAACAGCGCGGGAAGCGCCTGGGCGTCGCCTCCCCTGCCCTTCGGCTACTACGACATCAGGTACGTGGCGACAAATGCTGCAGGCAGGAACACCGGCTACAACTGGGCCGATGCCTACACCACCATCCAGAAAGCACTTCAGAACTGCAAGAACAGCAAGACGAACCTGATCTACCTGAAAGGCCAGACAACGACCGTCTATTCCCAACTGCAGATTACCAATACCTATGTGGTTGTGCGGGGCGGATACCAGGGGTCCACCGGCACACCCGGCGCATGGGATCCCTTGCAGTGGCCAACGGTGATAACCAACAGGACGGGTTCGTTGCGACTGCTGCGCATATTCGGATGCACCAACGTTTTTGTTGAACACATCAGGTTTGAAGGTGGTAATGCGCCGACATGGGGCGGAGCTGCACACGTATCAAGCGGACGCAATATCTACTTCCGTAACTGTCTGTTCAATCGCAACACCGCGCTGGAACGCGGCGGATCCCTGTACCTGCAGAACATCAATAACGTGCAGGTGCGGAACTGTATTATTCAGAACAGTACGCTCAATCGAATAGGAACATATTCCTACGGTGGCGGCATATATGTGGAGAATTGCTCTGGATTGATCTCCAATACAGTTGTCGAACTCGGACTTATCTATGGTCCGTCAGCGTATGACCGATGCTGGGGTGGAGGCATATATCTCACCGGTGGTGGCCTGACAGTACGGGACTCCTTCATGCGATACAACCGCAACGTCGCCACATACTATGGCTATCCCTATGGAGGCGGCCTCTATGTGGACACAGGCAGTCACACCATTAAGAACTGTGTAATCGCAGGCAACCATATCGAGGGGAATTACCCCCAGGGCGGTGGCGCATTCGTAAATAACGGGACTGTCACGTTCGAAAACTGCACAATTGCCGCGAACCAGAATGAGGGCCTGCGGCGCGCTGGTGGCACCGTTACAGCGCGCGACTCGATATTCTGGCGGAACACGGACGACATCACCGGAACGGTCACCCTCACCTACTGCGACATCGAAGACGGGACCAGCAAGGGAGTCAATGGCAACATAAGCGTCAATCCCAGGTTTGAGCGTGGTTTGTACCTGCAGCCATCCAGTCCCGCCATCAATACAGGCAGCCGGACGGTCGCCGCTGCGGGCCTGGCTACGTATACGACCCTGACGAACGGCACCCTGGACATCGGCACTGTGGACATGGGCTACCACTCCGTGTCCGGCCTGTCCGACATGGCGGAGTTGTATGTTGACTCAGCCAACGGTGATGACGAGTACAGCGGCAAGGACTGGCCAAATGCATTCCGTTCAATCACGAAGGCCACGCAGGTGGCTCCTGAAGGTACGCGCATCCATGTGAAGGCAGGAACCTACTCGTGGCTCGAGACATTTCCCATAACAGTCCGGCGGTACGGGCTCCAGCTCATAGGCGCGGGGTGGAACAGCACAATCATTGATGCCAACCAGACGAACAGTGTTATGAAGCTTTACGACCACTCATTCGGAAGGATCGAAGGGCTTCGCATACAGGAAGGGCGCGTGGACGATTCGGTCAACGCCGGCGGAGGCATCTATGTCGGCTATTCCCACAACACCGTCATAAAATCGTGCATTGTCTCCAATAACTACTGCGGAATCCACGGCGGAGGCATCTATGTCGGATACTCGTCGGGGATCTTGATAGACAGTTGCGTGGCTGCCAACAACATCGTGGACGTATACCCGCGTGACTGGAAGATCTACGGCGGCGGCATATACCTCTATTCCAGCTACGGCGCTGTATCCAACTGCATGGTCAGCGGCAATTTCATGAAAAACACCAGGCACGGGTGGTCGCTTGTCCAGACATACGGCGGCGGAATCGGTATGTCGTTCGGAGCATGGACAGTAGTCCGGACTGTCATCAACAACAATACATGCCGCGACTACCAGGCAGACTGGTGGGGTTTCTCCGGCGGTGGCGTTTTTGTCAGCGATGCAGGCAACCACACCCTTAAGAACTCACTCGTGAGGAACAATACCGTCATCAGTTACAACCGGTCGGCAACCGGGCACGGCATCGCGGCAGGTTCCTCGTACATCGCGTTCAGCGGTGTCCTGAATATTGAGAACTGCAACGTCCTGTACAACTCGGGCGAAGGCATCAGCCGCACAAACGGCTCAATCAATGTGACCAACTCGATAGTCTGGGGCAACGGAAATGATATTGATGGCACTGTGAACCTGTCCTACTCCGTCATTGAAGACCCTGATACCGGCCCCGGTTGCATGAACGTCAATCCGCAGTTTGCCGAACTGACGCACTACCACCTGAAATCGCGAGGCGGCAGGTACACAGGCGGCTACTTCAGCGGTGGCTCATGGGTCAAGGACGCCACCACCAGTCCCCTCGTTGACAGGGGTTACAAGCAAAGCAACTATTCGGGTGAGCTGATGCCGAACGGCAAACGAATCAACATCGGAATGTATGGCGGCACCGAGGTGGCCGAAAAGACATTCAACCCCTCAACAGTTATCATCCTCCTGTAACGCCGCGGCGCCGCAAAGCAAGCCCAGGCGCTGATGCAGGCTTGCATTCATCCAGTGCTTCTCCTAACTTTCTTCTGGTGCCGTTCTGCGCCAGTGAAAAAGCGACAAATCGGGAGAGAATGCATGCCGACGATTGTGGATGTTGTTGCCAGGGAAATACTTGACTCGAGGGGAAATCCGACAGTTGAAGCCGAAGTGAAGCTTGAGGGCGGCATCATAGGTCGTGCTGCTGTTCCTTCCGGTGCATCAACCGGCGAAAACGAAGCGCTCGAACTGCGCGATGGGGACAAGAAGCGCTACCTCGGCAAAGGCGTCCTCAAGGCCGTCAAGAATGTCAATTCCCTCATTGCTCCGGAGATAACAGGTTTCGACGCGGTGGACCAGGCGGCTGTCGACAAGGCGATGCTGGAACTGGATGGAACAGCCACGAAATCGAAACTGGGCGCCAATGCGATGCTCTCCGTTTCACTCGCATGCGCAAAGGCTGCGGCGGAATATGCCGGGCTTCCCCTGTTCCGCTATCTTGGCGGCGTCAACGCGCGCACCCTGCCTGTTCCAATGATGAATGTACTCAACGGCGGGGCCCACTCCGACGCCCCTGTCGACGTGCAGGAATTCATGATCATGCCGAAGGGCGCACAGTCCTTCCATGAAGCCCTTAGGATGGGCGCAGAAGTATTCCATGCCCTGAAGTCTGTGCTCAAGGACATGGGATTGAGCACAGCAGTTGGTGATGAAGGCGGTTTTGCGCCGCTGCTCAAGAGTAACGACCAGGCGCTCGAAGTCATCATGAAGGCAATCAGCAAGGCAGGTTACGAACCGGGCAAGGAAGTCTTCCTCGCTCTTGACCCGGCCGCCAGCGAATTCTACGACACAGGAAAGAAGAAATACGTATTCAAAAAGAGCGACAAATCGGAGCGCACATCGGCCGAGATGGTGGACCACTGGGCGGCCTGGGTCCGAAAGTACCCTATCATCAGCATCGAGGACGGGATGGCCGAAAGCGACTGGGCGGGGTGGAAGACTCTCACCGACAAGCTGGGCGAAAAGATCCAACTCGTCGGGGACGATCTGTTTGTCACCAATACGCGCTTCCTCAAGAAGGGCATCGACATGGGCGTCGCCAATGCCATCCTGGTAAAAGTAAACCAGATCGGAACACTGACCGAGACACTTGACGCGATGCTCATGGCGTCGCGCGCAGGCTATACCGCCGTTGTAAGCCACAGGTCCGGCGAAACTGAAGACTCGACAATCGCAGACATAGCCGTGGCAACGAACGCCGGCCAGATCAAGACAGGGTCACTCTGTCGGACTGATCGCATATGCAAGTACAACCAGTTGCTCCGGATCGAAGGGCAGCTTGGAGTGAATGCCGTTTACGGCGGTGTGATCTAGGGCAAACCAGGAATCCCTCGACAGGAGGATTACGGTGACAGGCTGGAACCTGGTCCTCAGGATAGTGACAGGAGTTGTGATAGCGCTGGCCATAGTAGGCCTTGTGTTCCTGTTCCTTCCGCGCGCAAACCAGGTCAGGGAACTGCAGGGCAGAAAAGCCGACCTGGAAACTGACAATCGCGCGACCGAGCAGCGAATCAAGGACCTGAAGAGCCAGCAGGAGAAATTCAACTCGGACCCTGCATTTGTTGAGCGCACTGCCCGGGAAACAGGGCTTATCAAACCCGACGAGACTGTATTCAGGATGACCAACTCGGTGGTAAAATGATCTCTACGCACCGCACAACTGGCAGGGGCATGATGGCCGTGGCAGTCATGGCACTCGCGTTGCCTTTTACGGCTGGCTGTATGAAACTCGATCAGGCGCTTACTCTTCGCCCTGACGGGTCTGGCGTTGTCGAGCTCAAGTACTCGATGTCGGAAGAAACCATCGTTCAGTTCAGGGCCATGCTGGACCTCAGGGACAAGCTGATGGCCGTGCAGGGCGCCCAGGAGAATGATTCGGAGCAGTCCCGACTCCATGAGGTATTCCTCAACGCCTCCGAGGAACAGGTTCGAAACGAACTGCGCAAGTACGAAAAAGTCGGGGTCAAGATCGACACACTGAAGGTACAATCGGTTGACGGATGGCGCCAGACGCACATGGTTCTTCTTTTTGACAGTCTCGCCACACTTGCAGAGACAGAAGTGTTCAAGGACTACGGTTTCAACCTGACGAAGAACAAGGATGGCGATTATCTATTGTCACGTCCCCCGGAGAGCTCCATGGCCGGTGCAGATGCGGACAACTCGCTGCTTGATCCGGATGGACTGAAGATGGTCACCCCCATACTGGCAGGTTTCCATGCCGGTTTCAGGATAACCGTGCCCGGTCGTGTCCTTTCCTCAACGGCTCACAGGAAGGGAACGCAGAATGCGGTCTGGAACTTCGATTTTGACACAGATCCGAACGCATTGGTTGCTCTTCAGAACCAGGCGTTCGAGGTCACATTTGACGGTAAAGACGCCAAGCTGCCACAGGTTAAGCTTCGCTCGTCAAAGCGCGCTGCCGCCGGCCAGGCTCGTCCTGGCAGCAGCAAATGAAGCCGGCATAGGTTGACTTCGCAGGATTTCACCCCACTTTCTGACCGCCTCACCCAACGCACGTGCCCTGTGGGAGATACGGTTCTTCAGGACTGAATCCATTTCCGCAAAGGCCATGCTGTAACCGTCCGGGACAAACAGCGGATCGTAACCGAATCCACCTTTTCCACGCCCGGCCCGGAGTATGCTGCCCCTGCATATGCCCACAACGGTTTCGGTCTGTCCAAGAGGATCTGCAAGGGCGATCACGCAGCAGAACCGTGCAGCTCGAAGAACCGTTTCACCAAGGCGGGACAGAAGCTTCCGGTTGTTTGCGGCATAGTCAGCCGGTTCTCCCGCGTATCTTGCGGAGAACACCCCCGGCTCACCGTTAAGGACATCGACTTCAAGTCCTGAGTCATCGGCGAGAACCCAGCAATGGGAGATCCTGGCAATCTCCACGGCTTTCTTCACGGCATTTTCGGCAAACGTGACACCGTCTTCAACCACGTCGGGGAGATCCGGCCTGTCGGCAGCACTGACTATTTCAAGCGCATTTCCGCCAAGGATGGCCCTTATCTCGTCTGTTTTGTGCCTGTTCCGCGTGGCTACCAGCAAAGGCATCATCTGTTCCCCCTCTCATACCGCTTCACCCGGCGTGATTGGTTGCCGACCACGGGTGTCTTTGCAAGCCCAAAGAGAACCGAAACAGGTCGTGACGTGTGCTTCTCGGCCCTTGTTACTGGCTGCTATCCATGATATATTAAGAGTTCAGAAATAGTGGCATTGCCTGCAGGCGCAGGTACTGGGGACATCAAAGCCGTGTCGGTGCGTCCCACCATAGCATTGCTGGCCGTGACGGCATACTTCGCAGCATATCCTTGCTTTGCTCAACTCAACTGGACCAAGGACGGCGCATGGCCGCTGTCTGCCAGCGACACGACCTGTACGGAAGGTCACATTCCAAACGGGACCTCGGCCAAAGGTG